>Ga0180219_1002898_pt1 | contig 9968 bp, 9 predicted proteins | sample eDN3rd30CBELigMG_FD_151338 | JGI IMG/M metagenome (GOLD analysis project Ga0180219, IMG submission 151338) | Enriched Miracle-Growth compost microbial communities from Emeryville, California, USA - eDNA 3rd pass 30_C BE-Lig MG (version 2)... ... | reverse complement strand
TTTTCGGCGGCTTCCGCGTCGCGGGCGGCGATGGCTTCGATGATTTCCTCGTGGTCGCGGCCCAGGCGGGCGGTGCCGGCCGAGCTGACGATGTAGTCGAAGTGCAGGTGCAGCAGGCGCTGGCCTTCGCCCAGCAGGCGTTCGTAGTAGCTGACGAAGTAGGGGTTGCGCCCGGCCTCGGCGATGGCCATGTGGAAGGCCTTGTTCAGCTCGGACATCGCCTGGAAGTCGCCGGACTCCACGGCCGCCATGTAGGCCGCGTCGGCCTTGCGGATCGCCTGCAGGTCCTCGTCGCTGCGCTGGAGCGCGGCCAGGCGCGTGACCGCCCGCTGGATGAGGTCCAGCGCGGCCACGTAGTTGGGGAACTCCTCGATCTCGAAGGGGGTGACCAGGGTGGTGCGGTTGGGCAGGATGGTGACCAGGCCTTCGCTGGTCAGCCGGGCCAGGGCATCGCGCACCGGCGAGCGCGACAGGCCGAACTGCGCCGCCAGGGAGACCTCGTCCAGCTGCACGCCGGGCTTGAGCTTTAGCGTGAGGATCTGCTTGCGCAGCTCCTCGTAGATATAGCGCCCGCCATGGCGGCGCCCGGGGCTTTCCACTTCTTCTTCTTTGGCCATCATCAGGTCTCGGTGTGCGCGGGCTGTGTCATACAGACCAGCCCGCCATCTTAGCGTGGCCGCGTTCAGCGCGGAAACGCCGGGCCCCAGGTGTCGCTGAGCATGAAGCCCGCGGCCAGCGGGTCGTCCGGGTCGACGCCGATCTGCTGGATGCCGTACAGCCAGGCGCGGCCTTCCACCCGCGGCAGCACCGCCGGTTTGCCGGCCACTTCCGTGGCGCCGAGCAGCTCCACCTGGAACTCGCCGCCGATGGTGGAGCGCGACACCAGGCGCTCGCCGGGCCGCACCAGGCCGCGCGCGCTCAGCGTGGCGAGGTTGGCCGAGCTGCCGGTGCCGCAGGGCGAGCGGTCGACGCGCCCCGGCGGCAGGGTGGTGCAGGTCTGGTAGGTGCGCGCGTCCAGGCGGTTGCGGAACATCACGTAGGCCACCTCGTCGATCTGCGGGTACAGCGGGTGGCGCACGCGCACCTGCTGGTTGATCAGGCCGCGCAGCTTCACGCCGGCATCGGCCAGTTCGCGGGCGTTCTCCGGGGCGATGGCCAGGCCGACCTGCTCGACGTCGATCAGCGCGTAGTACACGCCGCCGAAGGCGATGTCGGCCTTCAGCGGGCCGAACTCGCCGCCGTCGATCGGCACGTCCAGTTGCTCGACGAAGGCCGGCACCATGTCCAGCGACACCCCCAGGCAGCGCCCGTCGGCGCAGCGCGCGCGGGCCGTCACCAGCCCGGCGGGGGTGTCCAGCACCACGGTCGTCTCCGGCTCCTGCATCGGCAGCATGCCCAGCTCCAGCAGCGCGGTGACCACGCAGATGCAGTTGCTGCCGGACATCGGGTGGGCCTTGTCCGCCTGCAGCACGATGAAGCCGGCGTCGGCTTCCGGGCGCGTCGGCGGCAACAGCAGGTTCACCGACATCTGCAGGCAGCCGCGCGGTTCCATGACCACCAGGCGGCGCAGGCTGTCGTCGACCTCGTTGATGTAGTTCATCTTGTCCAGCATGGTTTCGCCGGGGATGCCCAGCACCCCGCCGGTGATGACCTTGCCGATCTCGCCTTCGCAGTGCACGTCGGCCAGTTGCAGCGTCTTCTTCCAGCGCATCAGTCGCACCTCACTTGATGTACCAGCCCCAGGGCTGCTCGCTGTCGTAGCGGGTGATCTGCTTGGTTTCCAGGTAGTTGTTCAGGCCCCATTCGCCCAGCTCGCGGCCGATGCCGCTGTGCTTGTAGCCGCCCCAGGGCGCCTCGCTGAAGGTCGGTTGCGAGCAGTTGATCCACACGATGCCGGCACGGAACCGCCGGGCGACGCGCTCGCAGCGCGGCAGGTCGCGGGACATCACCGCGGCGCCCAGGCCGAAGCGCGAGGCGTTGGCCGAGCGCACGGCTTCGTCCTCGCTGTCGAACGGGCGCACGCAGACCACCGGGCCGAAGATTTCCTCGTTCCAGATCCAGGCGTCTTCGGGCACGTCGGCGAACACCGTCGGCTGCACGTAATAACCCTTGTCCAGCCCGGCCGGGCGTTCGCCGCCGCAGACCAGCCGCGCGCCTTCTTCCTGGCCGCGGGCGATGGCCTGCAGCACCTTGTCGTACTGCGCCTTGTTGACCAGCGGGCCGAGCAGCACGCCTTCGCGCAGGCCGTTGCCGATGGTGATCTTCCGCGCCTCTTCGGCCAGGCGCGCCAGCAGCGGTTCGTACAGCGCCCGCTGCACCAGCACGCGGGAGGTGGCCGAGCAGACCTCGCCCTGGTTCCAGAAGATGCCGAAGAGGATCCACTCCACGGCGGCCTCGATGTCGCTGTCGGCGAAGATCACGAAGGGCGACTTGCCGCCCAGCTCCAGGCTGATGTTTTTGATGTCGCGGGCGGCGGCCTGCATGATCCGGCTGCCGGTGGGCACGCTGCCGGTGAAGGCCAGCTTGTCCACGCCCGGGTGCTCGGCCAGCGGCGCGCCGGCGTCGGCGCCCAGGCCGGTCACCACGTTGAGCACGCCCGCCGGCAGGCCGGCTTCATGGGCGATCTGGGCCAGGTGCAGGGCGGTCAGCGGCGTCAGTTCCGAGGGCTTGAGCACCATGGCGCAGCCGGCGGCCAGGGCCGGGGCGACCTTCCAGGCGGCCATCAGCATGGGGAAGTTCCAGGGGATGATGGCGCCGGCCACGCCCACCGGCTCCTTGCGCGCCACCGAGCTGAAGCGCTCGTCGGCCAGGGCGATTTCCTGCTCCTGGCTGGCGTCGAGCTTTTCCGCCAGCCCGGCGTAGAAGTCGAAGCAGCCGGCGGTGTCGCCGATGTCCCACAGCGCCTCGGGCAGCGGCTTGCCGTTGTCGCGCACTTCCAGTTCGGCCAGTTCCTGCTGGCGGCCGCGGATGCCTTCGGCGATGCGGCGCAGCACGGCGGCGCGCTCGGCCCCGCTCATGCGCGGCCAGGGGCCTTCGTCGAAGGCGCGGCGGGCGGCGCGCACCGCGGCGTCCACGTCCTCGGCGGTGGCGGCGGCCACCCGGGCGAGGAGGGTTTCGTCGCTGGGGTCGAAGGTGTCGAAGCTGCCGCCCTTGGCGGGGGCGAGCCATTGGCCGTCGATGTAGAGCTGCTGGTAGTTCATGCGGTTCCTCCGATGAAGGCGAAGCGGCGAGCGCTGAAGGGGCTGAGGTCCTGGGCCGGGCGGCGGCCGGCGGCGAGGTCGGCGACCAGGCGGCCGGTGGTGGCGCCCAGGGTGAGGCCGAGCTGGCCGTGGCCGAAGGCCATGAGCACGTTGCCCAGGCGCGGCGAGCGGTCGATCACCGGCTTGGTGTCGGGCAGGAAGGGGCGGTAGCCGACGCCGAACTCGACCTTGGCGGTGTCGAGCTGCGGCAGCACGCGGCGGGCCTTTTCCAGGATGATCTCGGCGCGCCGGAAGTTGGGTTCGGCGTTGGGGCCGGCGAACTCGATGGTGCCGCCGATCTGCAGGCCGCGGGTCATGGGGGCGAAGCAGAAGCCGCCGTCGGCGTAGATCACCGAATGGCGGATGTCCACGCCCGGGGTGGGCAGCACCGCCTGGTAGCCGGCGATGCCGGCCAGCGGGATGCTCACCCCGAGCTGCTCGAAGAACTGCCGCGAGCCGGTGCCGGCGGCCACCACCACCAGTTGGGCGGGGTAGCGGCTGCCGTCGGCCAGGGTGACGCCGGCGGCGCGGTCGGCGCTTTCGTCGATGTGCTTCACCCGCTCGCGCACGCGGATGCCGCCCTGGGCGACGAAGCTTTCGGTCAGCGCGGCGATGAAGCCTTCGGTGTCGTTCACCGCGCGCCAGTCGGGGAACAGCAGGCCGTGCTGGAACTTGCCGGCCAGGGCCGGTTCGAGGTCGCCGATGGCGGCGCCGTCGAGTTCCTCGGACTGGAAGCCCAGCGACTTGCGCAGCTCCAGGTGCGGGCGCTCGTGGACCAGGGCGGCGGGCGAGTCGAACACCTCGATGATCGGCCGCTGGCCGAGCAGGCTCTTGTCCGCGCAGGCGTCGAGCAGCGGCGCGTAGTCCTCATAAACGTGATGGGTGAGGCGCGCCATGTCGCGGGCGATCTCGGCGATCTTCGAATGCCGCGCGCAGGCGACGAAGCGCAGGAACCACGGCAGGATGCCCGGCAGCGCGCTGGGGCGCAGGGCCAGCGGGCCCCGCTGGTCGAGCAGCCAGCCGGGCACCTTCATCAGGATGCCCGGCTTGGACAGCGGGATGACCTCGCTCACCGCCATCTGCCCGCAGCTCCATTTCGCCGTGCTGTCGCCCGGCGCGGCCGGGTCCACCAGGGTCACGCGGTAGCCTTCGCGCTGCAGGTACAGGGCGCAGCAGACACCGACGATGCCGCCACCGACGACGATGGCGTTTTGCGAAGCGGCTTGCGGGTCGTTCATTTCAGGGTCTCTTCCGGGCTGCGGTGGTCGGTGAAGTCTTCCAGGTTGAAACCCTGCCAGTAGGGTTGGGCCCTGTCGACGTAATGTTCGGCGCGGCCGGTGATGCAGGCCCGGCCCTCGATGCTCGGGCGCACCGCCGGCGTGCCGTCGGCCAGGGCCAGGACTTCCTCGACGCGGCCGTCGAAGCGGCTGCCGATCAGGCTTTCATGGCGGAACACGGCGTCGCGCGCCAGCAGGCCGCGGGCATGGCGCTGGGCCACCCGGGCCGAGGTGCCGGTGCCGCAGGGCGAGCGGTCGATCAGGCTGTCGCCGGCAATCACTACGCTGCGCCCATCGGCGTCGGCTGCCAAGGGGCGGCCGGCCCACATGCAGTGCTTCACGCCGCGGATGCTGGCGTCCTCGGGGTGCGCCACGGCGAACTCGCGGTTCACCAGCGCCTGCACTTCGCGCCCCCAGGCCAGCAATTGCTGCGGGGTGAAGTGCTCGCAGCCGGGGTAGTTCGGCTGCGGCTCGATGATCGGGTAGAAGTTGCCGCCGTAGGCGATGTCCAGGCGCAGCTCGCCGAGGGCCGGCAGCCGGATGCTCAGGTCGCGGTGCAGGAGGAAGCTCGGCACGTTGGTGAAGCGCACGCCGCCGACCTTGCCGTCCTGCATGCGGTATTGCGCGCTGACGCGCCCGGCGGGGACGTCGACGATCACCGTGCCCGGCGTCTTCGGCCGGACCAGGCCGGCTTCAAGGGCGAAGGTGATCGAGCCGAGGGTGGCGTGGCCGCACATGGGCAGGCAGCCGGAGGTCTCGATGAACAGCAGCGCGAGGTCGGCGTCCTCGCTCACGGGCGGGTAGAGCAGGGTGCCCGACATGTGCGCGTGGCCGCGCGGTTCGAGCATCAGCGCCCGGCGGATCCAGTCGTGCTCGGCCAGGAAGTGCTGGCGCCTTTCGCTCATGCTGGCGCCGTGCAGCTCGGGGGCGCCGTCGACGACCATGCGCACGGGCATGCCTTCGGTATGGCCTTCGATGCAGGTGAAACTCTGTCGGCTCATGGGGTGCGTCCTCCAGGGGACGCCGCTGCCGGGGCGGGCAGCGGCGTCCATGCGCTCAGCGCTGGGAAGCCTCGAATACCTTGCGGAATTCGGCCTTTTCTTCGTCGGTCAGCGGCAGCAGCGGGGCGCGCGCGTTGCCGGCGCTGAAGCCGGCCAGCTCGCAGCCGTACTTCACCTTCTGCACGAACTTGCCGCTTTCCAGGCTGGCCATCACCGGGAACAGGCTGCGCATCACGTCCTGGGCGCCGGCCAGGTCGCCGGAGGCGAACTTGCGGTAGAAGTCGGTCACCTGGTCGGGGAAGCAGTTGGCCGGGCCGCAGATCCAGCTGCTGGCGCCCCAGAGGAAGAAGTCCAGGGCCTGGTCGTCGGAGCCGCAGGACAGCTGCACCTTGTCCTTGTAGTTGGTGCCGATCTCGATGGCGCGCAGCAGGTTGCCGCTGCTTTCCTTGATGGCGATGACGCGCGGGTGCTCGGCCAGCGCCTGGATCACGCCCATGCCGACCTCGACGTTGGTGCGCACCGGGTAGTTGTAGAGCACCAGGTTGATTTCCGGGAAGGTCTCCAGGATGGTCCGGTAGTGCGCCAGCAGTTCTTCCTGGGACGGCAGCGCGTAGTAGGGCGGGGCGATCAGCAGGTTGGTGTAGCCGGCTTCCACGGTCTGCTTGACCTGCTCCAGCACCTCGCGGGTGCAGGAGCCGTTGGCGCCGGCGATCAGGGTGCCGCGCTCGCCGACCACTTCCTTGACCGTGGCCAGGACCTGGCGGCGCTCCTCGTTGGTGAGCGCGTAGTACTCGCCGGTCGAGCCCAGCGGGACGAAGCCGCTGACACCGGCCTTGAGCTGGTATTCGAGGATCGAGGCCAGGGTGTCGTGGTCGACCGCGCCGGACTTGTCGAAGGGCGTGACGAGGGCGGGCAGGATGCCAGTGAGTTGCATGGTGGATCTCCGCATCGGTGGTGGGGGGTTAGTAGGCGTAGCGCCTGAGCATCCGGGCTTCGATCACGCCGACCAGGCGGGTCAGCGGGAAAGCCACGAGGAAGTAGATGACCGCGACGGCGGAGAGGAACTCGACCGGCCGCGCGGTGCTGTTGGAGATGTTCTGGCCGACGAACATCAGGTCGGCGACGCCGACGGAGGAGATCAGCGCGCTCTCCTTGAACAGGCTGACGACGTTCGACAGCAGCGGCGGCACCGCGCGCAGCAGGGCCTGCGGGAAGACAACGTAGAGCACCTTCACCCGCGGCGTCAGGCCCAGCGCGGTGCAGGCGTCGTGCTGCTCGCCGGCGATGGACTTGAGCGCGCCGCGGAAGGTCTCGCTGGTGATGGCCGCCATGTACAGCGTCAGCGAGATCACCACCGAGACGTAGGGCGGGATGTCCAGGCCGAACACCACCGGGAAGCAGAAGAACACCCAGAACAGCTGGATCAGCAGCGGCGTGCCGCGGAAGAACTCGACGAACAGCGTCACCGGCAGCTTCAGCAGGCGGCTGCGCAGGTTGCGCAGCAGGGCCAGGACGAAGCCGGCCAGGCTGCCGATGACGGCGCAGCCGAGGGTGAAGGCGAGGGTCAGGGCCAGGCCCTTGAGCAGCACCTGCCAGTAGGAGAAGACGACGGAAAAATCGAGGCTCATGGCGGTTTCCTCAGCGCTGCGTCGCCAGGTCCTGGCGCCGTTCGAGGTACTGCACCAGCTGGCCGATGGGCAGCGACAGGGCGAAGTAGACGAGGGCGATCAGGGTGTAGGTTTCCAGGGGGCGGTAGGCCTCGGTGGCCAGGCTCTTGCCGACGTACATCAGGTCGGACACCGCGACTATCGCCACCAGGGCGCTTTGCTGCAGGCTGCCGATGCCGTTGGTCATCAGCACCGGCACCGCGCTGCGCAGGGCCTGCGGCAGCACCACGTAGAGCGTGCGCTGCCAGGGCTTCAGGCCCAGGGCGACGCAGGCGTCCAGGTGCTCGCGCGGCACCGCCTGCACGCCGGCGCGGTAGGCCTCGGCGTTGAACGCGGTGAGGTTCAGGCCCAGGGCCAGGAAGCCCATGGCGATGGGGTCGATGAACACGTTGAAGAGCATCGGCACGCAGTAGAAGAACCAGACGATCTGCAGCAGCGCCGGGGTGCAGCGGAAGAACTCGATGAACAGCTGCGCCGGCCAGCGGACGAAGAACCAGCGGCTGAGGGTCATCAGGCACAGGCCGAAGCCGCAGACCAGGCCGATCAGGTTCGACACCAGGGCCAGCTCCAGGGTGACCTTCAGGCCGCCGAGCAGCGCCGGCAGGCTGCCGCTCAAGAAATGGAAGTCGAATTGGTAATTCATGGCGCCGCCCTCAATCCAGGTGCACGACCTTTTCCAGGAACTCGCGGGTGCGGGCTTCCCGGGGTTGGCTGAAGATCTGCTCGGGCGGGCCCTGCTCGACCACCCGGCCGTTGGCGCAGAACACCACGCGGGTGGCGATGTGGCGGGCGAAGTGCATGTCGTGGGTGACGATGATCATCGCCATCTTCTGCTCGGCCAGTTGCAGCATCACGTTCTGCACCTCGATGACCATCTCCGGGTCCAGCGCCGAGGTGACTTCGTCGAACAGCATCAGCTTGGGTTCGAGCATCAGCGCGCGGGCGATGGCCACGCGCTGCTTCTGGCCGCCGGAGAGCTGGCTGGGGTAGGCGTGCAGCTTGCTCTCCAGGCCCAGGCGGGCGAGGTAGGCGCGGGCCTTCTCCGTCGCCGCGGCCCGGGACAGGCCATGGACCTTGCACGGGGCGAGGATCAGGTTGCCCAGCACCGACAGGTGCGGGAACAGCGTGTAGTGCTGGAAGACCATGCCGATCTGCGTGCGCAGCGCCTCGTTCAGCGGCTTGCCGCGGCGCTGGCCGCCGCTGATGTAGGGCTGGCCCTGGAAGGCGATGCTGCCGCCCTGGATGCCCTCCAGGCCCATCAGCACCCGCAGCAGCGAGCTCTTGCCGCTGCCGGACGGGCCGATGATGACCAGGCGGTCGTCGGCGCGCATGTCCAGGTCCATGTTGTCCATCACCACCAGCTGTTCGCCGTAGGCCTTGCACACGCCTCGGAGCTGGATGAAGTCGCCGCCGGCGGTGGAATCCGGGGCGAACGGAGCCTGTGGCTGGGCAGCCACCAAACGCGGGGTATTCATGAGCGGTGTTCTCCGCGGGGGCCGCCGTTGCGCGGCCCCCGGTGTCGGCGGGAGTTACTTGGCGGCGGTCTTGGCGTTGACTTCGGCGGAGGCCTTGTCGACCAGGCGGTCGATCTCGCCGGTCTCGCGGCGCTGGGTCACGTAGATGTTCAGCACCTGCAGGTCCGCCGCGGAGATGTCGCGGCGCATGCCGAAGGCCACGCCCTGCTTGGCCAGGGCCGGCTTGGGCAGGACTTCCCTGGCCCAGTCGTTGGCCATGGCGAACAGGTGGTTGGTGTCGCTGGCGTCGACCAGCACGTCGGCGCGCCGCGACATCAGCGCCAGGCGCGTTTCGTCCATGCCCGGCAGGCGCATGACGGTGCCCTGCTTGAGCACAGAGGAAATCGCCTTGTCCTGGGCGGTGCCGGACATCACCGCGAAGGTCACGCCGGGCTTGTCGTAGTCGGCGATGGCGTTGCCGGCGCCGCTGAACTTGGGGTTCTCCTTGTTCACCACCAGCGACACCTGGTAGTCGGTGGCCGGCGCCGAGAAGGCCACCGCCAGGGCGCGCTCGGGCGTCTGGTTGAGGGCCATGGCCAGGTCCCACTTGCCGCTCTGCAGGCCGGCGACGAGGTTGTCCCAGTTGGTGTCGACGAACTCCACCTTGACCTTCAGCACCTTCTCGCCGAAGTCGCGGCACAGGTCGACGAAGTAGCCGCTGTACTGGCCGCTGCTGGCGTCACGCATCACATAGGGCGCGGCGACCGCCGCGCCGCAGCGCAATACGCCGGCCTTCTGCACGCCCTGCCACATGGACGTATCGGCGGCCTGGGACGGGGTCTGGGTGAGCAGCGCGCCGACGGCGGCCGCGCAGGCGAGGGCCTTGCGGATGGAGCGGGGGAACATACGAGCCATTTTGACCTCTCCGTAAATTTGTTTTTGTAGGCAGAAGGCAAACAACTTTCATCGCTGTGTGGTGTGTTGTGCTCTTTGATGTGTGCAGCGATGTATTCAGCGTATGAGCGATGGGCAAAACCTGTCAACAGAGGTCGCGGGCTTTTTCTTCAGCGAATGACCGACCGGTCGGCTGCGTCGGCCGGGCACAGGGCGCAATGGTCGGTCGCGTCAGGCCGCCAAGCGGCCGCCGACGCGCGCCGGAGGCGGGCTGGGGCGCTGGGGAAAGGGATTGAAGGGGGAGGGCTTGCGTGAGGTTTTTGAAACCTGAAGGTGAGAAAAAGCGTACTCAACCAATCTATCGGGGCGAGGTGAGCGGCACGGGGCGGCTGGGCCGCCGCCCCGGCTGGCCTAGAGCACCAGCTCGGCGGAAATG
>Ga0180219_1002894_pt1 | contig 9972 bp, 8 predicted proteins | sample eDN3rd30CBELigMG_FD_151338 | JGI IMG/M metagenome (GOLD analysis project Ga0180219, IMG submission 151338) | Enriched Miracle-Growth compost microbial communities from Emeryville, California, USA - eDNA 3rd pass 30_C BE-Lig MG (version 2)... ... | reverse complement strand
GCCATCCCACCAGACCGCGTCACCCTGAACATCGGACACGACGACGGCCACACCCACACCCCACCCACCCTGCTAGAACTCCTAGCCGGATAACACCAACCGGTTCACACCAGATTGACAACCAGCGAGCACATCAATCTGCCGGGCAGTTTGGTGTTCGCCCGACAGACTCATGTGAATTTGCCGGCCTTGGCCCGGAGCCCCGCACGAGACGGCGTCGCGCCCGGTGCGCGACACCCCGCACGCCCGCGCCAGGGGGTTCCGCCGCGCCGGAGGCGCGCCTAGCGTGAACGCCATGGACACTTACGACCTCATCGTGATCGGTGCGGGACCCGTCGGCGAGAACGTCGCCGACCGGGCCGTGCAGGGCGGCCTGTCGGCCGTCATCGTGGAGAGCGAGCTCGTCGGCGGCGAGTGCTCGTACTGGGCGTGCATGCCGTCGAAGGGCCTGTTGCGCCCGGCGGCCGCGGTGCGCGCCGCCCGCGACGTCGACGGCGCACGCCAGGCGGTGACCGGACCGCTCGATGCCGCCGGGGCCTTCCGCCGCCGCGACGCCCTGACACACGACTGGTCGGACGAGGGGCAGGTCGAATGGCTGCGCGACGCCGGCATCGACCTGGTGCGCGGCCACGGCCGCATCACCGGCGAGCGCGAGGTCACGGTCACGCCGGCCGACGGTCCCGCGCGCGTGCTCCACGCCCGGCACGCCGTGGCCGTGTGCACCGGCACACGCGCCGTGATCCCCGACATCCCCGGCCTGCGCGATGCGGAGCCGTGGACGAGCCGCGAAGCGACCTCGGCGCACGAGGTCCCCGAGACGCTCGCGGTCATCGGGGGCGGCGTGGTCGCCTGCGAGATGGCGACGGCGTATGCGGCGCTGGGCAGCCGCGTCACGATGATCGTGCGCTCAGGCCTGCTCGGCCGCGTCGAGCCGTTCGCCGCCGACGCCGTGCGCGAGGAGCTCACGCGCAGCGGCGTCGACATCCGTACCGGCACCACCACGAGCGCACACCGCGAGTCCGACCGCACCGTGACGCTCGCGCTCGACGACGGCAGCACCGTGCACGCGACCGAGGTGCTCGTGGCGACGGGGCGGGCACCGCGCACCGAGGATCTCGGGCTGGATGGCGCGGGCCTGACCCCCGGCGCCTGGATCGACGTCGACGACACGATGCGCGTGCCCGGCGTCGACTGGCTGTACGCCGTCGGCGACGTGAACCACCGCGCGCTCCTCACGCACCAGGGCAAGTACCAGGCACGGGCAGCCGGTGACGTCATCGCCGCGCGTGCGAACGGGCAGGCGGTGGATGCCGCACCCTGGGGCCGTCACGTGGCCACCGCCGACCACGATGCGGTACCGCAGGTGGTGTTCACCGATCCGGAGGTCGCGGCGGTCGGCATGACCGAGGCGGACGCCCGCGCCGCGGGCCGCGGCATCCGGGTTCTCGACTACGACCTGTCGTGGGTCGCCGGCGCCGCCACGCACGCCGACGACTACCGTGGGCAGGCACGCGCGATCATCGACACCGAGCGCAAGGTGCTGCTCGGTGCGACGTTCGTCGGGCCCGATGTCGCCGAACTGCTGCACGCGGCGACGATCGCCGTCGTGGGCGAGGTGCCGCTGTCGCGGCTGTGGCATGCGGTGCCCGCGTACCCGACGATCAGCGAGGTGTGGCTGCGCTGGCTCGAGGCCGCCGGCCGTGAGACCGCCTGAGGCTCAGTGGAAGAAGTGCCGCTCGCCCGTGAAGAACATGGTGATGCCGCGCTCGCGCGCGAGGTCGATCGTCTCCTGGTCGCGCACCGATCCCCCCGGCTGCACGATGGCGCTGACCCCGGCGTTGATGAGTGCCTCGGGGCCGTCCGAGAACGGGAAGTACGCGTCGGATGCCGCGACCGAGCCGGCCGCGCGGTCGCCGGCCCGCTCGACGGCCAGCTTGCACGAGTCGACGCGGTTGACCTGGCCCATCCCGATGCCGACGGTCGCCGAGTCCTTCGCGAGCACGATCGCGTTCGACTTCACGGCGCGGCACGACTTCCACGCGAAGATGAGATTCTGCATCTCCTCATCGCTGGGCCGCTCGCCCGAGACGAGGTCCCAGCCGGCCGCGACCGACGCGAAGTCGTCATCGGGGAAGCGGTCGGCGTCCTGCAGCAGCAGACCGCCCGAGACCAGGCGGACGTCCATGGGCTCCTGCTTCCAGTCGGTGGGCAGGCGCAGCACGCGCATGTTCTTCTTGAGCGTGAACAGCTCGAGCGCCTCGGGCGCGAAGTCGGGCGCCACGATGACCTCGGTGAAGATGTCGCGCAGGTTCTCGGCCATCTTCAGCGTGACCGTGCGGTTCGCCGCGATCACGCCGCCGAACGCCGACAGCGGGTCGCACTCGTGCGCGCGCAGATGCGCGCTCGCAATCGGGTCGAGCGCGTTCGGCGCCGCCACGGCGATGCCACACGGGTTGGCGTGCTTGATGATCGCGACCGCCGGCAGCACCATGTCGAACGCGGCCCGCAGGGCGGCGTCGGCGTCGACGTAGTTGTTGTATGACATCGGCTTGCCCTGCACCAGATCGGCCTGCGCGATGCCGTGCCCGCCGACGCGCGTGTAGATCGCGGCGCGCTGATGCGCGTTCTCGCCATAGCGCAGCGGCGCCAGCCGCTCGGCCTTGATCGTGAGGTGCTGCGGAAGATCGACGCCCTCGGCGAGGGTCTCCTCCGAGAACCAGGTCGCCACCGCCCGATCGTAGGTCGCCGTGTGCGTGAACGCGCGGGCCGCCAGCTCCCTGCGCTCACCCAGCGTGGTGCCGCCGCCTCCGAGCGCCTCGATGACGGCGGGGTACGACTCGGGCGAGACGACGACCGCGACGTTCGCGAAGTTCTTCGCCGCAGCGCGGACCATCGCCGGTCCCCCGATGTCGATCTGCTCGACGATGTCGTCGGGCGCCGCCCCCGAGCGCACCGTCTCGACGAACGGGTACAGGTTCACGACCACGAGCTCGAACGGCGCGATGCCGAGCTCGGCGAGCTGGTCCTCATGGGTCTGCAGGCGCAGGTCGGCCAGCAGCCCCGCGTGGATCTTCGGGTGCAGCGTCTTCACGCGCCCGTCGAGCATCTCCGACACCCCGGTGACGGCCGACACGTCGGTGACCGAGAAACCCGCGTCGCGGATCGCGGCCGCCGTCGACCCCGTCGACACGATCTCGACGCCCGCGGCGACCAGCGCCTCGGCGAGCGGGAGGAGATCGGTCTTGTCGCTGACCGACACGAGCGCCCGGCGGACGGGCACGACATCGCGTTCGCGGTACAGGGACGGGTCGTGGCGGGGGCCGGCCATAGAAGCTCCTTCTCGGAAACGGTCAGGGGGTGTGGGAGGCGGGGGTGGATGCCGCGGCCAGGTCGAGCTCGCGGGTCGCGACGCGGCGCACCACATCGATGAGCAGGCGCCGCTCGACCGGCTTGATGCGCTCGTGCAGGGTGTGCTCGTCGTCGCCCGGAAGCACCGGCACGCGCTCCTGCGCGAGGATCGGCCCCGAGTCGACGCCGTTGTCGACGACGATGACGCTGGCGCCGGTCTGCGAGGCACCCGCCGCCAGCGCATCGCGCACGCCGTGCGCACCGGGGAACTCGGGGAGGTACGCGGGGTGCGTGTTGATCAGACGCGGAGCCCAGGCATCCACCACCGCCGCCGGGAGCAGCCGCATCAGGCCCGACAGCACGACCAGGTCGGGGTTCCACACGCGCAGCTGGGCATCGAGCTCGGCCCCCCACTCCTCGCGCGTCGCGTAGCCCGAATAGGGCACGGTGAAGGTCGGGATGCCGTAGGCCTCGGCATGCTCGAGGCCGTCGGCCTGGCGGTCGGCGCCCACCACGACGATGCGGGCGGGATAGTCGGGATCGTCGGCGGCGTCGAGCAGGGCCCGCAGATTCGAACCGGTTCCCGAGATGAGTACGGCGACCGTCAGCACCCGCTCAGTCTACCCATGCGATCAGATCGCCCCGATCAGGGCTTGATCTCGCCCGGCCCGCCCAGAAAACCGGGGTCGATGGGGGCGGTCTCGATGTCGTCTTCGCCCGCGGCGGCGGCCTCCGCGCCCTCCACCTCCGCGCCGGGCGCGCCCACGCCCGGCGCGCCCGCACCCGGTGTACCTGCACCCGGCGCGCCCGCACTCGCATCCGCCCCCGCACCCGGCGCGCCCGGCGCCGAGGTCGCACGCGTTTCCGCGAGGTCGCGCGTTTTCTCGCGAGATCGCACGGCCTCGCGGGGCAGGTCGGGCTCCGGTTCCCATGCCGGAGTCAGCAGCAGGATGCCGGCGCCGACGAGCACCTCGACGCCCACGGCCAGTGCGACCCAGCCGGGCTGAGGTCCGATCTGCGCGAGCCGCCCGGGCCCGAACGCACCCGACGACACCCACGCCAGCACCCCCGCGCCCGCCGCGGTGAGCAGCGCCACTCCCCCGGCGGTTCCGGCGCGCACCGATGCGGGGGCCTCGTCGTCCAGCATCCGGCCCCGCAACGTCCATCCCGCGACGACGCCGGCGCCGATCGGCAGCAGCACGATGACCAGCAGCCACGGTGACGAGGTCTCCGGCAGCGCACCGAGCACCGGAATGCCCGGGACGACGCCCGACTGCGTGCCGGCGGGCGAGAATGCCGTGCCCGCGCCGACGGCGAACCCCGGCCCCGCGACGAACGACATCGCCCACACGATCAGCGTCGGCAGGTAGGCGAGCTGCGCGAGCGAGACGACGACGACGCCCATCACGTCGACGTTCGACGACTGATAGAGGGCGACGACGCGGTCGCCGCCGAACAGCAGCGCCGCCACGACGCCCAGCGCGCCGATGCCGACCAGCGCCACCAGGGCCGCGCCCGCTCCCCGCAGCGCGAGCGCGGGCACATCCGGCCACAGGCCCGGCAGGTCGGCGATCGCCTCGCGCACACGGCCGACGGCCCCGGGGTCGGAGTGCCACACCGCCCCGACGGCGCCGACCACGGCGGGAATCGCGAACACCAGCACGGGCAGCAGGATCGCCTGCCACACGGAGGCGACCACGACGGGACCGCCTGCGGTCAGGCAGACGACCGTGCTCACGACGGCGAAGGCGATCGCGCCCCCGCCGAGTCCGACTCCCCACGAGCCGCTGCGGCCGGCGCGGATGCCCGAGCGCACCCCGCGGTAGGCCGTGAAGCACGCGAACGCGAGCGGGGCGAGCGAGACGGCGAAGGATGCCGCGGCGTCGGGCAGACCGAGGGTCGCGAGGTATTCGGCCGACAGGTGCACGGTGAACGGCACGAGGTGGCCGAGCTGCCACACCGCCGCGGTCGCGGGCCACAGGGCCGACCAGTCGGGCGCGCCGATGCCGAGCACCCACAGGAGTGTGAGGGTCGCCAGAACCACCGCCAGCCCGGTGGCGGCGGCGATGAGCGCGTCGAACGCGGAGAGCAGGGCGATGAGCAGGCGGTGCATGGGCGGAATCGAGACTACCCAGAGCCGGGGCATCCACCCTCCGGGCGCGCCCATCGGACCCGAACCGTCCTGCCCGCGCGCGCGATACCCCCGCCCAAGCTGGACGGATGCTGTGAAAACAGCCCCGTGACTGTATGTTTCTTTCGGAGGTCCCCCATCACATGAGCACTACCCCTGCGCCCGAAACCATCGTGGACGACACCCGTCCGCCCAAGAACGGCTTCGACAAGTACTTCGAGATCACCAAACGCGGGTCCACCCTCGGCACCGAGGTCCGCGGCGGCATCGTCACGTTCGTGACGATGGCCTACATCGTGATCCTGAACCCGATCATCCTCGGCGGCACGAAGGACGTCGCCGGCACGATCCTCGACGGTCAGCAGCTGGCCGCCGTCACCGCCCTCACCGCGGGCGTGATGACGATCCTGTTCGGCCTCATCTCGCGCCTGCCGTTCGCGTTCGCCGCGGGCCTGGGCATCAACTCGTTCCTCGCGGTCAGCGTGGTCGGCCAGCTCACCTGGCCAGAGGCCATGGGCCTGGTGGTCATCAACGGTCTGATCATCGTGCTGCTGAGCGCCACCGGCCTGCGGCGCATGATCATGAACGCCGTGCCGATGGAGCTGAAGATCGCGATCACGGTCGGTATCGGCATGTTCATCGCGTTCATCGGCCTGGTCGACGCCGGGTTCGTGACCGCGACGGGTCTCTCCTCTCCCCCGGTCGGACTCGGCGTCGGCGGTTCGGTCGCCACGATCCCCGTGCTGCTGTTCGTCCTGACGCTGCTGCTTGCCGGCATCCTCATGGCGCGCAAGGTGAAGGCCGCGCTGCTGATCGCCCTCGTGTCGGGCACCGTCATCTCGATGATCATCGAGGCCATCTGGCACATCGGCGCACGCAGCGACGACAACCCCGGCGGCTGGGGCATGTCGGTGCCGACCCTGCCGACGCAGTGGTTCAGCCTGCCCGACCTGAGTCTGGTCGGCCAGGTCGACCTGGTCACCAGCTGGGGCCGCATCGGCGTGATCGCCTGCGTCATGCTGGTCTTCACGCTCGTCTTCACGAACTTCTTCGACGCGATGGGCACCATGACGGGCCTGGCCGAGGAGGCCGGCCTGGCCGACAAGAAGGGCGACTTCCCCCGGCTGAAGTCCGCGCTGATCATCGAGGGCGTCGGCGCGGTGGTCGGTGGTGGCACCTCGGGTTCGTCGAACACCGTGTTCGTCGAATCGGCATCGGGCATCGGCGAGGGCGCCCGCACCGGCGTCGCGAACCTCGTGACCGGCGTGCTGTTCCTGCTGGCGATGTTCATCACCCCGCTGACGTCGATCGTTCCCAGCGAGGTCGCCGCGGCCGCGCTGGTCATCGTCGGTGCGCTGATGATGTCGCAGATCCGCCGCGTCGACTTCAGCGACATGTCGGTGCTGATCCCCGTGTTCATCACCGTGGCGATCATGCCGTTCACCTACTCGATCGCCAACGGCATCGGCGCGGGCTTCATCGCCTGGGTCGTCATCCGCTCGCTGTCGGGCAAGGCGCGCCAGATCAGCCCGCTGCTGTGGATCGTGGCCGCCGGCTTCGCGATCTACTTCGCGCGCGGACCGATCGAGACGCTGATCGGCGGCTGATCCGCCGCATCCCCGTCCACGGTCTCGGTGGCCGCGGCATCCCCGTCATCCGTCCGTCTCAGCAGCTCGACGAGCAGCACCACGACGACGAAGCACACCAGTGCCGTGACGACGGATGCCGCGGCCACCGGTCGTTGCAGGAACACCGCCAGCGCGCACAGCACCGCGGCCAGCGCCACGACGAGCCCCCGCCAGCGGTCGAGCACATGCCCGAACCGCCCCGTCCCCGCCCCGTGCGCGTCGGCGAAGCGGCGCACCGCGGCGAAGACGTCGTCGGCCATCGAGCGCACGCCCGTCGCCGACCGTGACGAGCCGGCGAGCCAGGCGGCGACGGCCGTGACCGCCGCGAGGAGCAGCAGTGCCGCCGTCGTCGACGAGACGGCCTCGGTGAGCTGCCCGTAGACCGCATCGGCCGTCTCGGCCGGCATCGGGGAAGGGCTCACCGACGCGACGAACAGCGGCCGGCCCACCGCGACCGCGACCGCCAGCAGCGCCAGCACGACCGCGGCGGCGAACGCCGTGCGGGCGAGCGCGCGCACCCGGCGGTGCGCGACCGCGATGCCGGCCGCGATCAGTCCCAGCACGAGCCACGGCAGCCAGTCCCCCGCCGCGACCGCGGCCCCGTAGACCGTGCGCACGAGTGTCAGCGAGTCGGACGTCGTGATCGGGACGGTCCTGGTGACCTGCGGGATGAGATCGGCGATGCCCACACCCTGTGCCTGAAGAGTCTGCTTCACCTCGGCCACCACCACGCCGATGTCGATGGACAGTGTGCCGTCATCGCTCAGTTGCAGCACGGTGCCCGGCTGCCCCTGGATGATCGCCACGGCACGGGAGTGCGCCTGACGCAGCACCTGCTCCCAGACGTCGGCGAAGCCGTCGGAGGTCACGACCCCGTGCACCGTCGAGGAGATGAGACTCTCGACGCCCTGCACGGCGGGCGCGCGCAGCAGACGGAGTGCGCGGCGGGCGGCGGGGGCGAGGTCCAGCTGTTCGAGGCCGTCGAACAGCGCGTCGACCGTGCCCGCGGCATCCAGCTTCTCGTCGATCGCGGCGATCGTCCGCTCCTCGACGAACGCCTGCACGGCCGGATCGTCGGCCAGTGGCGCGAACGTCGCCACGAAGCTGTCGGTGTCGACGAGCTGCACGCGCACCCACGTGCCCAGCACCGCGACCGGGACCAGGATGACCGCCAGCACGAGCGCGATCGCCGAGACGACCGAACGCGCCCGTGTCGAGCGCCCGCGCGGTTCGGCGTCATCATGCATGCCGTCATGCTCGCACACCGCGTGGGGTCACCGACCGGTACGGCCTCACCTGGCTGATCGGCTACCAGGGCTGAGCGGTCACTCCGCGAACGGTTCGAGCACGAACACGGCGATGAGCCGGTCGGTCTTGGTCTGGTATTCCGCATAGGGTGGGAAGGCCGCGACCGCGCGCTCCCACCACGAGTCGCGCTCAGCGCCCGCGGTCTCGTGCGCGAGGTAGTCGCGCTTGTCAGAGCCGTCCTGCAGCTCGACCTGCGGGTTCTTGCGCATGTTGCCGGCCCACTTCGGCTCGTCGGGCGCGCCGCCCTTCGAGGCGACGACGGCGTAGCGGCCGTCGTGCTCTACGCGCATGAGCGCGGTCTTGCGCAGGGCCCCGGTCTTGGCACCGACGGTGGTCAGCACGATGATCTTCATCCCGTGTAGCTCGCCGCCCTCCGCGCCGTCCGAGGCCTCGAATCTCTCGGCCTGCTCGCGCGCCCACTCGGCCGTGCTCGGCAGATAGTCTCCGTTCAAAGGCATAGCCCCACGCTACTGCGCACAGACGACGGAGGGGTGGATGCCGCGGGCCGCGGCATCCACCCCTCCTGAAGACGCGCGTCAGAGCGCGGTGATGATCTCGCGCATGAGCTCGGCGGTCTCGCTCGGCGTCTTCCCGACCTTGACGCCGGCGGCCTCGAGGGCCTCCTTCTTGGCCTGCGCGGTGCCCGCCGAGCCCGAGACGATGGCGCCGGCGTGGCCCATGGTCTTGCCCTCGGGCGCGGTGAAGCCGGCCACGTAGCCGACGACCGGCTTGGTGACGTTGGCCTTGATGAAGTCGGCCGCGCGCTCTTCGGCGTCGCCGCCGATCTCGCCGATCATGACGATCGCCTTCGTCTCGGGGTCGGCCTCGAAAGCAGCGAGCGCGTCGATGTGCGTGGTGCCGATGACCGGGTCGCCGCCGATGCCGATCGCGGTCGAGAAGCCCAGGTCGCGCAGCTCGAACATCATCTGGTAGGTCAGCGTGCCCGACTTCGACACGAGGCCGATGGGGCCCTTGCCGGTGATGTTGGCCGGGGTGATGCCCACGAGCGACTCGCCGGGGGTGATGACGCCCGGGCAGTTCGGCCCGATGATGCGGGTCTTGTTGCCCTTGCTCTGTGCGTACGCCCACGCCTCGGCGGTGTCGCCGACCGGCACGCCCTCGGTGATGACCACGAGCAGCGGAATCTCGGTGTCGATGGCCTCGACCATGGCGTCCTTCGTGAACGCCGGGGGCACGAACGCGATCGACACGTCGGCGCCGGTCTTCTCGATGGCCTCGGCGACCGAGCCGAAGACGGGCAGCTCGACCGGGTTGCCGTCCTTGTCGACGTGCGAGACCGTGGTGCCGGCCTTGCGCGCGTTCACGCCGCCGACGACGTTGGTGCCGGCCTTGAGCATGAGCGCGGTGTGCTTGGTGCCCTCGCCGCCGGTGATGCCCTGGACGATGACCTTGGAATCCTTGTTGAGGTAGATCGACATTCTCTTGTCCTTATCTCGTCTGCAGGCTCAGGCGTTCGCCAGCTCGGCGGCCTTGTCGGCGCCCTCGTCCATGCCTGCGGCCAGGGTCACGAGCGGGTGGTTGGCGGCGGCGAGGATC
>Ga0180219_1002890_pt1 | contig 9980 bp, 13 predicted proteins | sample eDN3rd30CBELigMG_FD_151338 | JGI IMG/M metagenome (GOLD analysis project Ga0180219, IMG submission 151338) | Enriched Miracle-Growth compost microbial communities from Emeryville, California, USA - eDNA 3rd pass 30_C BE-Lig MG (version 2)... ... | reverse complement strand
TGCGCCGTCTATTTCATGAAGGAGGCCATGGAACGGGCCAGCTTCATGCCCGGCGGCGAGACCGGCCCCAACATCCGCGCCGGCATGTATGAGCAGACCGCCTGGGCACCGCTCGGCCTGAAAGGCGTGTGCAACCCCGGCACCTGGACGCCGGGCGATCATCGCGGCATCGACACCATCTGGGTCTACATGGCGCATGTGGGGGATGACGCGCGCAGCATGGAGCGGGTCTATACGGCCTCCCTCTCCAGGCCGGCACCGGACACTCCCCAGAAGGCCGATCACTGACATGCGGAACGTCATCCTCTCCGTTAATGGGCTGAGCCTCAATCGCGGCCTGCGTCTGCTCTTCCGCGATCTCAGCTTCGAGGTGGCGGCGGGGGACCTGCTGCTGCTCCGAGGCGCCAACGGCACCGGCAAATCGTCGCTCTTGCGGGTGCTGGCGGGCTTCCTGGCGCCGGCTTCGGGCCGGGTCACCTGGAGCGAGGGCACGCCCCTGCCGCGCTATCTCGGCCATCAGGACGGCTTAAAACGGCCCATGACGGTGCGCGAGAACCTGCACTTCCTGGAAACGCTCTACGGCATCGACACGCGCGCCAACCGGGAGAGCCTCGGCATCACCCCGCTGATGACGCTCGCCGTGGGCGACCTCTCCGCCGGGCAGCGGCGGCGCGTGGCGCTGGCCCGCATGGTGGCCGGCGACGGCGCGCCCTGGCTGCTGGACGAGCCCGCCACCTCGCTGGACGATGCCGGCAAGGCGTGGCTGTGGGACGCCATCGCCGCGCACCGGGCGGCGGGCGGCGTCGTGGTCGCCGCCGTGCACGACCCCGAGGCGCCGGCGGACGCCCGGGTGCTGACGCTCGGGGGCACGGCATGAACCTCTTCCTCGCCCTCATCCGCCGCGACATCACGCTGGCAATGCGCCACGGCGGCAGTGGCTGGCTACCCATCGGCTTCTTCCTCACCGTCTCGACACTGTTCGGCTTCAGCATCGGCCCGGATACGGCGCTGCTGGCCCGCCTGGCGCCGGGGCTCATCTGGGTGGCGGCGCTGCTGGCCGTGCTCATCAGCCTGGAGCGCATCTTCCAGAGCGATTTCGAGGACGGCACGCTGGACCTCCTGCGCCTCTCGCCCCTGCCGCTGCCCGCCATGGTGCTGGCCAAGATCTGCGCTCACTGGCTGTCCACCGGCCTGCCGCTCATCGTCGCCACGCCGCTGCTGGCGCTGCAGCTCAACCTGCCGGCTTCGGCCTATGGCTGGCTGCTGGCTTCGCTGATTCTCGGCACACCGGCCTTCAGCCTCATCGGGGCCATCGGCGCGGCCTTGACGGTGAGCCTCAAACGGGGTGGATTGCTGATCCCGCTGCTGATATTGCCGCTTTATGTGCCGGTGCTGATCTTCGGGGTGGCATGCGTCGATGCGTCGCTTGCCGGGCTTTCGCCATGGCCCCATATTAAACTGTTGGGTGCGATCGTCCTGTTAGCTGCGGTACTTGGTCCGGTGGCCAGTGTCGCCGCCCTTAAAATGGCGGCGGAATAGCCATTGTCGTACGTTAATAGGACAGGGGAACGGAAGGTAGACCGATAGAATGATGTTTTTGGCCAATCCCGTCCGCTTCATCCGGCTGGCGGATGCCATCCTGCCCTGGGTGAAATGGGGCGCGCTGATCAGCTTCGCGGTGGCCCTCTATTGGGGCCTCGTGGTGGCACCCGTGGATTACCAGCAGGGCGATACGGTGCGCATCATGTTCATTCATGTGCCGGCGGCGGTGCTGGCGCAGGGCATTTTCGTGTTCATGGCGGTGGCCAGCGCCGTGGCCCTGATCTGGAAGCACCCGCTGGCCGACCTGGCCGCCAAGGCGGCGGCCCCCATCGGCGCCGGGCTGGCGGCCCTGACGCTGGTCACCGGCTCGCTCTGGGGCAAGCCCATGTGGGGCACCTATTGGGTGTGGGACGCCAGGCTCACCTCCATGCTGGTGCAGTTCTTCCTCTATCTCGGCTATATCGCGCTGTGGCAGGCGTTCGAGGACCCGGCCAAGGCGGCCAGGGCCAGCTCCATCCTGGCGCTGGTCGGCGTGGTCAACGTGCCGATCATCAAATTTTCGGTGGAATGGTGGAACACGCTGCACCAGCCCTCGTCGCTCATGGCGTCGGGCGGCCCCGCCATCGACCCCAGCATGCTGTGGCCGCTGGCTGTCATGGCGCTGGCCTATATCCTGTATTTCATCTGGATTTTCCTGGTCCGCCTCAAGGCCGAGGTGCTGGTGCGGCGCGTACGCACGCAGCGCCTGCGGATGATGGAGGTGTGAGATGGCGGCATTCCTGACCATGGGCGGCTATGCCCTTTTCGTCTGGCCCTCCTATATCGTGAGTATCATCGTCCTGGTGCTCCTGGGCGTATCGGCCTACCGTTTCCTGCATGCCCAGGAAGCGGCTTTGCGGGAGATGGAACAGAGCCTCTCCGGAAAGGCGGAGAAATGACCCCGAAATACAAACGCCTCACCATCATCCTGGGTGGTCTCGTGATCCTGGCCGGCGCCGTGGGCCTGACGCTGAGCGCCCTCAACGACAATATCGTCTTCTTCTACGGACCGACGGAGCTGGCGGAAATGCACGTCACGCCCGACCGCTCGATCCGCGTCGGCGGGCTGGTGGAGCCGGGCTCGGTGGAGCATCAGGGGGATGGGCGCACCATCCACTTCACCATCACCGACGGCAAGAACACCATTCCCGTGGTCTATACCGGCCTCCTGCCCGACCTCTTCCGCGAGGGCCAGGGCGTGGTCGCCCAGGGCCGCGTGAGCGGCGGCGAGTTCCAGGCCACGGAAATCCTCGCCAAGCATGATGAAAACTACATGCCGCCCGAAGTGGCGGACGCCTTGAAAAAGTCCGGCGAATGGCGGCCGGAGACAGGGAAGATGCCATGATACCCGAGATCGGCCAGTTCGCCCTCGTCATGGCGGTGATCGTGAGCGCCCTGTGCGCCACGCTGCCGCTGGTGGGCACGTTCCGCAACGATCGCCAGATGGTGGCCATGGCCCCCAACCTGGCGGCGGCGCAGTGCCTTTTCGCCGCCATCGCCTTCTTCACGCTGATGGCCGCCCATGTGACCTCCGATTTCTCGGTGCTCAACGTGGTGCAGAACTCGCACACCGACAAGCCGATGCTCTACAAGATCGCCGGCGTGTGGGGCAATCATGAGGGCTCGCTGATCCTCTGGGTGATGGTGCTCAGCATCTTCGGCCTGGCCATCGCCCTCAGCCGCACCATCGACCCGGTGTTCAAGGCGCGGGTGCTCTCGGTACAGGCCTTCATCGCGCTGGGCTTCTTCCTCTTCTCCTTCCTCACCTCCAACCCGTTCATCCGGGTGAACCCCATGCCGCTGAACGGCAACGGGCTCAACCCCGTGCTGCAGGACCCCGGCCTCGCCTTCCATCCGCCCTTCCTCTACCTGGGCTATGTGGGTTTCTCCGTCGCCTTCTCCTTCGCCGTGGCGGGGCTGATACAGGGCAAGGTGGACGGCATCTGGGCGCGCCACATGTACCCCTGGGTGCTGACCGCCTGGTCCCTGCTCACCATCGGCATCGCGCTCGGCTCCTGGTGGGCCTATTACGAGCTGGGCTGGGGCGGCTTCTGGTTCTGGGACCCGGTCGAGAACGTCTCGGTGCTGCCATGGCTGGCGGGCACGGCGCTCCTGCACTCCGTCAAGGTGGTGGAGAAGCGCGGCGCCCTCAAACACTGGACTGTGCTCCTCTCCATCCTGGCCTTCGGCATGAGCCTGACCGGCACCTTCCTGGTGCGCTCGGGGCTCACCAGCTCGGTGCATTCCTTCGCCAATGATCCCGAGCGCGGGCTTTTCATCCTCGCCTTCCTGATCCTCGCGGTGGGCGGCGCACTCCTCCTCTATGGCATCCGCGCCAGCCGCTTCGAGCTGGGCAAGCCCTTCCATCCCGTCAGCCGCGAGGGCGGGCTGGTGCTGAACAATTTCCTCCTGTTCGTCGCCACCTTCATCGTCTTCGTGGGCACGCTCTATCCGATGATCCTGGACGGGCTGACCGGCCAGAAGATTTCGGTTGGTCCGCCCTATTACGAGGCGACGGCGGTGCCCGTCGCCCTCCTGGTCATGCTGGCCATGGTGGCCGGGCCGCTCATGCCCTGGACGCTGAAAGCCCGTATGGGCCGCATCCTGAAATTCCTAGCGCCCGCCGCCGTCATCGCCCTCCTGGCCTTCATCGCCAACTGGTGGCTGGCGCCCAAGCCCACGCTGGTCGGCACGCTGGGCCTCGCGCTGGCGGTATGGGTGGGCGTCGGCACGCTCCTCTACGGCTGGCGGGTCTACCGGCTGCAGGACGGCGCGGGCGTGATGGCGCGGCTGAAGCGCATCCCGCGCTCCAGCTACGGGCTCATCCTGGCGCATGGCGGCGTGGGGGTGATCACCATCGGCATCACCATGTCCGGCGCCTGGCAGAGCGATTTCGAAGGCAAGATGGATATCGGCGACACGGCGGAAGTGGGCGCCTACAGCTTCCACCTCGACAATGTGGAGGAAACCGTGCAGGGCCCCAATTACGAGGCCAGGCGGGCCACCTTCACCGTCACCAAGGGCGGCAGCCTGGTGAAGGTGATGACGCCGGAGACCCGCTTCTACACCGCGCCCCCCACCCAGACCACCGAGGCGGATATCCGCACCGGCCCCCTGGGTGATCTCTACGCCGTGGTCGGCGAACCGTCGCCCGGCGGCGGCTATGCCATCCGCCTCTATTACAAGCCGCTGGTCTCCTGGATCTGGGGCGGCGCCATCATCATGGCGCTGGGCGGCGCCATCGCCATGTCGGGCCGCCGCAAGCTGCCGGTTGTCAGCACGGCGCAAGCCCACACCAGCGCCCAGCCCGCGGGAGCCGCCGAATGAGCATGCGCAGCAAGATCTACCTCATCCTGCCGGTCCTCATCTTCGGCGTACTGGCCGTCTTCCTCTACAAGGGCCTGTGGCTCAACCCGGAGGAGCTGCCCTCGCCGCTCATCGGCCAGCAGGCGCCGCAGTTCGACCTGCCGCCGCCCCGGGGTGCGGATGCCGGCTTCAAGACGGCGGACCTGCATCAGGGCAAGATCAGCCTGGTCAATGCCTTCGCCTCCTGGTGCGTGCCCTGCCATGCCGAGCATCCGCTGCTCATGGAATTGCAGCGCGAGACGGACATTCCCATTTACGGCATCAACGTCAAGGACAAGCCGGAGGACGCGGAAGCCTTCCTCACCCGCAACGGCAATCCCTATAACGGCGTGGGGGCGGACCTGGACGGCCGAGTGAGCATCGACTGGGGCGTCTACAAATATCCCGAGAGCTATATCGTTGACGGCGACGGCAAGGTGCTTTACCGCATCATCGGGCAGATCACCCGAAAGACAATCCAGGACATCATCCTGCCCATGGCCGAGAAATACAACGGGCAGGCAGCCCAGTCATGACCCTGCTGCGAATCCTGACAGTCCTGCTGGCGGCAGGCTGCCTGATGGGCATCACCACGCGCAGCGAGGAATTCCTGCCCGATCCCGATCAGGAGGCCAAGGCCCGCACCATCATGGAGGATCTGCGCTGCCTGGTGTGCCAGGGCCAGTCCATCGCCAATTCCGACGCCGACCTGGCCCATGACCTGCGCGTCATCGTGCGCGAGCAGGTGGCCGCCGGCAAATCGCCCGACGAGGTGAAGCAGTACATGCAGGCCCGCTATGGCGACTGGGTGCTGCTCAAGCCGCCGGTCAAAACCTCCACCTACCTGCTATGGCTGGGGCCACTGGTCATTTTCATTGCCGGCGGGGTGGTGCTGTTCCTCTCCGCCCGGCGCCTGAAGCGCGAAGGCGGCGACAGCCTCAACACCCCCGAAGCCGGCAGCGGAGACGATATTCTATGACCCTTTTCTGGATCATCCTCGGTCTCATGGTGCTGGTGGCCATCGCCGCCGTCGTCAAGCCGTTCGTCTTCACCAGGGCGGCGCTGAGCCGGGGGCACATGGCCTTTCTGGGTGTCACCGTCGTCGCCGTCAGCATCGCCGCCTTCGGGCTTTATGATGTGATGGGCGAACCCGGCTATGTGGCCAACCCGCCGCAGCCCATCGTCAGCGCCGAGGTGATGGAGAAGATCCGCGAGCTGGAACAGGTGATGCAGCTCAACCCCAACGATCCCGAGGGCTGGCAGCTTCTGGCCCGTGCCTACACCCGCCTGGGCGAGGCCGACAAGGCCATCGCCGCCTATCGCAACGTGGTGACGCTCGATCCCACCAACACCACCGCCAAGGCGGCGCTGGGCGGGCTGCTCATCGCCACCTCGGCGGGCACCGTGCCGGGCGAGGCCATGCAGCTTTTCCAGAGCATCATCGATTCCGGCATCAAGCAGCCCATGGCCTATTACTATCTGGGCCTCGGCCACATGCAGCAGGGCGATTACGAACAGGCCTACGACGTATGGAAGGTGCTGGCCGAGAACTCCCCCGAGGGCGCCCCCTGGAACGCCATGCTGCGCGACAGCCTGAGCGACATCGCGGGCAAGATCGGCAAGCCCGTGCCCGAGATGCCGGGGCCGGAGACCGATCCCCCCCCGCAGGGCAACTGACGGTGATGTTAAACCTCTCTTAACGGCCGGCCCATACAGTCGGGCACCATCATGAGCATCACGCCCAACAACAACGTCTTCACGGCCCTCTCCCTGACCGACATCGCCCGGCCCATACCCCGTGCGACAGCCCAGGGCGCCGCCGTCCGCCAGGCGCCGCCGGAGAAGGGCGACGATGCCCCCCGCCAGCAACAAGTGGCCGAGGATTTCCGCCGTGAAGCCGTCACCCCCCGCCCCACCTTCCAGCGCCTTGGCCAGGTGGTGGATTTGAGCGTCTGACGCTGCCCGCCTAGAGCCTGCTGTTTTCAGGTTGAATCGATTTCTCCCCCCTTCGTCGCCCTCGCGCAGGCGAAGGTCCAGCGCACTCAGCGAGCGCGCGTGCGGCAAAGCCGCACTGGATGCCCGCCTGCGCGGGCATGACGAGGTAGGAGGACGAGCCATGCTTCAACCTGAAAACAGCGTGCTCCAGGCCGCTGGGGTAAGGCACGCTTCACCCCGCCACCGCCTCCAACCCCGCCAGCGCCATCTCCCGCACCTCGTCGGGGCTGTGACCGGCCGCCCGCAGGTCGCGGATGGGGGTGGAGGCCGAGCTCTTGGCGAGCCTGTTGCCCGCCCGGTCCACCACCAGCGCGTGGTGCCGGTAGCGCGGCGTCGGCAGCCAGAGGAGCTTCTGCAGCAGGCGGTGCACATGCGTCGCCTCGAAGAGGTCGCGCCCCCGTGTCACCAGCGTGATGCCCTGGGTGGCGTCGTCCACCACCACCGCCAGGTGATAGCTGGCCGGCACCTCCTTGCGGGCCAGCACCACGTCGCCCAGCCGCTCGGGGTGCGCCTGCTGCTCGCCGGCGATCTCGTCATGCCAGGTGAGCGGCCCGGCGATGCTCATCGCCCGCTCCATGTTGAGGCGCAGGGCATAGGCGGCGCCGGCGGCCAGCCGCTTGCGGCGCTCGGCCTCGCCCAGATGCCGGCAGGTGCCGGGATAGAGCGGCCCTTCCGGTCCCTGCGGCGCCACGCCGGCGCGCTCGATCTCGCGGGCGATGTCCTTGCGCGTGCAGAAGCAGGGGTAGAGGAGGCCCTTGGTCCGCAGCGCCCCGAGCGCTTCCGAATAGATGGCGAAGCGCTGCGACTGGCGCAGGATGATGCGCTCCCAGGTGAGGCCCAGCCAGGCCAGGTCCTCGAAGATGGCCTGCTCGTATTCCGGCCGGCTACGCGCCATATCCAGATCCTCGATGCGCAGGAAGAAGCGGCCCCAGCTTCCCCGTGCCGCGCCGAAGGCCACCATGGCGGCGTAGGCGTGGCCCAGATGCAGATAGCCGTTGGGGCTGGGCGCAAAGCGCGTGATGAGCGGGCGCTGAGGGATCATGACGGGATTAAATCCCTTGTCATTTGCAAAATCTACCGACAAAAATGACCATCGTGTCAAATCACTAGAGCAGAGCAGAGACCATGACGCAACTCGACGGCCCCCGCCTGCTGCCCGCCGATGGAGAGGTGCGCAAGCTGGTGATTCTCTGCCATGGCTACGGCTCCGACGGGCGCGACCTCATCGCCTTGGGCGAGGCCTGGGCTCCGCTGATGCCGCACACCGCCTTCGTGGCGCCCAACGCGCCGCTGCGCTGCGACATGGCGCCCACCGGCTACCAGTGGTTCCCGCTCAACAGCCTGGAGCCCGCGGAGCGCTATATCGGCGCCGAAGCCGCCGCGCCCGTCCTCGACCGCTTCATCGATCAGGAGCTGGCCCGCTACCGGCTGCGGGAAGAGGACGTGGCGCTGGTGGGCTTCAGCCAGGGCACCATGATGAGCCTCTTCGTGGGTCTGAGGCGCCGGGCGCGGCTGGCCGGCATTCTCGGCTATTCCGGCATGCTGGTGGCCGCCGACGCGCTGGAGGAGGCCATCGCCGCCACGCCGCCCGTCTTCCTCATCCACGGCAGTGCCGACGAGCTCATCCCCTCGCGCGCCGCCTCCGACGCGGCGGAGTTGCTGGCCACGCTGGGCGTGCCGGCGCAGTTCCACATCTGCAACGCCGTCGGCCACGGCATCTCGCCGGAGGGGCTGGAGCTGGGCGGCGATTTCCTGCGCCGCGTGCTGCATCCATAGGGCCGCAGGCCCTATGGTCTTTGTTTGGTCCTCAGGCGCCGGGCGGCGGGCGTCCGCCCGCCTTGGCTTTCCTCGCACTCGCTCGGCGGCGCGGTCGCGCCTACTCGGGGCTTTGCCCCTCGGATTCATGGCCAGCGGTGAGGGCGGTTCCCCCTCTCCCCAAGGGGCGAGGGTTCTCCTTCTTCGTCCCCTCGCCCCTTTGGGGAGAGGGTAGGGAGAGGGGAGAATCCTCTCCGGCGCACAGGCTGGAGGACTACAAAATTTTGAGGTGACACATATATGTCGCACTCCATATAGTACAGGTAAGCGACCGGGAATCAGAGCCAGGAGCCGTCGGGATGCAGTCTCATGCATCGCTTGAACAGTGCCCATGCCTAGTACTCAACGCGGATTTTCAGCCTTTGAGCTATTTTCCGCTGTCGCTCTGGTCTTGGCAGAACGCCATCAAGGCGGTGTTCATGGACCGGGTGAACATCGTCGAGCGCTATGAGCGCGTCATCCGCTCGCCCAGCTTCGAGATGCCGCTGCCCAGCGTCATTGCCCTGAAGAATTACGTCAAGCCGGCCCGCTATCCGGCCTTCACGCGGTTCAACCTCTTCCTGCGCGACCGCTTCCTCTGCCAGTATTGCGGCACGACGCACGAGCTGACCTTCGACCATGTGATGCCGCGCAGCCAGGGCGGCCGCACCACCTGGGAGAACGTCACCACCGCCTGCGCCGCCTGCAACCTGCGCAAGGGCGGCCGCACGCCGGCCGAGAGCCACATGCACCCGATGACGGCGCCCTACCGGCCGACGGTCCACCGCCTGCAGCAGCACGGCCGCACCTTCCCGCCCAACTATCTGCACGAAAGCTGGGGCGATTACCTCTACTGGGACAGCGAACTGGAACCCTGAGCCACCCCGCCCATGCCTGATAGTGACACCCTTGGCCGCCCTCTCGACGGCTGGACCGCGCCGGCCCCTCTCCAGGCGATCACCGCCGAAGGCCGCTATTGCCGGCTGGAGCCGCTCACCCGGCAGGGGATCGAACCGCTGTTCCGGAGCCTCGCCGCGGGCGGCGCCGCGCTCTGGACCTATCTGCCCATCGGCCCCTATGCCGGGCCGGAGGATATGATGGCCATCCTCGCCATGGCCGCCGCCCGGGGCTGGAAGCCCCTCGCCGTGACGGAAAGGGCATCCGGCGCGGTCTCCGGCACCCTCTCCTTCATGCGCATCGATGCCGCCAACGGCTCGGCCGAGATCGGCGCCGTCATCTTCTCCCCGCATATGCAGAAGAGCCGC
>Ga0180219_1002889_pt1 | contig 9982 bp, 9 predicted proteins | sample eDN3rd30CBELigMG_FD_151338 | JGI IMG/M metagenome (GOLD analysis project Ga0180219, IMG submission 151338) | Enriched Miracle-Growth compost microbial communities from Emeryville, California, USA - eDNA 3rd pass 30_C BE-Lig MG (version 2)... ... | reverse complement strand
GCCATAAGACTGTATAGGAAGCACGCTACGCGGAAGCGCCCGTCAATGAAAACGACCTGCGGCTCCATACCCGAAGCGCGCGCCTCATCCCACGGCAGGATCGCATAGCGGTGAAACTCGCCGAGACGCTGCTTATCGACCGGGTAGCCCCAGGCCTTGACCGGCCCAAGATCGCAATGTTTCAGCGTGATCTTGGCCCCCATGCCGTTTGTGCTGCTCTGGACCGAGCCCAGCCATTCAAGAGCGGTATCGACCGCGATGATATGTTTAACCCCGGACTTCGCAGCGAGTACGGTGCTGCCTCCGCAGCCATACTCAAGATAATATTCGCACTTCGAAACGTGCTCAGTGAGGGCTTCTAAGCCGCCTGCGTCGAGGCTGGGCTGCATTTCACCGGACGGGGCAGCGTTTTCGTTGTCCTGAGCAACAGCCATTTCCATGCCTTTCGCTTGGTGGGGGGCCTGATATGATGGTCTTCCAATGAGGTGGGGGACGATGTAGTTCTCTATGTCCGAAAAAATCTCGTGTTGTGAGCCGGGCTCGTCGTAGACTGCCCTCTTTTCGCGCCAGTTCGTATTGATACCGCGGAAATGAGCGAATCGGAATTTCGGATTGGTTTGTATCCCTTCGACATTCCAAATGGCATGGACTTGCCAATTATTTTCAGGCGGAAGTCTCGAAGGAGCAACGCACCATTTGGTCAGGCATTCGCTCCTATTCACATGCACATGCCGAAAGTCGAGATGTCGATAGGGCGGGCTGGAGGTTGTTACCGATTCGACCCATGTGCCTCCGACTGAAACGATGCCCATCGGGCTTTTTTGGACTTCATTGCAGAGCGACAAGCCATCAGGTGAGTAAATTAGTTCATCCACATCGCAATGGGTCACACTTCTTGCGCGGGTGAGATATTTCTCCTTCGCATGGGTGAGCATGGCCACTTGGCTATAGTTTGCGCTCGCATCGATACCAGAGCGCTCACGAAATGGGCCATGACGAAAAGGCCAGCGCACCACGACCGCCGCATTTATCCCATCCACGGACTGCAACGCATCGAGCAGTTCCTGGCTGGTGTATGCGGTAGACCCAGTATCATAGAGCAGGATCGCATTGACCCCATGCGCGGACGTGTAGAACCACGCCCAATCCACGAGCCATGCGAGAGAGTTGTTCTTGCTAATGGTCAGCAGGACGTTGGCGCCAGCAAAGGTCTGGGTTTCCGCTCCTGATATCCCCGATTCAGATGAGAAGTGGGGGAAATCTATAGCCAGTTTTCCGCCACACGCTTGCCTGATAAAGCTATCCTGTTTCCGCATAGTATCACCCAGATCGGGCGAAACAGGCTTACCATCGACGCTAAACTCAGCCGCTTTCACATATTCGGATAAGTTAGCTAGTGGCGGTCCGGAAAGCCGAATATCATCATTCCCAACCGCCCGAAAAGCATCAAAGAAAATCGTTTTGTAGTCAAACCGCTCCAGCCGACCAGAATAAGCGCGTCGTATGGACGAAGGCGGCACGCGCTCTATTTCGATCGTATCAGGAATAATTACCGGGTGAACCTCGTCAATCCGAAACCCTTTATCATCGCGGGCGTCCCCCTGCATATATGCATCCCTGTCATTACCTAGCGTTCTTGCGCGCCTTGGCTGTACGCATCGACATCGAATGTCAAGATATGCTCGGAGCATCCAATAGTGGGTATCGTCGCGGTGGCGCGTTGCTCAAAATCTCAATGGAATACCCGTCAACATATTTTACCCTGCCGCCCCGATCTTCCACCCACTTGATCCCGCCTCCACGGGCGAGGCAGATTTCCGCCTGCGCCCCATCGGCAAACTCGAGTTCATGCAGGATTTCGTCTGCATCTCGAAATACATGATGAGCCTGGATGTCTACGCCGTTTCCCAGCAGATCAGCTCAATGTGTTCCATTTCTTCGATTGCCCAAGCCGCATCGATTCTGAGGGCCATATCAATCCTCCTGCCTGGCGGCCTCGTTCGGGTCCCCATAGTGCCCTGCCTCCGATCATCTGGCGGATTTCCTGAGATGCTATCGGCCATGATATGGCATTCTTCGCTGTAATCGGACGCACACCAGCTATCGGCCACCTTCGCCGCCGCCTCCAGCGCCTCGTCACGGACGCGCTGCGTTATCTCGGCTTCGAACTTGGCGCAGTCTTGGACGATAGGCGCGCCATCGCGACTGCCGCGCAGGATATTAGCGGCCTGATGGTGACGACCATTGATCTTTGCCCAACGTGCAGCGGCCTGTCGCGCTTCATTGCTCACGTTCATGGCTGGCGCTCTTCAGTCAGGGCAGCAAAGCCCGCTGTGATCGACAGGAAGAGAGACACGTCGATGAAAAAGCGCCACAGACCCACGGCGCTTTTGGCATCCTACCCTTCCGGCACCAGCGCCGATCTCCACTTTCATTCTTCGGGCCTTGGCGGCACATCCGCAGCGCACGCGTCCGTCACAAGGATCGACTGGCCGCGCATCGCACCCAACCAAAGCGCACCCTTGACTGCAATGCCGGTGGTGGCTGTGTTAAAGCCGTCAGCGGCCTTGAGCTTGTGCGCGCACGTCAGTCGCATCCCGCCGGGGTCAAGACGCGCGATGCCGGAATTGAGACCGCATGTTGTCGCCGCTGAAAAGTAACAGTCTGTGGCGGCTTTGGCTGCGGAATCCTGTCCCGCGACAATGATCGTTCCGTTATCGGCCCAATGGAGATTGTCCGGGAGGAAATCGACCGCAACCGATCGCACCGGCCCTGAGCGACCGCGAATGAATTCCACCACCTGCTTGTCCGGCCATGCGGCGGCGTAAATGCGGTTCCCATCCTTCGAGACTATAATGCCGTTCCAACCGGGCTGCTGGCTGCCGGGCAGAGCCTGCCAGCCTGTTTCGGCCGACCATTTCAGCAGATCTCCTGTTTCGCCCTCCTCCGCCTTGAACGCCTGGCCCATATTGGTGACGAAAATCGTGCCATCGCCAGCGGCCGCCACACTGTTGGCAAAGCCGCCCTTTGGAAGGGGAATGCAGTCCTTCCATCGGACGGAGAGCGTGGAACCTTGCGCCTTCACTCTGAAACGCTCGATGGATTCCCGCCCACCATGATTGACGACATAGAGCGCCCACTCCTTCCCTTCAGCCCGAAGCGCCAGACCGTGCGGCGCGAGCGACTCGGGCTGAAAGCCGCCGGGGCAAAGCGGCGTCCCTTCGGCGGCGGTCAATGCTATCCTGGTGGGCTTGCTGGTTTCGACGTCAACGAGATAGAGCGCGCCCTGCGACTGCGTGCCGCCGACCATCGAGCTGGCGATGATCCAGGAGTGATCGGGGGCGACAACCATGTCCTCGATATTTGGAAGCCCCGCTATCGCTCTATCCGCGGCATGGGTGGGATAAGCACCGCAAGCCGCTGCGAAAATGATCGCCGCTGACACATATCGCCCAGATCGCATGATCCCGATCCCCTCCAGACCTGATTATGAGTATCAGACAAGACGGTAGCGCGTCCGTCAATCCAGACCGGCTGCATTTGGCGGATTCACGCTAATATGGCGCTCTATCCCTATTGATGGACGATTGCATAAGATGCCGTCCCGTCGGATTGTTCGAAGGGATTATGGCCGGACAGGATGATTGAGATGAACAGGATCGGCGTAGACTATATCAGCCTGATCGGCATATCGCCGCTGGGGATGATCACAGCAGCGGCGGATGCGGGATGCCACAACATCAGCCTCATCCTCACGCGGCCGGATTATAATCCGGACGAATACCCCTGGTTCTCGCTGATCGATGACGCGGCGCTGCGACGGGAAACGGTGACATGCCTCCGCGATCGGGACGTGTCCATTGCGCTTGTGGATGGTTTTGCGGTCTATCCCGACCAACCCACGGAAAATCACCGTCAGGCTTTCGAAATACTCGCTGAGCTGGGCGTCCGAAGAGTGAACACGGTTTCCTTCGATGAAGACTGGTCGCGCATGATCGATAAAACGGCGGAGATCGTCGCCATGGCGCGGGAATATGATGTCACGGTGACGATCGAATCCTGTCCCATGCTGACCGTCAAAACGCTGGCTCAGGCGCTGGAGGTCATCTCCGCCGTGAACCTGCCGAACTTCAAGTTACTGATCGACACCATGCATATCACTCGTTCAGGGGAAAGCGGGGATATCGCCCGGCTTGATCCGATGCTGATTGATTATGTGCAGATCAGCGATGGCCCCCTGTCCGTTCCCGATCCGCTAAACTACATGAACGAAGCGATGAACGAACGCATGGTGCCGGGCACCGGAGAGATGCCTTTGGTCGAAATGATCCGGGCCATGCGGCGGGATATCATCGTCAGCATAGAAGTGCCGATGCGATCGCTGAAAGAGGCGGGCATGTCCGAAACGGAACGCGTGCGCCTTGCCGTTGAAGGAGCGCGCAAGGTCGTAGCCGCCGCCGAAGCGTGAGCGGCAATCACAGGAGAAGATCATCATGGCCGCAGTTCAGCTGGATCATGTCAACATCCGCACGGCGCGCCTTGCGGAGTGCGTGGAATTCTACGGCAATGTTCTGGGCCTGACGATCGCGCCTCCGCCAATGGCCAGTGACCTGACGCGGGGCGCCTATGTTCTGGACGAACGCGGCGCTGCCATCGTCCACCTGATAGGGACCGATAAGGTTATCGAGGGTTCGGAGCCGGTGCGGGGCGCTGCCCAGCGCGGCATGATCGACCATTTTGCCCTGCGCGGCGTCGATCCGGAGGCGTATGTTGAGCGGCTGACAGCGCATGGTTGCGACTTCACGCGGCAGGACGTGCCCGCCATCGCCATGCATCTGATCTTTGTGCGCGATCCTAACGATGTGATGGTGGAGCTGAGCTTCCCTTTGGAGTCATGACAAAGACTGGCCTTGGGTTTCGTCAGGGCCGGATCATCGAGCGCGGAGAACGGGCGTTGCTGCGCGCGTCTATCCGTGCAGGTCTGCGAGACAATTGCGATATTCGTCGCTAAGGCACATCCATGGCTCATATGATTTCATGGAATGGTCGGCGCGCAGATATAGCTATCGACCTGGGAACCGCGAATACGCGCGTCGTCGCCCGAGGATCGGGCATGGTGTTCGACGAACCGTCGCTGTGCTGCTTTTCAAGCGGCGGCACCCGGCCCCGGCTTGTGGCGGCGGGCGAAGCCGTTCGCCCCATGGTCGACCGGACTCCGGATTCCCTCAAAGTTACGCGCCCGCTTCGTCGAGGCGTTCTCCAGGACATCGACGCCACCCGCGAACTTCTTGCCTATGCCACCTCATCATCTCTCAGTCGCCGTCGCCTCAGATCACCAACCGTGGCGATCGGGATTCCGGCCGATGCGACGCAGGCGGAACGAAGCGCGCTGCTCACGGCGGCAGGGGACGCAGGGCTGGGCCCTGTCAACCTGATAAACGAACCTTTTGCAGCTGCACTCGGCGCAGGCCTTCCCGTGCATCATCCAGAAGGCTCGATGATCGTCGAATGTGGCGCGGGCACCACCGAGGTCGCCGTCATTTCCCTCGGCGGAATCTGCCTCACCCGATCAGTCCGCGTCGGCGGCGCTGCGTTGGACGCCGCGCTCGCGGATCACTTCCACTTCCGAAGAAAGTTCCTGATCGGCGAGATCACGACGGAACGCCTGAAATGCGATCTGGTGCGATTGCTGGGCACTCCCGACGGCGATGACCAGATGATCGAAGCCAAGGGTCGCAGTCTGACGTCGGGCATCCCCGGCGTTCAACAGGCACCGGTCAGCGAATTGCGGCCGGTTGTGACCAAGCATGTGATGCAAATCGTGGAAGTCGTGCGCGACATTCTCAACCAGACCCCGCCCGAACTCAGCCACGATATTTACGAAAAGGGGCTGACCCTTACCGGAGGGAGCGCCACAATCCCCTGCATCGGTCAAGCCATCACGCAGGAAACCGGTCTTCGCGTCCATATTCCCGACCGCCCGGAACAATGCGTGATGCTAGGTCTTGAGGCGATGCTGGCATCCTGAAAGCCGCTGTTCGGCCAGTTCGTCGGTGGGCGATTCCGGCGTGACCAGCCTCAACATCTTCATACCACCGCGCGGAAAAGCGGAATGCGATTTTCCGCGCGGTGCGAACATAATGGGCGACGGTCCTAAATGACCCCCATTGCCTGCATGGCTTCCGCAACGCGCACAAAGCCGGTGATGTTGGCGCCCAGAACATAATTGCCCGGCGCACCATAGGATTCGGCGGTTTCCGCGCAGCTATCGTGGATACGGCGCATGATCAGTTCCAGACGCGCTTCGGTTTCCTCGAAAGTCCAGCTGTCGCGGGACGCGTTTTGCTGCATTTCCAGAGCCGATGTCGCGACGCCCCCGGCATTGGCCGCCTTTGCCGGGCCGAAAAGGATTCCCGCCGCCTGGAAAAGGCGGACGGCCTCCGGCGTGCATGGCATGTTCGCCCCCTCGCCTACCGCCATGACTCCATTGCGGATCAACGCCGCCGCGTCATTGCCGTTGAGTTCGTTCTGCGTCGCCGAGGGGACGGCCACGTCGCATGGCACTTCCCACATCGAGCCTTGCTCGGAGAAGCAGGCGCCGCCGCCTCTGAGACGCGGATAGTCTGAAATCCGTTCGCGACGGCTGAGCTTGATCTCCTTGAGCAGTTCGAGATCGATCCCCGCATCATCGACGATGAAACCGGAGGAATCCGAACATGCGACCACCTTGCCGCCAAATGCATTGACCTTCTCAATCGCGTAGATCGCGACATTGCCCGATCCCGAAACGACGACGCGCTTACCCTCCAGGCTTTCGCCCCTGGTCTTCATCATCTGGTCGATGAAATAAACCGTGCCATAGCCAGTAGCCTCGGTGCGCGCGCGCGAGCCGCCGTAGATCAACCCCTTGCCCGTCAGAACACCGGCTTCATAGCGGTTGGTCAGACGCTTATACTGGCCGAACAGATAGCCAATCTCCCGCGCGCCTACCCCGATATCGCCAGCGGGGACGTCAGTATATTCGCCCAAATGACGGTAAAGTTCGGTCATGAGCGACTGGCAGAAACGCATGATCTCGCCATCGGAACGGCCGCGCGGATTGAAATCGGACCCGCCCTTGCCACCGCCGATGGGAAGGCCGGTCAGGGCGTTTTTGAAAGTCTGTTCGAAGCCGAGAAACTTGATGATCCCGACATTGACCGACGGATGGAAACGCAGGCCGCCCTTATAGGGGCCGAGCGCCGAATTGAACTGAACGCGAAAACCGCGATTGATCTGAATCTGCCCCTTGTCGTCGACCCAGGGCACCCGAAAGATGATCTGCCTTTCCGGTTCGCAAATCCGCTCGATCAACGCATTGTCGATATATTCCGGATGCTTGGCGACGACCGCGCCAAGACTTTCCAGCACCTCCTCGACGGCCTGATGAAATTCCGTCTCGCCTGCATTTCTTCTCAGGACATCTTCGAAAATGGGAACAAGTTTCTCGTCGATTCGGGACAAATTACGGCTCCTATGCTGTCATGAAAAATTGGGCAGGCCCTTGGCCCGCCCGCTGATCGGACGGCGCCGCAAACGGACTTTCAATAAAGCCCTATAGGCCCCGGTCTGGCTGTATGACTTTTAGAATGGTCAACCGCCGCTCGCGACCTTCGCGATCGGGCCATTTGATAGAATGGCCTTCGCGCAATCCAAGCAAGCCCGCGCCGACCGGCGTGAGAATCGAGATTCGTCCGGCCGATATATCCGCTTCCGCAGGGTAGACGAGCCGGACCGTGCGTTCGGCACCGCTCGCCTCATCCTTGAACTGGACGGTCGAATGCATCGTGACGATGTCGGAGGGTATATGCGCCGGGCCATGGATTGTGGCGCGGGCAATTTCACGCAACAGCAGTTCGCTGACCTGCGGCATGGTTTCGGCCACGCCCAATGCAAGATTGGTCAGATTGTCGGCTTCGGTGCTGATGAGATGGACGGGGGGCCGCCCCGTTCTGGTGCTTTTTGTCATGGTGCTGCTGGCTTTCGAGAAGGAACAATCGCGCGCCTACATGAGGGCACAAGTCACTCTTTCGATGTGCCCCGAGTTCGGAGCATAGCGCACAGAACCCGGGGCTAGGTGCCCGCTAGAAGCTGCCCCCCTTGGTGGCGGAAGCGTATATAATCAGCCCACATGTGCATGGCTTCATGCCTTGGCATGTGAAGAAGTTCGAGTCAAACTAATGGATGATTCATGATCGGGCGCCGCAAGCCATGCAGCCTAGGACAACCGATGCGTTCCCTTTCGCGAACAGGACCGGACGAAAATCTACGTTTGCACTCTTGAAAGCAGAGCCAAAGCCGTTCAATCACGCGCTCGACAGTGCAGAGGATGAGCGCGGATGAGCTATTATGACGTTCTGATCGTAGGAGCCGGCCATGCCGGGGCGCAGGCAGGCATTGCCCTGCGGCAGCTTGGATTCGAAGGGTCGGTCGGCATGATCGGCGACGAAAAGGATCCGCCCTATGAACGTCCGCCGCTGTCCAAGGAATATTTCGCGGGTGACAAGAGCTTCGATCGCATTCTCATCAGGCCCGCGACCTTTTGGGCGGAACGCAAGATCGACATGCTGCTGGGCAAGCGCGTGAAGCATGTCGATCCATCCGGCAAATTCGTGACGGCCGGGGATGAGGAAATCGGTTATGGCAAGCTGATCTGGGCGACCGGCGGCAGTCCGCGCATGCTGACCTGCAATGGCGCCGATGCATCCAATGTCCATGCCGTGCGCCGTCGCGACGATGTGGACGCCATGATGGCGAAGCTGGATCAGATCAGCCATGTGACCATTATTGGCGGCGGCTATATCGGCCTGGAAGCCGCAGCCGTCCTGAGCAAGTTCGGCAAGAAGGTCGTCCTTCTGGAAGCGCTCGATCGCGTACTCGCCCGCGTGGCGGGAGAGGAACTCTCGCGCTTTTATGAAGCCGAACATCGCGCTCATGGCGTGGATCTGCGGACCGGTGCCAAAATGGATTGCATCGAGGTCAAGGACGGCAAGGCGACCGCCGTGCTGATGGCGGACGGGGAGCGCATCGAAACGGACATGGTCATCGTCGGGATCGGCATCGTACCGGAAACCGGACCTCTGATCGCGGCGGGAGCCGTCGGCGGCAATGGCGTCGACGTGGATGAATATTGCCGCACCAGCCTGCCCGACATCTATGCCGTGGGCGATTGCGCCGCGCACGCCAACCGCTTTGCGCGGGGCGCGCAGCTTCGCCTCGAATCCGTTCAGAACGCCAATGATCAGGCAAAAACGGCCGTCACGCACATACTGGGCAAGGAAGATGCCTATGATGCGGTGCCCTGGTTCTGGTCCAATCAATATGATCTGAAGCTGCAAACGGTCGGACTTTCGATCGGCTACGACCAGACGATATTGCGCGGCAACCCGGCGACGCGCAGCTTTTCCGTGCTTTACCTCAAGGGCGGGAAACTCATCGCGCTGGATTGCGTCAACGCAGTCAAGGATTACGTCCAGGGACGCGCCCATGTCCTGTCCGGCGCCCTGCTCGATCAGGCGCAGTTGGCTGACTCATCCGTGCCGCTCAAGGAAGTCGGGCTGGCCTAGCCGCGAAAGGACGCCTTGGCGGCCAGTTCCCACGGGCCATTGCAATAGCGCCAGGCCGCCAGTCCCGTGATTGCAAGCGGACGCAGGCGGAATCCGGCCCGCAGCCGCCCGGCAAGAGCCTTTGCCTCCATCGGCGTGACCTTGTTCTGCACCGTGACGTGCAGACGAGGACACGCGCGATCCTGGGGCATCAGAAGGCCGGAAAGAGCATCCGCCAGTTCCGACCATATTTCCATGAGAGCCGCGCTTTCGACCCGATAGGCCACGCCCCGCTCCAGCAGCAGGATCGCGGCCAGCGATGCTTCAGGCGGAGGCATCGCGCACAGGCGCCTGATAAGCGTTATCACCTCTTCAAGCGCCGACGGCGGCAAATGGCG
>Ga0180219_1002887_pt1 | contig 9990 bp, 10 predicted proteins | sample eDN3rd30CBELigMG_FD_151338 | JGI IMG/M metagenome (GOLD analysis project Ga0180219, IMG submission 151338) | Enriched Miracle-Growth compost microbial communities from Emeryville, California, USA - eDNA 3rd pass 30_C BE-Lig MG (version 2)... ... | reverse complement strand
TATAGAGGCCCTTGGCCAAGGGCGAGCCGGTGAGCCCCGCCACCATGGCGGCGCCCGCCGACTCCCCGAAGATGGTGACATTGTCCGGGTCCCCGCCGAAGGCGGCGATGTTGGCCTTCACCCATTCAAGAGTGGAGATGGCGTCCATCAGCGCGTAATTGCCCGAGGCGCCGTGCCCCGAATCCGCCGCCAGCGCCGGGTGCGCGAAGAAGCCGAACGGCCCCAGCCGGTAGTTGAAGGTGACGACGACGACCCCCTTCCCGGCCAGCTTGTGGCCCCAGTTGTGCGGACTGGAGCCGGCCCCTTCGGAATAGGCGCCGCCGAATATCCAGACCATCACCGGCTGCCTGTCGCCCGCCCTGGCACCCGTCCAGACGTTGAGATAGAGGCAGTCCTCGCTGGCCTGGGGCGAATCGGCCAAGTCCACCGAGACGTTGAGCCGGCCATGCCCCTCGGGCTGGATGCAGACGTCACCGAATTCGGTGAAACGGCGCGCGCCGTCCCAATGCGCCACCGGCTGCGGCGCGCGCCAGCGGTTCTCCCCCACCGGCGGCGCGCCGAAGGGGATGCCCTTGTAGGCGGTGATGCCGTTGCCGTCCGGCGTGTTGACGGCGATCAGCCCGTCGGTGGTCTCTATGGCGCCGGCGGCATCCGCCGCCAGGACACCGCCCGCCGGCAGGGCGGCCGCCATCAGCAGTCCGCCCGCCAGGCCAAGCCATCTGCCGGCCGTCATTGCTGCCCCGTCTCGGTCTTGGCCTCCTGCGCCCGCTCGGCCCGCGAGGAATTGATATAGTTGCGGATGGTCTCGTTGTCCTCGTGGCAGGCATATTCGAAGAAGCCGTAATCCGGGTCACGCAGGTAATCCAGCTCCGCCGTATAAGGCTCCTTGTAGACCACGGGATCGTCCCACGTCACTTCGTAGAGCATGTGGTTCTGGTCCTGCATGGTGAAGCGCTCGACCATGCGCGCCTCGGTGCTGGTGGGCGTGTCGTTGTGCGGCGGCGAGCCGATCACCGCCACATTGGTGGAGGACGGCCCCTCGCGGAAATGCGTGGTCTCCACCACCAGCGTGTTGCCCTCCCAATGGCCGCGAGAGGAGCCCATCCAGTTGTGGATCGCGGCCGGCAGCGCCTTGCGCCCGTCGGTCGGGATGATGCGGGATTCGTGGATCATCTCCAGGCGGATCACCACATAGCCCGGCGACTGGATGATCTGGATGCCGTTGTTGTAGCGGTAGGGCATCATGGAGGACGGCAGGCCGCGCGTGATGCAGCGGTCCCAGGTGTCGAAATCCTTCACACTGTCGAAGGGGATGTCCATCCAGGAGGAGCGCATCAGCGCCTTGCGGCGCTGGCCTTCCTCCGTCAGCGCCGGCAACTGGCCGTTTTCCGGCTTGACGATGAAGGAGGTGCGCCGGCTGGGCATGGTCGCCTCGGTCCAGTGGCCCATGCCCATCTTGTTCTCCTCGATTTCCTTCCGGTAGCGCTCGTTCTGGGCCTCGGCCGCCGCAAGACGGGGAGCATATTCCTCGTCGGTCAGATATTTGCGGTCGCCGTATTTGGGGTCGCGCACCAGCGGGATGCCGCTCAGGTGGCCCACCGGCCACTTGCCCTGGATATCGGGCTCGCCCCATTCCGTCATGGGCTGCGTCCAGTCGGCCGCCTGGGCCTTGGGCAGCAGCGCACCCAGGGCGATGCCGGCGGCCAGAAGGCCGATCGTCAGAACCCCCGTATTCATCAAACCCTCCACCATTTTCTGCTTATAATTGGGTCGTCACTATAGCGCCGGCGCGAGAGGAAGGTCCAGCCGTCACAACCGGTGCTGGTTCAAAGAAATGTGTATCCGGCGGGCGGCGCACCGGCCGGTTGTGCGTTGAGTTTTACCCGGGCCGGGACTAAGGTTCGTCACATCCAGGGTTTGTGGAGCCGTGATATCCGGGACAACCGGGAGTGGCCCCAATACAATGATCCGGCATAAGGACCAAAAGAAAATCCAGAGGGGGATCGATCACATGAAGAGCAGTCTGAAAGGCGCATTCGGCATGCTGGCTCTGGCGACGGCCAGTCTCGCCGTCCTGCCGGCCGCCGCCATGGCGCAGCAGCAGGTCGAGCGGCCCGAGCGGCTGGGGGATAAGCCCAACCTCAACGGCATCTGGCGGGTGATGAATTCCGCCAACTGGAACCTGGAGCCGCACAATGCGCAAGCGCTCGAGCAGTTCTGGCAGCTGGGAGCGCTCGGCGCCATGCCCGCCGGGCGCGGCGTGGTGGAGGGCGGCGAGATCCCCTATCTCCCCGAAGCGCTGGAGCAGCGCAACGAGAACCGCGCGAGTTGGCCCAAGGGCGACCCAGAAACCAATTGCTACCTGCCGGGCATTCCCCGCGCCACCTATATGGATCATCCGTTCCAGATCGTGCAGTCCGGCGCCGGCGACATCTACATGGCCTATGAATACCACTCGGCCAACCGCATGGTGCGCATGAACCATACCGAGCTGCCGCCCATCGATACCTGGATGGGCGAGAGCCGGGGCAAATGGGACGGCGATACGCTGGTTGTGGAGACCTCGGGCTTCAACGGCAAGACCTGGCTCGACCGCTCGGGCAATTTCTTCAGCAATGCCGCCGTGGTGACGGAAACCTTCAGGCCGATCGACGACAGCCACATCCGGTATTCCGCCCGGATCGAGGATTCCAACACCTTCTCGCGGCCCTGGACCATCAGCATGGTCCTCTACCGCGATATCGACCCGCAAGCCGAACTGATGGAGTTCCGCTGCGTACCGTTCGTCGAGGAACTGTTCTACCACGACCTCAACGAAACAGCCGGCGAGGCTGGCAAAGAAAAATAACAAACACCATATGAACTCAGGGAAGCAGGAGATTTTCAGATGCACACGAAACTCTTGGGCCTTCTGGCCGGTGCCGCCGGCCTGACGGCCCTGTCCGCGCCGGCCATGGCGCATCATTCGTTTTCCTCGGAATTCGACGCCAATTCGCCCATCACGCTGGAAGGCGAGGTCATCAAGATGGAATGGGTGAACCCGCATTCCTGGTTGCATATCCGCGTGGTCAACGACAAGGGCGTGGCCGAGGACTGGAAGGTGGAGGGCGGTGCCCCCAGCGCCCTGCTGCGCCGGGGCTGGAACCGCGATTCCCTGCCGCCGGGCACGCGCATCGTGGTGCAGGGCTACAAGGCGTTCGACGGTTCGCTGCGCGCCAACGCCCGCACCATCGAGTTCCCCGACGGCAAGCAGCTCTTCATCGGCTCCACCGGCAACGGCGCTCCGCCCGAGTAAGCCTGAGGGGCGGTCAGCCGCCCGGCGCGCACAGACGGGACGCCGGGAAAGGCCAGGGCGTCGCCGTCACCTGCCCGGCCAGCCCATAGGGCAGGTTGATCACGGCCACGCCGCTGCCGCGCATGCCCTTCTCCCAATGGGGCGGCATGTCCACTTCATGGATCAGGAGGGCGGGCAGGCCAGCGGCCTCCAGCCGCCGGCGCAGGCCCTCGTGCAGCCCGGCGGGGAGGATGGGATACCACAGCATCACCACCGCCTGCGGCCATCTGGCATGCAGGCGGACGGTGAATTCCGCCACCTGCTCATATTCGCTCTTCACCTCGTAGCTGGGGTCGACCAACACCATGCCGCGCCGGGGCGTGGGCGGGGCGAGGGCCAGCACGCCCTCATACCCGTCGCGTTTGTGGATATGGATGTTGGGCGCCGTCAGGGCCTGCTTCAGCGCCGCATGCTCGCGGGGGTGCAGTTCCATCAAATGGAGCTGGTCACTCCGGCGCAGCACCTCGGCCGCGATGAGCGGTGAGCCGGGATAGGCCGTTTCCCCACACCGGGCCCGCACCGCGGCCAGCACGTCCCTGTAGGGACCGGCCGGCACCCGGCCCTCGCCCAGCATGGCGGTGATGCCGGCATCGGCCTCCGCCGTCTTGCGGGCTTCCGTGGAGGCCAGGTCGTAGAGCCCGCGCCCGGCATGGGTTTCCATATAGGTGAGCGGCCGGGGCTTCTCCGTCAGCCGCCGCAGCACCATGGCCAGATGCAGATGCTTGTGCACGTCCGCCGCATTGCCGGCATGATAGGCATGTTGATAGGAGAGCATGCCCCGCTCTATGGCACGGTTTCACGGGAGCGGCAATGGCCGTCCACACCCGCCGGGGCGGGAGCGGCGAGCCGGTGAAGAGCGGCTCTGCCTATTCCGGCAGGCGGATGCGCTGGTAGCCGTCCTCGTCGGTATATTCGCGGTTCCCCTCGCAGACATATTCCTGCATCTGGTAATCCGGCATCTTCTGGAAGGCGTAGGACCAGCTCCAGGGTTTGGTGAGATAGTCCGGGTCCACCAGCGTGATGTCCACCCACATGATGTCGTCGGAGACCATGTGGAAAGTCTCCTCGATCTTCATGGTCTCGGAATGCGGCGCGTCATTCACCTGCACGTCCGGCTTGATGCCGATGGTCTCGGCATGCAGTTCGCCGTCTTCCCAATGGCCCACGGAATGGCCGTAATAGCCCAGCTCGATATCGTCCAGGCTGACCTGCGGCTGATCCAGGTAGATGCGCCTGATCTCCATGAAGGCTTCCTGGATGATGGTGATCTGCCCATCGGTCTGGAGGATCTCCATGGGGAAGGCGGCGGCCATCATCTCGGGCATGCCGCTGCCGATGCAGTCGTTCCAGGTGGTGGCGAAGGGTGTGCCGGCGGCGGCGGCTTCCTTCTTCTCCTTCTCGAATGCCTTCCACTTCTCCAGATATTCGGGCTTCAACGGCGGCTCGGGGCGCGGCGGCGGCGTGAACTTCTTCTCGCCCTCTGCCATGTTGGCGGCATTGGCGCCGATGCCGTAGCGCTGCCAGCGCCCCGTGATGTCGAGGGCATCCTTGGCCAGGGCGGGCAATGCCGTGCCGGCGAGCAGGATGGTGGCCAGCGAGACGCGGGTCAGTGCGACGCGGATCATTTCTGCACCCCCACCACCGCGTCGGGCGTGCGTGTGAAGGTGTGTTCGGCGGGCACACCGGTCTTCCATACCTTGCCGTCGGGCAGCGTCACGTCCAGGAGCAGGCCGCCGGGCCGGCCGTCCAGGAGGGCCGCCATGGTGGCCGCCACCTTGTCGCCCGGCTTGATGAGGCTGGATTTCCAGCCGATGCGCCGCATCATGTTGATGCTGGTCATCTCGATACTGTAATGGGTCACCGCCCCCTCCTCGTTCACCACATCCACCTCCAGATAGGCGTGCGGATTGGTCCACTGGAACTTGGTGACCGTCCCCATGAGCGTGACCGTGCGGTCATGGTCGTACATGGCGAACGAATGATGAGCCGCAGCCGGCCGGGCTCCCGCAGCACCCGCCAGCAGGCAGGCCACCGCGGCAACGACACTCCAAAGACGCACACTCATGACTGGCATCTCCCCCTGATATTTCCCCTCATGCCATCATAATACGCTTTGTATGCAAGACGTAGTATTAATACCACCCGCCTTCCTCGCGTCAGACGACGGCGATCACGCGGCCGTGTCCCCCGGGGGCTGCATAGCCCTTGCCATCGCCACCCGGGACCCCTAGATTTGTGGCGTAAACATAAAGGAGGCTTTTATGGCGTGGACTACTCCCGAGATCATCGACGTGCCTTGCAGCATGGAAATCAACCTCTACGCGGTCGCCGAAGTCTGATCGCGCATTGACGGTTTGTGCGGGGCTGGCCCCCGCGGCGGCCTCCTAGGGACCCTCTAGCGAGGCCGTCTTCATTTGGGCCGCCCCATTGATCGAATTCCGAGTGGCCATATGCATATCCTAGTCCTGGGCTCGGGAGCCGGGGGCGGCATCCCGCAGTGGAACTCCAACGCCGAGGCCTGCCGGCGCGCCCGTGCGGGCGATGCGGGCTGCCCGCCGCGCTCCCAGTCCTCCGTCGCCCTTTCGGCCGATGGCGAGAGCTGGTTCCTGCTCAACGCCTCGCCGGACCTGCGCCAGCAGATCATCGACAACGAACAACTGCACCCGCGCACCGGCTTCCGCCACAGCCCCATTGCCGGGGTGGTGGTCACCAATGGCGATATCGACCATGTGACGGGCCTGCTCACCATGCGCGAGGGCCACGCCTTCACCCTCTGGGGCACCGGCCGGGTGATGGACGTGCTCTCCGCCAACAGCGTCTTCAACGTGCTCAACCCGGAGAAGGTGGCGCGCCGCAGGTTCCGGCTGGACGAGCCCTTCCCCCTCACCCGGGTGGACGGCACGCCGACCGGCCTCGCCGTCGAAGCCTTCGCCGTTCCCGGCAAGGTGGCGCTCTATCTGGAGGATGCCACGAAGGGCGCCAATTTCGGCACCGTGGAGGAAGATACGGTGGGTCTGAAAATCAGCCAGGAAGGCGGCCGGAGCGTCTTCTACATGCCGGCCTGCGCTCGCATGACGCCGGAGCTGGCCGCGCGGCTGGAGGGTGCCGACCTGGTGTTCTTCGACGGCACGCTGTGGGCCGACGACGAGCTGGTGCGCCAGGGCGGCATGCCCAAATCCGGCGCCCGCATGGGGCATATGAACATGTCGGGCGTCGGCGGCACGCTGGAGGCTTTCCGCGCCATCGACGTGACACGCAAGATTTTCATCCACATCAACAACAGCAATCCCGTCCTGCTGCCGGAATCGCCCGAGCGGGCGGAGGTTCTGGCCGCCGGATGGGCCATCGCCCATGACGGCATGGAGATCGAACTATGAGCGAGCTGATGAGCCCGGCCGAGCTGGAAGCGGCCCTGCGCAGGATCGGCGCCGAGCGCTATCACAACCATCACCCGTTCCACAAGCTCCTGCATGGCGGCCAGCTCACCCGCGGCCAGGTGCAGGCCTGGGCGCTGAACCGCTATTACTACCAGCGCTCCATCCCCATGAAGGACGCCTCGCTGATGGGCCGTTGCGACGATGCGGCCATGCGGCGCGAATGGATCAGCCGCATCATCGACCATGACGGGACCGACGGCCAGCCCGGCGGCATCGAGCGCTGGCTGAAGCTGGCCGAGGGCGTGGGGCTGGACCGCGACTATGTGGTGTCGTGCCGGGGCATCCTCCCCGCCACCAAATTCGCGGTGGAGGCCTATATCCGTTTCGTGCGCGAGAAGCCGCTCCTGGAGGCCGTCGCCTCCTCCCTCACCGAGCTCTTCTCGCCCACCATCATCAGCGAGCGCGTCTCGGGCATGCTGCGGAATTACGATTTTGTCACCGAGGAGACGCTGGCCTATTTCAACGCTAGGCTCACCCAGGCGCCGCGCGACAGCGACTATGCGCTGGCCTATGTGCTGGAGCATGCCAGGCGCCCCGATCAGCAGCGGGCGGTGCGCGAGGCGCTGATCTTCAAGTGCGACGTGCTATGGACTCAGCTCGATGCCCTGTATCATGCCTATGTGGCGCCGGGCCATGTGCCGCCGGGCGCCTTCAGGATCGAGGATCAGGCTCATGGCTGAACTGCCCGTCGTCACCGCGCAATCCGTTCCCCAATGGGCCAGGGGCGTGCGCCTGCGCTATGACGAGACGCGGGAGAACTGGGTGATCGTCTCGCCCGAGCGCGTCTCCATGCTGAACCAGAGCGCCACGGAAATCCTCAAGCTCATTGACGGGGAGCGGTCGGCGACCCAGATGGTGGATGAGCTGGTGGCGCAATTCCACGCGCCCCGCGAGATCATCGAGAAGGATGTGCTGCACACATTGCAGGACATGCAGACGAGAGGCCTGATCGCGTGCTAGACAAACCGGCCATCGGAGCGCCCATCGGCATGCTGTGCGAGCTGACGCACCGCTGCCCGCTCCAATGCCCCTATTGCTCCAACCCCGTGGAGCTGGAGCGCCCGGCGGGCGAGCTGACCACCGGCGAATGGCGCGACGTGCTCGCCCAGGCGGCGGCCCTGGGCGTATTGCAGATTCATCTCTCGGGCGGCGAGCCCACGCTCAGGCGCGACCTGGAGGAGATCATCAAGGCGGCGGCGGACGCCGGGCTCTATACCAACCTCATCACCGCCGGCGTGCATGTGGACCGGGCGCGCCTCAAGGCGCTGCTCGATGCCGGGCTCGACCATGTGCAGCTCAGCCTGCAGGGCACCGACGCCGCGACGGCGGACCGCATCGCCGGCATGCAGGGCGGGTTCGAGCGCAAGATGGCCTTCGCCCAGGCGGTGGCGGAGGAAGGCGTGCCCCTCACGGTGAACGCCGTGATGCACCGCCAGAACCTGGCGCAACTGCCCGAGATGCTGGAGATCGCCCTCAAGTTCAAGGCGCACCGCATCGAGGTGGCGCATGTGCAGTATTACGGCTGGGCCTTGAAGAACCGCGCCGCCCTCATGCCGACCCGGCGGCAGATGGACAAGGCGACGGAGCAGGTGACAGAGGCTCGCGAGCGCCTCAAGGGCCGCCTGCAGATCGACTATGTGGTGCCGGATTATTACGCCAGCCGGCCCAAGCCCTGCATGGGCGGCTGGGGCCGCAGCTTCCTCAACGTCACGCCGGTGGGCGACGTGCTGCCCTGCCACGCGGCCCAGACCATCCCCGGCCTCACCTTCGACAATGTGCGCGACACGCCGCTGAAGGAGATATGGGAGACTTCCAGCGCCTTTGAGACCTACCGCGGCACCGGCTGGATGAAGGCGCCCTGCCGCACCTGCCCGGAGCGCGAGAAGGACTGGGGCGGCTGCCGCTGCCAGGCGCTGATGATGACGGGCGATGCCGCCAACGCCGACCCGGTATGCGCGCGCTCTCCCTTCCACCATCTGATGGAGGACACCGCCGCCGGCGAATCGGAGCGGCACGACGACACCTTCATTCCCCGGCGCTTCGCCCGGAGCGATGCCTGATCCTGCGGCCGGAGTCGCCGGGAATGCGATGGCTTTTCCTCCCGCCATCCGCCGCCGGACACCGGGCTTCCGGGCCGCATTGACGGTTTTGGGTTTACGCTAACGGTGCAAAAGGGGAATATAGATGGTCGGGGACACAACAAAATCGCCTCGAAAGTCTGTCGTCAGGGCTTGAGCGCGCCGGAACTGGTAAGCGGCGGATAGAGTGAACGGATCATGCCATCACCTGAGCGTCAAAGAAGCTGCGCATCCCATATCCGGCGGCTGACCGGAGCCCGCATCCAATGACTATGCCTATGACGAACACCACTGCCGCGCCGCACCTCAAGACCCTGCGGGTCGCCCTGTTTTCGGGCAATTACAATTGCGTGCGCGACGGCGCCAACCAGGCGCTCAACCGGCTGGTCGCCCATCTGGAAAGCCAGGGCGTGGAGGTGCGCGTCTTCTCGCCCACCATCGACAAACCGGCGTTCGAGCCGGCGGGCCGGCTCATCTCCGTGCCGTCCGTGCCGTTCCCGCTGCGCGGCGAATACCGGCTGTCGGCCCCGCTCACGCCGCGCACCAAGGCGGAGCTGGAGGCTTTCAAGCCGCATCTGGTGCACATCTCGGCGCCCGATCTCCTGGGCTGGTCAGCCGTCAACTGGGCGCAGGAGAAGGGCATTCCCGCCATCGCCTCCATCCATACGAGGTTCGAGACCTATTTCACCTATTACCATCTGGGCTGGGTCGAGGGCCGCGTGCGGCGCTACATGCGCGACCTCTACAACCGCTGCCAGCAGGTGCTGGTGCCCACCCAGTGCATGGCCGACATATTGCGCGAGGAAGGCATCACCACCAGCATCCGCTTCTGGAGCCGCGGGGTGGACCATCAGCTCTTCAACCCCGGCCGGCGCAGCCTCGAATGGCGGCGCGCCCAGGGCATCGCCGATGACGACGCGGTGGTCGCCTTCGTCGGCCGCGTGGTCAAGGAAAAGGGGCTGCAGCCGTTCGCCAATACCGTCCGCCTGCTGCGCGACCGGGGCTGTCCGTTCCAGGTGCTGATCGTGGGCGACGGCCCGGCGCGGCACTGGTTCGCCAAGCAGATGCCCGAAGCCATCTTCACCGGCTCGCTCTCCGGCGTCGAGCTGGCCACAGCCTTCGCCTCCAGCGACATCTTCCT
>Ga0180219_1002883_pt1 | contig 9999 bp, 10 predicted proteins | sample eDN3rd30CBELigMG_FD_151338 | JGI IMG/M metagenome (GOLD analysis project Ga0180219, IMG submission 151338) | Enriched Miracle-Growth compost microbial communities from Emeryville, California, USA - eDNA 3rd pass 30_C BE-Lig MG (version 2)... ... | reverse complement strand
GACTAAAAGACAAGCTCAAAGCCGGCCAGATAAAGGCAAAAGCTTAGAGAAATACGATGCCCGGGTGGGTCAGATTTACTCCGACCGAAAAGCCGGAAAGTGGGTCAGTTTTAAACCGACGTTGACATGTACTAATCAACCGAATCTTCGGAAATATCTATCTCGGCAAACTTGGCTTTCATGGTGGGGTTGCCGTGTGTCAGCTTTTTAATAGTTACGTCTTGCGCCTTGTTGTTGGCCAAGCGTAGGTTGCGGTCTGCGCTTAACAAGGCGTCTTTGGTTTTTTGCAGGTGGTCGATGGATTTGTCGATCTCGTCGATGGCCTTTGTAAACTGCTTGGAGGCCAGTTCGTAGTTTCGTTCGAACCCGGTCTTGAAGGCTTCCAGCTTGCTTTCAAAGTTGGTGATATCAATGTTCTGGGCCTTGACCAACGCCAGTTCATTCTTGTATTGCAACGAGTTCATCGCAGCATTGCGCAGCAAGGTGATCATGGGAATAAAAAACTGCGGACGCACCACATACATCTTGGGGTAGCGGTACGACACATCGACAATACCCGTGTTGTACAGTTCGCTGTCGGCTTCCAGAAGCGACACCAGCACGGCGTATTCACAGCCATTGGGGCTGACACTGGTCAGCCAATTCCTGGTCTGCGTGATTCTTTGGCCGAAGCCCAGGCAGGAAAGTTTGGCGAGGTGCACGCGCCAGAGAAAATTGCCAAGCAGCGCAGTGAAATCTCTGATCGTAGCTAGAGTTGTGAACACTTGGGCCCGGCTTGATCCCAACCTAGTCCCGACTTGGGCCCGCGTCTGTTTTTGATGTTGTGGAGCGAACCGTTGGCCTACCAGTTCACCACCCTGAGCCCGGGGATCACTGAGTGGTAGCAATGTCGTCAGCCACCGTAAATCATCCGTGCTACGTCACTACGAAACGATAGGCAACTCATAGCTTGTGCTGCGCCCACCGGCGCTTGACCTCTGCAATACACCATGGTGGAGTAATTCCGTGATATCTCGCAGTGCAGTGTCTTGAGAGCACTTGGCTAGCGCAGCCCATTTGGCAGTTGTCAGCTTGCCTTCAAATCCATCCAGCAGTTGATTCAGCACTTTGATCTGCCGCTCATTCATAGGAATGGTTGCAGCGTGCTGCCAGAACTTCGCTTTGGTGAACACCTGGTCCAGGACGCCATGGCTGTGTTCGATGGCTTTTAGCAGTGTGGCCAGAAACCACATCAACCATCGCGTCACGTCCATGTCGCCTTTTTGCGTGCGTTCAAGGATGTCGTAGTAGGCCTTACGTTCTCGTTGAATTTGGGCGGACAGGCTGTAAAAGCGTTGTTGGCTGCCGTCTGCTCGGGTGAGCAGCAGGTCACCAATCGCACGCGCGATAAGTCCGTTTCCGTCGTCAAACGGGTGAAGGGTGACAAACCATAGGTGCCCTAATCCTGCGCGAATGAGGGCAGGTTCTTTTGGTTTCGGGCTATTCAGCCAAGCGAGAAAGTGTGCTGTCTCGGTTGGAAGCCGGTTGGCGGGAGGAGCCTCGAAATGCACTTTCTCTCGCCCAATAGAGCCTGAGACGACCTGCATCGGGCCTGTTGTATCGTCTCGCCAGTTGCCCACCTTGATGATGTTGATGCCTGAGTAACCGGTTGGAAATAACGATGCATGCCATCCGAATAGGCGCTCGACGGTTAGCGGTGCCATCGCATTGCCGGTGGCGTCCAGCACCATGTCAACGATGCCGTCGACGTGACGATCTGCGGGAGTTAACGCACCGATATCGACGCCTAAGCGACGCGCAACGGAAGATCTGACGGAGGCGACGCTGAGCGTTTCTCCCTCAATCGCGCTGGTTTGAACGACGTCGTCGGTCAGTGCGGCCAGGCTGGCTTCGTCACGTAGTGCCATTCCTACATCGGCCAGGCGACCGAGCAGCAGTCCTTGGGCATGGCTTACGGCCGCCAAGGAGTCAGCCAAGGCGGCGAGATCGTATTGCCAATCAGGCCAATGCGGCGATTGCCAGGTATATTCACCGTAATTCATGCGGCGATTGTGAGCGGGTTTGGGGTTCTCGTCAAATGTGCTTCGTTACTTTGCTGTTTCTAGTCTTTCTTTAATTAGATGTTGCAATACAAGCGCCCATAGCGCGCCGCCTGCCACCTTTGCAAAAAACTGCAGCAAGGTTATTTCTGGCATAAATGCGCCGAAAGCTATTAAGGGAAAAATCAAACTGTCGGCGGCAGCACCAGCAATGTTTGACCCGTTAGCTCGCGCCATCCATGGACGCTTTCGAAGTAGTTGATAGACGAGAGCGTCAGCGAACGACGCGATGCAGAATGCAGCCACGGATGCGGTTGCAATTCGCCCGATTGATGGGTTAATCAGGTATGAAATGATCCCCGCGGAAATGATCATGAGTAGCATTTTGGGCCACAGTTGAGCCCCTTGCCACTTGTCATGGATCCTATCGCGAAGGGTTAGATCAAGGCCTATCAGCAGAAAGGCATTAATCGGGGAAAACCAAGGGCCAAGTGCAGCAACCAGAAAGTTCGCCAAAACGATGGCAAAAATGTAAATAACAATAATCATAAAAGGTCTGATTGGGTTTGGAGTGCAACATCCAAGCCATTTGTGCATCGATATCCGACATGCAACCGTAAACCTGTCGCTCTGTTCACAGCGAGCGCTGTCCATGGCATACGCCGCTCGATGCGGTTTCTGAAAACTGCAGCATGACCATAATTTTATCACTGCAATTATGAGAATAAACTCAGTTTTACACGTAAAATAACTGCGTACCTATGTGGAAGTACATTCCAATAACTGTGAAATGCCAGTCTTAATTACAAATTGCACTGCTCGAAAGCGAGGCGCTGCTCCCGCCCTGTCCATGACTTCGGAAATGGTTGGCTCTTCGTGTGCCTCGACGGTTGGCAATTGGCGTCAGGCATTGGCGAGGCATCATCCTAGACGGCCCGCGAAAGAGGTATACGTAGGACGTTCGATAGTTGATGCTTTAAGTGCCGCACGGTCTGCGGAAGGGAGGCTGTTTTTTGTTTCGGCGGGTTTGGGCATCATTGCAGAAAGCGAGCTTATCCCAACTTATGACCTAACTCCTGTTGCGAAGAAAGGGGGGCTTTCGGACGCGCTTTCGCAACACAAGATATCTGCTTCTGATTGGTGGGTTGCGTTATCCAATAACGGGTTGAGTCAGCTAATCGATCAGTTTAGAGAAGAGCAGGTTTTGGTCGCTCTGCCCGCCACTTATCTGAAGATGGTGGCAAAGGATCTTGAGGCTAGTGCCGATGGTGTCGTATCTCGACTGCGAATTTTTACTTCCAAGGCAGGAATGGATGAATTGCCCAAACGCATGAGGCAATGCGTCATGCCGTATGACGATAGGTTGAATTCCATCTCAGGATGCGCTGGCACAAGGTCCGATTTCCCTCAAAGAGCAATGCGGCATTTTGTACAAGTTCTGCGAGCAACACAGCAGACTCTCGATGATGCACATTCTGCCGTCGAGCAATCGCTTGCAGAGCTTCGTCTGCGAAGTATCCCGACTCGAAAGCGTCTCGACGATACAGCAATTAAGCGGCTCATTCTTCTTCGCTGGGAGGATTGTCACGGACGCAGTGCTCAGTTACTCAGAGCGATTCGAGATGAAGAAATGGTGGCTTGTGAGCAAGGTCGCTTTGCGCTTTTATGGCGTGAGGTTAGAGATGTAATTCACCATTCAAGTTTTAAAGATATCGCGCCATGAAAAAAAAATCGGCTTCGCAAGAGATAGTCGTTCGTGCTCTTCATACGACTCAAGGAGAAAATCTTGATGTATATGCTTTTTTTATCCGAGGGGCCGATATTATTCGTATCGCAGATATTTCGCGAATTCATTTAGACGAGAAAGGCGTTTTACAAGGATTCCAGCGTCCTGAAATTCGGAGTCATGTAAAAAAAATAGTTGAATATCTTAATCCTGGCTCAGTTCTTTTTCCGAATTCAATTATCCTCGCGCTTTCTCCTGAGGTGCGCTTTTCTGCTTCCCGTGGAACAAGACCGACTGGTGATCAGGGTTTGGCACAGAGTGGCACGCTTTCTTTACCTCTTTATGAGGAAGGCAAGCGTGTGGCTTGGGTTGTGGATGGGCAACAACGTTCTTTAGCCCTTGCGCAGGCAGAGAACAAAGAGATTGCTGTACCCGTTGTTGGTTTCGTTTCAGATCGCCTGGATATTCAGCGCGAACAGTTCATTCTTGTGAATAAGGCAAAACCTTTGCCTGTCCGATTGATCAATGAATTGCTTCCGGAGACTCGAGGTGTAATGCTTCCTCGGGACTTGAGTATGCGTAAAGTCCCCTCTGAATTGTGCAGTCTTTTAAATCGAGATCCATTGTCACCTTTTTACCAATTAATTAAGAGGCCATCGGATAGCGGTTCAATTAGTAAAGCCGTAGTTACTGATACAGCTGTTATTACGATGATTCGCAGCAGTATTCAAAATCCCCTTGGCGCACTTGCTGCGTACAAACTGAATGAAAATGGTCGAGAGACTGTCGATGTTGAGAAGATGTACAAGTTACTCGTGACATTTTGGAGCGCAGTAAAGCAGGTGTTTAAAGATGCTTGGGGCTTGGATCCGAAGCAAAGCCGTCTCATGCATTCGGCTGGGATATTAGCAATGGGTGTGTTGATGGATAGAATTTATGCAAGAAATATCCCAAGTGACGATATTCAATCTGTTCGAACGGAGTTGTTAAAAGTGGCCCCCATGTGTAGGTGGACCGATGGAGTATGGGATAGCTTGGGGATAAAGTGGAACGAAATTCAGAGCACTAGTCGTGATATTCGGCGGCTACAAACGGCCCTGATACAAGCGTATGGAGTAGGGAGTCAGAACCGGTGAAGTTTCTCTATTCCGATACGCAGGACTATGTTGATCCTGATTTTGATTTTCTGACGGACTCCATGTCTCCATCTCGAGAACGCTACTGGCATGACAAGTATGCGCACGAACTGATGGAACCTACTCCATACGATGGGCTACTGGTATCGATGAGCGCGATTAGGCAGGCGAAAGGCGTTGCATCGTCCAAAGTCAGATATTCCACTGCTGAAGAGCAACGACTTTTACGCATTGGTGCGCGTCGTTTTCTGAGGTTTGATGGGCCAAAGCACCGAGACCTCATGCTTATGGGAGACTGTGGTGCATTTGCGTACGTCAATAGCCCCAAGCCCGCCTACACTCCGAAGGAGGTTGTAGAGTTTTATACGGATGCAGAGTTTACTCACGGAGTATCTCCTGATCACGTGATTTTCGACTGTGACATAACAAATCCTTCAAAATCCTCTATGTCTAAGGATGTTGTGTTTCGATATGAAATAACGCTAGAAAACGCTCGTACCTTTTTAAGGCTTACTGAGCAGGAAGGTTTCCCTTTCGAGCCGATGGGGGCAGTTCAAGGTTGGTCACCAGAGAGCATGGCAAATGCTGCTCAGGCATTGATAGACATGGGGTACAAGTATCTCGCTATTGGTGGCTTAGTTCCCTTAAATGTTCCGACGATTAAGAATGTTCTCCAAACTATAAGAGAAAAAATTGGATTTGAAGCCAAGATGCATCTGCTTGGTTTTGCAAAGGCCGATCATATTGATGAGTTTACTGGGTATGGAATTACGAGCTTTGATTCAACTTCGCCGTTAATTAGGGCGTTCAAAGATGAACGCAGTAATTATTATGTAGATAATAAGCGGGGAGGGTTGAATTACTACACAGCCATCCGTATTCCGCAGTCGATGGATAACAGTCGTCTAATGCAGGGGATAAAAAGAGGGTTATTTCATGCAGAGGACCTTCAGGCGCGAGAGCAGCGAGCACTTTCCCTACTGCGAGCGTTTGATAAAAACCGAAGTTCCTGTGAGGAGACGCTAGAAGCAATTATGGATTACTCGCAGTTTCTAGTGAGAGGCGATGGAAAAAGCACTGCTTTACAAGACAAGCAACTGGCGACTCTTCGAACTCGTATCGCTCACACTCTTGAGGATCGCCCTTGGCAAAGCTGTGGATGCGACATCTGCCGTACCGCAGGTGTTGAGGTAGTAATTTTTCGTGGCAGTAACCGTAATAAACGTCGTGGGTTTCATAATCTAGGCGTATATCACCAACACGTGCAACGTATATTAGATAAAAATTCATGAGCGTATATAAATTTCACGGGCTAGTAGCAAGTCAGGCACCAAATCACGATGTTTTTATGTTTGCGGCAGAGCCAAAACAAATTCTTGAGTTCGCTCAAATAGAACGCGTTGGGAGAAACGACAAGGGTGAGTTGAAAGGGTTCCAGCGTCATCAAATATCTGCACATATTAAGGATATACGGGCGTATCTAGAGCGTGAGGATGCATTGCTACCTAACGCTGTAATCATTGCTTTTTTAGATAATGTCGAGCTTAAGCGTTCGACAGATGGTCGTGTTCAGGTCTCTATTGATACAGAGAAGGGGGTGCCTGGATTTGTCGTGGATGGTCAACAAAGGTTGACAGCACTATCAGGGATAGATAAGCCAGGTTTTCAGGTTTTTGTTTCGGCTTTGATATGTAAAGACTATGATGAACTTCGGCAACAATTTGTGCTGATTAACAGCACACGGCCTTTGCCTCGAACTCTGATTTATGAACTGTTGCCGACGGTGGAAGGGCTTCCTGTTAGATATTCTGCTCGCCGATTCGCCGCAAGAATAGTTGAAAGATTGAATTTCACTGGAGGAGCAGCGTTACGTGGTCAAATTCGACAGCATACGAATCCGGGTGGAGTGATCAGTGATACTGCGATGCAAAAGCTTGTCATGAACTCCTCGTCACAAGGTGCTTTGCGCGAACTAATCGCATACGAGGACAGAGAAGACAAGGCGGTCGCTCTTATAGATGAATTTTTTTCTGCAGTCGCTCAAGTTTTTGGAGGAGAGTGGACGGGAATGGCTCCTCGACACTCTCGCTTACGACACGGAGCAGGTATCGTTGCGATGGGTTTTGTGATGGACCTTCTATATAGTCGTCAGGGTGCAGTTTCGACTAAGGAGTTTTCAGAGTATCTCCAGTTACTTAAGCCGTATACCGCTTGGACTTATGGCGTTTGGAAACTCCCGGGATATGAAGTGCCTTGGAATGGCATCCAGAACACGCCGTCTGATATTGATTTGTTAACTCGATATCTCGTCTCAGTAATGAAGCGACAACTTCGAAGGTTGCAATAACTCTCTAAGGATATCGTAAGGTATGCATACCTCTGCATTGGTACTGTTCTCTGGTGGGCAGGACTCCACAACATGCTTAGCCTGGGCTCTTGATAGATTTCAGCATGTCGAGACTATAGGCTTTGATTACGGCCAGAGGCACTCGGTCGAGTTGGAGTGCCGAACGACAATTCTCGCTTCGTTACGGGCAGGATTTCCTGATTGGCGTGCTCGTCTGGGGCCCGACCATATGCTTGATATGTCACTGCTTAGCGGCATTAGCGACACCGCGCTGACAAGTGATAAAGCGATCGAGTTCGAAAAAAGTGGCTTGCCAAATACGTTTGTACCTGGCCGTAACCTGCTTTTTTTTAATTTCGCAGCAGCGCTTGCATACCGTCGAGGGCTTTCTGTGCTTGTCGGTGGAATGTGTGAAACCGATTACTCCGGCTATCCTGATTGTCGTGATAACACGTTAAAGTCCTTGCAGGTTAGCCTCAGCTTGGGCCTGGATACGAAGTTTGTGATTGAAACACCTCTTATGTGGATAGATAAAGCTGAAACCTGGCAATTAGCGAAGGACTTGGGCGGCACCGCACTGGTTGATTTGATTCTCGAAGAGACCCATTCTTGCTATCTGGGAGAGCGTTCAACGCGACATGAATGGGGGTACGGTTGTGGCACTTGCCCTGCATGTCAACTGCGCCAAAGTGGTTACGAGTCATTTATTCGTGAGGGCCAAGATGTCTCGCCCGAATGATATTGTCGTAGCAATAGGTCGATTTGAGTCCGCACGGCATCTAGATGGCTTGTCAAACGGTCACCGATGCCATGCTTTACATGGGCATGGTTTTATTGCAAGTGCATTCGCAGAATCATCTTCGTTCGATGAAACGGCTGTCTTACAAGATCGCATCAGTAGTTGCATTAAACAGTTGAACTATCGCTTGCTAAATGATGTGGTTCAGCAACCCAGTGATACGAACCTCGCCAGATGGGTTCTTGACCGTTTAGGATTACCTGCTGCACAACAAGTTTCAATACAAAGCACACCCGATCAGGGCGTGGTTGTTGGCAGAGATAAACAAGAGCGTATTTGGAGAAGGTACCACTTTCGTGCGGCACATCAGTTGCCTAACGTTCCTGCAGGTCACAAATGTGGTCGTATGCATGGCCATGGGTTTCAAGTTATTCTCCAGGCCGATCTCGCCCAATCGGGCTCAGACGATGAGCTGGGTTATGACAGCTTAGATTCGTTATGGGCTCCCCTTGAGTCAGCATTAAATTATCAATGTCTCAATGAGATTCCCGGTCTTGCTAATCCCACTAGCGAAATGATCAGCTCTTGGATTTGGGAAAAATTAAAGCCTCAGTTGCCCCAACTGGCCTGGGTGAATGTCTATGAGACCAGTTCATGTGGCGCTGCGTTTAATGGCATTAATTATCGAATATGGAAAGATTTCACTATTGACAGTGCCATTCAGTGCATGTTTGCGCCTCATGGTGACCCTAGGGGAAAGCTGCACGGTGATACGTTTACTCTAAGACTGCATTTAAGTGCCCCAATCGATCAGGTAATGGGGTGGACGGTAGACTTTGGAGATGTGAAGTCTATTTTTAATCCCATCTTCAAGCATTTGGATCATCAGCCTCTTCATACTCTCCCCGAGTTTTCCGCCGGCGATGCCTCATCGATCGCGAAATGGGTATTACACGAAACTAAAAAGCAGATTAAGCAAACCGTGCGCGTTGATGTTTTTAGCTCGCGTGGTGGAGGTGCTATTTGTGGTTATCGCGACGATGCCCCAGTTTTGCCTGCATAGATCATGACATACTCAGTTAAAGAAATTTTCTACACGCTTCAGGGTGAAGGCGTGCAAATTGGAAAACCTGCTGTTTTCTGCCGATTTTCCGGGTGTAATCTGTGGACCGGAAGAGAGGTTGATCGTGAGAAAGCGATCTGTCAGTTTTGCGATACAGATTTTGTTGGCACCGATGGGACAAATGGCGGGAAATACAGAACTGCTTCTGAATTGTGCGAAGCCATCGCTGCCCAGTGGCCATCACAGGACATTGATAATCGCCTTGTTGTGATGACCGGTGGCGAACCCGTACTTCAATTAGATTCAGAACTTATCGCCGCATTACATACACGAAATTTCAAAATTGCGCTAGAAACTAACGGAACAATACCTGTTCCAGATGGGGTTGACTGGGTTTGTGTCAGTCCGAAAGCAAACGCATCTCTTAAGCAACTTTCAGGAAATGAGCTGAAATTGGTGTTCCCGCAGGCCGATCTGCTGCCAGATGACTTGGCACATGATGCGCTGCAATTTGAGCACTTTCTGCTCCAGCCTATGGACGGACCCGCCCTCAAAGAAAATACGGCGGCGGCCATTGCCTACTGTCAAGACCATCCTAAGTGGCGATTTTCTGTGCAAAGCCACAAAATTATTGGCATTCGATAGTGGAAAGTATTTATTTACTGACTTTATGCCGTGCATTTAACAGAGGTGGCTCCGGTTGTTTGGACAGTATTTTGAGATTTTAAGTGGAACGCTCCGGGCACATCATGCTGCCGTTTTAATCGCAGGCAGCATCGCGAAGTATGCCTCATCGGGGGTCTGATCGGCCAAACTGGAGTGAGGGCGCCTCTGGTTGTACAACTGGATATACGCCCCGATGGACTGCCTGGCCTGGCTGACCGATTCGTAGGCCTTCAGATACACCTCCTCGTACTTGATGCTGCGCCATACCCGTTCGACAAACACG
>Ga0180219_1002881_pt1 | contig 10002 bp, 9 predicted proteins | sample eDN3rd30CBELigMG_FD_151338 | JGI IMG/M metagenome (GOLD analysis project Ga0180219, IMG submission 151338) | Enriched Miracle-Growth compost microbial communities from Emeryville, California, USA - eDNA 3rd pass 30_C BE-Lig MG (version 2)... ... | reverse complement strand
ACCTCCGTCGGCCGCTTGCGCCGCAGCCACTGGACGGCGAGCATGCGGGTGAACGTCACCGCCGTGAACACGCTGGTCGCGATGCCGATGATGAGCACGATCGCGAAGCCCTTGATCGGCCCGGAGCCGAGCACGAGCATGATGAAGCCCGCAATGGCGTGCGTCACATTGGCCTCGAAGATGGTGCGGCTGGCTTCCTTATAACCATATTCGATCGACTGCATGACGCTGCGCCCGCGATGCCGCTCTTCATTGATGCGCTCGTAGATCAGCACGTTGGCATCCACCGCGGTGCCGATGGTGAGCACGAAGCCGGCAATGCCGGGCAGGGTCAGGGTGGCGTTGAGCAGGCCCATGACGCCGAGGATGACGAGCACGTTGATCGTCACCGCGAGGTTCGCGTAGAAACCCCAGCGGCCGTAAACGAGGAACATGAAGATCGCGACCGCGACCACCGCGATGATCGACGCGGTGATGCCGGCCTTGATCGAATCCGCCCCCAGTTCCGGGCTGACCGTCGATTCCTGCACGACCTTGAGCGACACCGGCAGCTTGCCCGAGCGCAGCGCGATGGCAAGCTGGTTGGCGCTCTCCACCGTGAAATTGCCGCTGATCTGCGCGGAACCGCCGAGGATCGGCTCATTGATGTTCGGCGCCGAAAGCACCTTGCCATCGAGGATCATGGCGAAGCGCTTGTTGACGTTCTGCTGCGTCACGCGGGCAAATTTGTTGGCGCCCGTGCCATTGAAGCGGATGTTGACGACCGGCGCATTGCTCTGCTGGTCGTAGCCCTGCTGCGCGTCGATCAGCTCATCGCCGGAAACCATCACCTGCCGCTTGACGGCAAGGAACGGGCCATCCGCCGAATTATCGGAATTGGGCACGACCTCGCTGCCGATCGGCGCGACGCCGCGCGCCAGATCGGCCGGATTGGCGGTCATGTCGACCAGCTTGAACTCAAGCTTGGCGGTCTGCCCGAGCAGCGCCTTGAGCGCGCTCGGATCCTGCAGGCCGGGCACCTGCACGACGATGCGGTTGGTCCCTTCCCGGATGACCGTTGGCTCGCGCGTGCCCATCTCGTCGATGCGCTTGCGAATGACCTCGGTGGCCACCTGCATCGCGCTCTCGACCGCGCTGGCGAGGCCGGCACTGGTCGGCGTGACGACGACGGTCTTGCCGTCCCGCACTTCCACGTTGAAATCGCGCTGGCCGGTCATGCCAGCGCCCTGCGTCAGCGGCCGGATGCGCTCCACGGCGGCGTCGACCTGCGACGGCTCGCGCACCATGAAGCTGAGTTGATTGTCCTTGACCGACATGTCGCCGATCGCGATCCGCGTGTCGCCGCGGCGCAGCTCGGTGCGGATCTGCTCTTCCATGAGCGCGATGCGCTGCTTGGCGACGTCATCGGTATTGGCTTCCAGCAGCAGGTAGCTGCCGCCCGCCAGATCGAGGCCGAGATTGACCTTGGCCTGCAAGACCTTGGGGAACTGCGCGGTGATCCGCTCGGGCAGGAAGCTGGGAACGGCATAGAAACAACCGACCAGCAGCGTGAGGATGATCGCCCAGATCTTCCAGCGGGGAAAGTCGAGCATCGGCCGCTCAGTCGTTCGCTGGCTTGGCGGTCATCGGATCGATGACATCGCTCAGCGTGCCCTTGACCGCCTTGACCTTGACGCCTTGTGCCAGCTCGATATCGACATAGCCGTCGTCCACCCGCACGATCTTGCCGACCAGCCCGCCGCCCGTGACGACCTGATCGCCCTTCTTGGCGGCGTCGATCTTGGCGCGGTGGCGCTTGGCGGCCTGCTGCTGCGGGCGGATGAGCAGGAAGTAGAACACCGCGACGATGAGCAGCAGCGGCACGAACTGCATGACCATGGCGGCGCCGGAGGAACCGGAGGCCGCCGGAGCTGCCTGAGCGAGAGCGAGATTTGTGAACATTGCGGTCCTTGAACAGCACAAGCCGGGAAGAAGGGACGGATCAATGCCGTTAGGCACCATCCGCCCATGAAATTCAAGGCCGCGCGGCTAGCATATCGCCTACCCCCAGGCAACCGCCATCGGCCACGCCGCCTTCCCGTCGCCACCCGGCCAATGGGTCACGGGGCATCTTGCAACTTGCGCGCGATACGCCTAGGAGGCCCCTCCGGTCGGGACGTAGCGCAGCCTGGTAGCGCATCACACTGGGGGTGTGGGGGTCGGAGGTTCGAATCCTCTCGTCCCGACCAAATCTAAATTCCCCCACAATATCAATCAGTTAAAGCGGTATGCCGGCCCACTGTGCGCCCGGTTTGTGCGCCCACTTTGTGCGCCCGGTGTCCTCATTCGTATATCGGGAGCAGTCGCGGTATGAACAATCTCTGCGGATTGCCGGTGGATTGGGCAGCAACAGGCAGTTTCTTGGGCGGGATCGGGGCGCTGATAGCCGCAGGAGCAGCCGTCTTTGCGAGCAGGACCTTCAAAGATTGGAAGCGCCAGAAGGTTGCGGAACGGCGCATGGAGCATGCTGAAAAAATCTTAGCGGCCGCCTACCGTGCGAAATACAATCTAATCGAACTGCGGAGCCCCATTCATAGTGGAATGGAACGCGAGAGCGCGGGCAACTCTTGAGCGTGACGGTAATCTCGAAGCGTTGACGCATGACCGTCAAGAGACACGCATTACTACCCAAGTATATTTTGAACGCCTCAAGGAAGCGACCGAGGGTCGATTAGCTATCTATCGAGCTTTGCCGATCGGAAAAACCTACTGGAAGGAGCCGATGGAAGACGCCCTCACTAAGTTGCACCACCAGTTTGTTCGAGTGAGTGCATACGCCGAGGAAAATGACCGCCACGACTATACGATGATTGACCCGGAGAGCGTCGAGCGTAGGCGATTGATCCGCGAAGCCTTGTATTACAACAAGGGGCAGACTAACGACGAGATCGCAAGGGACGTTGCTGATGCCATCAAAGTGATCGAAGGCATCTGCCAGCCAGTGCTTCTGGAAATTTCTCGATAGATAGGCGGGCATAAGCAGTCGGCTAGGCAATCAGCCGGGGCTGTTCGTCCTCTCCATCTCCATAACGGACCTGATAACAGCCCAAGCGGCCCGCCAGATGCCTTGCGAGTTCCGCCGTAGGGCCGTTTGTAGAACTTGCGTCTCATCCGATCCTTCGTCACAGTTTGCGTCAAGCAATGCGGGCCCAGAAATCACGAGGAGAGAGGTTTGGCTTCCGAGGCTCCAAAAGAACTCCGATTAAGGGTCGGCAGGCTGTTGGCTGGGGAAAAAAACGAAATCGATGCTCACGAACTATTTATATGGTTGAGAGATAGAGCAAGCGATAGAGATTTTTCACTCGTCCGAGATGTTGGGGATTTTTGCGCACATCGTCACGAGCGACACAAAGGTGTTTCTTGGCATCGCGGAAACGATTTCGGCGATATGATGCTATCTGTAAATGCAAAACTCGGAGATAAGCCGCCGCTTGAGGCGTTTAAGCTCGGCCTTCGAGCCAGAGCGCGCCTTGTGTCGCCGTTTGTTCTCAGTTTGATGGGGTTTGAACGTAAGACCTTTATTGAATTAGCTAATCGCTCAATCGCCAAAATAGCTAAATACGATGAAGAGCGCGCGGTGATGGTCGAGGGGGCAGGCGATGAAGAGAATCGAATGGTCAACTACCTCCTCACATTGCCAACGACTCCGGAACCAATTCTCCAGAACCACCTGATGTGGCAGACTTTCAACCTCATGGTTGAAACTGGACTAATCGAACGGGAATTGGAAAGTGAATTTAAAGGCGTCGCTGAATATCTAACAGTTTTTGCAATGACAAGAATGCATCTTGTAAAAATTAAGAATACATCAGCAAAATGCTTTCTTTCGATGAACACTAGTTCGATTATGATCAATAGGCTGGTCGTTAGTATATTTGTAGAAGGCCCTTCGCAATTTTCATTAGTTACGACAATTTTTATGTCAACTTGCGACGTGAGAGAATGGTGCGACCCCCTTCTTCAACCAACATTCGTTCAACCGGGGCTTTTAAGTAGGCCAAATTGGCAAGTCGCGCTCGACTTCAATTCTTCGAAGGTAGTGCCCTTTGATCTGGAGGATTTTCGAAGTCAGCGGCACGCCATCACACCGGCCAAACCTGAACCCGCCGTGGTGTTTTTGCCGTCGGTCGATCTTAACGGTCCAGCGAGCCAGTTTTACAACTTCACGCCACCGCCCTCACGGTGACCCGCTAGATGCATCGTAGGTTTCGTTGGACCTCTAGCCCGCCTTCCGGGCCCTTATCTCATCAGCCAGGGCGATTGATGCCCTCAAGCTCGCCACGTCGGTCCTGAAGGGCCCCGCGAGCCCTGCCCCTAGGTAGCTAACCCCCTCGCTAGCTCTATGTCAGCTTGGTTGAGCAATTCTAGATACATCGTCACGGGCCGATAGTTTTTTGGAGCAGCCTCCTCTACCATTCCCCAATAGGATTCGCTGTAGTGGACAGTTCCGCCACTCTGCCTCATGATCTGTTCATGATGATAGAAATCCTCGAAGTCCTCAGCTTCAATGTCTTGGGATAGCCTGATTTCTAGATGGGTGAAATGCAGGACTTCCCAATACACACCGATGAAGTTGAATGGCCCCGCGAACCGAAAATATCCGTTCTCGTCGAACAGAAGGTCGAAGGAGACTTTCGCGGACAGTGCGAACCGTGGATGGGACATGGTTAGTCGTTGGTCCTCCCGAACTTGTGCGAGGATAGCAGGCAGCTCGGTTTTGGAAAGGCGGAAAGAAAATATCAGAGCCTGATTTGAAAGTTATTGAGCATATTAGGACGCTGTGATTCACGCCCTCTTTACGAAAAGATGGAGTGAACGATGACATGGACCGGTATTGCCCGGCGCGAGCACCGTCGTGGCGGTAGCTTTAGATGACGTGCTTCCATGACGCGCGCTTCCGCACAGCGTGAATGTTCGAAGCCGTGACGCCGTAGCGCTCCGCAAGAACCTTGTTCGGCTCGTCGCTCTTGCGGATGGCCCGCACGCAATCCTCGGTCAGCTTGCTAGAACGCGCCTCTCGTGCTCCCGGCAGGTCTGCCCAAGTGCGCCCCCGGATCGCCCTGTGGGCGGTGGATAGCGAGACGCCATAACGGGCTGCAATCTGTTCAATCTGCCCACCGGCGTTCCGCATCGCCAGCGCGCGGGCCTTACGGTGTGCGAGGGGTTCCCTGCGGGTGCGGTGGCGACCCGCCTTGACGGTATCGTGGGCGTTCTCTTTCGCCGTCCCGACTGCAAGGTGATCCGGGCGGCAACATCGCGGGTTGCTGCAAAGGTGCCGGATGGGGAGCGTGGAGGGCGGAAGGTCGCCCATGGAGATTAGGAAGGCCGCCCGGCGCCCCACACGATTCGCCGCGTAAACCGCGCAGCGGCATCAGGATATGACGGACACCTCCAAGGCCAAACCTTGATCATAAGTCACATTTCGCCACGCCAAACAGGCAGATCGTGCATGCGTTACGGCGAAAAGATGCAACTCAAAAAGCACTTGATACCTTTCCCCTGCATGATTAGCCCGGAATGAAATAACGGAGTTTCAAGGTTAAATGGCGACCGCCCCTCAAACTCCTCTTGCGGCGACTTCACTCACATCGGAAACGGTTCTCCATTCAGGACGGGCCGTTATCCTTCAGGAAGCCAGCGGCCTTGCCCAGCTCGCGTCAAAGCTTGATGAAAACTTCGTAAAGGCGGTCGATATCATATTGGCGACGCCCGGCCGCATCATCGTCACCGGGGTGGGTAAATCGGGCCATGTCGGCCGCAAGATCGCCGCGACCTTCGCGGCGACGGGCACCACCTCCTTCTTCATGCACGCCAGCGAGGCCGCCCATGGCGATCTCGGCATGGTCGCGCCGGGCGATCTGCTGCTCGTAATCTCCAACAGCGGCCGCTCGCGCGAGTTGCGCCCTCTGCTTGCTTATGCGCAGCGGATCGGGATTGGGGTGATCGCCATCGTCTCGCGCACGCAATCGCCGCTGGCGCGCGCCGCCCATATCACCCTGAAGCTGCCCGACGCGCCGGAAGCCTGCCCCGTGCGGATCGCCCCCACCACATCGACCACGATGATGCTCGGCCTGGGTGACGCCCTTGCGCTGGCGATCATGCAGCGCCGGGGTTTGACGCGCACCGATATTGCGAAATGGCATCCCGGCGGCGACATTGGCTGGCGCCTGTCACCGATCGAGGAAGTGGTCGACACCACCGAACCGCTGCCGCTGGTGCGCTGGGATGCGCCGATGCGCGACGTGGTGTTCGAAATGACATCCGGCGGCAAAGGCGTGACCGGCGTGGTCGATGAAACCGGCGCGCTTGTGGGCATCATCACCGATGGCGATTTGCGCCGAGCCTTCGACCAGGTCCTCACCGCGCGGGCCGCGGACGTGATGACGCGCAAGCCGATCACGGTCCCCCGGCACGCCCCGGTCGAAAATGTGCTCGCGCTGATGAACGAAGCCAAGATCACCGTGCTGTTCGTCACGGAGGTGGACGACACCACACGGCCGGTCGCGATTGCACATATTCACGATCTGGTGTCATAAGCCGGTCTCAATTCGAGGCCGCGTCACCATTTCCATGCCGGACATTGCAGCATCCCATCATCCTGGCGCCACCGCGACAGCCAGAACCGCCATCATCATTCCGGCGCGCTATGCATCCAGCCGCTTCCCGGGCAAACCGCTCATGCCGATCCGGGACCAGACCGGGGCCGTCAAGCCGCTGATCCACTGGAGCTACGAGGCGGGCCGCGCCGTCCAGGGGGCGGACGACATTCTCGTCGCCACGGACGATCAGCGCATCGCCGATGCCGTCGCGGCCTTTGGCGGCGGGGTGCTGATGACGCCGGAAGCATGCGCCAACGGCACGGAGCGGGTCGCGGCCTGCCTCGACGCGCTGCCCGAGGCGGACCTGTTCATCAATCTGCAGGGGGACGCCCTGCTCACGCCGCCCCCGTTCGTGGAAGCGCTCATCGCCTATATGCGCGGCCACCCGCAGGCGCAGGTCGCCACCATCGCCGTGCGCTGCTCGCCCGACACGTTCCAGCACCTTGCGGACGATGCCGCGCAGGGGCGCGTAGGCGGCACGACCGTGGTGCTCGATGCAGCCGGCAACGCCCTTTATTTCTCCAAGCGCATCCTGCCGTTTCTACCCGCCGGCCACCCGCCGGACGTGAACATGCCCGTGCTGCTCCATCTGGGCCTCTATGCCTATCGCCGCCCAGCGCTCGAAGCCTATGTCGCGGCCGGCGCGACGGCGCTGGAGCAGGCGGAAGGGCTTGAGCAGCTCCGCTTCCTCGTCGCGGGCGTGCCGGTGCAGGTGCTGACGATGGAGGAAACGGGCTATCCCATCGTTGAGGTGAACAATCCGAGCGACATAGCCATTGTCGAGGGGATATTAAGCGGGCGAGGCAGGCCCTAATATGGCGTGATGACCATTGACGAGACGAAGCACGCATATCGGCCGGATACGGAGCTTGCAGGAAAACCGGCATTCCGTGGCGCGTCGTCGCGGCTCCTCCTGACGCGGGCCGGCCTTCCCGCCCCGGCCGCAGGCGGGATCGAGAAAGCGCAGCGGCCATGACCGACATCGCGCAGGCGCTGTTTGCGGCCCCGCCATTTCCGGGCGCCTCCCCGGCCGCCATGGTGAGCGCAGGCGCGGCCAAGGTCGCGCACGCCGTCACCGCCGAGGAGTTGATTGCCGCCTTCCGCCACTACAAGGTCGGCGGCCCCTTCTGGCAATATGCGGCCGGTCCGGGCCTCATCGCCGATCCCTGGTCGGATGCGCCCGCCCCCCTCCCCATGCGCGCCAACGACCCGCAAGCGCTGCTCGCCGCCATTGCGGGGCAAGCCATGCAGATCGAGGGGGACGGACTGTTCACGCTGCTGGCGGGCATCACGCCGGCCAGCGCCGAGATGGAAGCGCTGCTGCGCGTGCTCGTGCAGCGCCACCTGCTGACCGGCATCAGCTATCATGACCCGTTCACCGGCGAGCCGACCAGCCCATTGACGCTGCTGGAGATTCTCGCCGGCTGGCGCGATCTCATCGAGGCGAACCGGCCGATTGCCGCCGCCTTCGGCTTTGCGCACTGGAAGCGGGATACCGTCGATCCGCTTCTGTGGGGCGGCCATGCCGTGCCATTCCTGCCGGCGCGCGTGGGCGAACTCGAACGGCTGGCGCCCGACGCGACGATCGCCGTCTGGAAAGCACGCATTTCCCCCCAGTTTCTCGATCGGCTGGAGAATGGCGGCTGGCAGATCGTTGAAGTGGAAGATGGCTTCATCCGGTCCGCCGGGCTTGGCGCGGATTGCGTGCCGCCGCTCTCTATCGTGGCCGACGATCTGGGCGCCCATTATGATCCGCAGCGCCCCAGCCGGCTGGAGCAGATGCTCGCGACGGGCCGTTTCTCGCCCGCTGAACTCGCCCGGGCCAAGCAATTGCGGACCTGGCTGGTGAGCGCGGGCATCAGCAAATATGGCGTGGCAAGCGATGCGGCGCTGCCCCGCCCGGGCGGGGGCCGGCGGCACATCCTCGTCACCGGGCAGGTGGAGGACGATCGCTCCGTGCAGTTCGGCAGCGGCGCCGTTCGCACCAATCTCGCCCTGCTGCAAAATGCGCGCAAACGCGAGCCGCGCGCCTGGATCATCTACCGGCCCCACCCCGACGTAGAGGCGGGGCACCGCCGCGGCGCCATTCCCCCGCAAACCGCGCTGCAATATGCTGACAGCATCGACGCGGTAAGCCCGATCAGCAACCTCATCGCGATGGTCGACGAGGTCCATGTCATGACCTCGCTGGCCGGTTTCGAGGCCCTGTTGCACGGCAAGGCGGTGACGACCTACGGCATGCCCTTCTTTGCCGGCTGGGGCCTCACCCGGGATCTCGGCACGCCGCTCCCGCGACGCGGCGTGGCGCGCACGCTGGATGAGCTGATCGCCGCCGTGCTGTTGCGTTATCCACGCTATCTCGATCCGGTCACGAACCTGCCCGCGACGGCGGAAATCCTGGTGATGCGTTTGCTCTCTGGTGTTCGGCGTCAAAATGGTGCACTGGTACCGCTGCGGCGATTGGTGGGACGGGCGAGGCGCACCATAGCGCATCTTGTAGGCATAAGATGAAATTTCAGCCGATAACACGTCGCAACTTCCTGTTTTTGCAAGGCCCGCCGGGGGAGTTTTTCTGGCGCCTTGCCAAGCGCCTGGAACTGCTTGATTGCGGCATTTTCCGCATCAATCTGAACGGTGGCGACCATGCGGACTGGCCCGGCGCCGCAACCGACTATCACGGCACCCGCAAACGCTGGACCTTGTTCATCGACCGCTATCTGAGCGATCACGCGATCACCGATCTTGTCCTGTTCGGCGATTGCCGGCCGCTGCATGTCGCCGCGCGCCGCATGGCGCAGCTCCGTCAGGTGAGCGTGCATGTGTTCGAGGAAGGCTACATCCGGCCCGACTGGCTGACGCTGGAGCCGCGCGGCGTCAACGGCAACTCCTCCCTCCCGCGCGATCCCGCATGGTATCTGGGCGCCGCGAGAAAGCTGCCGCCGCTCCCCGCGCGCCCACCGATCACGGCCAGTTTCAAACGCCGCGCGCGCGACGCCTTCCGCTATTATTCGCGTGTGGCGCTCGCCACGCCCTTATACCCTTTCTATCGTTCGCACAGGCGCAGCGCCCTGTTGATGGAAGGTCTGGGCTGGCTCCGGAAATTCGCAGGGGAAAGCCGCGATCTGGCGCGCGCCGAGCAAGTGCTGGCACGGTTGCCGGAAACGCCCTATTTTCTCTTCCCGCTGCAACTCTCCAATGATTACCAGATCCGCGAGCATTCGCCATTCGAGGACATGGCGGAAGCCGTGGATTATGTGCTCTACAGCTTCGCCCGCTGCGCGCCGGACGGCGTGCGGCTGCTCATCAAGGAGCATCCGCTCGACGCCAGCTTCGTGAACTGGCGGCGCCACATCAACAGGCGCGC
>Ga0180219_1002879_pt1 | contig 10009 bp, 8 predicted proteins | sample eDN3rd30CBELigMG_FD_151338 | JGI IMG/M metagenome (GOLD analysis project Ga0180219, IMG submission 151338) | Enriched Miracle-Growth compost microbial communities from Emeryville, California, USA - eDNA 3rd pass 30_C BE-Lig MG (version 2)... ... | reverse complement strand
TCGGCCGGCACGTGCAGGCGCCACTTGCTGCCGGTGTTCATCAGTTGCAGGGCCTCGACCCAGCCGGCGATCACGCCGCCCACCGGGAACTCGGCCGGCTGGCCGCGCTGGTAGGAGCTGTCGAACACGCTGCCGTCGATCAGGGTGCCGTGGTAGTGGGTGCGCACGGTGTCGTCGCGGGACGGCTTGGCGCCCTCGCCGGCGACCAGCACTTCGTATTGCAGGCCGGACGGCAGCACGGTGACGCCCTCGCGCTTGGCGTTCTCCACCAGGTAGGCCTTGCCTTCGGCGGCGGCCGCATCGGCCTTGGCCTGGGCTTCGGCCTGCATGCGCTGGCGGATCACCTGGAAGCTGGCGGACAGCTGCTCGGCGGGCACCCGGCTATCGGCACCGGCGAAGGCGTCGGAGAGGCCGGCCAGCACCGCGTCCAGGCTCATGCCCGGGACCGGGTTGGCACGCAGCTGGTCGCCCAACTGGCGGCCGACGCCGTAGCTGACGCGGGCTTCGTCGGTGGAAAGGTTGAGTTCGCTCATGGCGGGGGCTCCGCTGGGTAAAAAAGGGCGGCCAGCCTAGCACAGTCGGCCGCCCCGCCCCACCGCGACCTCAATGCAGCGGCATGGGCACGCCCTCGTCGTTCTGCGCGCTGCCGCTCTGCGAGCCGCACATCTCGTCCTGCACCGCGGCATGCACCAGTTGGAAAGGGATCGGTGGCAACGCCGTCAGCAATTGGCGGGCGTGCTCCAGCGAACGCACCCCGAGCACGTGCCCCTTGGCGTCCTGGATCGGGAAGAAACGCTGGCCCACGCGCGCCTCCAGCACGTAGATGCCGCCCTCCAGGGATACCAGGTTGAGTTCGTCGATATCCCCGGCGAGGGAACGGTTGGTCAGCTCTTGCAGGTTCATCGCGCACCTCCAGGGTAGGCTCCAACGCAGCCAGTCTGGTACAGCGCGCCGGCCGCGCCCAGCGCAAACGACACCGCCCGTCAGTTGTGGCTGACGGGCGGTGTGCTGGAGGCGGGAAAAGCGATCAGTGGTCGTGGCGCGTGGCCTTGTCCAGGTAGCCCATGGCGAACGCGGAGAGAACGAAGGTGAGGTGGATGATCACGTACCACATCAGCTTGTTGTCCGGGACGTTCTTGGCGTCCATGAAGATGCGCAGCAGGTGGATCGAGGAGATCGCCACGATGGAAGCGGCCACCTTGTTCTTCAGCGAACTGGCGTCCATCTTGCCGAGCCAGCTGAGCTTTTCCTTGCCTTCGGAAATGTCCAGCTGCGAGACGAAGTTCTCGTAGCCGGAGAACATCACCATCACCAGCAGCCCGCCGACCAGGGCCATGTCGATCAGCGACAGCAGCACCAGGATCAGGTCGGCCTCGGCGATCGAGAAGATGTCCGGCAGGATGTGGAAGATTTCCTGGAAGAACTTGATGGTCAGCGCCAGCAATGCCAGCGACAGGCCGATATAGACCGGCGCCAGCAGCCAGCGGGCGGCGTACATGCTGTTTTCGATGAAACGTTCCATGGCCTTCGCAAAAGGAGTTCAGAAATGGCGCAGGATTATAGCTGAAGGCCCGCGGCGAGTTATCCAGTTATTCTGTGGATAAATATGTGCAGGAGCGCCGGAAGAAACGCGCCAGCCCCCGCCCGCCGGGGGTTGCCGGCGGTCGCTCAGAGACTGCGCAATGCGCCTTCAGGACTCGGGGTGAGACTGGTAGTCCCCGAAATTTCGCACGCGCTCGCCATTGATGCGGCGCAGCTCGGCCTGCAGGTGCAGTTGCCAGATGGGCAGGTCGTCGGCGGGCACGTAGCCCTGCTGGGCCAGGCAGTCGGCGATGGCGTCGAGCACGCCCTCGGCCACGAAAGGCCCGTAGAACGGGCCCTGGGCCTTGATGGCGGTGGGCTGGGCCCCCGCCATGCCCGCGGCGCAGAGCAGTGTCCAGAGTCCATTCTCTCCGGCCAGCGGCCTGATCACGCACTCGATGCGCGTGGTCAACCCCAGACAGGGGCGGATAAGGCAGAGGTTACGCGGCATGGCGGCACCCTCGCGGTTGTCCTGTTTTCGAGCCTACACCCGGGGTTGACCTCGGGAAAGCCCGTTTTATCCACCATAGCTGTGGATATCGTTGTGGACACCACGGGGGCAACGGCGCCCGACGAGCGCCATTGCTGGGGGGCCCGCCGCTGGTCAAGGACTGGCCAGCGGCAGCGGGCTCAGTCGCTGTCCTTCTTCTTGCGCGCCCGCTCCTTCTCCACCTGGGGCGCCTTGGCGGCCTTGGCGGCGGCCGGCGCGGCCTCCTTGGCGAGCTTTTCCTTGTCCTCCTCGTCCATGCCCATGGCGTCGATCTCCTTGAGGCGCTCGACCACCCGCGCGTTGACGCTGCCGGCCGGGAACTGGCCCTTGGCGTCCGGCGCGCCGGCCGGCTCGCCGACCAGCAGGCCCAGCGCCTCGTCGACGTGGCGCACCGCGTAGACGTTGAACAGGCCGTTGCGCACCGCCTGCAGCACGCGCTCGTCGAGCATCAGGGTGGTGACGTTGGAACGCGGGATGATCACCCCCTGCTCGCCGGTCAGGCCGCGGGCCTCGCAGAGGCGGAAGAAGCCTTCGATCTTCTCGTTGACGCCGCCCACCGCCTGCACTTCGCCGAACTGGTTGATCGAGCCGGTGATGGCGAAGCACTGCCGCAGCGGCGTGCGCGACAGCGCCGAGATCAGCGTGCAGACCTCGCCGAGCGAGGCGCTGTCGCCGTCGACGTAGCCGTAGGACTGCTCCAGGGCGATGCTCGCGGAGATTTCCAGCGGGAACTCCTGGGCGTAGCGGCTGCCCAGGTAGCCGGTGAGGATCATCACGCCCTTGGAGTGGATCGGCTGGCCCAGGCTGACCTCGCGCTCGATGTCGACGATGCCGCTGCCGCCCGGGTAGACGGTGGCGGAGATGCGCGCCGGCACGCCGAACACCGAGTCGCCCACCTCCAGCACGGTGAGGCCGTTGCACTTGCCCACGGCGGCGCCTTCGGTGTCGATCAGCACGATGCCGGCCAGCATGTCGTCGAGGATCCGCGCCGAGACGCGGCCGGTGCGGGTTTCCTTGGCCTTGAGGGCGCGTTCGATGTGGCCCAGGTCGGTGACCGGTTCGTTGGCCAGCTGGCGGATGAAGTCCGCCTCGCTGACCAGCTGGAACAGGTCGCCGATGCGCGCCGACAGCCGCCCCTGGTGCTCGGCCAGGCGCGCGCTGTAGGTGGCCAGGCGCGCCACCGCGGTGGCGCTCAGCGGCGCCATGCCCTCTTCCGAGGTGCGCGTCTTGAGCAGTTGGGCGAACTGTTCGAGGCTGTCCTCGGCCAGCGGGATGTCCTCGTCGAAGTCGACCAGCACGCGGAACATCTCCTGGAAGTCCGGGTCCAGGTCCTGCAGGGTGTAGTAGATCTGCCGCGAGCCGATGATGATGACCTTCAGGTGCAGCGGGATCACCTGCGGCGTCAGGCTCATGGCGGCCAGGCGGCCGAGTTCGGCCAGCGGCGATTCCATCTTCAGCTGGCGCGACTGCAGGGCGCGCTTGAGCGCGTCCCAGACGAAGGGCTCGCCCAGCAGCTTCTCCGCCTCCAGCACCAGGAAGCCGCCGTTGGCGCGGTGCAGCGCGCCCGGGCGCAGCTGCCGGTAGCTGGTGTAGAGGGCGCCCTGGTCGGAGGCGTACTCGATGCGGCCGAACAGGTTGTCGTAGGTCGGGTGCGACTCGAACACCACCGGCGCGCCGCTGGTGGTGTGGTGGCCGATCACCTGGTTGGGCGCGTACAGCTCCTGCAGCATCAGCTTGCGCTGGGCATCGCTGCGCTCGGTGTCCACCAGTTGGTCGACCACGGTCTTCAGCAGGTTCAGCTGCATGGCCTGCAGGTAGGTGCAGACGCCGGTGTTGTTGTTGTACTTCTCCACCAGCGGCGCCAGCAGCGGCTGCAGCGCGAGGGTGATGGTCTCCTCGTTGAGCTGGCGCAACTGGTTGCTGGACTCGCGCTTCCACTGCGGCAGGCTGGCCAGCTCCTCGTTGAGCTGTTCCTCGAGGTCGGCGATATCGGCGTGGAAACGCTCGCGCTCGGCCTCCGGCAGTTGGGCGAACTCGGCCTCGTCGAGGGCCTTGCCGTCCTTCATCGGGGTGAAGGCGATGTTCGCGCTGTCGCGGTACAGCGCCACGTCCTTCTCCAGGGCCAGGCGCTCGACGGTGTCCAGGGCCTTGTCGTAGCGCTGGTTGAAGGCGCGGTCGATGGCGCTTTTCTTCTGCTGGTAGGCCGGGTTCTCGAACACCGAGGGGAAGGTCGACAGCAGGTTGTCGATCAGTTGGTCGATGTCCGCGCCGAAGTCGGCGGCGCTGCCCGGCGGCAGTTCGATGGCGCGCGGCTCGCGGCCCTCCTCGAAGTGGTTGACGTAGACCCAGTCGGCCGGCGTCGGCAGGCGCTTGGCCTCGGCCTTCAGATAGCGCTGCACGAAGGAGAAGCGCCCGGTCCCCGGCTCGCCCATGACGAACACGTTGTAGCCCGGCCGCGGCATCGCCACACCGAACTGCAGGGCCTCCACCGCACGCTCCTGTCCTAGGACGCCGAGGAAGGGCTCCAGATCGTCGGTGGTGGCGAAGGCAAACTGCTCGGGCGAGAAGGGACGGGTCAGTTCATCGGGCGCCAGGCGCAGGCCGGCGGCAACGGATTGGGGCATCGGAAATCCTTGCATCGGGCGGCACGGAGCCGCGGAGAGTTGCCCGCATTCTCGCGCTGCCCGCGCGCCACTGGCAAGGCGCGCGCAAGCCCTGGCCGATCAGTGCTGCAGATCGGCGCAGCGCAGGCAGTATTCCGTGGCCGGCAGGGCGCGCAGGCGGCGGGGCTCGATGGCCTCGCCGCAGCGTACGCACTGTCCGTAGGTTCCGTCCGCCAGACGCAGGCGCGCCAGGCCCACCAGGCGCATGCCCGCCTCGGCTTCGGCCAGCAGGGCCCGCAGCACATCGTCGTTCTCCCGCTGCTGGGCCTGTTCGGCGAAGTCCGGCGAGTGGGTCCGCGCCAGGTCGCTGCGGATCGCGGCGGCACGCTGGGAATATTCGCTGGCCAGCGTATCCAGGGCAGAACGGGGGTCGAAATCATCTACGGCCATGACGCCTCTCCGACGGACAAGGAACTGTTTCAAGTGTGGCCGGTTCCAAGGGAATCGCCGCTGATACCGATCAATAGCCTGTTGCAGGGAGCATGACGCGGTTCTCCCCGCCGAGGATTCAGGGACATCGCGCCTTGACACCCTCAGGATATTCCTACAAAGCTCTGGCAGGCGCTGTTTGCTGTCAGCGGCTACGTACAGCCATGCATTCGAACAAAGAGAGATACGCAGATGAAAAGGATTCTACTCGGTACCCTCCTCGCCACCGTTTCCATCGGCGCCTTCGCCGACGCCCCCGGCAGCGACGGCTGCGGCTGGGGCCAGATGCTCTTCAAGGGCCAGCGCGGCACCGCCACCCACGTGCTGGCGGCCACCACCAACGGCTCCTCGGGCAACAACACCTTCGGCATGACCACCGGCACCAACGGTTGCCACACCAATGGCGCGCTGACCTACGGCGGCAAGCCGATGATCGTGCTCAGCAGCATGATGGACGAGCTGTCCGAAGACATGGCCAAGGGTGACGGCGAAGCGCTGACCACCTACGCCGTGGTCCTGGGCGTGAAACCCGAAGACCGCGCGCACTTCGCCGAAGTGACCCACGAGCACTTCGCGCAGATCTTCAACAAGTCCGACGTCACCGCCGAGGACGTCTACGCCAACACCCAGGCCGTGCTGAAACAGGACACCCGCCTGGCCAAGTACGCCGAACAGGCCTGAGCCTGATGGCCCGCCCCACCGGGGCGGGCTCCCCTACCTCGACCCGCTAAGGTCCCCATGCCCAAACGCCTGTTGCCATGGCTGGCGCTGTGCGCCTGCGCATCCCTGCACGCGAGCCCCCAGTTTCCCGAATCCCGCCTCCAGGCCCTGGCCGCGCAGCCCTACTGGCTGGCCCTGGGGCACTACACGCCGAGCAAGCTGGGCGGCTGGCGCAGCTTCGTCGACGACGACAGGTTCTTCCTCGCCGAGGACGGCGACCGCTCGCCGGAGCACGAGCTCAAGGCCACCGTCGACGCGCTCTACGCCGCCCCCGACCTCGGCGACAAGCATGCCCAGTGCGTCTACCCGGCGCGCACCCGCTGGCTGAAGCAGCAATTGCAGCTGACCGGCCTGCCGCGGCCGGCGTGCAAGGAGTACGACACCTGGTACGGCGACATCAACCCGCACAGCGCCGTGCTGGTGTTCCCCGCCGCCTACCTGAACAGCCCCTCGTCGATGTTCGGCCACACCCTGCTGCGCATCGACCAGGCCGACGTCGACAGCAACAACACCGCCCTGCTCAGCTACGCGCTGAACTTCGGCGCCTACATCGAGGGCATGGACAACAGCATCCTCTACGCCTGGAAGGGCCTGATGGGCGGCTACCCCGGCCTGTTCGCCCTGGTGCCCTACCGCGAGAAGCTCTCCGAATACAGCCGCCTGGAGAACCGCGACCTCTGGGAGTACCGCCTGAACCTCACGCCCGAGGAGACCGGGCGCATGGTCGAGCACGTGTGGGAGCTCAAGCAGGTCCGCTTCAAGTACTTCTTCTTCGACGAGAACTGCTCCTTCCGCCTGCTCGAACTGCTGGAGATCGCCCGCCCCGGGGTGAAGCTGACCGACGAATTCCCGCTCTACGCCATCCCCACCGACACGGTGCGCGCGGTGAAGCAGGCCGGGATGATCGACAAGGTCGACTACCGCCCCTCGCGGGAGAAGGAACTGCTGGCCCGCGCCGAGCCGCTGGACGCCGGCGAGAAGCAGCTGGCCCGGCGCCTGGCCGACGACGACCGCCTGCTCGATTCCCCCGAATTCAAGGCCCTGCCCGCGCCGCGCCAGGCCCTGGTGCAGGACACCGCCTTCCGCCTGCTGCGCTACCGCGCCACCGGCAAGGAGCGCGACGAGGCCGACGCCGCGCGCAGCTACCAGTTGCTGCGGGCGATCAACCAGAACCCGCCGCCGCCGGCCCAGGTGGAACGCCCGGGGCAGCCGGAGGAAGGCCACCAGTCGCTGACCTGGCAGCTCGGCGCCGGCAGCCGCGACGGCCAGGCCTTCGCCGACTACGGCCTGCGCATGGCCTACCACGACCTGCTGGACAACAGCTACGGCTTCCCCCAGGGCGCGCAGCTGGAACTGGGCGACCTGCGCCTGCGCCAGTACGAAGGCAACCGCTGGCAGCTGCAGCGCTTCGACGTGGTCAGCATCCGCTCCATGACGCCGCGCAACGCCCTGCTGCAGCCGCTGTCCTGGCAGGTCACCGGCGGCTGGGAGCGGGTGCCCGGCAAGCACAGCGACGACGACCACGACACCCTGGCCGGCCACGTCAACGGCGGCGCCGGCGGCAGCTGGAAGCTCGCCGACGACCTGCAGGCCTACGCCCTGGGCACCGCGCGCATCGAGAACAACCCCGACTTCGCCGCGACCATAGCGCCGGCAGTGGGCTTCGACACCGGCGTGCTCTGGCGCAACCCGCTGGGCAACCTGGCCCTGGAGGGCAAGGGCGACTACTTCCACAACGGCGAGGTGCGCCGCAGCCTGAGCCTCGGCCAGCAGGTGGAACTGGGCCGCAACCTGGGCCTGCGGCTGTCCGCCGAACGCCAGTTCAGCCACCAGGCCGGGCCGGTCAGCGAGGTCATGCTGGAGTTGCGCTGGTACCATTACTGAATCGACGGATTCAGCGCCCGCCGCGATGGCGGGCGGGTAGCGCGCCATGAAAACCCCAGCCCCCACCCTGCTCGAAGTCGCCGGCGGCAAGCCGATCAAGCTCTGGACCCAGGGCGTGCCCGTGGAAGACGAGGCGCGCCAGCAACTGATGAACACCGCGCGCCTGCCGTTCATCTTCAGGCACCTGGCAGTGATGCCCGACGTGCACCTGGGCAAGGGCTCGACCATCGGCAGCGTGATCCCCACCGTCGGCGCCATCATCCCGGCCGCGGTCGGCGTGGACATCGGCTGCGGCATGATCGCCGCACGCACCTCGCTGCTCGCCGCCGACCTGCCGGACAACCTGCACGGCCTGCGCAGCGCCATCGAGAAGGCGGTGCCCCACGGCAAGACCTTCGGCCGCCACGACCAGGGCGCCTGGAACGAGGTACCGGCCCACGCCGACCAGGCCTGGAAGGGCCTGGCCCGGCGCTTCCGCGCCATCACCGACAAGTACCCGCGCCTGGAGAAGACCAACAACCGCAACCACCTGGGCACCCTGGGCACCGGCAACCACTTCATCGAGGTCTGTCTGGACGAGGCCGGACGCGTCTGGTTCATGCTGCACAGCGGCTCGCGCGGGGTGGGCAATGCCATCGGCTGCCTGTTCATCGAACTGGCCCAGGCCGACATGCGCCAGCACCTGGCCAACCTGCCGGACAAGGACCTGGCCTACTTCGAGGAAGGCAGCCGGCACTTCGACGACTACGTCGAGGCGGTGGGCTGGGCCCAGGACTTCGCCCGGCAGAACCGCGAGCTGATGATGCAGGCGGTGATCGCCGCGGCGCGCAAGGTGATCCGCAAACCCTTCGAGGCCAGCCTGGAAGCGGTGAACTGCCACCACAACTACGTGCAGCGCGAGCGGCATTTCGGCCGCGAGGTGCTGGTCACGCGCAAGGGCGCGGTCTCGGCGCAGAAGGGCCAGCTGGGCATCATTCCCGGCTCCATGGGGGCGAAGAGCTTCATCGTCCGCGGCCTGGGCAACGAAGAAGCGTTCTGCTCCTGCAGCCACGGCGCCGGGCGCAGCATGAGCCGCACCCAGGCGAAGAAGCGCTTCAGCGTCGAGGACCAGGTGCGCGCCACCGCCCACGTCGAGTGCCGCAAGGACAAGGACGTGATCGACGAGATCCCCATGGCCTACAAGGACATAGACGCGGTGATGGCCGCCCAGCGCGACCTGGTGGAAGTGGTGCACACCCTGCGCCAGGTGGTCTGCGTGAAGGGTTGAAGCTGCGGCATATCCCCGCACCCATTGCCCCGGGAGGGGCGGCTTGATCCCGGTCAATTCTCGCCCTCGCCGCCTGGCCTCTCCTTGAAACAGGAAAAAACCAATAGCCTGATAACGAGGAGAACACTCCATGCAGCCCCTGAAACTGGCCCTGGGCGGCCTGTTGTTGGCCGCCAGCAGCACCGCCGCCCACGCCGACGCCTTGCGCGACCAGGCCAACGCCATCTTCAAGCCCATTCCCGAGCAGACCACCGGGCTGGATGCGGCCCAGGTGGAGCTGGGCCGCCAGTTGTTCTTCGAGCCACGCCTGTCGGCCAGCCACGTGATCAGCTGCAACACCTGCCACAACATCGGCACCGGCGGCGCCGACAACGTGCCGGCCTCCAGCGGCCACGCCTGGCAGAAAGGCGCGCGCAACTCGCCGACGGTGTTCAACGCGGTGTTCAACGTGGCGCAGTTCTGGGACGGCCGCGCCAAGGACCTGGAGGAACAGGCCAAGGGCCCGGTGCAGAACCCGGTGGAGATGCACAACACGCCGAAGAACGTCGAGGCCACGCTCAAGAGCATGCCCGAGTACGTGGCGGCCTTCGGAAAGGCCTTCCCCGGCGACAAGCAGGCGGTGAGCTTCGACAACATGGCCCGCGCGCTGCAGGCCTTCGAATCGACGCTGATCACCCCCGACTCGCGTTTCGACCAGTACCTCAAGGGCGACGACAAGGCCCTGGACGCCAAGGAGAAGAAAGGGCTGCAGGCCTTCATGAGCGCCGGCTGCATCAGCTGCCACAACGGCGTGAACCTGGGCGGCCAGGCCTACTTCCCGTTCGGCCTGGTGAAGAAGCCCGACGCCAGCATCCTGCCCAGCGGCGACAAGGGCCGCTTCGCGGTGACCAAGACGCAGAACGACGAATACGTGTTCCGCGCCGCGCCGCTGCGCAACGTGGCCCTCACCGCGCCCTACTTCCACAGCGGGCAGGT
>Ga0180219_1002878_pt1 | contig 10010 bp, 7 predicted proteins | sample eDN3rd30CBELigMG_FD_151338 | JGI IMG/M metagenome (GOLD analysis project Ga0180219, IMG submission 151338) | Enriched Miracle-Growth compost microbial communities from Emeryville, California, USA - eDNA 3rd pass 30_C BE-Lig MG (version 2)... ... | reverse complement strand
CGCGGAAGTCGGGGTAGAGCGCCTCCGCGACCCGCGTCGGCAGCACGTCGCGGCGCTCCGTCGTGAACAGCCGGTCCCCCAGCTGGCGGCGCAGACGCGCGAGCGCCTGGCTCACGGCGGACGGCGTCACGCTCAGGCGCCGGGAGGCGGCGGCGAGGCTGCGCTCCTCGTAGATCGCGAGGAAGACGCGCAGCAGGTTGAGGTCCACCTCGCTCCGATCATTAGCGATGCTTACCACGGATGCCTCCGATGATAAGTGGACATCCGGTCCGCAGCGTCCGCATGATGGGTCCGCGGCGAGGACGCCGCGAGGAGGGTTCGACGATGACGGAACGGATCAGAGTCGCCGATGCGATCGGGCGCACGATCGCCCGGCTCGGCGCGGCGCACGTCTTCGGGGTGGTCGGCAGCGGCAACTTCCACGTGACGAACGCGCTCGTGGACGCGGGCGTGCCGTTCACGGCGTCGCGACACGAGATGGGAGCGGCCTGCATGGCGGACGCCTACAGCCGCGCGACCGGGCGCGTGGGGGTCCTCAGCGTGCACCAGGGCTGCGGCCTCACGAACGCTCTGACGGGCATCGCGGAGGCGGCGAAGTGCCACACGCGGATGCTCGTGCTCACGGGCGACACCGCGGCCGGCGACGTCACCTCGAACTTCTACATCGACCAGGACGCCGCCGTCGCGGCGATCGGCGCGACGCCGGCGCGCATCCACTCGGCGACCTCCGCCGTCGCCGACGCGGCGCGCGCGTTCCACACCGCCCTCCTCGACCGGAGGACCGTCGTCCTGTCGCTGCCCGTCGACATCCAGGACAAGCTGATCGACTTCGACGAGACGCGGATCCCCGCCGCGCCCGTGCGTCTCGCGCCGGGGGCCTCGCCCGAGGCGGTCGACCGGCTCGTGTCGCTCCTGGGCGCGGCAGAGCGACCCGTCGTCGTCGGCGGGCGCGGCGCCTGGGACGCGGGCCCCGAGCTGCGCCGGCTCGCGGCCGCCGCGGGAGCGCTGCTGGTCACCTCCGCCGCCGGCCGCGGCCTGTTCGTCGGCGACGAGTGGGCGCTCGACATCATGGGCGGCTTCGCGACGGATCCCGCCGCCGAGCTCATCGCGGACGCCGACGTGCTCGTCGCGTTCGGCGCGGCCCTCAACCAGTGGACGACCCGCGGCGGCGCGCTCCTGCCCACCGCGACCGTCGTGCAGGTCGACGACCGCGAGGAGGCGATCGGCCGGTACCGCCCCGTCGACCTCGCGATCCTGGGCGACGCCGCCGTCGTCGCGGCGTCGGCCGCCGACGCCCTGGAGGAGCGCCGCCCCGGCCGCGTCGGATATCGCACGCCCGCCGTGCACGCCCGCGTGCAGGCGGCGCGGTACTGGAAGGACCAGCCGTTCGAGCCGCGCCGCGAGCCGGGTCTCGTCGACCCGCGGGAGCTCGTCAACGCGCTCGACGCGATCCTCCCCGTGGAGCGGGTCGTCGCGACGGACGGCGGCAACGTCAACTGCTACGCCGGCGCCCACCTGCGGGTCCCGGATCAGCGCGGCTACTGCATCCCGCTGTCGTTCCAGTCGATCGGCCTGGGGCTGTCGGCCGTCATGGGCGCGGGGATCGCGCAGCCGGACCGGCTGCCGGTGGTCGGCACGGGCGACGGCGCGTTCCTGATGACGCTCGTGGAGCTCGACACGGCCGTGCGGCTCGGCATGGGCATGGTCGTCGTCGTCTTCAACGACGACGCCTACGGCGCGGAGGTCAACATCTTCGCCGGCGAGACCGACAGGTTCGACATCGTGCGCTTCCCGGAGACGGACATCGCGGCGATCGCCCGCGGCTACGGCTGCGACGCCCTCACGATCAGGGATGTCGCGGAGGTCGACGGCGTGCGAGCATGGCTCGACGGCCCGCGCGACCGTCCGCTCGTGATCGACGCGAAGATCGCGGGGTTCCCGTCGTGGATGATGGCGCGGGGCCACGGCCACGCGCCCGTCGAGACGGCGGCGACCGTGGCCTGAGACGCGCCGCCCGGGCTCCGTCGTGGCGCGCCCGTGTCATCCCTGGGCGCTGCCCTAGTGTTGATAGGTAAACGGGAGGCATCCATGACCGAGACGGTGCGCGTCGTCCGCGAGCCGCTGGAGAACCGCTTCAGTCGCGATCGCCACCTCCCCGCGCTCATCACGCTGCTGAACAGCTACCTCCTGTGGGGCGGCTCCCGCATCTACCGCCTCCGCTACGGTGTCGGCATCAACGAGTGGCGGATCCTCGGCGAGCTCAGCATCTGGCCGGGCGCGACGGCGGCGAAGGCGGCGGTGGACCTGGGCATCAACAAGGCGATCGTGTCCCGCGCGTGCGCGAGCCTCGTCGAGAAGGGGCTCATCGTCTCGGAGTCGTCGGGACGGGCGCGCCGCCTCTATCTCACCGACAGGGGCGTCGCGACGTTCGACGAGATCCGTCCCGTCGCCGCCGAGCGCGAGGAGGTCCTGCTCGACGGCCTGACGCCCGAGGAGGTCGAGACGCTGCGCGACCTCCTCCACCGTCTCGTCGAGAACTCCGACCACCTCCGCGACTACGACGACGCGATGCTCGGGGGCGTCCCCGCCGACGACCTGGACGACGAGGCCGACGACTGACCGCGGTGCGCTATCGCACCAGCCGCGCCGCCGCGCCCATGCCGCCGTCGATGCGGTAGCCGACGCCCGTGATGAAGCTCGCCTCCTCCGAGAGGAGGAAGACCGCGAGGTTCGCGACCTCCTCCGCGGACGCGGGGCGGCCCATCGGGATGACCGCCGCGATGCGGTCGCGGTCGCCCGTCGGATCCTGCGGGTTGCGCATCCGCTGGATGTCGGCCATCAGGTTCGTGTCCACGGGCCCGGGATGGATCGAGTTCACCCGCACGCCGCGCCCGACCGACTCGAGCGCCGCGACCTTCGTGAGCCCGGCGACGCCGTGCTTGGAGCTGTCGTACGACGCCGTCTCGCGCGTCGCCTCGTGACCCGCGATGGAGGACGTGTTGACGACGGCGCCCCCGCCCTTCGCGTACAGCACCGGCAGCACGTGCTTGAGCCCGAGGAACGCACCCACGAGGTTGACGTCGATCGCGAGGCGGAACTCGCTCTCCGTGAGGTCCACGATCGGCTTCATCGTGCCGACGACGCCCGCGTTGTTGAAGAACAGGTCGATCGTGCCGAACGCGTCGAGCGTCTGCGCGACGTAGCCCGCGACGTCCCCCTCCCGCGTGACGTCGGCGGCGATCGTGACGAGCCGCCCCTCGGGGGCCGCGAGCCGCTCCGCCGCCGCGGCGAGCTGGTCCGCCCTCAGGTCGACGAGGGCGACGCTCGCGCCCTCGCGCAGGAGCCGCGCCGCCGCGGCCGCGCCGATGCCGCCGCCACCGCCCGTGACGATCGCGGCCTTGCCCTCGAGATCCGGATACGTCATCGCATCCCGCCCTTCCGTCGGCCGCCCGGCGTCCTCGCCGCACGGCGATGTTGATATATAAACAATCTAAGGCGGATGCTCGCATCCAGCAATGTTGATATATAAACTTCCTGCGGGGCGACATGGTCGTCGCCCCATCCCTCTCACCGTGGACAGGACAGGAGCACACAACATGGCGACTCTCGAGGACGGCCTCACCGACGAGCTGGACGTCGTCGTCGTCGGCGCAGGATTCGGCGGGCTCTACGCCGCGTACCGGCTCAGGGAGTCGGGGAGGAGCTTCCGCGTGTTCGAGCAGGCCCCCGACATCGGCGGCACCTGGTACTGGAACCGCTACCCGGGCGCGCGCTGCGACATCGAGAGCCTCCAGTACTCGTACTCCTTCTCCGACGAGCTGCAGCAGGAGTGGGAGTGGTCGGAGCGCTTCGCCGCGCAGCCCGAGATCCTCCGCTACATCAACCACGTCGCCGACCGGTTCGACCTCCGGCCCGGGATCCAGCTGGAGACGCGCGTCACGGCGATCGAGTGGGACGAGGCGTCCCGCACGTGGACCGTCTCGACGGACCGCGGCGACCGCGTGCGCGCCAAATGGGTCCTGACGGCGGTGGGCAACCTCTCCACGCCCAAGAGGCCCGACATCGCGGGCATCGACTCCTTCCAGGGCGAGAGCTACTTCACGAACCGGTGGCCCCACGAGGAGCCCGACCTCACGGGCAAGCGCGTCGCGGTCATCGGCACGGGATCGTCCGGCATCCAGTCGACGCCGATCTTCGCCCGGGTCGCGAGCGACGTCACCGTCTACCAGCGCACGCCCGCCTTCACGATGCCGGCCATGAACCGCGTGCTCGACCCGGACGAGGTCAGGGAGTACAAGGCGCACTACGCCGAGTACCGCGACTTCGCCCGGCGGTCGCGCAGCGGCACCCTCATCACGCGCAACCCGGAGCCGGCGCTGTCCGTCGACGAGGCGGAGCGGCAGCGCCGCTTCCAGGAGTGCTGGGACGCCGGCAGCTTCGGCTGCGCGCTCGCCTCGTTCGCCGACATCACGACGGACCTGGAGGCGAACCGGCAGATGGTCGAGTTCGCCCGCCGCAAGGTGCGGGAGACCGTGCAGGACCCCGAGGTCGCGGCGACCCTCAGCTCCTGGGACTACCCGTTCGGATCGCGCCGCGTCTGCCTCGACACCGACTTCTACGCGACGTTCAACCTCCCGCACGTGCACCTCGTCGACGTCAGGAAGGACCCGATCGTCGAGATCACCCCGCGCGGCATCCGCACCGCCTCGGGCGAGAGGGAGTTCGACGTCATCGTCTACGCGACGGGCTTCGACGCCTTCACAGGCTCGCTCTTCCGTCTCGGCATCACGGGCCGCGACGGCCTGACGCTCGAGGACGCCTGGGCCGAGGGCCCGCAGACCTACCTCGGCCTGCAGACGACGGGCTTCCCGAACCTGTTCATCGTCGTGGGACCCCAGAGCCCCTCGCTCGTCGTCAACATCGTGCCCGCCGTGGAGCAGCACGTCGACTGGATCGTCCGCGCGCTCGACGACGCGGAGGCCGACGGGATCGACACGATCGAGGCGGACCCGGCGGCGCAGGCCGCGTGGGTGGCGCACGCGAACGAGCTGGCGGCCGCGACGCTGTACCCCGTCGCCGACTCGTACATGACGAACGTCAACATCCCGGGCAAGCCCCGCGTGTTCATGCCGTACCTCGGCGGCTTCGGCCCGTACGGGGAGCGGCTGGAGGCGGTCGCCGCGAACGGGTACGAGGGCTTCGTCCGCAGCCGCAGCCCCGAGCTGGCCGAGCAGCGCTGACGCCGGGGAGCGGGATCCGCTCCCCGTCCGTATGATTCGGAGCGTGGCGGCCTCGCCACGCGACCAGCGCAAGGGAGCGCCATGGACACCGGGACACGAAGCGAGGGGCGGATCCGGCAGCAGATCCGCCTGCTGTCCGACGTCGCCGACGACCTCGCGGGCGAGCTGCGCCCGACGCCGCTGCTGGAGAGGATCCTCCGCTCCGCCGTCGACCTCCTCGCGTGCGAGAGCGGCTCGATCTGCCTCGTGGACGAGCCCGCGGGCACGTACCGGAAGGAGGTCGACCTCGGGGTCGGCTGCCAGTCGGGGCAGGTCTTCCCGCTCACGGAGGGGGTCACGGGCGCGGTCGTCCGCGCCGGCGGCACGGTGGGCTTCCGGCGGTACTCCGACGTGCCGCACGGCCACGTGCATCCGGCCGACGAGCGCTACGGGCGCGGCGTGATCGGCGTGCCGATCCGGCTGCGCGGCAGCGTCCTCGGCGCGTTCGTCGTCTTCGGCGAGCGCGACGACCGCGTCTTCACGGACGAGGACGCCGAGCTGCTGGAGCTGTTCGCGACCCACGCCGCCGTCGCGATCGCGAACTCGCGGCTGCACGCGGAGGCCACCGACCACGCGCGCGCCGTGGCGACGGCGGCGGAGCGCGAGCGCTCGACGCGCGACGTGCACGACGTCGTCGGCCGCAGCATCGCCTCCGTCCTCCTGCATCTCGACGGAGCCCGGCGCGGCGACCCGCACGAGAGCATCGCCGCGGCGCGGAAGGCCGCTGCGGCGGCGCTCGTGGAGACGGAGCGCGCCGTCCACGACCTCATCCCCCTGCAGCTGGAGCGGAGCACGCCGGAGGAGGCGATCCGCGTCGAGCTGGACTGGATCGCCGGCAGCACGGCCGTCGCGACGCAGCTGCTCATCGCGGGCGAGCGCCGTCCGCTGCCGGCGCCGGTCTCCGCGCAGCTGTTCCGCATCGCGCAGGAGGCCCTGAGCAACGCCGTCCGCCACGCGGAGCCGTCGCGCGTGCGCGTCGGCATGGTCTACGGCGACGAGGACGTCAGCGTCGTGATCGAGGACGACGGCTGCGGCTTCGACGTGCACGCCGTGCCCGCGGGGCGCTCCCGCGGGCACGCGCTGGGGCTGCGCGGCATGACGGCGCGGGCCGTGCAGGCCGGCGGGACGGTGCAGATCGACTCGACCGTCGGCTGGGGCACGCGCGTGCACGCGCGGCTGCCGTACGCCGTCGCGGCGGGCGGCGCGACGACCCGCTGGCGCGTCGTCGTCGTGCACGACCGCCCCGTCGTGCGCGCGGGGCTCGTGCAGCTGCTGACCGAGACCGAGCCCGCGATCCGGGTGCTCGCCGAGAGCGGCGACGTCGCGCACGCGGGCGAGATCGTGACGCTCCTGCGCCCGGACGTCGTGATCGTCGGCGCGCCCTCCGGCGAGGGCGCCGGCGCCGTCGCCCTCCTGCGCGGCGTCGACCAGCGGCTCGGGATCGTGCTGATGGTGGACGCCGCGACCGACGACGAGGTGCGCGCGGCGGCCGAGGCCGGCGCGAGCGGGTTCGTGGAGCAGTCGATCGACGGCGTCTCCCTCGCCCGCATGGTCGCGTCGGCCGCGAACGGCGACATCGTCGTGCCCCGCGACCTCCTCCGCTCCTTCACGGCCGCCTCCCCGCGCGAGACGGCCGGGCACCTGACGGCCCGCGAGCGCGAGGTGTGCGCCCTGGTGGGCGAGGGCCTGCCCGACAAGCAGATCGCGACGCGCCTCGGCATCTCCGCGAAGACCGTGGAGAAGCACGTGAGCACGATCCTCCGCAAGACCGGCACCCGCAACCGCACGATGCTGGCCGTCCAGGCCGCCCGCCTCGTCTCCGGCTGAGCCCCCGGTTCGGCTCTCGCGGCCATGCGGAGCCGTGGGCCTCGCGCGACCGCCCATAGGGTGGAGGAATGGATCGCGCGACCCGCCCCGACCGGACGGGGAGGCGATCCCGCCGCCTCGTCGCCGTCCTCGTCCTCGCGGGGGCGCTCGCGATCGCGGGCCTGCCGGCCGCCGCGCACGCGGAGGGCGCCATGACCGCGACCGCCGCGGCCACCATGGCCGATGCCTCGTCCCCCTGCCGCTCCGTGCCGGTCGAGGCGGACGGGCCTCTGCGGTCGGCGCTCGCGCGGGAGGCGTTCGGCGTGGACGGCACGGGGGTCACGGTCGGCGTGATCTCGGACTCCTTCGACACCGCCGTGGGCGCCGCGACGGACGCGGCGCAGGACGTCGCCCTGGGCGCGCTGCCGGGACCGGGCAACCCGTGCGGGTACGCGCAGCCGGTCGAGGTGCTGGTCGAGGGCGCCCCGGGCGGCGACGACGAGGGCCGCGCGATGGCCCAGCTCGTGCACGGGATCGCGCCGGGCGCGCGGCTCCTGTTCGCCAGCGCCGATCCGGACCAGTCGGCCGCGATCGAGGCGCTCGTCGCCGCGGGGGCCGACGTGATCGTCGACGACATCTGGCTGCCCGCCGAGCCCGTGTTCCAGCGCGGGCTCGTCGGCGACGCCGTGCAGGCCGCGGTCGACGCCGGGGTCGCGTACGTCGCCGCCGCGGGGAACTTCACCGTCGTCGGGGATCCCGCCTACGCCTCCGCCGGCCGGCCGGTCGGCGGCTGGCAGACCGCGGCGTACCGGCCCATGCCGTGCCCCGCGGAGGTCGCGGCCGCGGCGTCGGGGCCCGTCGACTGCCTCGACGTCGACCCGGGTCCCGCCGAGACGCCGTACAACGCCGTCACGTTCGCGGCGGAGAGCGGCGCCCCGCTCGTGCTGCAGTGGGGCGAGCCGTTCGGTGCGGCGGACGCGACCGCGTTCGACCTGTGGGCGGTCGACGCCGACGACGTCGCGCAGCCGCTCGTGACCCCGATTCCCGGCACGAGCATGGGCTTCGGCGCGCTCTACAACCTGACCCCGGACGTCGTGGAGACCCGCCTCGTCGTCTCCCGCCGGCTCGACGGCGGCACGCCGGGCACGCCGCCGCTGCGCTGGAGCATCGCGAGCAACGGCTCCGCGCCGACGATCCTGGCGCTCGAGTTCGACCGGAACATCGGCGGCGACCTCGTGGGCGGCACGATGGGCGGCCATCCCGCCTACGGCGCGGCGATCCCCGTGGCCGCGGCCGACTGGCGCACGCCGGACACGGTGGAGCGGTTCAGCTCGATCGGCCCCGTGACGCAGCTGTTCGGCCCGCAGCGGCGCGACGGCGCGCCGGCGCCGGCGCTCCCCGAGCCCGTCGTCGTGGAGGGCCCCGCCGTCACGGGCGTCGACGGCCTGCGCACGACCTTCTTCCCCGCGAGCAGCGCCGAGCACCGCTTCTTCGGCACGTCCGCCGCAGCGCCCACGGTGGCGGGCGTCCTCGCCCTCGCGCGTGCCCTCGACCCGGACGCCTCCGTCGCGGGCCTCCGCGCCGCGATGACCGCGACGGCGGCGCCCATGACGAACAGATACCCCGACACCGCGCCCGAGCGCGTGCAGGGCGCGGGACGGATCGACGCCTACGCCCTGCTGTCGATCCTGGCCCCGCCGCCCGCGCCGGATCCGCGGCCCGCCCCCGAGCCGGACGCCGCGCCCGCGCGACTCGCCGAGTCCGGCGCGGCTCCGGTCCCCCTGGCACCCGCCGTCGCCGTCCTGCTCGTCGGCGCCGGCCTCGCGACGCTCGCCCGTCGCCGCGGGAGGGCCTGAGACCCGCCTTCCGCCGGAGATCCGCGTCGCGCGGATCGATCCGCGCGAACGTCCCGGGGAATCCCCCCGGGGGAAACCCCGCCTTCCGCCGGCGCTGCCCCGCGCATAGCGTCGAGGCAACGGCCCGAACGCGAAGGAGCACCCGTGCCTGTCGTCTCGCTCAAGGAGATCGTCGACCGTTCGTTCGCTGACGGATACGGCGTCCCCGCCATCAACGTCTTCAACGACCTGACCCTCGAGGCCGTGCTCGCGGGCGCCGTCGAGGCGCGGTCGCCGCTCATCGTGCAGACCTCGGTCAAGACCGTCAAGAGCATCGGCGTCGACGTCCTGTTCGCGATGTGGACGAGCATGACCCGCGACATCCCCGTGCCCGTGACGCTGCACCTCGACCACTGCCCCGACCGCGCCGTGCTCACGGCCTGCCTCGAGGCGGGGTGGAACTCCGTGCTGTTCGACGCCTCGGAGCTGCCGGTGGCGGAGAACCAGCGCCAGACGATCGAGGTCGTCGCGGAGGCCCGCCGGCACGGCGCCCACGTCGAGGGCGAGATCGAGTCGATCACGGGCGTCGAGGACGACCACGGCTCGGACGAGGAGTCGACGCGGCAGAGCCTCGAAGTGCAGCTCGCGTTCATCGAGGCGACGGGCGTGGACGTCTTCGCCCCCGCGATCGGCAACGCGCACGGCTCGTACAAGACCACGCCGACGCTCGACGGGCAGCGGATCAGCGACCTCGTCGCGCGGCATCCGATCCCGATCGCGCTGCACGGCGGCAGCGGCCTGACCGACGAGCAGTTCCGCGACCTCATCGCGCGCGGCTGCGCCAAGGTCAACATCTCGACGGCGCTCAAGGAGACGTTCATGAAGTCGTCGCTCGCGTTCCTGGAGGGCGCGCGCGCCGCGGGCAAGTGGGACCCGCCGTCGCTGTTCCGCGCCGTGCGCGCCGACGTCGTCGAGCTCACGACGGGCTTCGCGGAGACGTTCGGCAGCGCCGGGAAGGCGTGGTGAGCGGATGCCCGCGCTGATCTTCGACTGCGACGGCGTGCTCGCCGACACCGAGATGCACGGCCAC
>Ga0180219_1002875_pt1 | contig 10026 bp, 6 predicted proteins | sample eDN3rd30CBELigMG_FD_151338 | JGI IMG/M metagenome (GOLD analysis project Ga0180219, IMG submission 151338) | Enriched Miracle-Growth compost microbial communities from Emeryville, California, USA - eDNA 3rd pass 30_C BE-Lig MG (version 2)... ... | reverse complement strand
AGCGGGCCGAGCAGGTTGCCGACGTAGAGGTCTAGGGTCTGCTGGTTCTGCTCGGCGAGTTGTTCGCTGTAGTAGCGTTCGGCGAGGTGGTGGAGGGGCCAGAGGAGCAGAGTGAGCAGGCAGCCCAAGGCTAATAGAACATTTGCACGGCGTATCGGTGTCATGTGCTTGGCGTGAAATATTTAGTTCCTGGAATAGTAATACCTTCTTTGGTTCACGTCCGCTATGAAACACAAGATTCTGGTGGCGTGATCATAATTGTCTTAGAGACGTTCGGGGGCTAGATATGTGAGGGTCCGTTTTCATAGCTCGGTGGAACTAACTTAAAATGCAGAAGAGCACTTCCACCGAACCAGAGGGATCTCAGGGGCAGCGGATTATGCGGTAGGGGCCGGAGCTGAATATAGGTGGGCCGCATTTCTCGTGCAGTTGAAGGAGACTCTGTTCATTGAGCGCCTGGGCTAACGCCTCGTTGTAAATGATATTTTTTGGCGTTGACCCCATGTTCAGGTATTTTTCAAAGCCGCCCTGGAAGTTTCCAGGATGCCGGGATAGATACTCGATGGAGGCTACATGTGCCCACCAGCTAGTGTACAGGGTCTGGTCAGGGAGATTGCTCTCAATGAAGGTGCTTGTTTCTACGTCGGCTCTACCTTGCAGTCGAGGTCCTGATTCCAAAGTGGTCAGGATCGTATGGGCGGATGCTTGCTGAGCGGCCAATCCTGGCATAGCTATGAGGACTGCAATGCCCAAGGTGGGAATGTAGCGCCATTTAACATCCCCTAGGAGGGGCATTGCTATGGTGCAGCACAGAATCACTACGCCTGTGTAGATGTATCTTGGTGAGCCATTGGAAAGGAATAGCCAGTAAACGAAGTGAATGGTCATTCCGCTATATAAGGTAATGGTTGCTCTCTTCAGGCTTTCATTTCTTCCGAGTACTGTGGCGGCCAGTGCCAGCGTGGACAATATCGCTACTGCCATGAGAGATATGAAGAAGTGTTCTTTAAAGAGCGTAGTGCGTTGTATCGTTTGTTGGAAAATGGCAGTTGCGCCAGATGCGCTGCTGCTCTGCTTATGGATAAACGCGAGATGCGACTGCCAATTATCGACGAACCCAAATGGCCCCAGAGTAAAGAATCGGCTTGCTTCGAATAATATTATCGGGATGGCGAAAGCTGCCGAAAAAAACAGAATGGCGGTGATCTTGTCCTTGGTGCTGGAAGTCTCCGGGCTTCTGAATAGGCGGACCAGGAAGAATGGAATCAAGGCCACGATGTACAGAGCAACCATTTCCTTGGTCAGTACGGCCAGAGAAAAGAGCAGGCCGGAGGCTGCAAGTGACCGTGGGCGGAGTTCAGTATTCGACCAAGCGAGCACGCCGGCGATAATGAACAGGCCAGCAGGTACTTCACCCAGCATTGCAGTCCACTGTTCGTTATGTTTTCCCGAAAAGAGAATGGAAAGCCCAAGAAATGCGGTTAGCCATAAGATTATCTTATGTGTCTGGCATGTTCTGATCAGGTAGGCGGAGGAAATGGCAAGGATAATTATCTCAAGGGCTAGTTGAGAGAAGCCTGGAGTCCATGGTGTTGCACCAAATATCTTTATGACTATTGCAGTTGGAATAATCGAAGAAGGGCCGGTGCCGAGTGCCGGATCGAACGGTCTCATTGAGAACTCGGGGCCGGTGTAGTTCAAGGAGAATGTATATCCGTTGCCCTCGGCGAGGTTTTTTGCTATCACAGCAAATGAGGCGTCGTCATAACAGCAAACGCCCATGGATAGTATGAGCGGCGCCAGCAGGCTGCCAAAAAGAACAAGGATAATCAGGATGGGTATCCAACAGAATGTCGCTGCTCTCTGGGCCTGTGTCATTTTTGAGATTGTTATGTGGTCCGTAGTTTCTTGAAGTTCATAAAGGCGATTTATATTTCACCTCGTGCAGAGTTACAGCGAGTGCCGAAGTGAGGTGCTACTTCTATTTAGCACCTCATCATAGTTGGACGGTGGCCCTTAGGTTGGTTCAGAGAACCGGGACCCGATTTTTCGAGGTTTCAGTCTCGTTGATCTCTCGTCCTGCCAGCTCTAGGCTGCTTGTAATGTAGCCCCGATTCCTGGCCAGCTCGCAAAAAATTCTCTCGATGGCGTGCGCTAACGTTCCGTCCTGCATTCCTGATTCCGGTTCGAATAGCAGTTCGTCATCGTTCAGGCATTTGATTGGCTTGAGAACTGCTGGATTGAACCAGAACATGGAGCCTGCGAAAAAGCCCAGCTGTGCCCGGGATTCCTCTTCCAGAGCGCCGACTGCTCGTAGAAGTCGCTCCACCATTATCTGGTTGGCGCCCCAGAAACTGTCGTGACTCAAGTAGTAATAATGGGGCCCAATGATGCCGATGCATGAGTCTTCGAAGAGGTGAATAGTCCTTCGTACTGTCAATGAGTCTCCTGCCAGGCTGTTATAGAGCCTGTTGCGCCAGGTACTGCCGAGGTCGCTGTACTTACTCTTCTTAGAGTGCAGTTTCAGCACCGCCAGATAGCCGTCGAGCCGTCCACTGCGGTACAGAGCGACGAAGGGGCCGATATCACGGCCGCGATTCTCCGTCACACAGACGGTCACGCTATGTGCTAGCAGGCTGAAACGGTCGAGGATTTCCTTGATGTCACCCTCGAACGGAGTAGTGATGTATAGATCGAAGGGCTCAACGATGTTCTTCAGATAGGAACATATTTCTCCGATCAGGTCGACGTAGTACAGGTGCAGCACCACTGCGATCCTGACGCCCCTGGCCCCTGGACGACCGTAGCTAAGTGTACGAATCACCGGGACTCCCGGTGCGGCTGATTGGAGAGTGGAGAGGCCGGAGCTGTCGGTGCTGTAGTGCTTTTTCGAGTGTTCCAGCAGCAATTGAATGCTGTTCCGGGACTCCGTGGTGCAACTGTCGAGAATGCTCTTGGCCTGAATCCGATGAGGATTGTTGCGCAACACCTCGGCTTTGATCAGGCCGAACTCCTGTGCGATCTGTGTCGCACCGAAGTGAGTCCAGTTGACTTCACGGAGGTGGCGCAACGGTTTGAGCCTGACCAAGTCGGAGATGCTGGCGTCGCGCAGTAGAACTCGCATCCAGTTGCAGTAGGCTGTCAGCCGTGTCTGCCTATCCGGTTGGAAGAGCGCGCAGGCTTTCAGCTGCATCTCATCGATCAGCCTGGAAAGCCCTAGCTCATAGGCCAGGATGACTTCGAACTTCGAGTTGAGTGGACGAATTCCCTCAAGGAACGCGGCGAAACCTGGCGCGCGGAACATGCGGCGCGACAGCAGCAGCAAGTACGACTGCAGGTGCCAGTGGAATTGACGCGATTCGGTGATGCCAACGACGTCATACTGCGAAGCCTGAGACAGCAGCGCTTGCAGTGTTCGCGAGAAGATGGCGCTGCTACTGATGACGAAGCTCGAGTTCACCAATACCAAGTGCTCGAGCTCTGCATATTGCAATGCATGCTGAACACCGACCCGATAGCTGTAGAAGTCATAACCGAAGTTCGGCCTGAGGATGATCGTGACATTCTTCCCCAGTGAGGATGTTTCAGCAGGCATCAAGTCGCTGGTTGAAACCAGGATGACGGCGTCGAACGTTTGGCTGAGGCAACTGATGACCTGTCGGAAGTTTTCCTCCAGTACGTTGTTGACGTCGAAATGGGCAACGACGGCCACGCTCCTGACCATTTCAGCCCCTGATACGACGAAGTGCGCGGTAGCCAAGCCGGGCGACCTTATAGAGCAGTGGCCATTGGTTGAGGCGCTGTGCCGCAATGTGCGCGGTGGCACTGTGTGGACGTGGCTGGTAATCGTTCAGTTGCTGAGTTATGGCCGATGGCGTGATCTGTGAACTTGGCGAGGTACTCGCCTGGTTACGTGCCTGAATCTGGGCGACCCTTTCGATCTGTACCTTGCGGAGGGTATTCAGGTCGTTCTCCGCTTCGCCGTAGTAGGATGACTTCAGCGTCTGTTCGAGGTATTGCAGGCCCCATTTCTGGTCGGGTTCCAGGTGACAGCCTTCTCCCCACTCGTTCCAGGCATTGATGAAGATGAAATTATCCTCGTTGGAGGGGAGATGCTGGCGGGTATAGGCACGTAGATAACGCAACCATTCGCCATAGGACTCCGGATTGGCGTTGATAATGGTTGTCGGTGTGTTCTGTCGACGTGCAGTATTGTCCCAGCTGGGAATGATGCCGCGGTACAACTTGAATGGCGGTACCTCGCGGTTAAGGCTTTGGGCGATTACCTTGTTGTAGTCGACAATGGAGCCAGCGAACTCTGGATTTCTGATCTCTGGGAACCTGTCCGGCGTACTACCGGGGCCGTTGAACTTGTGGGGCGGGAATTCCACCAGAGCGTCGGCATCCACCTCGGTAGCTGTGGTGATGTCATAGAAATCCACTACAGCAATATGCAGGCCCGGGAAACCATGTGCCTGGGCAAGCTGGCGCCATTTGGCAAAGCTCGCGGAGGGGGCCGGGATATCCTTGGCGCGATAGACGACGAGCAAGGGCTTGCCATCTACGAGGATGTAGCGCTTGTCGTTGAAATAGGGAAGCAGCGATTCGATGAATTTGGCGTCGTCATCTTCCGCATAGTTCTGGGCGAGCAGGACGCTCTTGGTGTCACCGTCCCAGGTTCTGGTCCAGTTCTCATTGGCCCAGCAGAGGCAGAAGTTGATATCGATGTCGGTCTTCAGGAAGTTGTCGACGGGGCGCTCAAGGATTCGGCGTCCGCTGAACCAGTAATGATAGAAGCAGAAGCCGTGCAGACCATACAGCTTGGCCATTTCCGCCTGCTCGTACATGACGTCTGGGTGATACAGGTCGTAAAAGCCGAGATCGCGGGGGATGTGCGGCTGGTAGTGGCCGTCGAAATTCGGCCGGCCGCGAGCCACGTTGGTCCATTCGGTGAACCCTGGACCCCACCATTCCGAGTTTTCCTTCACCCGATGATACTGCGGCAAGTAGAAGGCGAGCAGTTTCGCCTGGTCCTGCAGCATATCGTTCGCAGTATCGCTATCGCGCCGGGATAGGGCGGCGAAGGAGGGGTCGTTCTTTGCTTCGGTCATTTATCGGCCTTCACGGAATTTCGGATAATCGCTACTTGCTGACGGGACGTGCCCGGACCAGGTTCTTCACACGGGCGACCTTCTGCAGGGCCTTGAAGGTCCGGGACGCCTTGATGGCCTCGTTCTCGCCCAGGACGCGCTGGTAGCGCTCGTTCAGTTCTGCAGCCTGCCGCTCCAGCTGCGCTTTCTGCTGCTCGACGCCGGCCTTCAGGGCCTCTGCCTGGGAGAGCTGGTGTTCCACGGCGCCGATCCGGTGGTTCGCTGCGCGCAGACGATCGACGATCCTTTCCTCGCCCAGCAACTCGATGTCGACATCTATGACTAGGCTGCGCTGTCCCTCTGGGACTGGCAGGGTCATTTGCGGGTCGTCGTTCACTGCGTAATACAGCCACTGGTCCGGCTGTGCGCCGGCGACCTGGTGGATCCCCCAGCTGTACGGCGCCTGGTCTTGCTCCGAAAGGCGCCAGAGGTCTTGGCCGTCCGGGGTCCGGATGTTGACTTCGTGGAGGATGAACCAGCCCGGTTCCGCGACGGGGTCGAAGCGCAACTGGCCGATGTCGTTGTCGGCGGCGTGCAGGTGCAGGCGGACCTGCTGGCGGCCGTCGCGTAGCGCGTGGCGCGCGCTACGGATTTCGTCGAAGCTTTCCGCGCTGGCACAGTAGTAGACGCAGGTCTGCCTCTTCGAGGGCGTGGTCAGCAGCTCGTCGGAACGCCAGATGTCCTGAATGGTTTCGGGCAGTCCCAGCACCGAGCGTACGAAGGCACTCTCCTGCGCCAGGTAGCGCTGGAAGTCTCCCTCACCCAGTGGGACTCCGGCAGCCTCCAGGAGGCGCTCCACCAACTGCTGACGGCTGATCTCCAGTATCCCGTCGGGCGGGGCGAGATTGTTCGCCTGACCGATCAGCAGCAACAGGCCGCGGCACAGAATGTGCCCCAGCTCGACGCCATCTTGGGCGACCCATTCGATATCGAACAGTTGCGGGACGCCTTCGTCGGTCAGCACGATGTTGTGCGGTAGCGCATCGATGAAGCGCCCCGGGAGTTGTGCCTTGCTGTGGTCCAGGTGGCTGGCCTCGCCGAGCTGCTCGAGCAGCGTTTCGAGGTGGCGAAGGTAGTCCCGGATCAGGCTGGCGATCTGTTCGATGGTCCAGTCCGGCGCGGCAAGGCGTTCGAAGAAGTCCTGGCTAAGCAGACGGCCGACGCGATAGTCGTCCTCGGCCGGTAGTTCGAAGCGGAAGGGGGCCTCGGCTATGACGTTCGCCTGCTCCGACAGCTTGCGGTAGCGAACCCGGGTCTTGCCGCTCTGCTCCCGTACGAAAGTCGCTTCCTTGCAGAAGGGGGCGTTCCGGTCGGTCGTGTAATGATAGGCGAGAACCTCGTCGTCGACGGCGCCTCGGGCTCCTGGCGAAGCGACCACGATAAACGAGTTGGCCAGATCGATTCCCAGGTCGTTGTCGAATACCGTGGGCCAGGTGCGCTGCAGGTTGAAATGGGTCGAGGCGGGAAGCTGGGGATCGGTCCTAAGGTTCTGCCAGGCCAACGCGGCTGCGTCGAAACCAGGCTCGCGGCTACCGCGTTCGGTGATGATTGAGCGCGGTACCTTGTAGTCGGGGAATGGCGCGAGGAACTCCAGGGTGGAGAATCCGGCCCGGCCGACCAGTTCGGCCAGAGCGTGGCGCCCGAAGGTCTGTGGCTGGCCGGGCCGATATCGACCTTCTATGCCGTACATGGCGACGCCCAGATGATCCTCCGGTGCGCCTGCGAAGTACTTCAGGCCGAGTTGGTTCTCGATGGCGATGAACAGGTGGCCATCGGGCTTCAGCAACTGTCGCACCTTGCTGAGCATGTTCAGGGCCGGCGTGTCGCCGGTGCTGAACATGCTGGCATATTCCAGGACGCCGATCAGAGTGATTGCGTCGAACTGCTCCCCGCAGTGGAAATCGTCGAAGCGCTCGGCCAGCACCGTGATGTTTTCCAGGTCGCGGGTGCGGCTCGCGGCGATAGCCGCTCTTCGGGGGCTGCCTTCCAGGGCGAGAATCTGCCCACCATTCTCTCCGAGGAAGCGGCTGATGGCCCCGCAGCCCGCGCCTATCTCGAGGACTCGTCCTTTGAGCTGGCGCTCGAACGGGCGCAGCACGTTGCCGCGCTGGGAACTCAAGTGATAGATGGTCAGCCAGTCCAGGCACTGATTACGCAGTTCGCTGGAGAAGGTCGAGAGGTCATTGGCACTGCCGACGATCCTGGCCAGGCGTTGCTCGGCGGCATCCCCGTCGCTGTAGTCGATCCCCGGGTAATCGGGGCGCGACCAGAGCCGCAGGGACTCGTTGAAGACGTAGCCTAGAGTTTCAAGTTGCAGCATCAACGGGTACCTGAGCGATTTCCATGTTCAGCGCCAGATCCACCAGGCCATAGATGGCGTTGGTCGGGGAGACCACGAGGTGGATCGAGTCATAGCGGCGGTCGTGGGGAATGACGTCCTCACCTTGACGAGAGGCGATGCCCAGGGACAGGAAGTAGTCGCCGCAGGTCAGACGGTTGTGGAACTGCAGCCTGGCGGTCACTACCGTGCCTTCCTCGCCCTGGGCCTGGAACTGTGTACATTCCTGGAGGTAGGAGTTGGTGCCGAAAATGGTTACCCCCTCGGTGGTCTTCACGTTAAAGCCGAGGATCGGGTTGACCACCAGGTGGTTGAAGCGAATGGCGATGTCCAGGGTGATACGTGCACCAGGGTCCACGCTGTGGGAGAACGGCTTGCCGTCGGCCCGGAGATCGAAATCGAGGATGGTGGCGGCACCGTCGCCCCAGCGGTACTCGTGGGGGTTGTAGTGCTGCCGTGTCGAGTATAGGTCCTGATCCAGGCTGACCTGGCTGGGCAAGGCGGCTTCGGTCGGAAGCTCGGCGGCGGCCTCGTCAGGAGCATCGGGCTGCACCGCTTCTGAGCGTTTGTCGCGACCGAAGAGCAGGTCCATGTAGCGGTTCATCACCTTGCGCGGCTCGCCAGCCATGTGAACCTGACTGGAATCCAGCAGAATGGCACGGTTGCAGTGGGTGACGATCTGTTCGCTGGAGTGGCTGACCAACAGGATGCTGGTGCCATTCTCTTTGAGTTGGCGTAGGCGTTCGAAGCATTTGACCTGGAAGCGCGCGTCGCCCACCGAGAGGGCTTCGTCGACGATGAGGATGTCCGGGTCTATCTGGGCCTGGACGGCGAACGCCAGACGAACCGACATGCCGCTGGAGTAGGTCTTGACCGGCTGGTCGATGAACTCACCAATGTCGGCGAAGGCGGCGATGCTGTCGAAACGCTCGTCCACCTCCTCACGGTTCAGGCCCAGCACCGAAGCGTTCAGGTAGACGTTCTCGCGTCCACTGAACTCCGGGTTGAAGCCCGACCCGAGCTCCAGGAGCGCGGCTACCCGGCCGAAGGTCTCGACGTTGCCGCTGGTCGGCATCAGGGTGCCGCAGATGATCTGCAGCAGTGTCGACTTGCCCGAGCCGTTGCGCCCGACTATGCCCACCGTTTCGCCACGCGCTACTTCGAAGCTGACGTCGCGCAGGGCCCAGAACTCGCGTCCGTAGGTTTTCGGCGGCTTGCCGAGCAACCTCTGCAGACGGGGAACCAGCGCCTGTTTCAGGCGATCCTGTGGCTTGCCGTAGATGCTGAAACACTTGCTGATTCCGCTGACGCGGATGGCTACATCGTTAGAGGACATCCGCAAAACCCCTGCGCGTCATCTGGAACCAGGCGTAACCCAGCCAGGCACTCGCGATTGCGGCCATGGTGTAGAGAGCCAGGCCGTGCCAGTTGGGAAGGTGTCCCCAGATCAATACCTCCCGGCTCTGTTCGATGATGAATGTCAGGGGGTTGAGCATCATCATCGGCCGCAGGTGCTCGGGGAGGGCGGTGACCGGGAAGAACACCGGGGAAAGGAACAGCATCACCGTGGTGATAATGCCGATCGTCTGCCCCACGTCGCGCAAATATACGCCCAGGGAGGCCAGCAGCCAGGCCAGGCCCAGCGTGAGGATCGCCAGGGGCATCAGTACCACGGGCAGCAGCACGACCGTCCAGGTGATCTCGTGGGAGAGCAGGAGCTGCGCTGCCAACAGCACCAGCACGCTGATCAGGCAGTGGAAGAGCGCTGCGCCAAGGCTGATGACGGGTAGTATCTCCAGCGGGAACACCACCTTCTTCACGTAGTTCACGTTACCCAGAATCAGGCCAGGAGCGCGATTGAGCACTTCGGCGAACAAGCTATGGACTATGATCCCTGCGAACAGGATCACGGCGAACTGCGCTCTGGTCTCGTTTTCGCCTCCCCCCCAGCGAGCCTTGAACACGACCGAGAACACGAAGGTGTAGACGGTGAGCATGAACAGGGGGTTCAGGAACGACCACAGCAGCCCCATGACGGAGCCCTTGTAGCGTCCGATCACCTCGCGCTGGGTCATCTGAATGATCAGTTGCCAGTTGCCCCAGATGCTGCTGAGCATTGAGCGGGGCGACAGGGGGGCGGCGGCGTGGGGATTCATGGGTAGTATTCGGCCTTGTCGAACGGATTTCCAACCTGATCCTTGGCCGAGAGCTGCGGGCTGACGCCGCCGAGACGCTCGAGCATCCAGTCCACGCCCACCTCGGCATCGTTCCAGGCCAGGCAGCGCTCATGCTGCGGTGCGTAGTAGTCGGTGGTCTTGTAGAGGAAGTCCGCCGAGTCCGATAGCACCACGAAGCCATGGGCGAAACCTTCCGGTACCCACAGCTGGTGCTTGTTCTCTGCGCTCAGCAGGGCGCCTACCCATTTGCCGAATGTCGGCGAGGAGCGGCGCATGTCCACGGCGACGTCGAAGACTTCGCCGTTGACCACGCGCACCAGTTTCCCCTGGGGATTCTGGAGCTGGTAGTGCAGGCCGCGCA
>Ga0180219_1002874_pt1 | contig 10027 bp, 9 predicted proteins | sample eDN3rd30CBELigMG_FD_151338 | JGI IMG/M metagenome (GOLD analysis project Ga0180219, IMG submission 151338) | Enriched Miracle-Growth compost microbial communities from Emeryville, California, USA - eDNA 3rd pass 30_C BE-Lig MG (version 2)... ... | reverse complement strand
CGTGCGGTAATAAACTGACTGTCACCGCAAATCCTATGGTGCCGCCAGCTTAGTGAATAGGATCACCGAAGCCTTTTCGAGTTAAAGCGGGGCGACATCCCATCATCGGAAATGCCAGCGCTTTCGGATCAATTGCCGCCGAACGCGAGATAAGGCGCCAGTCCGATCAGCACAAAGGTTAAGGCGAATGCCAGGCCGCGTGCCGGTATAGCCTATGCCCGGCTGCTGCTTCAGTGTGATCCGTATTAGCAGCTCGAAAGGCGTGCTGACCCGGAGTGCCGCAGGGGGCGTGGCCAAAACCACGCCCGCAGTTCTCTCTCTTGTTCGAGAATGGCGCGCCTAGACGTTGAAACGTCGAACGAGTTGTTCGCGGTTTTGGCGGATTGGGAAGCCCAGCTCAAGCACCTGAGGACCACTCCTCCGGTGCCGCCATGTCCCTGACGGCGGAATTCAATCCGCCAAAATCATCGAAAGCACCGCCGCCGTTCAGCATCCGCCTGACAGCGGAAGAACGGGCGCGGCTGATGGCCGAAGCGAAGGGCGCGCCGCTGGGCACTTACATCAAAGCGAAGGCTTTGGGTGCGCCGATTCCTGCCCGTGTCCGGCGCACGGGGATTGCGGTGGAAGATCGGCAGGCGCTCGCCAAAGTGCTGGCCCTGCTCGGCGGCACCCGTCTCGCCTCCAACCTCAACCAGCTCGCAAGGCTGGCGAACACGGGCGCACTGCCTGTCGATCCGGAAACAGAAGCCGAACTGGCCGATGCGGTGTCCATCGTTCGGGAAATCCGCCTCCTGCTCCTGATCGCGCTTGGCATGAAGGAGGATGGGCCATGATCCTCAAAGGCTCGCAGCGCAGCGGCGGACAGAACCTCGCCGCTCACCTCCTGAATGCGCAGGACAATGAGCATATCCGGTTGCACGAGCTGCGCGGGTTCGCCTCCGACGATCTGCGCGCGGCCTTCAAGGAAGCCGAGGCGATCAGCCTCGGGACCAAATGCCGCCAATATCTGTTCTCGCTCTCCCTGAGTCCGCCGGAAGAATCCAGCGTCCCAGAAGAAACCTTCGAGCGAGCTATCGAGCGAATCGAAGAAAAGCTCGGCCTGTCCGGCCAGCCCCGCGCCATTGTCTTCCACGAGAAGGAAGGCCGCAGGCATGCGCATTGTGTGTGGTCGCGCATCGACGCGCAGACCATGACCGCGCGCCCGCTCCCCTACTTCAAGCGCAAGCTGATGGACGTGGCGCGCGAGCTGTATCTCGATCACGGGTGGAAGATGCCGCGCGGCTTCGAGAATGCCGCCGAACGCAACCCGCTCAATTTCACGCTCGCGGAATGGCAACAGGCCAGACGGCAAGGGATCGATCCCCGCTGGCTCAAGCAAACGCTGCAAGCCTGCTGGTCCGCTTCCGACAATGCGCGATCATTCGCCGCTAGCTTGGAAGAGCGCGGCTTCTTTCTCGCGCGAGGCGACAGGCGCTCCCATGTGGTCATCGACCATAGCGGCGAGATTTATGCGCTGCCGCGCATGCTCGGCCTCAGAACGAAGGAAGTCCGCGCACGCCTCGGCGACGGATCGGACCTCCCGAGCGTCGCGGCGACACAGAAGAAAATCGGCGAGCGCATGGTGCCAGCGATCCGCCGCCATATCTCCGAATCCCGCACCGCCTTCCGGCAGAGGTCCGCCACGCTCGGCCATTACAAGATGCAGATGACACAGATGCACCGCGATGCGCGGGGTAAGCTGGCACAGCGGCACGAGCGCGAACGGATCGAAGAAACCAAAGAGCGCGCCGCGCGCCTGCCGCGCGGTGTCCGCAGCCTGTGGGCGCGCGTGACGGGGCGTTACGGGGAATTGCGCCGCCAGAACGAACGCGAAGCCGAACTCTCGGCGCTGCGTCAGGCTCGCGAGCGGCAGGAACTGATTGAAAAACAGCTCGAACAGCGGCGCGTCCTGCAAGCCGAATTCAAAAAGCTCCGTGCGCGGCAGGCCGAGCAGCTTTTCGAACTGCGCCGCGATGTCGGGCGCTTCCTCGGGTTTTCCCGCACCCATGAGCCCGCACGGGCGCGCAGCGTCGGCAGCGGCCTCAAGCTCTCCCTCTAGGATGAAAGGCCGACTATCATGTCCGGTAAAAATGACGATCTGAACGGCGCGGCTCTGGCGATAGGCCTCCTTGGCGCGATTGTCGTGGCCGTCGCCGCGTTCATATTTGCGCTCGCCGCCTTCGTTGCCCTGATATTCTCCATCTTCGCCCTGTTCGCGCTCGATGGCGGATTATCCATCGGTGAGTTCGAAATCGAAGAAGACGAAGCGCGGCGTTTCCTCGCGCTCGGGCTTCTGGGCGCAGGCATTGTCCCCTTCTTCGTGCTGTTCTCGTCGCTGCTGATCGGATTCCGGTTTCAGGATTCGTGGTGGTTTTATCTGGTGATCGGCGGCTATTGCGCCGGATGCCTCGTCGTGTTTCCCGCCGTGGAATCCGAATTACGGAAGGCCGAAGCGGAAGCGGAGACGAAGAAAAAGACGCAAATCCTCCCGCCCCCGCCACCGCAGGCGCCGCCGCCGCGTCCATTCACCTTCGCAGATTGGGACGACGAGGAGCGGCTGTGATGCTCGGGCGGATCAGCCAGTTCGTGCAATTCTTCTGGATGTTCGAATCCCAGCATCACCAGCGCCTTGCGTGGGACGATGCCGCGAAGGCGCGAATCGCGAGGGACCGCGCAGAGGCTCTGGCGGCGGCGCAGCTTGAAGCCATGCTCGAAGCCAATCCGTCCGGCGCGCTCGGTGCTTCCCAGATGGACGAGCCTGCAAGCCTCATGGAGTCCGGCCTCCTATGAGCGCGCTTGTCACGCGGCCCCTCAAGCGCGGTATCGAGCTGGGCTTCTTTCGAGGGCAGCCGCTGGTCTATGACGGGACCGAGCCTGTCGCCATCGATGCGCAGGCGGGCAAAGGCAAGCTCACGCGCTTCCTCGGCGTCAATCTGGTCTCGCCGCGCACGGCGCATTTGACGAAGATCGTCACCGATCCGAAAGATGCGGAGTTGGCGTGGGCAGCGTGGAAGACGCTGGAACGCCAAGGCTACCGCGTCCGCTTTATCAATGCGGGCCAGCTCTACGGCTGGCCCGGCGAAACCTACAATCTCAACACGCGCCTGCTGGAAATCGCCGCACGGCCCGAATTGCGATCCATCGTCAACGAGGCGGCATACGATGCGGCGAACTATCTGGTGCCCATCGATCCGGACGCGCGCAACCGCTGGATCGGTCAGGGTGTGCGCACGGCCTTCGCGCTCTATAACCGCATCACCGCGCTTTATCCTTCCTCCCGTTGGCCCTGCACGGTGGGCGGGCTTTGGGACTTCTTCGGGCGCGGGCGCGAGGAGATTGCGGGCGATCTGCTGGTCTGGGCCAGCGACGGACGCATGCACGAGGAATCCGGCATGTGCAGGCAGATTGCCAGCTTCACGGAATCGCCGGACCAGTGGAATGCGTATTCGTCCGTCATTCTGGAACGGCTGCAAGGCTTCCAGCGCGGATCGGCGGCACGGGCCGCGACGGATCGCAATTCCTTCGATCCCGCCGACATGAAACATGAACGCACGGCGCTGTTCATTATCGGCTCGGCGCGCAGCGATACCAGCCGCACCTTCGTGGGAGCCATGACGGCGGCGGTGATCGAACGCTTCGCCGATGCGCACGGGCCTTTGCGCGCGCTCGTGGTCGGCGAGGAATGGGGTCAGCTCTATGTCTCGAATTTCTACGAGATGCTGACGCTCTACCGCGAAGGCGGAATCAATTTTCTCGGCGTGTTCCAGAACGCGGCGGCGCAGATCGAAACCCGATACGGCAAAGAACTGGCGCGCATCTGGAAGAAGGCTGTTGCGCATACGCTTTATCGCGGTCTGCCCGATGGCGACACGCTGAAAGAGATCGAGCATCGCTCGGGCCGCACGAGTGTGATGGTGCGCGGCTTCAACGTCTCGAACAATCAGGTCAACGGCTCGGGCGACAACTGGTCCGAGCAATCCCGCCCCCTGCTACAGGTCGAAGACATCCGAGCCGCGACGGGCGGCGAAGGCGGACTTCTTGAATCGCGCGATCACGGGTTTTTCAGGGTGGCGATGCCGAATTTCTGGGAGCGTCCGGAATTGAGCGGCATGCTCCGCGACACGCGCCGCAAGCCCGATAAATATGCATGGCTCGGACGCGCTGCAAACAAGCTCCCCGCTCCTGCCGTGCCGCAAGACAGCGATATTCTCGCCATCCTTGGCTCGCTGGCGGAAGAATCCGCAATGCCTTAGCGGCGCGGTTTCCATTCGACGCGGGGGAATTTCTGCCGGATCGACGCTTCCCACGAGAACACGGCCCAGCGGTCTGGATGCTCCGGGTCGAAGCCGTAATCGATCTCGGCGATTTGCTGGTGGGACATGCGCAGCACGTAGAAAAGCACGCGGAACTGTTCCAGCCATGCCGGAAGGTCTGCGTTGCTATCGAGGTCTGGACGAGGAACGGGTTCGGGGTCGTGCATATCCAGTTTAGTCCTACTTCAAAAGCGCGGCTTGATCCGCTCCGCATGTCTGCTGCGAATCTCGTCGAACACGCCCTGAACCGGCAGCGCGCGCGCCGGATCGTTCAGCATCGCGTCATGGGCAGGACTGACCTCCGCACGTAGCCAGTGCTCAATATCCATCTCCCGTTCATGATGGCCGGCAGTCGCCTTCTCATCGTCCTCCATTTTCTCCATTGGGGCCTCCTGCACCAATCATAGCAGGACGCCCCAGCAATTCACACAATGACATTTTCCTAATTCTTACGGTTCAGGCACCTGACCCCATACCATTCGGCGAGAATGGGAACGCAATCGGAAACGGGCTTCGCGGGGAACCGCCTGCACGAGGTAAAGCCGAGTGAAAGTGGGCGGAAGGCTCTTGCCGGGTGCTGGTGAAGAATCCATAAGAGTAAATGTGGATTTCAAATCAATAACTTATGAATCGTTTTTAATCCGCAAGAATCAGCTCGGCCAAACCGTCTAGCTCCGATTTGGCATGCTCCCAATCGGGCATATGGCGATCGAGCATGGCATAGAAGCGCTTGCTGTGATTGTGCTCCGCCAAATGGCAAAGCTCGTGAAGAACGACATAATCAATACAATGACGTGGCGCGCGGATGAGCGCCGGATTGAGGAAGATCGCGCCTTGGGGAGAACAGCTTCCCCATTGGGTGCTCATGGCCATGAGACGTAGCGCGGGCTGTGATTTCACCCAAGGCAAAAGCGCGGACCAATCTGAGACCTTGCGATGAAGGTAATCGGAGGCGCGCTCCCGATACCATTCGCGCAATCTGCGACGGACGGCCGCAGGATCGGCGACCGGCGCCGTCACTTCTAGACGGCCGCGCATCAACCGGACGGATGAATCCTCTTTTGCCGTCCGGACGATCAACTTGTGGCGGCGACCGAGATAAAAGTGGGTCTCGCCACTGACATATTCTCGTGGGAGGGCTATTTTCCTTGCGGCGATCGCTGAATTGCGATGATCGAATACCCAACGGGCGCGCTTCTGTGCCGCCTGCTGGATTTCGACGTGTGACTTTCCCGGGGGAGATTCTATCTCGACGCTGCCATCGGGATAGACATGAATCCGGATGAGGGAGCACACAGCCGGATTCTCATGCACCGGGCAGAGGATTTCTTCGTCACCATAGCGAATGGCGACATTCATGCACGGCCTCCGCGCGCAATCCCGATGCGGGTGATCTCGACGATACGTTCGGTGATAGATTTAGCCTTATCAAGCCCCGCCAACACGAACAGGGTCGGCAAAAGCGCCTTACGGATCGCGGCTTCGATGTTTTGCGGATTAAGCGAGTTTTCAGCCACGGCATTGTTCACCGCCGTTTCGATCTCCAGCGCTGTCGTTACATACTTAGCTCGATCCTCGCCCCTAACGGTCTGCTCGCCAAGTTCCATTCGCATGACACCAAAATAGGCGGATGCATGCGGCCTGTTGGTCAGGGTATCCGGCAAGCCCGCAACCTCGCGATTGGCGAGCTTCTCCTCCAAATCCTTGAACAGGACGAATTGCTTGTAGGGATGCTCGAAAAGAGACGATGCCTCAGCAATGGCCTGCTTCAAAAGTTGCGAGAAATACAACTGCGCATAGGGGTCATCCGCCAGTTCCTGCTCGATCGTCTTGCGAATGCGGGAACGGATGATGTCGGTCTCGTTGCGGGTCTTCTCGGGCGACCAGGTTTCCGGTGCGGCCTGCTTTCCAAGTTCGTTGACGATCAGAACACCATCGACATTCTGCACATCCTCGCCGATGACGTAGCGATCGACAAGCTTACGAATTTGGTCCTCGTAAACGCTGAAATCAACAGTTTCCTGCGCATCCTGCTTAACAATCTTGCGCAGGTTGGTGAAGAATTTGAGGTCGCGCTTGTAGATGCCGATCTGCTGATCGGAGATCGACGGGTCTTCGTAGAATGACCTAGAACCGAGCGCCACGCGTAAGCACATGCCGAACGCGGTCAGCGCCTCGAAGAAATCCTCACGGACCTTCTGGTTCAGATCGATCGCCTCGCCATCGGGCTGATCGGATAGATGTGGCACGAGAATCTGGCGATACTGCTCGATATCGGCCTTGTTCTTCACCGATGCGAATAGGCCCCACAGCGCGGAATGCAACGCAGGCAAGCGCTTATACTCGGTGCTGACGTTGGTGTAGAGGTTCTCGATATCGTCAATATCGAATCCGCCCTGCGTCTGGTCTGCAAGATTCTGGTACTCAGTGAGCGCGGTATCCAACTCCTTCAGGATGCCACGATAGTCGATGAGTAGGCCATATTTCTTCTGCTCATGCAGGCGGTTCACACGCGCGATGGCCTGGATCAGATTGTGTTGCTCCAGCTTCTTGTCGATGTAGAGAACGGCGTTGCGCGGCTCGTCAAAGCCTGTGAGAAGCTTGTCGACGACGATCAGGATATCGGGCCTGCCCTCCGTCCCGAAATCCTCAATGATCTGGCGCTCGTACTCCTCGGGATCGACTTTGACGTTGTCCTTCCACCATTGCAGGACTTCCGGAAGCTCGGCTTCATCCACTTCGGAATGACCTTCACGCGTGTCCGGCGGGGAAATCACAATGGCGCTGGACACCAAGCCTGTAGCATCCAGCGCCTTCTTGTAGCGGATGGCCGATCGCTTGGAGTCGGTTGCAAGCTGCCCCTTCAGCCCGAGATCAAGGTCTTTGAAGTTGGTCTTGAAATGCGTGGCTATATCGAGCGCGATCAGGGCAATACGGTTGTCGGAACCATAGATCGATCCCTTCTTGCCGAATTTCTGCTTCAGGTCGCTCTTCTGCTTGTTGGACAGACCGAGCGTGATTTTCTCAAACCAGTTGTCGATCGCCTTCTCATTCACATCAAGGATCGGCTTGCGCTCTTCATAGAGGAGCGGTGTGACCGTGCCGTCTGTCACGGCATCCTGCATGGTGTAGGCGTGGACAATCTTGCCGAACTTGTTGGCCGTTTTGTCGTCCTTGATGAGCGGCGTGCCGGTGAAGGCGACATAGGCAGCGTTTGGAAGCGCATGCCGCATCCGCTCGTGGTTCTCGCCACCCTGGCTGCGGTGCCCTTCATCAACCAGCACGATCATGTCGGCGGTGTCGTTGTGACATTCGGGAAAGCGGGCGGCGCTGCCAAACTTGTTGATGATCGTGAAGATGATCCGCTCGTGACTCTTGCCGATCCGGCGCGCCAAATCGCGACCCGACTGTGCCTTGGCTTTGGCAGCATCCTTGGAGGCGACATCGGAACCAAATGCGCCGCCTGTCAGGAAATTGCCCGCAAGCTGCTTCTCAAGATCGCGCCGGTCGGTGACGACGATCAGGCGACAGGCCGCGAGCGCCGCATCGAGCAATAACGCCTTGCAGAGCATGACCATGGTGAAGCTCTTGCCGGAACCGGTTGTGTGCCAGATAACGCCGCCCTGCCGCGCGCCATCCGGCTTGATGCCGCTGATCTGCGCTAGCAACGCGCGAATACCAAAATACTGCTGGTGGCGAGCAACGATCTTATCGACCTTGCGGTCGAACAGGATGAAAGCACGGACCAAATCCAGCAATCTTTCGGGCGTACACATGCTCACCAACAAGCGGTCTTGCCCTGTGACGGCCTGCTCTTTCCCCCAAAGCTGCTGGAAATGATCGCGCACACCATGAGATTGATGCGTGAGCAGCGCGGTGCGCGGATCGATCGCCTGCGCTTCGTTCTTGATGCGCATAAAATGATCTTCGTCATATTCTTCCTCGCGCCACTGCGCCCAAAATTTCTTGGGCGTGCGCGTCGTGCCGTAGCGGCCATCAGTCATGCCGATCGACATCAGCAGATGGGCATAAGCAAAGAGGTGCGGAATTTCCTCCTGTCCTTGGTTGCGGATCATCTGGCTGATCCCTTCTTCCACCATCGACTTGTTGGGATTGCCGCTATCGGGGCGCTTCGCCTCGATCACCAGCAACGGAATCCCGTTGACGAAGCCTACGATGTCGGGACGACGGGTATGCGTACCTGCAACAGAGCGGGTGCCCACGGCGCTTTCCTTGATGACCTTCGGGCACCGTTTGATTGGCACAACCGTGTCCAGCCCTTGGCCAGGACAAGCCTTGACCTCGTTGCCATTGGCACCGGCCTGCACCTCGACCAAGAACTGCTGGTGCTTGTCATGGCCACCCTTCGCCGGACTTTCATCGGGAATGAAGGTGAGCGCGCACGGTATGCGCATCACGTCCAAACGCTGCATGTTCCGCATCAGACTGATCTTCGAGAACAGCGGGAGATTGTCGGACTGGGCGGCAGCGTCTTTGTGGGTGATGATCCCGAACACGACCCTGAAATCGAAATGGTCAAGCGGCCCATGGTATGTCGCCTGATCGTTCGCGCCCAGCCGGTCCGTGACAAGCTGTTTCATCTTATCGCGCGACGTTTCCTCCAGTTCGATCAGCTCGATGGAATTGACGCCCTGATTGAACAGGTGGCTCAGATGCGAAGAGCGCGTCGAAATCTTGAGATGGTATAGCGAAGCCCGATGCCCGCTCACCGCCTGCGCATCGGCGGAAACACTGTACAGATCGCACGGCTCGATATTCGTGCTTCCCGCAGGGCTGATATCCGTCTGATCGAGGCAGATGAATCGGCCCTGCCAGCCAGGAACAGCCGCGTTGTAATTGCCTTCGCTGTAAACGGCCTTCCCGTCCTTCACGCCATCGTGATTGTAGGCGCAGAGATCAGTCAGCTCACATTTCGCATCGAGATAGGTTTTGAGGCGCTCAACGAAGCTCATCTCCGCCTTGTACCAATCCCCTTCGTTGAGATGATACAGCACCTGCTCACCGGCTGGCTGCGCATCGAAAATCAGGCTCCGATAGAAGCCGTACGATCGGCCGGGCGCGCCCTCCACGTCGGTCAGCACCATGCGGAAGGATTTCAACTGCTCCAGCGTGAGCGTGTTGAGATCGAAATCATCGCCGAGATAATCGTAGAAGGCCTCGATCGAGATATCGGGGTAAACGTCACTCTGCCCCGCAGGCCCGTTGAACATGCAGCAGGTGTTCCCAGCGTCGTTGCCGCCTATGAGGACCGGATCGGGCAGATCGAACGCGAGAAGCTCGTCCTCAAGGATAAGATCGCTGGATTGGGCTCTGTTCCCCGTTCCTTTGAAACTACACTTAGAACGGCGCTCTCATTCCTCGCAAACCCTTGGAATCTTTGGAATACGGGCCGTCTGGAAGAGCGGAGAACGGTGCTGAAACTGACGTTTGCCGACAACCTCCGCTATGTACGCGGCAGAGGACTTAGAACGGCAAATCTGTCCTTACCTTTCAAGACTTTAGGTCAAATTTCAGGTGAAAAAAGAGAAATGGCGCGCCCGGAACGATTCGAACGTCCGACCCTCAGATTCGTAGTCTGATGCTCTATCCAGCTGAGCTACGGGCGCATTGCCAATTTCAAAGGCGCATCAGCGCCTCGGGAGAGGGGCAAATAG
>Ga0180219_1002873_pt1 | contig 10033 bp, 9 predicted proteins | sample eDN3rd30CBELigMG_FD_151338 | JGI IMG/M metagenome (GOLD analysis project Ga0180219, IMG submission 151338) | Enriched Miracle-Growth compost microbial communities from Emeryville, California, USA - eDNA 3rd pass 30_C BE-Lig MG (version 2)... ... | reverse complement strand
CCGTCTGGGACGCGACCAACGGCGTCGACGGCCGCGTCTCGATCGAGGTCTCGCCGGAGCTCGCGCACGACACCGAGGCCACGATCGCGTCCGCCAAGGCGCTGTGGGCCACGGTCGACCGTCCGAACGTCCTCATCAAGATCCCCGCCACGCTGGCGGGCCTTCCGGCGATCACCGAGGTGATCGGCGCGGGCATCTCCGTCAACGTGACGCTCATCTTCAGCCTCGAGCGCTACGCCGCCGTCATCGACGCGTACCTCTCGGGCGTCGAGAAGGCCAAGGCCGCCGGCATCGACGTGTCCGGCATCCAGTCGGTCGCCTCCTTCTTCGTGTCGCGCGTGGACACGGAGGTCGACAAGCGCCTCGAGGCCATCGGCACGGACGAGGCGAAGGCCCTCTTCGCCAAGGCCGGGATCGCCAACGCCCGTCTCGCCTACGAGCTGTTCGAGCGCGAGTTCGCGACGGACCGCGCGAAGGCTCTCGTCGAGGCCGGCGCCACGGTGCAGCGTCCGCTGTGGGCGTCGACCGGCACGAAGGACCCGTCGCTCCCCGACACGCTGTACGTGACGAGCCTCGTCGCGCGGGGCGTCGTCAACACGATGCCGGAGAAGACGCTGCAGGCGACCTTCGATCACGGCGTCGTCACGGGCGACACCGTCACGGGCGAGTACGCCGACGCGCACGCCGTCATCGACGGCCTCGCCGCGGTCGGCGTCGACTTCGCCGACGTCACCAGGGTCCTGGAGGACGAGGGCGTCGAGAAGTTCGTCGTCTCCTGGACGGAGCTGAAGTCCACCGTGCAGGACGCGCTGACGGGCGCCGTCGAGTCGGTGCAATGAGCTTCTCCCTCCACGTCACCGGCCCTGTCGCCGATGCCGTGCGGGAGACGCTGCCCGGCCTGGTCGACAGCATGATCGCATCGGGCATCACGGCCGGCGACGGGTCCCTCTGGGGTCCCGTCGCCGAGCCGGAGGCGTCGAAGCGCCTCGGCTGGGTGCAGGCCGTCTCGGTCTCCCGTCCCCTCGTCCCCGAGATCGAGGAGCTGCGCGACGCGTTCCTCGAGCGGGGGCTCACGCGTTTCGTCCTCGCGGGCATGGGCGGCTCCTCGCTCGCCCCCGAGGTCATCACGCGGACCTACGAGGTCCCCCTCGTCATCCTCGACTCGACCGCCCCCGGCGAGGTGCTCGCCGCGATCGACGGCGACGCGGAGGCCGGCGGCCTCGACAGAACCGTCCTGATCGTCTCGTCGAAGTCCGGCTCCACCGTCGAGACCGACTCCGCGAAGCGCGCCTTCGAGGCCGCGTACCGCGACCTCGGGATCGACCCCGCCGAGCGCATCGTCGTGGTGACGGACCCCGGCTCACCGCTGGACGAGTCCGCGAGAGCCGACGGATACCGCGTCTTCCATGCGGATCCGGAGGTGGGCGGCCGCTACTCGGCGCTCACGGCGTTCGGCCTCGTCCCCGCGGGGCTCGCCGGCGCCGACATCTCGGAGCTGCTGGACGAGGCGGAGGCGACCCTCCTGGAGGTCGCGATCGACGGCCCGGAGAACCCCGCGCTCTCCCTCGCCGCCGCGATCGCCGGCGGCACCCCGCGACGCGACAAGCTGGGCCTCGTCGAGGACGGCACGCACATCGTGGGCCTGCCGGACTGGATCGAGCAGCTCGTCGCGGAGTCGACGGGCAAGCAGGGCACGGGGATCCTCCCCGTCGTCCTCCTCCCGGTCTCCCCCGAGCTGGAGAGCAGGCCGGCCGATCTGCGCGTCGTCCGCCTCGTGGGCGAGGCGGGCTCGCAGCACCTCTTCGAGCACCACCACGGCGACGTGCTGGTCAGCGGCACGCTGGGCGCGCAGTTCGTGGTGTGGGAGTACGCCGTGGCGATCGCCGGGAGGATGCTCGGCATCGACCCGTTCGACCAGCCCGACGTCGAGTCGGCGAAGGCCGCGACGCGCGGCCTCCTCGACGCCCGCCCCGAGCCCACGGCGCCCGCTCTCACGGAGGACGGCGTCGAGGTCCGCGTCTCGGACCCGGCGCTCGCCGCCCCCGGCACCGTGGCCGGCGTCCTGAACGCGCTGTGGACGCGGCTGACGCCCGACGGCTATGTCGCGATCCAGGCGTACGTCGACCGGCTGGAGCTCTCGCAGCTCCCCGGCCTCCGCGAGCTCGTGGCCGCCGACTCCGGACGGCCCACGACGTTCGGCTGGGGCCCCCGATTCCTGCACTCGACGGGCCAGTACCACAAGGGCGGTCCCGCGAACGGCGTGTTCCTGCAGATCGTGCAGCAGACCGACACGGACGTGGAGATCCCCGGGCGGCCCTTCACGTTCGGGCAGCTGATCCGGGCGCAGGCGGAGGGCGACGCGAGCGTGCTGGCGAACGCCCACGGCCGGCCGGTCGTGACGATCACGCTCACGGACGCGCAGACGGACGTGCTGGAGCTCTTCCAATCGGTAGGAGACGAATGACTGTCGACATCTCGCGCGGACACAATCCGCTGCGCGACCCCGACGACCGCCGCCTGAACCGGATCGCCGGTCCCAGCGCGCTCGTGATCTTCGGCGTGACGGGAGACCTGTCGCGCAAGAAGCTCATGCCGGCGGTGTACGACCTCGCCAACCGCGGCCTCCTGCCGCCCGGCTTCGGGCTCGTGGGCTTCGCGCGCCGCGACTGGGCCGACCAGGACTTCGCGCAGGTCGTGCGGGACGCCGTCCAGCAGTTCGCACGCACGGAGTTCCGCGAGGAGACGTGGCACCACCTCATGGAGGGCATCCGCTTCGTCTCGGGCGAGTTCGACGACCCGGACGCGTTCCGGCGCCTCCGCGAGACGGTCGAGAAGCTCGACGTGGAGCGCGGCACCATGGGCAACCACGCGTACTACCTGTCGATCCCCCCGAAGGCGTTCCCGACGGTCGCGCAGCAGCTGAAGGACTCGGGTCTCGTCGGCGACGGCGCGCAGGACGGCAACGGCTGGCGCCGCGTCGTCATCGAGAAGCCCTTCGGACACGACCTCGCCTCCGCCCGCGAGCTCAACGCGGCGCTGGAGAGCGCGTTCCCCGCCGACTCGATCTTCCGCATCGACCACTACCTCGGCAAAGAGACGGTCCAGAACATCCTGGCGCTGCGCTTCGCGAACGAGCTGTACGAGCCGATCTGGAACCGCAACTACGTCGACCACGTGCAGATCACGATGGCCGAGGACATCGGCGTCGGGGGCCGTGCGGGCTACTACGACGGGATCGGCGCCGCACGCGACGTCATCCAGAACCACCTCCTGCAGCTGCTCGCCCTCACCGCGATGGAGGAGCCCATCTCCTTCGACGCGACGCACCTGCGCGCCGAGAAGGAGAAGGTGCTCGCGGCCGTGTCGCTGCCGGACGACCTGGAGCACGCCACGGCGCGCGGGCAGTACGGCGGCGGCTGGCAGGGCGGCGAGAAGGTGCTCGGCTTCCTGCAGGAGGACGGGATGAACCCGGCTTCGACGACCGAGACGTACGCGGCCGTCAAGCTCGAGATCAACACCCGCCGCTGGGCGGACGTGCCGTTCTACCTCCGCACCGGCAAGCGCCTCGGCCGCCGCGTGACGGAGATCGCGGTCGTGTTCAAGCGCGCGCCGGAGCACCTGTTCACCCGCAGCCAGACCTCGGGCCTCGGGCAGAACGCGCTCGTCATCCGCGTGCAGCCCGACGAGGGCGTCACGATCCGCTTCGGCTCGAAGGTGCCCGGCGCCGGCACGCAGGTGCGTGACGTCACGATGGACTTCGGCTACGGCCACGCCTTCACGGAGGCGAGCCCGGAGGCGTACGAGCGCCTCATCCTCGACGTGCTCCTCGGCGACCCCCCGCTGTTCCCGCGGCACGAGGAGGTCGAGCTCAGCTGGCGCATCCTCGACCCCGTCGAGCAGTACTGGGTCGCTCAGGGCGGGCCGCTCGAGCAGTATTCCCCGGGTTCGTGGGGGCCGGCGTCCGCCGACGAGCTCCTCGCCCGCGATGGCCGCACCTGGAGGCGTCCGTGATCATCGAGCTCCCCGACACCAACGTCAGCAAGATCTCCCGCGCGCTCGTCAACGTGCGCGAGGAGGGCGGCGCGGTCGCGCTCGGGCGCGTCCTGACGCTCATCATCGTCACGCGCCACGGCGAGGAGGAGGCGGCCATCGAGGCGGCCAACGACGCCTCGCGCGAGCACCCGATGCGCGTCATCGCGCTCATGTTCGGCTCCCGCGACGCCGAGCCGCGGATCGACGCGGAGATCCGCGTCGGCGGCGACGCCGGCGCGAGCGAGGTCGTCCTGCTCCGCGCGCACGGAGCGGCCGGCACCAACCCGGAGAGCCTCGTGACCGGCCTCCTCCTGCCGGACGCCCCGGTCGTCGCATGGTGGCCGACGCAGACGCCGGAGACGACGTCGCGGTCGCAGATCGGGCGCATCGCCCAGCGGCGGATCACGGACGCCGCGTCGCAGCCGGACCCGGCCGCCTGGGTGGGCGCCCTCGGGACGCATTACGCGCCGGGCGACACCGACTTCGCGTGGACGCGCCTGACGCGCTGGCGCGAGCAGCTCGCCGCCGTGCTCGACCAGCCGCCGTACGAACGCGTCTCAGCGGTGCGGGTCCGCGGCGCGGCGTCCTCCCCCTCCACGCCGCTCCTCGCGGCGTGGCTGCACCTCGCGCTCGACGTTCCGGTGGACTGGGCGTACACGTCCGACGACGAGTGGTCCCACGGCATCAAGTCCGTCCGACTCACGCGCCCGAGCGGCGACATCGTGCTCGAGCGCCAGACCCACGACACCGCCGTGCTGACGCAGCCGGGCCAGCCGGATCACGAGCTGGCCTTCCCGCGCCGGAGCCTCCGCGAGTGCCTCGCCGAGGAGCTGCGACGCCTCGACCCCGACCTCCTGTATGGTCGAGTCGTCACGGACGGCTGCGCTCAGATCGGCGCTGTGGTGGAAGGCAGAGCATGACCGATTCGCACGAGAAACGCGTCGTCATCAGCCCCGACAAGGCGACGCTGGCCGACTCGGTCGCCGGACGCTTCCTGCAGTGCGTGACCGACACGCTCGCGGAGGGTCGCCTCGCCCACATCTCGCTCACGGGCGGATCGATGGGCGGCGCCGTGCTCGCGGCGGCGAAGGATCGCCCCGAGATCGCCGGCATCGACTGGTCGCGCGTGCACTTCTGGTGGAGCGACGAGCGCTACGTCCCGGCGGACGACCCGGAGCGCAACGAGAAGCAGAGCCGCGACGCCCTGCTCGACGCGCTCGACCTCCCCGCGGAGAACATCCACGCGATGGCGGCGAGCGACTCCGGCGTCGACGTCGAGACGGGTGCCCGCGACTACGAGCGCGAGCTGGCGGCGTTCGCCGACCCGAGCGCCGCAGGCCCCTGGCCGTCGTTCGACATCTGCTTCCTCGGCGTGGGCCCCGACGCGCACATCGCGTCGCTGTTCCCCGACCGCGGCGAGATCCAGGTGACGGATCGCTCGGCGCTGCCGGTGTTCAACTCCCCCAAGCCGCCGCCCGTGCGCATCACGGTCACGCGCCCCGTGATCAACGCGTCGCAGCGTGTATGGCTCGTCCTGGCGGGGCCCGACAAGGCGTCCGCGCTGGGCTTGGCGCTGGCGGGCGCGAGCTACGCCCGTGTGCCCGCCGCCGGCGCGAAGGGCCGCAAGGGCACGGTCTTCTTCGTGGACACCGAGGCCGCCGCGCAGGTCCCGCCCGAGCTGATCGACGGCGACTACTGACCCTCTCCCCCTCGCGAGACGTCACGCATTGGGTGCCATGGCCCCCTAGGCGACGGCTCGCACGCGTGGTCCTTCAGCGAGACGTCGCAGAACGGGGCATCCTGGCCCGTTCGTGACGGTTCGGGCGGGGGCGTCGGTCAGGACTCGCCGCGGCGCTCGCGCAGCTGACGGAGCGCGTCGTCGAGGAGGGCCTCCGCCTCCTCGTCCGTGCGGCGCTCCTTCACGTACGCGAGGTGCGTCTTGTACGGCTCGGTCTTGGCGAGGGCCGGCGGGTTCTCCCGGTCGCGGCCGGCGGGCAGGCCCGAGTGCGGGGAGTCGATCGTGTCGGGGATCTCCTCGTCGGGGATCCCCGCCGCGAAGTAGCGCACCGTCTCGTTGCCGAGCGCGTCCCAGTAGGAGATCGCGACGCGCTCCGCGTGGTAGCCGTGGTCCTGCTCGCCCATGGGGCCCGCGCCGACGCGCGTGCCACGGATCGCGTTGCCGCCGGTCGCCATCAGATGCCCTGCAGCTTCGTGATGAGGCCGAGGCCGACGATCGAGACGAACCAGATGAGTCCCAGGATGACCGTGAAGCGGTTCAGGTTGCGCTCCGCGAGACCCGAGGACCCCATCGCGGACGACATGCCGCCGCCGAACATGTCGGAGAGGCCGCCGCCGCGTCCCTTGTGGAGCAGGATCAGGAGGGTCAGCAGGAGGCTCGTGATGCCGAGCAGCACCTGGAGCACGAACTCGAGGATGGGCACCGGTCGAGTATACCTAGACCCCGACGTGCTTCTGGTAGCGGATGATCGCGGCGAACTCGTCCGCCACGAGACTCGCCCCGCCCACCAGCGCGCCGTCGACGTCGGGCTCGCGCATGAAGCTCGCGATGTTGCCCGACTTCACGGAGCCGCCGTAGAGGATGCGGGTCTTCTCCGCCGCCTCCGCGCCGAGCGTCGCCGAGACGACGCCGCGGAGCACGGCGCACACCTCCTGCGCCTGCTCGGGCGTCGCCGCCTGGCCCGAGCCGATCGCCCAGACCGGCTCGTACGCCACGACGACCTCGGTGCCCTGCGGCAGGCCGTCGAGGACCGCCTGCAGCTGCGACACGGGCACCGCGCTCGCGCCGAACCGCTCCAGGTCGTCGGCCGTCTCGCCGACGCAGATGACCGGTTTCAGCCCGTGCCGGAGCGCGGCCTCGACCTTCGCCGACACGACGTCGTCGGTCTCGTGGTGGTACTGGCGGCGCTCGGAGTGCCCGATGATGACGTAGCGGCAGTCGAGCTTCGCGAGGAACGCGCCGGAGACCTCGCCCGTGTACGCGCCGGAGTCGTGCGCCGACAGGTCCTGCGCGCCGAGCGCGAAGCGGATCTTGTCGGCGTCGATCAGCGTCTGCACCGTCCGGAGGTCGGTGAAGGGCGGGAAGACCGCGACCTCGACGGAGCCGGACTCGTGCCCGGCGTCCTTCAGGGTCCAGTCGAGCTTCTGGACGAGCGCGACCGCCTGCAGGTGGTCGAGGTTCATCTTCCAGTTGCCCGCGATCAGGGGCGTACGCCCGTTCACTGCCATCCGAGGACCTCCAGTCCGGGGAGCTTCTTGCCCTCGAGGAACTCGAGGCTCGCGCCCCCGCCCGTCGAGATGTGACCGAACTGGTCGTCGCGGAAGCCGAGCTGGCGCACGGCGGCCGCGGAGTCGCCGCCGCCGACGACGCTGAGCCCGTCGACCTCGGTGAGAGCCTGCGCCACGGCCTTCGTCCCCCGGGCGAACGCGGGCAGCTCGAACACTCCCATGGGCCCGTTCCAGAAGACCGTCCGGCTGCCGCGGATCGCGTCGGCGAACAGCTCCGCCGTGCGCGGCCCGATGTCGAGGCCCAGGCCGGCGGCGCCGAACGGGGTGTCCTCCAGCGCGTCGGCATCCGCCACGACGTGGTCGGCGTCCGCCGAGAACGACGCCGCGACGATCGCGTCGACGGGGAGCACGAGCTCGACGCCGCGCTCCTCCGCGCGGGCGATGTAGCCGCGGACCGTGTCGAGCTGGTCCTCCTCGAGAAGGCTCTTGCCGACGGCGTGGCCCTCGGCTCTCAGGAACGTGAACATCATGCCGCCGCCGACGAGCAGCTTGTCGACGCGCGGGAGCAGGTGCTCGATGACGCCGAGCTTGTCGCTCACCTTGGATCCGCCGAGCACGACCGTGTACGGGCGCTCGGGGCTCTCCGTCAGGCGCGCGGTGACCTCGACCTCTCTCTGGATGAGGAAGCCGGCCGCAGACGGGAGGATCTCGGCGAGCTCGTACACGCTCGCCTGCTTGCGGTGCACGACGCCGAAGCCGTCGGAGACGAGCACGTCCCCGAGGGTCGCGAGCTCCTCCGCGAAGGCGCGACGGGAGGCTTCGTCCTTCGCCGTCTCGCCGGGGTCGAACCGCAGGTTCTCGATGAGCGCGACGTCCCCGTCCTCCAGGGCGGCGACGGCCTCGCGAGCCGACTCCCCGACCGTGTCGCGCGCGAACGCGACCGGCTTGCCGAGGAGCTCGGACAGCCGCTGGGCGACCGGCTCGAGGCTGTATCTCGGGTCGGGGGCCCCGTCGGGGCGACCGAGGTGCGAGCACACGACGAGGCGCGCACCCTGGTTGATGAGAGCGTTCAGCGTGGGGAGCGTGGCCCGCACACGGCCATCGTCCGTGATGACCGCGTCCTTCAGGGGGACGTTGAGGTCAGCACGGACGATGACGCGCTTGCCGGCCAGCGAACCCAGAGAGTCGAGGGTGCGCAGAGCCATCGTGGATCAGAGACGCTCGGCGACGTACTCGGTCAGGTCGACGAGGCGGTTCGAGTAGCCCCACTCGTTGTCGTACCACGAGGAGACCTTGACCAGGTTGCCGCTGACGTTCGTGAGGCCCGAGTCGAAGATGGACGAGTGCGGGTTGAGCTGGATGTCGCTCGACACGATCGGGTCGGCCGTGTACTCGAGGATGCCGTTGAGACGGCCCTCGGCGGCGGCGGCCTTGTACGCGGCGTTGATCGTGTCGACCGTCAGTCCCTCGGTGGGCGTGATGATCGTGAGGTCGACGATCGATCCCGTCGGCACGGGCACGCGGTACGAGGAGCCGCTGAGGCGGCCGTTGAGCTCGGGCAGCACGAGGCCGATCGCCTTCGCCGCGCCGGTCGAGGCCGGGACGATGTTGATCGCGGCGCCGCGCGCACGGCGCAGGTCGCTGTGCGGGCCGTCCTGCAGGTTCTGGTCGGCCGTGTAGGCGTGCGCCGTCATCATGAAGCCGCGCTCGATGCCGAACGCGTCGTTGAAGACCTTCGCGAGCGGGGCGAGGCAGTTCGTGGTGCAGGACGCGTTCGAGACGATGACGTCGGTCGCGGGGTCGTAGACCTCCTCGTTGACGCCCATGACGATCGTGGCGTCCTCGCCCGACGCGGGAGCGGAGATCAGGACCTTCTTGGCGCCGCCGGCGATGTGCTTCTTCGCGTCGTCGGCCTTGGTGAAGCGGCCGGTCGACTCGATGACGATGTCGACGCCCAGGTCGCCCCAGGGGAGGTTGGCGGGGTCGCGCTCGGCGAGCACGGTGATGCTCTTGCCGCCGACCGTGATGGAGTCGCCGTCGTACGAGACGGACTCGCTGAGGTTGCCGCCGACCGAGTCGTACTTCAGGAGGTGGGCGAGGGTCTTGTTGTCGGTGAGGTCGTTCACCGCCACGATGTCGAGGTCCGCACCCTGCGCGAGAGCCGCCCGCAGGTAGTTGCGTCCGATGCGGCCGAAGCCGTTGATGCCGATCTTGACAGACACGGTGTCTCCCGTTTTCTCGTCGCGCCGCAGCGCCCGTTTCTCAGCGGAGGAGGATGCCCGGGAGCCCCGGAAAACCGGGGCTCCCGCGGCATCCTCACCTGATCACGACACTACCAGCAGACCCGTGGTCTTCTCGCGGGCGGTGGTGAAGCGCTTCTGGACGTCCGCCCAGTTCGCGATGTTCCAGAACGCCTTCACGTAGTCGGCGCGGACGTTCTTGTAGTCGAGGTAGTACGCGTGCTCCCAGACGTCGAGGAGCAGGAGCGGGACGGAGCCCGCCGCGAACTGCGACTGCTGGTCGAAGAACTGCTGGATGATGAGGTTCTGACCGATCGAGTCCCAGAAGAGACCCGCCCAGCCGGAGCCCTGCACGCCGAGGGCCGCGGCCGTGAAGTGGGCCTGGAACTTGTCGAAGGAGCCGAAGTGGTCGTCGATGGCCGCCTCGAGCTCGCCCGTGGGCTTGTCGCCCCCGTCCGGCGAGAGGTTCGTCCAGAAGATCGAGTGGTTCGTGTGACCGCCGAGATTGAAGGCGA
>Ga0180219_1002871_pt1 | contig 10037 bp, 8 predicted proteins | sample eDN3rd30CBELigMG_FD_151338 | JGI IMG/M metagenome (GOLD analysis project Ga0180219, IMG submission 151338) | Enriched Miracle-Growth compost microbial communities from Emeryville, California, USA - eDNA 3rd pass 30_C BE-Lig MG (version 2)... ... | reverse complement strand
CACCGCCATCGGCCCGTGGTTCCGCTGTTACATTCTCGACTATCACGACCTCTCGCTGCCGCAGGACCGTGACTATGTGCGCTGGAGCCGCGAGCAATGGTTCCTCGGCGGGCAAAGACTTGAGGACGTGCAGGCCGGCCGCGAGGACCGCCTGCCGCTGGTGCCGCCCACGTTGGAGCCGTTCCGCAAGATCCTCGCTGAGACGAAATGGCTCGGCGGCGAAACGCCCAACTTTGCGGATTATTCCGCGCTCGCCGTGTTCCTCTGGACGGCTTCGGTCGCGCGCACGCCGCCGCTCACCGAGGATGATCCGCTGCGCGACTGGCTCGACCGTGGGTTCGATCTGTTCGGCGGCCTCGGCCGGCATCCGGCCATGCATTCGCTGTTCGGCCTCAAGTTGCGCGAAGGCGATCCCGAGCCATTCGTCAAGCAGACCGGCCCGGCCGGCGCGAGCGGACAGGGCATCAATAAGGGGCCGCAGACCACGACGATGCCGCCGCGCGGCACCGGGAAGAATGGCTGAGCGCCGGGAGATCGTCATGGCCGACACGCAAAGCCTCACCATCTATCATATTCCCGGCTGCCCCTTCTCCGAACGGGTCGAGATCATGCTCGAACTCAAGGGGTTGGCGATGGAGGATGTGCCCATCGACATCTCCAAGCCGCGTCCAGACTGGCTGCTCGCCAAGAGCGGCGGCACCACCGCGCTGCCGTTGCTCGACCTGGAGAATGGCGAGACGCTCAAGGAAAGCATGGTCATCCTGCGCTATCTGGAGCAGCGCTATCCCGAGCCGGCAGTGGCCCATCCCGATCCCTTCCGCCACGCGGTGGAGGGGATGCTGGCCGAATTGTCCGGCCCCTTCTCGGGTGCCGGTTACCGCATGATCCTCAATCGCGACCCCGCCAAGCGCGATGAGATGCGCGCGGCTGTGGATGCCGAGTTTGCCAAGGTGGATACCTTCCTCAAACGTTATGCGACAGGGGCCGATTTTCTGTTCGACGATCGCTTCGGCTGGGCGGAGGTCGCCTTCACGCCGATGTTCAAGCGGTTATGGTTCCTCGAATATTATGAGGATTACACAGTGCCGGCGCAGTTCGATCGCGTGCTGCGTTGGCGCGAGGCGTGCGTCAGCCACCCTGCGGCGCAGTATCGCAGCAAGGAAGAGTTGCTGAAGCTCTATTATGATTATAGCCAAGGCGGCGGCAACGGACGCATTCCGGACGGGCGCGCTATCTCCAGCTTCTCGCTGGACTCGGACTGGCGCACCCGGCCTATGCCGCCCCGCGACAAATGGGGGCATGCCGCCACGGATATGGAACTTGGACTGGTTGCCTGATCGGTAGAGCGACGTCCGAGGGCGTGTTGGGTATGATCCGCCACCATGGTGGGTGGACCCTGCTCCGAAAGGCGCCATCCATCAGGGTGATTCGACCGGCTGCAACGATGTGAAAAACCCTGCCAATTGTGGCGAATTGAACACCGTTGCTTTCGAATCTCCAATTCGGACTGAATTTTATGACGCGGCGCAACACGCGAACGACTAGGCAATTCCCGCATTTTGGCCGTTTTCGGAGAATTTGTAGCCGATCCCGGCCGATTGACAGCCTGTATCGCTTGCGATGATGGCAGAGGGAGCAGTCATGCAGTGATGGCTGTGGGCCGCGCCATGGCAGTGGGTGCCATGGTTCGGCAAGACGGGTGGACTGCATGTGAGGGGGCATATCTCTCTGCTGCTTTGCGCGGCTTTGGTCGCGCTACCTTGGCCTGCTTTGGGGCAGGCCCGGGCGACGCAGGCGCGCGTCGTTTATGATGCCGCCTTTTTTCAGCTTTTCTCCCCCAGCGACGCCTTGCAGATCATTGAGCGGGTGCCTGGCTTCAAGCTGGAGGAAGTGGACGCGGAGGTGCGGGGTTTCCGTCAGGCTGCCGGCAATGTTGTCATCAATGGGCAGCGTCCCAGCCTCAAGAGTGAAACGCTGGCGCAGGTGCTGGCCCGTATTCCGGCTTCGCGCGTGTTGCGTGTGGAAGTTGGAGCCGGCGAACAGTTCGGCTCCGACTATGCCGGCAAGACGCAAGTCGCCAATATCGTGCTGTCTGACGCTGGCGGACTGGCCGGCACGCTCGAAGCGACCATTCGACGTGAATTTACCGGAGTATTGCTGCCGGAAGGGAGTGCCTCCGCGCTGATCCGCCACGGCGACTCCACATTCAACGCCGCGCTCAAGCTGGAGAATTCGGCGACGTCCGAAATCGGCTATGACCGGGTGATCGTTTTGCCGGAGGGGGGCGAGAGCGAGTTCCGGCATAAGATAAACCGGGTCAGGAACCCGATCGGCACGGCCTCGGCGGGCTGGTCATTGGAGGAAGGTGAGAACCGGAGCGCCCATGTGAACGCGAGCCTCGCTATCGAGCGGGACAGGCTGACGCAGGCCAATCACGTCATGCCGCTAGGCGCCCCTGAACGCGACGACGCTCTCTATCAACGCTACGCCCGCCGCACGATCGAGTTGGGAGGGGACGTCACCAGACCCTTGCTTGGTGGCGGGATCAAGCTGCTCGGCCTTGCCACGCGCCGGTATCGCGATCGGGATGATCGTTCGTTCGAGCAGGGGGGCGATGCGCTACTCCAGAACCAGCGCGACTGGCGCGAGGAGAGCCTTGCCCGCCTCTCCTGGAGCCGTGAGAAGCTGGCGGGCTGGTCCGTGGAACTGGGCGCGGAAGGGGCGTTCAACCGGCTGCACAGTATCGTCGATTTGCAGGCGGTGGATATTGCGGGCAATGCCGCGCAGATTGATTTGCCGATCGATAATGCCGTGGTCAGCGAATATCGCGGCGAAGGGTTCGCCAAGGCCGGGCGCGATATCTCCCGCAATGCGCATCTCGATCTCAGTCTGGGCTATGAGGCTTCGCGGGTGATGGTGCGGGGGGATGTGCAGGCCCGGCGTTCGTTGCGCTTCCTCAAGCCGGGGGTGGCGCTCGATTGGTGGCCGGGCAGCTGGCATGTGCGGATTTCCGGCCAGAGGACGGTATCGCAACTCGATTTCGATGATTTCATCAGCTTTGCCGAATTGGCCAATGACCGCATCAACGGCGGCAATGCCGATATACAGCCGCAGCGCGCGTGGGAATTGCTGGCAGCCATCGACCGTGCGATTCTGGGCGACGGCCGGTTGAAGCTGGAGGCGGGCTATAGTTTCATCAGTAAGGTGATGGACCGGATTCCGACACCGGACGGTTTCGATGCGCCCGGCAATCTGGGGAATGGCTCGGAGTTCAGTCTGGTCGGCAATCTCGATTTGCCGTTGACCGGAATTGGGGTCAAGGGTGGCCGGCTCAGCCTTTATGGATCCTATTCGGATACGAGCGTTAATGATCCTTATACCGGCCTGGCTCGCTCCTTCTCCGGCTATTCGGGCTTCTTCTTCACCGCGGAGCTGCGCCAGGATCTGGGGAAGTTCGCATGGGGCGTGAGTGCGGAAGGGGGAACCATCGCCACGACCTTCCACCGTGACGAACTATATCGCTACCAGCGGCTCGACCCTTATCTGCGCGGCTTTGTGGAGTATCGGCCCAATCCGCGCTGGGTCTTCACCATGGGCGTGGACAATATAATCGACGGACATTTCAAGGAGTTTCGCGATTTCTTTACCCCGGATCGGACCAGCGCGCGGCCGGACCTGAATGAGTTTCGGTATCGCACACGCCATGTCGTCGGTTATTTGACGATCAAGCGCCGGTTCGACTGATCGTGGCGCAGTGGGGCGCATCTGTCCGTGATGCGGTGCGTCTTGACAGGCGAGGCCATGCGGGATCATAGCGCAGCCATGATCAAGCGCCTTGGTATCACCAGCTTTTATTGGCTTCGTCTGACATAGACGCGGCTCGTTCGATCATGACTTTGAAACGATGCCGCCGCTGAGCGGTATCGAAGAACCAGACATTCAGTGGCGGCCAGATTGGGAGGCCACTGTGTTGCATGTAGAAATCAAAAATGAAGCCCAGGGGCGGGTGCGGCCAATGGCGCGCCACGATGTGTCTGTTGTCGCCGCGATGATTCAGCGGCTGGGCGGCCCAGCCCTGTGCGCCGACATCGCCGCACTGGACGCAGAGCTGAGGGCAGCCGCATCGCGCAGGCGAGGGCTGGTCGCCGAACGGTTCGGCTATGTCGTCGGCTATGCCCTGATGACCACGGACGAGGCTGGAAATGCGCTTCATCTGCAGCAACTTTTCGTGATCGAAGGATCGCGCGGGCGTGGGCTGGGGCGGGCGCTGGTCGAGGCGGCAGCCGATTTGGCCCGCGAAATGGGGCATCGTCGTGTCCGGGCGGATGCGCCCGCGGAAGCGCCGCATGCGCGCAGCTTTTATCATGCGCTCGGCTTTGTGGAGAGCGGCGGGGAGCCGCTGCTGCGGCTGGCCTGACGATGCTCAAAAAGCGCGCATGATTCCGATATCAACCGCCACGCGACGATAGTCATAGAGGGCGACGGTGGAGATGTTGCGCTCATAGGCAAGCCGCAGAACCGGAGAGAAGCCCGCGACTTCGATCTGGCGGAATGTGGCGCCCACGCCAGCGCGCAGATACCATTCCTTGCGCCGATCGGTGAAGGGAAAGAGGCGGGCATCGGATTCCAGCCTCCGGGCTGTCACGTTCGCGAACATTGTGACCTTGCCCATGTCGCGCCAGCCGAGCAGGGTAACGCCGCCTGATGTGAGCGCATAGCCGGGATCGCGCGCGGTCTGGCGGTTGCCGCTCACGCTGATGCCGATACCCGTGCGTGCCGTCAGGGCGCGTTCCATGCTCAGGCTGAGGTTGAACAGGCTGCCATCCTGCTGGTTGTTGCGGACATAATGAGCGCGGCTATAGGAAAAAGCGGCATCGCCTTGCGCCCTGCGGCCTAACCGATGGGTCCAGCGGATGTCCGTTGTCTGCGTGCGCGCATAGGCCTTGCCGCCATAGCGGCGCCACGTCATGCCGATTGATGGAATGAACCGATCCCCCCCCGCTTGCCACTCGACGCCGATCAACGCACTGCCCGAAACGTCATTGAATTCGCCGGTGCGGTAAAAGGTGCCGTCGCCGGAAATGCGGGGAACGAGGGTGAGACGGGGGCTGAGGCCGAATCGTCCATAGAGCTGCCCCGTCAGGTGGGCGCCCAGTCCGGATTGCTGGCGCGCGTCTTCGGACAGGGTGAGCGGAGCGATGACGGTGTCGAGCGTCTTGGCGTCGGTCGCGCGGTTGATGTTGCTATCCGGCGCCAGAGCGACCTCGAAATTGCCGCCGAAACGCCGGTTGGAACGGAGCGCTGCGGCAAAACGATCGACCACCTGGGCAACCTCAGGGGGGAGGCCGCCGGCTTGCGCCTGGCGGAGTTGTTGGCGGGCGCGGCCTTCGTCACCCATGGCGGCGAGCACGCGCGCAAGTTCCAACCGGACGCGCGCTGCGTCAGGCTGTTCATCGAGAATGGCGCGGAAAGCGAGCGCGGCATCCGCATGGCGCTGCTGATCGGCCAGCATCATGCCAAGGCGAAAGCGGGCCTCGGAACGGATGTCGAGATCGGGATCGTGGATAAGTGCCCGGTAGAGCGCTTCCGCATCGGTCAGCCGGCTGGTGGCGCGCGCCTGCTCGGCAAGGTCGAAGAGCTGGGCGGCACTGAGGCCGGTGATGGCCGTGCTCTTCTCCATCAAATGTGCCGGATCGGCCGGCGATGGAGGTTCGGCATAGGCCGGCTGGTGGCATATCATGGTGCAGATCAGGGCGAGCACGCCCGGTGACAGATGTTTCATGAAGACAAGGGCGCCGTTCGCCTCAACCACCGGGGCGCTTGGCGACGATGACGCCATTCAGGATCGCCGCATTGGCGCCTGATGGACCGGTGCCTGTGGATGGTTCGGTCTGGAAGCCGAAGCTGCCGCCCAGTTCGGTGGCATGTGGGCCAAAGAGCGCACCCTCGAAAAAGCCGAGATAGGCATTACTGGCGTTGACGATATTCGCGGTGAGGCCGGCATCGAGATCGATCGCACCGTTGGCGATGCCGAATGTGCCGAAATCTCGCATGGAGCCGTTTGCCAGACTCGTGCCGATGGGGTTTAACGACCCCGTGAAACTGCCGGCGCTGAAGTTCATGTCGAAGCTGCTGGTGCCGCCCAATGAGTAGATTTCACCGCCTTGGAACAGCGTTGCCGTGCCCCGCACGATCCCATCGAAATGGCCGCTTCCGGTTGGAATCTGGAAGCCATTGGTACGGATGCCCCAGGCGAACCAGCGATCCAGCCTGTCGCTGCTGACCCCTTGCGTCTTCTCCCAATGACCAAAACTGGCATAAGTGAGTGCGATGCTCGGATTACCCGCGCCAGCTTTGTTGAGCGTGAGCGTATAGGCGAGGCCATCGGCGTCGGTGATTCGATAGACGTCCACAGCGCTGGTCGATTCGCTCGCAACGTGCGCGCTTGAATCGAACTGCGAATTGATCCCGCGTGCGCTGTCGACATAGGCAAACCGATTATTCTCGGGATCGACCGCGAACGCGGCATCCGAGCGCAGAAGGGTGGGATCGGCCGCACTGGTGCCATTTCCCAAATCCGTGAAGGCGATCTGGCTGAAACGGTGCGCGAAGCCTTCGCTGAACTCGAGATGGGTCAGCGAGTTGTTGAAGGGATCGATGGAGCCGTCTTCGCGGCCGAGCATATAACCCGCTGCGACCTCGCCATCGCTGCTGGCAAGGTGCCAGGCGGCGCCAACTTCTTGACCGTCGGGGCCATAGAAGCGTCCGGCCCAGCCGCCAGTGAAGCGTTTGCCGTCATCCATGGAGAATTCGCCCGAGAAGGCGTTCATGGTGCTCGACAGGTCGGCACTCCCAAAGAAAATGCCGATGCTTTTGATGAGGCCGGTTGCGACATCGATGCTTGTCAGCACGCCGCTGCTGGATAGTTCGCCCTGCTGAAAATCGACCTGCATGGTGCCGCTACCGGCCATGGCATAAGGCAAATCCATCGTCCTGGCGCCGACAAGGCTCACCGCATATGTTCCTGTGCCAGTTCGTCGCAGGGCGATGTCGGGTGTTTCGACGCCGAAGGTGAAGGGATCATATGAAAAATCCAGCACGTCGTCGGTCACTGTCGCGCGCTCCCACGCGCCGCCGCTGACATATTGATAGGTCAGTGGGCCGCTGGTGCCCGGCTGCGTCATAGTCAACGCTTCGCTGGTGACACCCCTCTTCTCGAAGCTGATGAAATCTGCGGAACCGGATGCGACGCGATCAGCCGGTGTGAAGGTGGCGCTCCGCCCGGCCGTGCTGATTGTGTAGCTCTGCGTCGTCGCATCATAGCTGATGGCAAGAGCGCCGGACGCGGCCGCACCGTTCTCGACAGGGCGTGCGTCCGCATGGAAGCGTCCAGATGAGTTGACCCCATCGCTGGTAAAGCTCTCCGATATGAGCGTTCCGGTAAGGTCTGCATTGGGACCGCTTGTCGTCGGTGACGGAGTCGGCGTCGGCGACGGGGTCGGCGTCGGTGACGGGGTCGGCGTCGGCGACGGGGTCGGCGTTGGTGACGGAGTTGGCGTCGGTGACGGGGTTGGCGTTGGCGACGGGGTTGGCGTTGGCGACGGAGTTGGCGACGGCGACGGGGTCGGCGTGCCGCTCGGTGTGGGCGTCGGGGCTGGGGTGCCGACAGGGGTTGGGGTGGGAGTCGGCGTGGAATTCACGCCGCCACCGCCGCCACAGCCTGCAAGAAGCGTGGCGAGCGCGAACGGTGTGGCCCATTTAATCTTGGCGAGCATGGTCGGGGAGACTCCGGATCAGGCTGACGCGCTCTCAGGCGCCATGTCGCGGGAGCATCACCACATCACGGTTAAAAAAGTGTTTTCCAGAATTGGATAGCATGCGCGAGCCGGCGATTTTTCGATGGGTTGCGCAGAGGAGGGCGGCGAGCGGCGAGACGCGTCCCGGTGTGAGACAGAGAGGCGTTAACCTTCTTTCACCCTCCCCATGAGGTTAATAGTTTGATAACCATATATGCATGAGAAGATCGCTCGTTCTGACAAACGAACAGGCGCGGCATCCGTTCCGCCAGAGTCTGCCCGCTCATGTGTTTGCGAAGCTGCGGGAAGAGGCAGCCGCGCGTGCGCCCCGTTCGGAAAACGAGGATCAGGACTGGAAGCTGTTCATGCTCAGCTTCGCGGCCTTCTTTACGGTCGCCTATACCTTCATTCTCTGAGAGGCAGAGCGGTCAGCCGGCGCGCTCGCGCTGGGCTGCCTGTGGGTCTGCATCGCAGGCGCGGTGCAGCTTGAGCGCGAGGAAGGCGGAGAAGAAACACATCAGGCACACGATGAGCAACGCATGGCCGTTGCTGAGGCCGGCGCCGGTCGCCCCCAGGATGACCAGCGCGCCGAATACCATTGCGCCCGAATTGACGACATTGTTGGCGGCGACGGTGCGGGCCGTCTCATCTTTTCGGACCGTGGTGGTGAGGAAGGCGTAGAGCGGCACCACGAACATGCCACCGAACATGGCGATGCCGAACAAGGCGACGAGCACGCGCCAGCTGTGCGGCTGGGCGAGGAAGGCGGACACGTCATAGAGCGTGCCTCCGGGCGCCTGCACCCAGCCCTGCGACACGAACTGGAAGAACCAGACGAAAGCAGCCATCATCAACACCGAGATGGGCGAATAGCGCGCCGAGACATGACCTTGCAGCAGCCGGTTGATGGCGACCGAGCCGACCGCGACGCCGACCGAAAAAATGGCGAGGAACAGGCTCGCGACTTCCTTGCTGGCGGTGAAATCGTTCTTCACCATCGGCGGGAAGATGACGATGAGCACCGTGGCGATCATCCAGAAGAAGCTGATCGACATGATGGCGAGGAAGAGCCGGCGGATGTGCATGGTGCCGGAGATCAGCCGCCATGAGGCGCGGAACGGATTGTAATCCAGCGTGACCGGCGGCCCGAGGCGCGGCGCGGGAGGGACGAAGCGCCCCGCCACATAGCCGGCGAGGGCGATGAGGAAGACGGCGCCGGCGGCCATGGCGGGCGTGATCCACCCGGCAACGATGGTGCCGGCGAGAATGGCGATATAGGTGCCTGCTTCGACCAGCCCGGTGCCGCCGAGCACATGATCCCCATCCAGATGCTGGGGCAGAATGGCATATTTGATCGGCCCGAAGAAGGTTGAGTGGATGCCCATGGCGAACACCGCGCCGAGCATCAGGCCGACGCCGACCCAGGGATGGGCCTGGCAAAGCAGCAACCCGCAGCCGCCCACCGCCATGATGCCGATCTCCGCCAGCTTCACCAGCCGGATGATCCGCGCCTTGTCCATATTGTCGGCAAGCTGACCGGAGAGCGCGGAGAGCAGGAAAAACGGCAGGATGAACAGGCCGGTGGCGACGGCGTTGAAATTCGATTCCTGCTGGGGGTCCTCGAACACCACATAGGTGGCGAACAGGATCATGGCCGTCTTGAACAGATTATCGTTGAAGGCGCCGAGAAACTGCGTGGTGAACAGCGGCAGGAATTTTCGGTGCGCGAGAAGCCGCAGGGATGCCTGCATGAAGGGATCTGCTCATTATAATCGACGGGACCCGAGCCGCCGCGCGGGCTTTCTAGACCTGAAATCGGTCAGAGGAAAGACAAGGGTTGAGAAAAGATGGACAATGTCATCCAGCAGGCGTGCGGGAAGGCGGCTGACAGCCCCGTTTTCCTTGCCTGCGTGGGCGGCCGGTCCGCTGCCTCTTGTCTGGGGCGATGCGCTGTGGCAGGCCTGAGCGCGCCGTGATGCTTTTGCCAAACATTCTGACGCTCTCGCGCATTCTCGCCGTGCCGCTGCTCGTCGCCCTGCTGTGGCCGGCGGATGCGGACCGGGCATGGAGCCTCGGCTATCTGCTGGCGTTCGGCCTTTACTGCCTGATGGGCATCACCGATTATTTCGACGGCTATCTGGCGCGCGCGCAGGGCACCGTCTCCAAGCTCGGCGTCTTCCTCGATCCCATCGCGGACAAGATCATGGTCGGCGCGGTCATCCTCATTCTGTGCGCCAACCG
>Ga0180219_1002870_pt1 | contig 10041 bp, 5 predicted proteins | sample eDN3rd30CBELigMG_FD_151338 | JGI IMG/M metagenome (GOLD analysis project Ga0180219, IMG submission 151338) | Enriched Miracle-Growth compost microbial communities from Emeryville, California, USA - eDNA 3rd pass 30_C BE-Lig MG (version 2)... ... | reverse complement strand
TCTATAATACTGACCGTTGCCTGCCTGCCGCTGCCTCCCTTTACCGCTACCGTCAGCTCATCGCTCACCGGATTGGGATAAGCCTCTATGGTAAAGCTGCCTTGTGAGGCCGTGCTGATGCTCAGCGAAGCACCGCCTGCACTGCTTACCGTAAAAGGAGAGAAGCTGCTCAGCCCGCTTTGGCTAACCGTATAAGGACCTGAACCGCTGGCTGCAGGAGCCAGTTCGGCAGAAGGACAACAGGTGTTTTGCCAGGCACCGGCTGTGTAATGTGCGATATAGACGTGGCTTAAGTCAAAGAGGCTGCTGTTTTCTTCGCCACTGTTCCACTGAAGGGTCAGGGTGGCATTGGCAGCAGTGCTGCTTTCTTTTGAAATATCCCAGGTGCGGTTTACCACGTAAGTGGGCGGAGCAACGGGAGCGCCGCTGTAGCCTGCTTCGAGCACGGCATCGTGCACGCGGATGGTAAAGTTATCGGGTGTGCCGCTGTTGGAAAGGGTAGCCGGATTGTAAGCACTGTTGCCTACCGGAAAACGTGCTGTGCCCGCACCAACTTCCTGTTTTAAACCACCCATCGTGCTGCCGGCTTTAATGTAAGCCGTAGCAGAGCCACCGGTAAGGGTGGCGCCCGGCCACAGTGTGAGCGTCGTGCTGCCCACATCCAGGATGCCGCTGTTCAGGCTCAGGTTGCCGGTTACAATCACATCGTTCGCCAGGTTTTTCTGGCCTCCGCCGTTGCTGCTCAGGTTGGCGGCATTAAAGCCTACACCTATGTTTTGCGTGGTGGTGCCTGCCAGGTTAATACTGCCTAAAATTGCATCCAGCGCGCCGCCTGCGGTAGCGGTGGCGTTGCCATAAATTTCCAGTTCGCCGTTCACGGTAACGGTGCTGCTCATTATAGAAAGGTTATGCACCTGTGCCGTGGTGCCGGTAGCTACTACTGGTTCAAAGGTGATGGTAGAGGCTGCGGGAATTATGATATTGCTTGTAGCCGTGGGCACACCGCCACACCAGTTGCTGCCATCGCTCCAGTCGCTGCTAAAGCCCATCCATTGACCCGGAGTACCGACCAGGATATGGGCCAGGTCGGAAATAACAGAGCCGCAGCCCGCAGGGCCAATCACTTCTACGGAATAATCACCGATATCAGAAAGTGCGATGGAAGGAATGGTGTAGGTAGCAGTGGTAGCACCACTGATCATGCCTGCAGGGCCATACCATTGGTAAGTGTCGGCACCGGTGGCGTCTACATTCAATGCCAGCGTTTGTCCTTCGCAAAGGGTATCACCCAGCGGTTGGGCTACAATCGTAGGCAGGCCGCCAATGGTTGCTGCTACCGGCACCAGCTCGCTTTCGCAACCCACTTTTATGTGCCAGTCGTAAGTGCCCCAGTAAAAAATATCTCCGGCATCCACATAGCCATCGGTAATGGCCAGGGCGCCCGGCAGGGTGTACGGGAAGGCGGGGTTTTCATCTATCAGGTAGCCGTCAATGCCTGAGCTGGAAATATTCAGCTTGTAGTTGCTCCCGGCAGGCACTTCAAAACCAAGGTTAATGGTTACCGGCGTTACCGGCACCAGCGTGCCGCTCACTGCTTCCGTAACCGTTCCCAGAATAGTGCCGGAGGCATCTTCCAGGGAAATGGTGATGGTGCCAGTAGGGCTGCCGGTACTATTATAAGGATACACCATCACAGATTCCAGGGTAAAATCACTAAACGCATTAAAGGTCATGTAGGCCGGAGCATTCATGTACCACGCCTGCAATGAAGTCGTTAGTCCTACGGTATCGTCCAGCACCTCGGCTACAGCCTGTGCATAATAGGTGGTAGTGGTGCTGAGACTGGGGGTGGTATAAGAGGGGCCGGTGGCAAGCAGCGTACCGCCGGTGGGGGCGTCATACCATTTTATGACAGCACCCGTGCCGGGCGTGGCGCCCAGTGTCAGCGTGCCGGGGTCACAGCGGCTGGCAGGGGTATTGTCTATAATTACAGGGTTGTTGAGGGTGATACCCACTGTATCGGAGAAAGCAAAAAGGCCGCTGCCGGCGCAGGTTACTTTGGCCCGGTAATAGGTAGGGGCTGTGATGCCGGCCGGGTCATAAGAAGGCGCGGTGGCGCCGGAAACAGGGGTAAACGGGCCGGTAGCGGCGCCGGCGCTTTGCCATTCAATGCTAATGCCGGTAACGCCGGAGGTGTAGCCGCTTAAATTGAGGCCCGCGCTGCCGCCGGTGCAAATTACGTTGGGGCTGGCCACAGCCGTGCCTGCAACGGGCGTACCGGTACAGGGGGGCAGGGGTACTACCACCAGGGTATAATCTTCATATTCGCCGCTGCCACTGTTGGTGCAGGGATCATTGGGGTTGGCAGGTGTAAAGCTGGCTATGATGCGCATGCGCTTTTTACCGGGTGTGGTGCTCATGGGGATAGTAAATGAGCCGGTAAGGGGCGGGAATTCATAGGTCGTACTGCTGGCCACCTGCTCGGTGCTCTGGAAAATACCGTCTTCATTAAAATCAATCCAGATAGAGCGGCCATAGGTGCTGCCGCCGGCTACTGCAATAGAGTAGTTGATGGTGGTGCCCGGGAAGGCTTTCGCGCTGTCTGTGGTATGAAAGTCCTGATAACCGGTAGCGCTGCTGCCGGAGGTTTTATTAATATTAATAGTACCGCCGGTAGTGGTCAGATTGGTGATGTAATAAGTAGTGCCGCCGGTAGTGGCAGGCGTGCAATAGCATTCGGTTGGCGGGTTTTGTGATATACTAATGGGTGCAGAAATATTGCTGCTGCCGCCCGAGCAGGTAACCGTAACCCGGTATTGGGACGCTACCGTTTGGGAAGGAACCGTGTAGCTGGGCGAGGAAGAGGCCGGCGCCAGGCTGCTCCAGAAAGTGCCTCCGTCTGTTGACACTTCAAACAGGTAGGTATAGCCTGTCATGCCGGTGGGTGTCGCATTCAGGGTAAAAGGGGTGCCGGCGCAGGCACTGGTCACACTGCTGGTAATGGCAGCGCTCGGCGTGCCGCTGCAGGGCGCGGTAGATATAAAGGTGACATAACCAATAAAGCCGCGTGGTGTATTTGTGGGAGCCGCCGGAGGTACCGCGCCGCCATAACCAACGTTGGTGCCTGTAACAATAGAGCAGCTGCCCCCCGTTATGGTATAGGTGCCTGCGGCCAGGGTACTGTAACGCAGGCTGGTAGCCGATACAGCAATGCCATAAGTGGTGCCGGGAGGCACTATTAAGGGCGTGATGGTAGAAGTGGAAGTAGGAAAAAAGATCTGCGCGGTAGAAGTAGTCGTGTTGGCAATACCCATGATAGTGCCGCTTGCAAACTGGGTCCAGCCATTGGTGGTTGTGATGGGGCCGGGCAGCCCGCTGATGGCAGAGGGTTTGTACCAGGCGCTCACCGTTTGTGTGGTACTGCTGCCGCAAACGCTGCCAATCTCAGTGATCATCACGGGCGATGAACCGCTGTTGGTGAAATTAAAAGTAGCCAGCCCGCTGCCGTTGTTATTGGTAAAGGTGGTTGTAATCGTTTGCGCCTGTACCGGGATGCCCAGTGTAAGGACGCCCAGCGCCAGCAGGAGCGGCCATGCCAGTTGCCTGAATAGCTTTCTGTTCATAAGACTTCATTTTTTTGAGGTTAAGGTGTTATTTCTGTTATGAGATGCACGTTTGATAACCAGATGAATAGCCAGAGGAATCGCTCCGCTCATGTGAAGACATTGCAAATTGCCGAAAAGGTAAGGGCAATTTATGCTTTTTTTTAAAGATGCGCTTGGAACAAGGAATTTTTTTTCTTAAGGGCGCAGGAATCAGGGATGCTGACTGCTGCCGGCAAAGCCGGAACACAGGGGCTTTGCCCTGTTTAAGGGAAAGCAAAAGATGCCCGGAGCGGTAACGCCGGGCGGCTGCCGGATGCAAGCGGAAAGCCCGCACCCCGAACCTGTTTCGGGGGAGGACTTGGAGCGGGCAGCCGGAACTGTCGCTGCAGGATGCGTAGCGGCAGACAGCCCCAAACAGTAAAAAAGAAAATTAAAACCGCCAGGCCAGGCTAAGGCCTTTTACACCATCGGTGCGCATCAGCGGGGAAAGGCCCAGCCGATTTCGCTTCCAGGTTTTGTTGCGGTGGAAGTAAGGCACCAGCAGGCCGCTGCCAACACCCACCAGCGTACCCACCACAATGTCTGAAGGGAAATGCCGGCCGGCTTTGAGCCTTAAATAAGCCGTGCCGAGCGTGGCGCCGGCCGCCGCACCATACACCAGCCATTTGGTCCAGCTGTCGGGATGGTACCGGTCATAAATAGCAGCGGTATAAAAAGTAGCGGTGCCTACCAGTGCCACATGCCCGGCAAAAAACGAATTCTTGGCAATGCCGCTGGTGCGTTCGCTCATAGGCGCATCCGGGTTATAGGCCAGCGGGCGGTAACGGTCAATCAGCATATCGCCGGCGGTGTAAAGGGTGCCCGTGATGGCCATGGCTTCCAGGTAAAGCGCACTGATTTTGACGGCGTCGCGGCGGATGTTCTTGTCTATAAAAAGTAAAAAAGGCGTGGGGATGGATCCATAAAACAGGTAATTGCTTTGCTCGTCGGCATCGGCGGAATAATACTTCGTGCCCCAACGGTCAAAGCCGGAAAGGCTGTTTTCGTCAAGCGCCAGGATTTGCGCTTCGGTGCTGCTTTCTTTGCTGTAAACAGGGCCGAAGGCATAAAGCGTCCAGGCCGTGCCGGCGGCCATGATGGGCAGGTCCACAGGATAATTAAGGAAATAAGGCCGTTCCGGATTGTGGCCGGGTTTGCCGGCATCTGTATCCGGCGCCGGGAGCAGCGCAGGGGCAAAAGAAGCATCAGGTGTATGGTTAAATGCAACGGCGGTATCGCTTTGGGCCATGGCCGTGCCGGCCAGGAAAAGAAATAAGATGGCCATCCACCCTGTGTTAGTCGTCATGCAAAAGATTTTGGTGCAGGATAATATTTTTATGCCAAAGGATGCGAAGCGCCTGTCTTTGGGAATTTGGGATTTACCATTTGCATATGGACCGTTTCATGGGCTAATTTTGAAGCCATGCCGCAAACTCTGAACCGGACCGTTCCGCCCCCCATTCACGACGCTATTGAATTTGATTACCAGCTGCCCCCCATACACCAGCAATCGCTTGATAATGGCCTGCCTCTTTACTGGCTGAATGCAGGCGTGGCCGAGGTGGCCGAAGTGGATTTTGTATTTCCTGCCGGTTCGTGGCAGGAGCCCAAGCCGGGCGTGGCTGCGGCCACAGCATCGTTGCTCAAAAACGGCACCCGCAGCCGTACCGCCCAACAATTGCACGAGGCTATTGAGTTTTATGGCGCCAACCTGCGCAGCAGTGCAGGCAATGATTTTGCTACGGTATCCTTGTTTTGCCTGAGCCGCCACCTGCCGGTATTGCTGCCAATTGTGCATGAAATACTTACCGTAGCCACCTTTCCGGACGATGAAGTGCGGCTGTACAAGCAAAACACCATTCAACGCCTGATGGTCAGCGAACGGAAATGCGAGTTTGTGGCAGATGAACGCATGGATGCCCTGCTTTTTGGCGAAGCCCATCCCTACGGGCGCCTCACAAAAAAAGAAAAAATTGAAGCCATAGAACATACCGATCTGCAGCAATTTTTCCGGAACAACTACAACTTGGGCGGTGTCCGGATCTTTATGGCAGGCAACCTGGGTGCTACGGAGGTGCAGTGCCTCAATGCTACATTCGGCAAAGAGCCGGTAGTGCTGCAACAACTGGATCAGGCTGTTTTTTCAGAAGCGCCTCCTTACGAGCACAAACAGTTTATTACCAACGACCCCAATGGGGTGCAGGGCGCCATCCGCATCGGCAGGCAGTTTCCCAACCGCCACCACCCGGATTTTCCGAAAATGGTGGTGCTCAACACGCTCTTTGGCGGCTATTTTGGCAGCCGGCTGATGCGCAACATCCGCGAAGAAAAAGGCTATACTTACGGCATTTACAGCAGCCTGCAGCCTATGGTGCATGGCGGCAGCCTGATTGTGCACACAGAGGTGGGCCGCGATGTGATTACGCCGGCTGTCACAGAGATTTATAAAGAAATGGAAATCCTGTGCGAAACACCCGCAGAGGCAGAAGAACTGTTGCTGGTAAAAAATTATTTGCTGGGCGGCCTGCTGGGCGATCTGGATGGTCCTTTTCACCTGCTGCAGCGCTGGCGCACCCTGATACTGAACGGCCTGGATGAAGCGCACTTCCAGAACAACGTGGCGACGTATAAAAGCGTAACAGCCGCTGAACTGCAGGCTCTGGCCCGGCAATACCTGAACCCGCAGGACTTCTACGAGCTGGTAGTGGTATAAGGTTGCTGTACTGGCGCTTTCTTTTCAGAAAAAACTGCGAAGAAGCAAAAGCCTTTGGCACGAATAAAAATGGCGCCTGGTTTTGCTTCTTCGCAGCTGGTTTTTTAGGACAGATGCATTTAAGGATACAATCCCACAAGGCATTGTTTAGCCTTTACCCGCTTCACGGGCAGCATCTGCCTTCATTTTTTCATTGGCGGTAATCTGGAATTCTACGCGGCGGTTACCGGCGCGGCCTTCCTCGGTATCATTGCTATATTTCGGGTAAAGCTCGCCGAATCCTTTTACGGTAATGCGGGCACTACTTACATTCTTGGCCCTCAGGTAGCTGGCTACGGCCTGCGCCCGCTGTTCGCTTAGCTTTTGGTTGTATTCCTCAGTGCCCTTGCTGTCGGTGTGGCCGTCAATTTCAAGATTGGTATCGGGGTATTTATTAAGGATGGTTACCAGCTTGTCCAGGGAAGCATAAGCCTGCGAGCTAAGCGTGCTTTGGTCGAAGCCGAAAAGCACTTTCTGGTTAAACTCCACCACGATGCCTTCGCCTACCCGGTCCACCTTCACACCCGGCACTTCGTTTTTGATTTCCTCGGCCTGCTTGTCCATACGGTGCCCAATGATACCGCCGGTAACGCCGCCTACGGCTGCGCCTACAATGGCGCCCAATGCGGTATTGCCTGCAGCATGGCCGATGACGCCGCCGACCACGGCGCCCGAACCTGCGCCAATGGCTACGCCTTTATCCTGATTGCTCATATTGCGGGTGGTAGAACAGCTGGTGGTGATCATACCCAACATGGTTAAAGAAAAAATAATTCGTTTCATAGAGATAACTATTTGGTTTACAGGGTACTGTTTTCCAAACTCAGTGCCACAAACCTGTAAACGGCATTTTTTTTGATTTTCTTTGGCAGCCTGTGCCCGTTTCCCCGAAGCATTTTTTGTGATGCAGGAAGGTTTTAAATTTTAAAAACCTGTTGTTGGCAAGAGCTTTTTTCTGTATAAAGATGAATTTTATTTAATGATGTTATTTATTCATTTGTGGGCAGCCATCTTAGAAAAATATCCTGTTTTGCCCAACCCGGAGCAGGTGGATTTACGTCTTATGGCATGAATTCTAATTGAGTTTATTTTAATAAAGCTGTCTCCCCATGTTTTACATTCTTTACATCACTAGTGGCGCATGGCCTGCCCGGCCTGCTAACGCGCCTAAAGCATTACAGCATGGAAACCAACCAGAACCGGCAGCATTTCAGAAACAAAAACCTTATCCCGGCAGGCATGCTGCCGGTAGCAAGAAATAATTATCAATACAACCGGACGCGGGTGCTGTTCCGTCTGTTAAGGATGATCCGCTTTATAAACGAAGGCTCCAAAGAACAAAGGCTGCTGGAGCAAACGCTCGTATCGCGCCTGCCCTTGTCTTAGGAACAGGGTGCAGCACTAACAATTATTTTTTTAAGCGGGCAGAAGGGAGGTTCAATAGCAAAATAAGATCCCAAAAAGCAGGCGGGAAGGGCAGTTTTTCAGGCAGGCGGCCATACAAACCCGGCCTCATGCCCTACATTTCCTAATTTTGCGCTCCATGCCCCGCGACACTTCCATTCGTTCCGTACTGATAATCGGCTCCGGCCCCATCGTTATTGGCCAGGCCTGCGAGTTTGACTACTCCGGCAGCCAGGCTGCCCGCGCCCTCCGCGAAGAAGGCGTTAAGGTGACGCTCATCAACTCTAACCCGGCCACCATCATGACCGACCCCATTGTGGCCGATAAGGTGTACCTGCTGCCCCTGACGCCGGAAAGTATTGAGCAAATCCTGGAGGAAAATGAAATAGACGCCGTACTGCCTACCATGGGCGGCCAAACGGCGCTGAATCTTTGTAAGGAATGTGATGAGCTGGGCATCTGGGAGCGAGCCAACATCCGGCTTATTGGCGTGGATATCAAAGCCATCGACAAGGCCGAAGACCGGGAGCAGTTCCGGGAATGGATGATTGAAATGGGCATTCCGGTAGCGAAAGCCCGCACAGCCAATTCACTGCTGGAAGGCAAGGAATTTGCCCAGGAAATAGGTTTGCCCCTTGTTATCCGTCCTTCTTTTACACTGGGCGGCACCGGGGGCGGGCTGGTCTTTAAAAAAGAAGAGCTGGACGCGGCACTGGAACGTGGCCTTTCGGCCAGCCCCATTCACGAGGTGCTGGTAGAGCAGGCAGTAATGGGCTGGAAGGAATTTGAGCTGGAGCTCTTGCGCGACAGTATAGACAATGTGGTCATTATCTGCACGGTAGAAAACTTTGACCCTATGGGCGTGCACACGGGCGACTCCATTACCGTGGCGCCCGCCATGACGCTTTCCGACACGGCTTTTCAGCTGATGCGCGACACGGCGCAGCGCATGATGCGCGACCTGGGCAACTTTGCCGGCGGTTGCAATGTGCAGTTTGCCCTCAACCCGGAAACGGAAGAGATCATTGCCATCGAAATCAATCCCCGCGTTTCCCGCTCCTCGGCGCTGGCTTCTAAAGCCACCGGCTATCCCATTGCCAAAATAGCCGCGAAGCTGGCCCTGGGTTACACGCTCGATGAGCTGAAAAATCCCATCATCGGCACCACGTCTGCTTTCTTTGAGCCGGCGCTGGATTACGTGATTGTAAAAATGCCACGCTGGAATTTTGATAAGTTCAAAGGTGCCGACGACACCTTGGGCTTTCAGATGAAAAGCGTAGGCGAGGTCATGGCTATTGGCCGCACCTTTCCCGAAGCGCTGCAAAAAGCCTGTCAAAGCCTGGAAAATAACGCCATTGGCCTTAGCGACATCCACCGCTCCAGCCGGATGCGCCCCGAAGAACTGATTGATTACCTGAAGCGCCCCACTTGGGACCGTGTGTTCCGCATCAAAGAAGCCATCGCTGCCGGCATTTCTATTAAAAGCATCCGCGAGCTCACGCAAATAGATCGCTGGTTCCTGTACCAGATTCAGGACCTCGTAACCCTGGAAAACAAGATTGCAGCCTGCCGCCACCTGGATAAAATTCCTGACGAGCTGTTCTGGGAAGCAAAGGAAATGGGCTTCAGCGACGAGCAGATTGCCGAACTGCTGCGCGATTGCAGTGCCGATGAGGTGTATGAATACCGCAAAGCCCGGGGCATTACCCGCGTTTTTAAAATGGTAGATACCTGTAGCGCCGAGTTTGCCGCGAAAACACCTTATTTCTACAGCACGTTTGAACGGCCTGCCCTGCGTTAAGGCAGGGATGCAATTAAAGTTTGGGTGAAACCTGTCTTGCGCTGCCTGCTTTAATTCTGTGCATAGCGATAAGGACCCTCCATGGCTATGGCCGGAAAGTTTACTATTGCAGCAGTAAAAGAATAGGTAGCACCCGGCGAACCGGAGCCATGAAATTCATGCACCCGGCATTTATGTGAAGCAGGTTTTTTTAAAGGAGAAAATTACGGGAAGCGCATGGAGCAAAGAAACGTAAGATATCGGCCGTAGCAGGTAGCTTTACACAGCATACAGCAGCCTCAACCTGAAAACGAATTGCCTTATCTGATTTACAATTAATCTGGCCAAAATGCCCGCCCATGAAGAAGCTGATGTTCGTACTGTTATGCCTTGTTTTTTATGGCTGTGAGGGATGCAGGACAGGCGGCACTTCAGCTGCACAGGAAGAGGGCACGGCAGGC
>Ga0180219_1002864_pt1 | contig 10051 bp, 14 predicted proteins | sample eDN3rd30CBELigMG_FD_151338 | JGI IMG/M metagenome (GOLD analysis project Ga0180219, IMG submission 151338) | Enriched Miracle-Growth compost microbial communities from Emeryville, California, USA - eDNA 3rd pass 30_C BE-Lig MG (version 2)... ... | reverse complement strand
CCTTCGAGCGCAGTTTTAAAGTTATAGACAGAGGGCAGCCACGCTAAAGAACCAGCCACGATTTGAAGCGGGTACTGCGTACGCGCTTCGGTAAATGTCTCGTCTTGTACTTCTTCTGGCTTTAGATCCAGCCCTAAAGCGGCATTGATATCAGCCAGTATGCCATGAATCGTAAACGGATACGTGGTGATCTTGACTTTGTCAAGGAAACCTTCCGGGAGGTTTTCCAAAATCGAAATCGGTAACCGCCGATAATAGACGTATACTTCCCGATACTGTTCTGTATCAGTCGGGATGATCTTGATTCGACTGTTGCGATTCTGGGCGCTGTTATACGCTTCCACAGGACCGAACGTGAAATCAACACCCTCCACGAAGTTCGTACCGTTATCCTGATTCATCAAAACTGTGAGACGGTCGTTACTCGCTCCAGCGTAAGGTTTGGTATCAGGCATTGTTTAACTCTTCTAAGAGACAGAAAGGAAGCTCATGCCACAAACTCATTAAAGCCAGACAGGTACGTGATCTCCACGATCGGTACCAATGGCTGACCCCAGTTTACGGCCATTTCCGTTTCACCGATCCACACAAGTGAGTGGGGATGGGCGTATAAATTCATAACACCCTCAGCCTTGGTGTACTCCCGTTCTTGGAGATCCCCCATGGTGAGTTGGGTGTTTAGTTGTTCGTTGATTTGATCCAGCACTTCACTGGTTTTAAAAGGAAAGTGCGGTGGATTGATGAGATGACCAGGAACACGGTCAATAATAGACAGAGGCAGTCGGCGATACATGAATCCATCGGATCCGTGCGTCGCATACCGCATGTCAAAGAGCTCGTCGACTGTGACAGGGATAAAGGTATTGGGATCATCTGTGATTTCAGGACGAACATCTAATACCTTGGGGAACCCTAGTTTGACCTTCTCTTCTACCAGTCGTTCCTTGTTCGAAATATAAATCAGATCAAGAGCGATTTGAATAGAAGGTCGATCAAAGTCAGCCTGGTTTATATAGGACATGATTTTCATCATTGCTGACAGTTCCTATAAAGAGACTGGTGCTGCTGTTATGACTAAAAGACGTAGTTACCTAATCAGGAAAATTAAGTAATCATACTTATTTGTGTAATTTTCACCATAACAGACCAAAAAAGAATAGGGCATACAGTGCCTCCTACCAGATCCTTTATGGGGACCGGTAGGAGGCACTGTATGCTTTAAGTCAGGTAGATATTAAGCGTTTGCTGAACGTCTGTGAGACTAGGATGTGCGAGCCCGTCAAGGCGTGCCGCGTCTTGAATAAATGCCTGTAAGACTTTCTGAGTCGAAATACCATTGCGATCGGTTTCCTTATCAGCGGCCTGAATGCGCGCCATCAGTTCCGTATAGCTATACGAATGGGGATGAACGCGTTTGCCATCAAGAAAATCCTGGCGATGGGCTTCGACATATTCCTTTGCTACTGGATGCTCAGTCGAATACACCGAGAGAAAGAGCGTTCTCGGATCAAAGGGGTTGATCTCGTAGATCCGATCGTGCAACTTCAGATTGTATCGGTAGTAGCAGTCTTTCCAAACTGCTTTACCTTTTTGCTCGGCTTCAAGCAAGTAGGTGTGCGGCTCGTCAATTGTGCTGACCAACCGTTGGATCTCAGCTTCGAATTCCACGCCCCATTCTTGCGAGATAGTGAGTTCACTTGTCACCTCGTCGATCTTGCGGGCTTGTTTGAGCATTACCTGGTGCAAGGTAGCGCGCACCGTGAAATGATTCAATACCCGAGCTGTGGCTGAATCCCAGACGTGGTTGAAATCGAGATCGTCGCGCTTGATGCTGCGCTTTAGAAAGAATTCTCGATCAAATACCACGCTGAAGATCTTGTATTTTGGGATGGTCTCCAAACTCAATCCCATCTCCAGCGCCACATTCTCATCAAAGCAGCGCATGATGATGGGACGGATGGCCTTCTTAACACCCGTGAAAGCATCCGAACTGGGCAGTCCAAAAGAAAACTGTTTGTGTACGATGTTCATCATGGTCCTTGTTGATGAGGGCATATAGCCCGGGAAAGAGTCCCGGGCTACAGTAAGGTTTAATCTCGAGCGCGAAAGAAAAAGCCCAAGAACGACTCAACGACATCTTTGCCGTTTCGACGCATGGTGTTGGTGGAAAAGCCGATATTGGTAATGCGAACAGGTTTGAAAAGGATGAGGGAGCCGAAAAGAATACCGTCCTCGATGTACGGGTCGATCACCAGTCCATCTTTGCGAAAGTAAGAAATGAGCATGCTCTCAGCCGACGTATCGTCGTCAATTAAGCGCAGCGTGAAAATGACACGTTCTCGATTGCCCAGAACATCGGGCTGTTTGTACTTGGTGTCTGCACAGGCGCGATTAAACGCCTCAGTCAGACTTTCCAGGTCATATATCGATCCATCAGGTCGGGGTCTGTTTAGGTCACAGATTGCTCCAGTGACTAACTTGCCTTTTGATAGACTTTGAATGTCAATGCTTGAGAGAGTGAGAATACTCATTTTATCATCTTCTACATGATGTCTGTGTGAATGGTTCCAATGTTAGAAGAGCGACTCAGGCGGTCTTCTTTCCAAGAAAGCCGCCAACGATGATCATGACAATGATGGGTAAGTTCAGATAGGGTACACCCGTACCTAAGGCAAAGAGCTTGTATTTATCCCGATAAAAAGGCGTGAGATCCACGCTTGTCATCTTCAGGACGCGGTGCTGATAGTTTCGCCAGTTATCTCCGATCATGAAGATAGCGATAACCAGGAGAAACCACACCAGACTCACCACGACGTACCAATTGTGAAAAGTCATAACATGTTCCTTACCACCGGCGGTTCTTTGAGCGGGGTTGGGTTTGCTGGATGGCCACGAGTATCGCAGCCCCCAGAAAGATCAGTCCCAGGAGATACGGCAAAATCGCCACCACCAGTACGCCTATGGCATACACAACCACGCAGGCAAACGCTATACCTAGTAGCGCAAAGCCCATCAAAGGGCGGTTCATGAGAAGAATGCAAACCAGTAAAATGGCGATTGTGGTGAGTATCATTTTTTCCTCTTAGCCATAGCGCGACTCCAGACACCGGCTTCTAGCTTTTTCATGACATGCCACTCAGGATAGTTAAAGTCTGCCACGGAAAGCTCCACGATATCGAGCACTTGATCTTTGGGTCGCAGTAACACTCCTTGCGAGGTGCCGCGCCCTTCTGGATGAGGCGTGTAGAAGACCGAATCCTTCTCAGCGCGCGCCACATATAGATCGTGCATATTCTTCTTATACCGTTTTAATCGTAGGTGATCGAAGATAAGCTCAAAATCTACGAACTGTTCCAATAGGAACAAGGGGTTTTCGACCCGGTAGTAAATGGCGTAACACTTGCACTTTTCCTGATAGCGTTTATAAAACTCAGGATACATCCACGTATACCAGTGGCTATCAAAAAAGAGCGACCGGTCATTGGTGAGGTTAGCAAGCGTTAATTCCTTAGGCGCTCGCTCTGTATCAGGCGCAAGCCAATGAAACCCCATGAACTCTCGCTCTCCCAAATAAAAGAGCTGTCTGATCATGTTGAAATTATCGGTCGTGATTTGACCGACGTTTGTACCTAGAGCGACGCGCGAATTCATTCGGGGTTCAGAAGAAACTAGTTCTATGGTACCCAAAGGCCCACGTTTAATGCGCGAACGCGGTTGACGACGGGGCTTTTTCGGACCCCAGATGCCTTCAGGCAACATAATTACCTCGCCAAAAGAGGATTGACTTGATACGATTGATTCTCTACGTCAACGTAGAAGTTACCGAATTGATGAACATATACCGGAATCGTTTTGCTATCAACCCGAAGCGAAACACTGATTCGCCATTGCTTTAGACGCAATAGACTAATTCCGGTATCAGTCAGTTTGACGATGCCTGAGAGTACACCCGTTGCTAGATTGACGTCAGGGTCTTTGACAAACCCTAGAATGCGCGGCGGACCAGACATCGGCATTGGTCGATCAAAGAGTGCGGCGGTGTTAAGGCCTGTCTTGGCCATGGGTTTCATGGCTTCTTTTAATGCCTTTTTGATTTCCCGAGGATTGTGCGTCCAACCCATAGGCGAGGGTTTAGTGAAATCAATAAGCGCCATCTCAACGATTTCACCCCGCATCAGTGCATCGAGATCTTTTTGTGTTTGAGCAAAGAAAGGAATCATGTCTCTTAGGTTGTTTGATAGTGATGATTCAGATTACTGCGACTGGCGAGAATGATCTCATCGGTTTCAGCATCCAGATGTTCGGTGAGTTCGTCAAGCAGTGCATTTAAGTCCGCACCCATGGTAAATACGGTGCGCTTTTCAATCCGTGTTGACTCGAGCTTGGTAGGATTCCAGGTGGAATACACTTTGATCACCACCTGGTATTCCATTGTCACCATGAAATACTTCAGTGACTTAGGGTGCTTTTCCAAATGCTCAACGGTGCGCTCTAAGTTGATGAACTTCGCCTGACCGCTACGGGTACCTTCTAGATACCGGCAGCGTTCGGCAAAATCCCGCGCTTCCATGACGGGATTGGCGACGCAGGTATTAATCTTGACACTACGAGCGCGTTCGAATAACCATTGAGTATCGACAAACATCTTAATCCTTCAGAAAGTGTTCCAATCCCAGTTGCTTGGCGATGTATTCCCGGTCTTCTGGACGACTGTCGATGTTCAGACTCTCAGAGCGACCATGGACACGGATGTCGACCTCACCATTTGCAGCGACAAAGACATCGTAAAAGCCCGCGCCCAGCACATCGCCTTCTCGCAAGTAAGAAGCGCGCGCCATCTCTGCATGAATCAAGCAACCATGAAAGGTTTGTGCGATGATTCCGGCTTTCGGGTGGTCAACTACGATGTATTTCTTCTTCGAGTGCGTTTGATTGACTTCCCACTCTTTCATGCGACTCGGCCGTGTAGACTGTTGACGGGCTTCTCGCTCATCGCGGGAAACATCTCTCATGGTCTGAGGAGCATGTGCGTCACGATGTTTTTCTATCGCAGCTTTCATGGGCGGAATACCCAATTTACGCCGTACAGCGTTTTGTTGATTGCGGGCAATCTTATCTGCAATGCTTCCCATGATGAGGATGTTCCTTGTGATTAGAGTGTTTCGATGAGTTTATCGTAGGCGCGTTTAGCCTGACGATACGTGCGATGATAGTTGCGGTTTTTCTTCAATGTCGCCATGCTGACAAACATCATGGTACCACCGGCCGGAAAAGGAATGACAGGCGAGACCGCGTAAAAGGCTGTAGGATCGGCCACAGCACGCTCGCCGTCTGAATAACCAAGCACAAAGGCTGGCTCCAGTACTACGCGCCGATAACCATGACTGTCGCCCAACACCCCTGCAAACCACAAGCACTGACCCGCACGTAAGCGTTTGCCTTTACGCATCTTGCTGACCCTTTTGCAGCATATTGCGTTCGTCAACGGCTTTGTTAAAGCGTTCAGCTTGTCGAGGGCTAAAGCTCACGGTCATGAGGTCGATGGCGATAATCTTGGGCATGATATTCTTATTTGAAGTGAGTAAAAAAGAAGGGAGGAGCCACTGCTGTTAACTCCTCCCCCAAGCGCTACTCGGTAGAATCTTCGTTCGATTCCGCAGTCATTTCCGGACCTGTCTTAAACAGATGCAGAAAGTCTTCACGGCGATAGGGAACAATCTTCCAATCGGTGATCTGATCGTCAGGGTAATGGATGATGGTATTGCCAGCATAAGACGGGGCAAAGAAGCCGTCGCATCCATGACTAGGATTATGCGGATTTTGCTCCAGAGTCGTTCGCACAGCGTTATGGACTTCTTCCCCAGTCACTGTCTTAAGCGTCATCCGATAGCCAAGAGGCGGCAGGCCCGACTTCTCGATGTTCCAGAAGGTATCGGACAAGTAATTATGCGGCGTCATGTACGCCACGTACTCATCGATCAGTGCCAATGGATGCGGTTGGCGCTTAAGCTTCTTTTCGAATTGCTTACGGATCCGATTAGCCACGTACTCGGGCGTGATCTCAACCGGTCGTACCCAAGCGGTACCAATTACGATCTGCCAGCGAAAGGGTTTGAATTTACCCACAGCCCCCTGGATCTCCAGAACGATGGGGAGTTTCTCACTTCCTCCCACAGTTGCCAGACCATGGACGATATTGCCATATCGATCCTTTAGCATTCGCCAGCAATCCGTAAAGATCGCCTCATGGATTGCCTTTTCCATCAATTCTTCTTTTGTTTCTGCCATGGGTGTCTCGATGTGTGATGAGTCTATAAACGAAAATAAGTTATTTGAACCGACGGCCTTTACGCCAGGGTTCGCGCTTTTCAGCCATGAATTGTTGACGAGCTTGTTTCTCGGTATCTTCACCGCTCTCGCAAGCTGCTGGTTCTGCCCAATCGTCTCGTACCGGAATAGTCACATTGGTTTCATTGACTGAGACTTTGGTGACAGGTACGTTTATGATCTTTTCCTGCATCCTACCCTCGTGGCAAAGTGATTCCGGTCTGACCCTGGTACTTGCCTCCACGGTCGGCATACGTCGTCATGCAGGCCTCGCCTTCAAAGAAGAGCACTTGGGCGGCTCCTTGATTGGCGTAAAGCTTCATGGGTAGTGGCGTAGAGTTTGCATACTCCAGCGTGATGTGGCCTTCCCATCCGGCTTCAAGCGGCGTAGCCAAGCAGTTTTTAACAAACACACCAGCTTCCAGCGCGAAGTTCCCGTGTTCGGGCACAGTTAAGCAGTACGTTTTATGAACGCCTTCAACTTCTCGAACAGAGACAACCTTATGGTTACTTTCAACTGATGTACCGTAATGTGTTTTGATAGCATCTTTGAAAGTAAGCAGCGCCTTGACGGAAATCCCTAGTTTCTCAGCAGCCTCACTAATATTCAGAGAGTTTTTGATAGTATCCAAGACCTTCTGGGTAGAAAGTTCAGATAGTTTCACCTTCTCTTTGAAGTTAAGCAATGTCTGAGCAAACCTTTTGAAAACAGTACGGTCGCAATTAAGGAGCTTAGCTGCTCCGCGAATAGTGCCCGCTGTTTCCAGTGCCCGCTGAACTTCGGCTTCCGTAATTTCACTACGAATATTGAGGTTACGTGTTTGCTCAATCTTTGCAGCGCGGTAGTCAGGATCTTCCCAGAGCGCTTTTAAGCGCCGAGAACTTTCTTCTCGAACATGATCCTGGAGCATGTATTGGCGAAACCGATCATCCCTTTCTTGTTTTTGTTCAGGAGTTAAGAGAAGATGCGTGCGCCGTAGTACATTTAAAATACGCTCCCGTTGTGCAAAAGTGCGTTCTGAATTCCAAAGACTAAAAGCAGCATCTTGACATTGCTCCAGAAACTGAGTACGTTTGACAGGATCTTTCATCCGCTCATGATGACTTTCCGAAATGGCACGAGTTACACGGTTACGCCAATCAGGATTTTGCCAATTTTCGATATTGTGCTCACGGATGTGTGCATCAGCATCTTTCCGTTCGATATTGGTCGGGATGTTGTTACGACGATTACCGTCAATGTGGTGACGATGCTCGTTGTCTCCAGCTTCATAGACGCCGTTTTGAATATTCCAAGCATCCGCAAGAACGTGAGTCGAAATAGGCTGGAAACTACCTGGTTGAATTACTGCTTCATAACCACGTGCTACTACACGGTACAATGGCATTAGACTAATACCTTCGGTCAGGTCTTTTGCTTCAACATAAGTCCCGTCATTAAGCATGAATTTATGGTCAGCAGTTGCTCGGATAATTTCTCCGTTATCCAGGGTAACTTCCAAGACCTTGTCTTCACGGTACATTTTGGGTAAGGTGAGCTCCGCCACAACGATGTTACCAGCTCCATTGACCGAGTAACCAAAGAAACGTTCGCCTGCGTTATAGCGCGGGATCATTTCTTCAAAAGAAATGGAAGTACCGTCAACTAAGGCAATTCGAGTCTCGCCCGTAAAGCAACTCATCCCCGTACGGGCATAGGTAGATTTGGCCAGCACAATGCCTGTGACGTTCTTAGGCATACGAAAGTATTCAATGGATCGTGCCAGAACGAACGAATTGGGTGGAATGATGCAGACATCACCTTCAAAATCCACGAAGGAATTTTCATCGAAATCTAAAGGATCGATGACCGTGGAATTGATGTTGGTAAAGATCTTGAATTCGGGAGCGATTCGAATATCGTAACCATAGGAGCTTAACCCGTAGCTTACGATCTTCTTATTGTCTTCTTCACGTACCTGATGAGGGACAAAGGGGTCGATCATCGAAAGATGTTCTCGAACCATCGGATCAAATTCGCGCACTTGATCGTGTTGCCACTGAATATCGCTTGCTCGTTTGACCAGTGCGATTTCTTCATCACTATAAGGCGGTGCGATCCATTCCAGTTCTTGCCCGGTGCGTAGCCGAAAGTGAGTAGGAGTAGCGCAGAGATTTTTGATTTGACGATCAGATAGGATGCTCATGAGTAAGGGGCGAGTATCTTATGGTTTAAGGATAATGTCAGTCACATTAACAGTTTGCGCTGTTAAAAACCAAAAGGTTTTGTTATGGAAATGCTTTTTATGGGAGGAGGTAAACCTCTGCCTCCTAAATATGCTTGGGAAAAGGTTCCGGATTGGTATGCTGGCTACGGTAGCGGCCTGGGTCGCACCGGAAAATACCTTGCAGCACTCACGTTATCAGGCTATCAAAATTACGCTACCTTTTTAGACCTCGATACGACTAAGGTTATCGGCTCGGGAGGTTATACCAATAACTTACTGCATTACGCAGAAAAACACGCAGTCAGTACGATGGGCGCGACACATCTCAATGCCGTGTCGTTTACCGCTGGTGGATACACATCGGGCAATCCCACGAGAAACTGCTACCGTATGAATCTCAGCGGCACACCGCCGTCTAGTGTGCAGACCATCTCGATCACACCCAATACGTTCACGGCTCGGACTAACGTGGGACTGTGCGGCACGCACGGCGAATCGAACTACGCGGGCTACATCTATGGGGGAGCAAACTCCACTGGTGAAGCCAACCCCCTATCCACGATGTATCGCGTCGATTTGACAGGTAGCGCCGGTATTGTAGCCATGACGTACACGGGAACGCCCGGTGTACTTATGAATCCCGCCATGTGTCACCATCATGACATCGGACTATGGATGCATGGCGGGAATACCGGTAGTGCGGTCACGAATAAATTGTGGCGGATGGACCTCACTACCAACACATGGACTGAAGTCATCCCTACAGGCATGACTATGCCTGCCCTTAAGATGCATTCGATGTACTACTACGGCGGATATATCTACATCTTTGGGGGATCTGATGGTAGCAACAACAATTTATTCACCTATCGCTACGAAGTTGCAACCAACACTCTCACCATGTTAGACGGCACGCTGCCTATTGCCGCGCATCTGACAGGTAACGTCCTTTATTACGACGGCTATCTTTATGGCTACTCAGGACCTGGTGTGGGTAACCTCATCCGCATGCGCATTTAGAATGTGCCCCATATAGCCCGGGATTGACCCGGGCTATATGTCTGACCAACGTTACCCGTTGATCATGGTTTCTTGATAATACGCGCATTCTTCTGACAGAATGACGAGATTTTCGTTTTCTGCCGGGGTTAGGTTCGGGAAGGCGTCCATGCGACAGTCTCGGTTTTGGTTTGTAGGGGGAGCAGATCTTCGAAAAGACCCTTAGCGTCAAGCCGATCGGAGAGCTGGATAAACGCCAGCATCGCAAAAGGCTCCCAGCAAGACAAGTGGCGACGAGCCCGCCAGGTTTGTCGGATCAAACCACCCACCACATGAGAGCTATGCTGTCGAGGCACCATGTGATGCAGGATTTCATTAACGCTTTCTGTATCACGTCGTACAAATTTAGCTTCGACGATACGCATGAGCCAGCGTGAGGCTGTACGATCCGTGATCGATGTATCGGCTCGCATGCGCAAGAGCCGCTTGATAATTAAAAGAGCTTGTTGTTCGGAAGA
>Ga0180219_1002863_pt1 | contig 10052 bp, 10 predicted proteins | sample eDN3rd30CBELigMG_FD_151338 | JGI IMG/M metagenome (GOLD analysis project Ga0180219, IMG submission 151338) | Enriched Miracle-Growth compost microbial communities from Emeryville, California, USA - eDNA 3rd pass 30_C BE-Lig MG (version 2)... ... | reverse complement strand
CATAGATGCCTCCGAGGATGACCACGGGCAGCAAAAGGGCGGGCAGGGCGCGCCAAAGCGCTGTGAGTATGGGAAGGCGTTCGACCTCGTCGCCGCGGCCATAGCCCTTGATCCTCGTATAGATGAGCACGAAGGCCATCATGACGATGCCGATGAAGATGCCTGGCCCGATACCGCCGATGAAGAGTTCACCGATCGAGACCTCGGCGGAGACGCCATAGAGAATGAGCGGAATGGATGGCGGGATGATGATGCCGAGTTCGGCCGATGTCGCCTGCAGGGCCGCGGCATAGGTCACCGGATAGCCGTGGCGCACCAGGGCCGGTATCAGAATGGCGCCGATGGCGAATGTGGTGGCGATCGAGGAGCCGGAGACGGCCGCGAACATCATGCAGGTGAGCACGCAGGTCGCCGCAAGGCCGCCCTGAACGCCACCGACGATGGATTTGGCGAGATCGACAAGGCGCTGCGAAATGCCGCCGCGCTCCATGATATTGCCGGCGAGAATGAAGAAGGGAATGGCGGCGAGCGGGAATTTGTCGATCGCCGAAAAGATTTCCTTGGGTAGGATGAGGAGGTTGGTGTTCGAGACCAGAAGGCCGACAGCACCTGCGAGCCCGATCGAAACGGCCACCGGCACCGAGACCGCAAAGCCGAGGACCATAACAACCAGCATGATGATGGACATGATGGCTTCCTAAACGATGTTTTCGATTTCGGCGTCTGCATCGGCCTGGGCCGCGCGAGGCTCGACATAGTGGGCTATGGCCGAAAGGGCGGCGCATACGCAGCCCACGGGGATAGCCAGATAGGCCCAGAACATAGACATGGACTCGAGGCCGATAATCGTCTGGCTCGATCCGCGCCTTGCATAATCGAGGCCCCAATAGCCGAGCAGGGCCAGAAAGACCAAGGTAACGATGAGGACTATGGTCTCGTGGGCGCGTTGATAGCGCCGCGGCATGAGGCGGCGCATCATGTCGACGGTGATCATTCCGCCCATGCGGAAAACCACGGCCACGCCGATGAACACCATCCAGTTGAGGCTGATGCGGATAAGGACCTCGGTCCACTCGAAGGGGAATTTGAAAATGAAACGGGAGAGCACCTGCAAGAGGCCGAGGCAGGCCGCGAAAGCCAGCAACGCCGATGCGAGAACGGTGATCGCCGCCGACATCCGGCTTTCCAGCCGAAGGAACACGTTGCGCATGAAATGACCGATCTGTTGAGAAAAAAGGCCGGCACGCGAGCGCGCCGACCTTCGGGAGGAACCCCTTATTCGCTCGGCTGGAAGTCGCGAATGCGCGCGAGATCCTCGGCGCCCAAGGCCTCGAACTCGGCGGCCAGCGGCGCGAGGGCCTCGACGAACGCTTCCCGATCGATGTCTTCGATGATTTCCATGCCTTCGCTGCGCATGACTTCGATGGCGTTAGCCTCGTCCTGATCCACGCGGGCGCGGTTTGCTGCGGCCCCCACCTTGGCGGCGGCGACGAAGGCTTCCTGGTCTTCAGGGGGCAGCGAGTTGAACAGATCCAGATTCATCAGGAAGACGCAGGGCGAGAAGACATGACCGGTCATGGTCAGATATTTCTGCACCTGATTGAAATTATTGGACTCGATCACCGATAGCGGGTTTTCTTGCCCGTCCACCACGCCCTGCTGGAGAGCGGCGAAGACTTCGGTGAAGGCCATCGGCGTCGGCAGGATGCCGAATTCACGATAGGCGGCGATGTGCACGGAGTTTTCCATCGTACGCATCTTGAGTCCGGCCAGATCCTCGGGCGAGGTGATCGGGCGGGTATTATTGGTCATGTGACGGAAACCGTTATCGGCCCAGGCCAGGCCCTTGATGCCATGGGGCTCGAAACGGGCAAGCAATTCGTCTCCGATCTCGCTGTCGAGCACGCCGCGGGCATGGGCGTAGTCGCGGAAGAGATAGGGGACGTCGAGCACGCTCAGTTCGGGCACGAAATTGGGTACCGGGCCCGTCGAGGTAAAGGTCAGCTCAAGCGTGCCGAGCTGCACGCCTTCGATCGACTCCCGTTCTGCGCCGAGCGAGCCGGCATAGAAGGTCTGAACATCGTATCGGCCTTCGGTGAGCTTTTCCAATTCCTCAGCGAAAGCGTCGATGGCAACGCCATGATGGCCGTCCTGCGGCATCGATACATTGATGCGCATCACCGTCTGCGCAAAGGCCGATGGGGCGAACATGGCCGCCATGATCGCTGCGGCCGCAACCGTCTTGGTTATCCGAAGTCCTATGGTCATGAGATTCCTCCGCTGGGTTACCTGGCTACCCGATACCCGCGCGGGCCGGGTTTTATTCCCTGGTGCGCCCAACATTTCAGGATGAAGTTTTCTGCGTCAAGAAAAATCGATTTGTATGATTATATTCTTATAGCATTACGACAAGTAATTCTGATTTCTATTTGACTTGTTAGCTGGTCGACATTAGCACTTTTCTGGTCAGGTGCAGGGAGGATACTTGAAATTGATCCTAATGACCGTCAAGTATTTCGTGAAGGATGGGCATTTGGACGAAGTTCTCGCGGGGCTTCGTGAAATGAAGGAGCAGGTGTCTGCTCACGAGCCCGACTGCCTCGTCTATCAGGTGTGGCAGTCCAGGGACGAAGCCAACCTCCTGTTGCTTCAGGAGGTTTATGCGGATGAGCCGGCGCTTTTGGCGCATCGCGAAACGCCGCACTTCAAATCCATCCTGGAAGCACGGGTCATTCCGCTGCTGAACGACCGCGTGCGTGAATTCTACCTGCCTCAAATTCAGTAATTCGGCGCGGCGCAAGCGAACCGGAATAAAGCCGGCGCGCCAGAACAAGAACTACCAATGGGAAGAGGAAACTGACTATGAACGCGATCAAAACTTCGGCTCTGGCCATGTTGGCTGTGGCCTCGATGAGCTTTGGGGTCGTGGCCCAGGAAGCCGCGCCCTTCAAGGCTGCCGACTGGGTCTATGGCCCCAACAACGACCCCGAAGGCGAGGTCGAGATCTGGAACACCGCCAAGCAGAAGATTTCGGCCGGCGAAGACCTCGTGGGCGGCACGGTTCGGTCCACCGATGCGCGCATCTATTGCTCCATCGCCAATGCCGGCTACGACTTCACCTGGACGGAAATGCAGCACGAGGCGATCAGCTGGGAGACGGTCGCCAAGATGTGGGCGACCTGCCCGGATGCCGCTGCCGTTCCTGGCGTGCGTTTGCCCTATGTTGATGAGCATCAGGTGCAGCAGGCCCTCGATATGGGCGCCATGGTGCTGGTGTTCCCCACCATCGACACCGTCCAGGAAGCCGAAGATGCTGTGCGCTGGACCAAGTTCCCGCCCTATGGCTCGCATAGCTCGGGTGGCGGCCAGGGTCCGTCTTCGATCTGGAACGACGTGCCGGGCGGCTATCGCGCCACCTTCAACGACAACATCGTCGTCATCCTGATGATCGAAACGCTGGAAGGCGTCGAGAATGTCGAGGAGATCGCCAAGGTCGAAGGCGTCGATGCCCTGTTCGTGGCCTCGGGCGACCTCGGCAACTTCTCGGGTTATGCCCAGGGCGATGCCGAATATGAATCGCTTGTCGATCGCATCGCCGCAGCGGCCAAGGCCAATGACCTGCAGGTGTGCGGCCCGCTCGGCTGGCGCGCCGATCGCGAAGGCTTCACCTGCTTCCAGGGCGGCAACGACGTTTCGCTTGTCTCCCAGGGCGCCAAGGCGGAGCTGGAAGCCACCGCACGGGCGAGCAACTGACCTCCCAGACGCGGCGCCACCAATACGGCGCCGCGTTTCCTGCCCCTGTCGAATAGGAGACACTCATGAAAGTCGGGTTTATTGGTTTGGGTATCATGGGTACTCCCATGGCCGGCAACCTTATCAAGGGCGGCCACGAATTGTTCGTTTATGACCGTGTCGGCAAGTCCGATGCGCTGCCGGAGGCGACTTTCTGCGCGTCCTCGCGCGAAGTCGCCCAGAATGGCGACATCATTATCGTCATGGTGCCCGATACACCCCATGTCGAAGCGGTGCTGTTCGGCGAGAACGGCCTTGCCGAAGGACTCAGCTCCGGCAAGACGGTCGTCGATATGAGTTCCATCTCGCCCATCGCTACCAAGGACTTCGCCACCCGCATCGCGGCTCTGGGCTGCGATTATCTCGACGGCCCGGTTTCAGGCGGTGAAGTCGGCGCCAGGCAGGCGAGCCTGTCCATCATGGTGGGCGGCAGCGAAGAGGCCTTCGCCCGCGTCAAGCCGCTGTTCGAACTGATGGGCAAGAACATCACCCATGTCGGGGCGGCCGGCGACGGGCAGACCGCCAAGATCGCCAACCAGATCGTGGTGGGATTGACTATCGGCGCCGTTGCCGAGGCGCTGGTCTTCGCCTCAAAGGCCGGAGCCGATCCGGCCAAGGTGCGTCAGGCCCTGATGGGCGGTTTTGCCTCCTCGCGCATTCTTGAAGTGCATGGGGAGCGCATGGTCAATCGCACCTTCGATCCAGGCTTCCGCATCGAATTGCACCAGAAAGACCTCAACAATGCCCTGGATTCGGCCCGCCGCCTGCAGCTGGCGCTGCCGTCCACGGCGATCTGCCAGCAATTGTTCAGCACTTGCGCTGCTATGGGCGGCAGTGCATGGGATCACTCGGCGCTGATAAAGGCGATTGAGCTCATGAGCGCGCACGAGATCGCCTGAGCCAGCCAGCATCGAGACCCGAGCCATATCCATGTCTTATAGTTCCGCGGGGACGGGAGACCCGTTTGTGTCTCTCTCATCAGATCGGCATGCCAGCAGCAAGGCGATCCTCGACGCTCTGTTCGAGGCGGCGCTGAATGCCTCTTTTCCCGAGGGCAAGTTCGAAGGCCGGCTGCCGCCGAAGCCGGCCGGCCGCACCATCGTTCTCGGGGCCGGCAAGGCGGCGGCGCGCATGGCTGCCGCCTTCGAAGAGGCCTGGGGAGAACCCTGCGAAGGGCTGATCGTGACGCGTTACGGCCATGCCGCGTCCACGCGCTGGGTCAGGGTGGTCGAAGCCGCCCATCCCGTGCCGGACGAGGCCGGGCTCAACGCCACCACGCAGATCCTCGATTACGCGAAAAGTGCGGGCGCCGACGATCTGGTCATCGTGCTGATTTCGGGTGGGGCCTCCTCGCTGCTCACTCTGCCCATCGACGGCATGACCCTTGCCGAGAAGCAGGACATCAACCGTCAATTGCTGCGCAGTGGTGCGCCGATCGGCGACATGAATTGCGTGCGCAAGGCGCTTTCGGCGGTGAAGGGCGGCAAGCTGGCGCTGGCGGCGGCACCGGCGCGGGTCGTGACCTATGTGATTTCCGATGTGCCCGGCGACGATCCCTCGGTAGTCGGGTCCGGGCCCAGCATTGTCGAGCCCAATTCGGTCGATGAAGCCCTCGCCATCCTCGATCGCTTCGATATCGAGGTGCCCGCAACCGTGCGCGGCCTGATGCAAAAAGGGGGCGGCACCACCGCTGCTGCCATCGATAATGAGGTTCATCTTATCGCCAGCCCACGGGCTGCCTTGGCCGCGGCGGCAGCGAAGGCGCGCGACTTCGGCTTCACGCCCATGATCCTCGGCGATGCCATCGAGGGTGAAGCGCGCGAGGTCGGCGCGGCCATGGCCGGCATTGCCCTGTCGGCTCGCCGCTATGGCGATCCGTTGCCGACGCCCTGCGTGCTTCTGAGCGGCGGCGAAACGACCGTCACCGTGCGCGGTGAGGGCAGGGGCGGGCGCAATGCCGAGTTCCTGCTTTCTCTCGCCCTCCATCTGCGCGGCGAGCCGGGTATCGCCGCCATTGCCTGCGATACCGACGGCATTGACGGTTCGGAAGACAATGCCGGCGCCTGGTTCGACGAGAGCATGCTGCTTAACGCCGATCGCGCCAGCCAGCATGATGCCCTTCATCGCAATGACGCCTATTCCTATTTTTCGGCGACCGGCAATCTGGTCGTCACCGGGCCGACGCTCACCAATGTCAACGACTTCCGGGCCATCCTCATCCGGTGATTTGAGGGACGGCAACGAATGGGGCGGCAAGTGATCAGACGGCTGAGACGAGTAAAGATAGTTGCGACGCTAGGTCCTTCGAGCCATGAGGAGCGGATGATCGAGGATCTGGCGCGGGCTGGTGCGGATGTGTTCCGCATCAATATGAGCCATGCCAGCCATGAGGTGCTGCACCAGACGGTCGAGCGCATCCGCAATGTCGAAAAGACCCTCGGCCATCCGCTCGGCATCCTCGCCGATTTGCAGGGTCCCAAGCTGCGCGTCGGCCGCTTCGCCGAAGGCGCGGTGCAACTGGTGGCGGGCCAGGGCTTTGTCCTCGACAGCACCGACAAGCCCGGCACCATCGAACGGGTCTACCTGCCCCATCCCGAAATCATCGAGAGCGTGTCGGTCGGCGACCGGCTGCTGCTGGACGACGGCAAGCTGCAGCTGAAGGCCACCAAGGTCGGCCATGGCGCCATCGAGACCGAAGTGGTCTATGGCGGCAAGCTCTCTGACAGGAAGGGCGTGTCGCTGCCCGACACGCTGCTGCCGGTCGGGGCCCTGACCGAGAAGGACCATGCGGACCTCATCGAAGCGCTCAAATGCGAAGCCGACTGGATTGCCCTTTCCTTCGTGCAGCGGCCCGAGGACATCATCGATGTCAGGAAGATCGTGCAGGGCCGCGCCGGGGTGATGGCCAAGATCGAAAAGCCGCAGGCGGTGGAGCGGCTCGAGGAGATCATCAAGCTGTGCGACGCCTTCATGGTGGCGCGGGGCGATCTCGGGGTGGAGCTGCCGCTCGAAACCGTGCCGGGACTGCAAAAGCGCATGATCCGCATCGCCCGCCGCTATGGCAAGCCGGTGGTGGTGGCGACGCAAATGCTGGAATCGATGATCTCCTCGCCGGTGCCGACGCGCGCCGAAGTCTCGGACGTGTCGATTGCGGTGTTCGAGGGGGCCGATGCCATCATGCTGTCGGCGGAAAGCGCCTCGGGCATGTATCCGATCGAGGCGGTGGCGACGATGAACCGGGTTGCGGTGGCGGTCGAGAACGACGTCAACTATCGCAGCATCATCCGGGCGCAGGCGACGGAGCCCGAGGCGACAGCGGCCGACGCCATTTCGGCGGCGACGCGCCAGGTTGCCGAAACGCTCGATCTTGCCGCCATCGTCACCTACACCTCTTCGGGCTCGACCGGCATCAGGGCGGCGCGCGAGCGGCCGAGTAAGCCCATCATCGCCTTGTCGCCGAACCGGCGGACGAGCCGGCGGCTCTCCGTCGTGTGGGGCATTCACTGCGTGCAGACCGACGATGCGGTGAGCCTTGAGGACATGGTGGACCGGGCCTGCGTCATTGCCTATCAGGAGGGCTTCGCCCGCCCCGGCGATCGCATCGCCATCACCGCCGGCGTCCCCCTCGGCACGCCGGGCGCAACCAATATGCTCAGGATTGCCTTTGTCCGCCAGGACGGCGCCGGCTCGAGCTGAGCCGCGTGCCGCCGGCGCGGCCTCTCCGGTAGCCAGACAGCAAAAAGCCCGCTTGCGCGGGCTTTTTCATAGCACAGCTGGCGGGAGCTCAGCCCTGGCGGGCCTTGTAGCGCTTGTCCACCTTGTTGATGATGTAAACCCGGCCGCGACGGCGGACGAGCTTGTTCGCGCGGTGGCGAGTCATCAACGCCTTCAGCGAGTTGCGGATCTTCATCTCTTTATCCTCGGTCAAACAAAAGGGGCGCCAAGGCGCCCGAAAACTTGGCCGGAACATAGGCAAGTCAGACCCATCTGTCAACGCGGCAAACAGAGTGTTTTCCGCCAGTTTCCGACAAAAAGTTCCGTTAACGGGACGAGCGTAAAATGATGGCGCGAACCACTGAGATATCAAGGCGCCCATCATGACATACGATAAGTCGCCTATCCTGATTTGCGACCCGAGCCCGCATATGGCGAACATCATCGCCGGCATGGCGCGCACGCTCGGCCTGCGCAATATTTTCGAAGCCTACGACATGCGCGCCGCACGAAGCGCACTCTCGCTGCGCCGCTTCGGCCTCGTCCTGCTCAACGACTATCTGGGCAAGGACGACACTATAGCCTTGCTGCGCGCGCTGCGCGCCGATCCCGACCATATCAATCGCACCGTGTCGGTCATCATGATGTCCTCGGCACCGGACAAGGACCTTATCGCCGCCGCCCGCGATGCCGGCGTCAACGAGTTCCTGCGCAAGCCCTTCGCCGTCAATCACCTGCAATCGCGGCTGACGGCGCTCGAGGCCCATCCGCGAACCTTCATCGTATCGGAGAGCTATTGCGGCCCCGATCGACGGCGCCGCACCGAGGCATTCGACGGAGAAGACCGCCGCCACGCGAACCCCGGCTGAAGCGAAGGCTCCTCCCTGAGGGAGGAGCCTCGTGTTCAGCGGCTTTCGGCGATCCGGACATCGTCCGGCAGTTCGATCTCGCGCCAACGATGGCAGGCGACGAGCCGGCCGCCTTCCAGCGTTTCGAGCGCGGGGCGCTTTTCGGCACAGAATGGCCGCGCGTGGCGGCAACGCGTGCGGAAAGTGCAGCCCGAGGGCGGATTGATCGGCGAGGGAATTTCCCCCTTGAGCGCATCGATGCTGCGCTGTCGCGCCAGCTTCGGATCGGGGATCGGCACCGCCGTCAGCAGCGCCCGCGTATAGGGGTGCTTGGGATCGTCATAGATCTCGTCGCCGGTCGCGAGTTCGACGATGCGCCCGAGATAGAGCACGAGGATGCGGTCCGACACATGCCGCACCACCGAAAGATTGTGCGAGATGAAGATCAGCGTCAGCCCGAACTCGTCCTTGAGCTCGGCCAGCAGGTTGAGAATCTGCGCCTGGATCGACACGTCGAGCGCCGAAACCGGCTCGTCGCAGACGATGAGCTTGGGTTCGGTGATCAGCGCGCGGGCAATGCCGATGCGCTGCGCCTGTCCGCCCGAGAATTCATGCGGGTAGCGATTGATCATCTCGGGCAGGAGCCCGACGGCCTCCATGGTCTTGAGCACGCGCGCGCGCCGCTCGTCGCGGTTCAGTTCCGGCCGCAGCGTCCGCAGCGGATCGGCGATGATATCGCCCACAGTCATGCGCGGATTGAGCGAGGCCAGCGGGTCCTGGAAGATGATCTGCAGGTCCTGCCGGCGCTTGCGCATCTCTTCGGCCGGCAGCCGGGTCAGATCCTGGCCGAGCCAGAGCACCTGGCCTTCATCGGGCGACAATAATTGCAGGATGCAGCGCCCGAGCGTCGACTTGCCGCAACCGCTCTCGCCGACAATGCCGAGGGTTTCGCCCTTGCGGATGGTGAAGTTGATGTTTTCGAGCGCCGTCAGCGTCAGCGGCCGCGCGAACAGCCCGCCGGAGACCGAGAAGGTTTTCTTGAGATCCTTGATCTCGAGGAGATTGATGGGAGCTTGCTCCATTATGCCACCTGCCCGTATTTCATCGGGCCTTCATAAAAACAGGCCTTTTCACGGCCATTGCCGATATGGGCGAGCGGCGGACGCTCGCCGAGGCAACGGTCGAACGCGAAGGCGCAACGCGGATTGAACGAACAGCCCTTGGGCAGGCGTTCGAGGCTCGGCGGCAGGCCCTGGATCGGATCGAGCCGCTCGGCGCGCTTGGCGATATGCGGCGTCGAATGCAAAAGCCCCAGCGTATAGGGATGGCGCGGATCGTAGAACAGATCGTCGACACTCCCCTTCTCCACCGCCCTGCCGCCATACATCACCATCATGCGGTCGGCGACGCCCGCCACCACGCCGAGATCATGGGTGATGAGGACGAGCGAGGTGCCGAAATCGTTGATGAGCGAACGGAAGAGATCGAGCATCTGCGCCTGCACCGTCACATCGAGCGCCGTGGTCGGTTCGTCCGCGATCAGGATCTTGGGCTGGCACAGCAGCGCCATGGCGATCATGACGCGCTGGCGCATGCCGCCCGACAATTCATGCGGGAAGGCATTGGCGCGCTTGACGGGTTCGGGGATGCCGACCCGTTCCAGCATCTCGATCGCCGATTTGATCGCCGCTTCTTTGG
>Ga0180219_1002862_pt1 | contig 10053 bp, 9 predicted proteins | sample eDN3rd30CBELigMG_FD_151338 | JGI IMG/M metagenome (GOLD analysis project Ga0180219, IMG submission 151338) | Enriched Miracle-Growth compost microbial communities from Emeryville, California, USA - eDNA 3rd pass 30_C BE-Lig MG (version 2)... ... | reverse complement strand
TGGTCCACGGCGCCTTCGCCGACGCCTCCAGCTGGAACGGCGTGACGCGCATCCTCGAACACGACGGCTACACCGTGGTGGCCGCCGCCAACCCGCTGCGCGGCGTCGCCAGCGACGGCGCCTACGTGGCCAACATCCTCGCCAGCCTGAAGACGCCGGTGGTGCTGGTCGGGCACTCCTACGGCGGCAACGTCATCAGCGCCGCGGCCGGTGACGCCGGCAACGTCAAGGCGCTGGTCTACGTCGCCGCCTTCGCCCCCGCGGCCGGGGAGAGCGCCGCCGACCTGGCCGGCAAGTTCCCCGGCAGCACCCTCGGCCCGACCCTGGCGCCGCCGGTGACGCTCGCCGGCGGCGGCAAGGACCTGTACATCCAGCAGGACAAGTTCCACGCCCAGTTCGCCGCCGACGTGCCCGCCCCGGAGGCCGCGCTGATGGCCGCGGCCCAGCGCCCGGTCACCGAGGCCGCGCTGAACGAGAAGGCCGGCGCCGCCGCCTGGCAGCGCATTCCCTCGTGGTTCGTCTACGGCGACCAGGACCGCAACATCCCCCCGCAGGCCCTGGCCTTCATGGCGCAGCGGGCCCACGCCAAAGGCGTCGAAGTGGTCCGCGGCGCCTCCCACGTGGTGATGGTCTCGCACCCCGATGCGGTGGCCCGCTCGATCGAGAAGGCCGCTGCTTCGCTGTAGGGCGGTGCGGGGCAGGGGGCCTGGCGATGTCCAGGCCCCTGGCGCCCGGCGGCGTGGCATTCAGTCCGGCCACCAGCGGCTCGGGGAAACTGAAAATGCCGCTTCCCCCTGGAGGGAAGCGGCATTCGCTGGCACGGCGGGTGTGGCGCGTTCGGATCAGATGGGCATCAGGGCGGGTTCGACACCGCAGATGAGGCGCCCATAGGATTCGAAGTTGCTGGTGACCGTCACGAACGGATGCTGGGTGCCGACCTTGATATCCTGCCAGATGCCGTTCAGGGCGTTGTCGCGTCGCGAGAACGAGCCCCCGCTGGCGGAGGCGAGCAGGTCGACCGCTTCCCAGACGAGCTGGTTGGACGCGGAGGTGTCGCGGATGATCCGCGCGCGATCCAGCAGCGGCATGTATTCCCCGCGTTCGGCCCAGGCATCCATTTCGCGGGCGGCGCGGATCATGATTTCGTTCGCGGCATCGATCTTCGCCGTGGCCACGCCCAGCTGGATATGCGTCACCGGCGCCTCGCCCTGCTTGTCGTAGGGCGTGAGTTTGATGTCGCGCCTGGGCAGGCCGGCCAGGAAGTTCTCCAGGTAGTGCATGCCGGCGCCCAGCACCGGGTAGGACAGGATCGCCACCGACAAGGGCGCGAAGGCCGTGAGGTACAGGTTCTTCTCGGGGAAGGTGCGTTCCTGGGTGCCCAGGGTGCAGGCGCCGAGGTCGGCGATCCGCTCCCAGGGAATGAATACGTTCTCCATGCTGACGTTGGAGCTGCCGCTGCCGCGCAGGCCCGACGCATCCCAGTCATTGAGCACGGTGATATCGCTCAAGGGCACCAGCGCAACCCCCATGCCGCGGATCTGACCGTCGACGGAGGCCTCGTTGACCGCCTCGTCGAAGGTCGGCACCCCCAGCAGGACGTAGTCCGCCTGGGGCACGCCCGAGCAGAAGAACCAGATGCCCTTTTCGATCAGGATGCCACCCTCGACCTTCCTGCCCTGGGCGCCGCGCGGGGAGAAAACCCCGGCCATCCGCACATTCGGGTTGGCGAAAACCTCATCGACGACCTTCTTCGGGAAGAAGCCCGCGGCGACATAGGAGCACATGGTATTGAGCGAGACGGACCAGGCCACGCCGGCATCGCCCTTGCCGATTTCGGTGACCACGCGGCGCCAGGTGTCGACCTTCGCTTCGAGCCCGCCGTATTCGCGCGGAATCATCATTTTGTAGACGCCGGCTTTCTCGAAGGCATCCGCGATGTGCCGGGGAACCCGTGAATGTTCGACGACTTCCTGGCGTGCCGCACGAATCTGCGGAACGAAGTCCCTGACCCAGGCGACCAGTCGTTCTTCGCGATCCCGTGCTTCGATTGGCGATTCGGTAATAGCGTTCATCTTTGTATTTCTCCTTATGGGTGACGCGGCGTTAAAACTTCGTGACGAAACTGAGAACCGGGCCATCCACTTGTGGCGTGGCGCTGCCGGAAGTCATCTTGAGGTACTTGAGTTTGATGAATGCGGGCCTGTCTCCCAGGCTGAAGTCATATTGAACGATGGGGCCGATTGAAAACGCATCGCCGCGAATGCCGTTGCTGTCTCCGTGCACTTTGTCGTCGGCAATCTGGCTCCACCCGGTTCCGGCAATACCCAGTGTCCAGTTCCCGAACATTTCGCTGGCGCTGAAATCTACCGACACGGTATCCGCGGAGTCGTAATCCGAATCCTGGTTTTCGGTGTAGTGGTTGTAGAACAGCCGGGCGCTAACCTGTGTCGCATGGCCTGCCGCGCCGAAAATGGAAGGGGAGGTATGGGTCAGCGCGACACTTGGCGAGAAGGTATAGAAGTTCGACCCCACGTTTATCGGCTTGTGTTTGTCGTATTTACCCGTGGGCCAGGTGGCGCCCATCGATAACAGTACGGCGGTGCCGTAGGGAATTACCCGGCCGCCCTGGGGCTGTTTGGAGAAGTTCTCGCTGGGCATGAACTTGCTCCACATCAGCAAGTCGGTATAGGTGTCCATCACACCTTCGGAACAGTTCTTGCCGGTGCCGCCAAGTTGATAGCAGACCCTTTGGTAGCCGACGCCGATCGAGGAGGCGAGTTGGCCGCCAAAGAGCTGATGGTCATAAACGATCAGGCCGGCAACGGCGCCGATGCCCAGGTGGCCATCGCCCTTGGCCTTGCCGCCGCCATCGAGCCGATAGTCTCCCAGCTTGAGTGGCGCGCCCACCACGCCGTAATAAAGTCCGGGAACCGGCGGAAGCAGCGCCTGGTTCAAGTCCGTTCCACCGATAGGACCCGCCGGGGCTATGCCTTCCGTTGCGTAGGAAGTCGACACGCTTAGCATCGAACCGAGCAGAATTGCGCCGAATAACTTTGTCTTCGTCATTGGAGTGACCGCCTCATTTTGTTTTTATTTTTATTGCATGGCTTTCAACAGGCTTGCGTCCGTATGGCGAACACGAGGGCACGACACCCACTTCGGGTGGGTAGCGAGCGATACCTTGTTTGCGCTTGGCGTTGAACGCCTGGCCATCGGAGCGATGCCTTCACAAAGTAGACACTCTGTATGCCTCTAAAGTCAACACTCCCTTCCGCTCTTTTCGGCAGCACGCTCGATCCGCGCTTTGGTTGGCAGCCAAGCTATTTTTAACCAACTGTTTTTAAACGAAATTTTTGGGTGATTCAGGCGGATTGGCCAACCGACTCCCACGTGGCGCGGGCCCTGGCGGGGGGAGATGTTGCGCCTGGGCTCGTTGAAAGCGCTCGGTTCACAAAAAATATTTCCATGTTTATCAACTGGATAGAGCTTCATGCCGAGAAGCGCTTGCCGTGTGTCCGGCTACCTGATTGACAAGGGGGTTCGGTAAGACTAACGTCTGCAAAAAATACATCATGTCTATTATGACGAATGACTGAAGCACGGCCTTCGTTGCGGCTTTGGAAGTGAACGGGACGCCATGGGTTGCTCATTCGAGGTGGAAGAGCTGGTCAGCGGCCGCAAGTTCTCTTGCAGTTCCGGCCAGAGTGTTCTCAAGGCAATGGAACTCAGTGGCTGCCAGTGCATTCCGGTCGGTTGTCGTGGCGGCGGTTGCGGGCTGTGCAAAGTTGTCGTGGTCGCGGGCGACTACGAATGCGGAAAGATGAGCAAGCGGTATGTAACGGAAGAGTCGCAGGCGCGCGGCGAAGTGCTTGCGTGCCGGGTCTATCCCTTGAGCCACATGGTTGTAAGGGCATGCCCGGCGGGAAAGTAGAAACTTCCTGCCGTGAAGAATAATAACAATGAGGTGAAACCATGAAAAAAGGTGTCCTTCGTCCGGGTCATATACAACTTCGGGTATTGGATCTCGAGGCGGCGCTAAGGCATTACACGAAAGTGCTCGGTCTGATCGAGATGGACCGTGACGACCAGGGGCGCGTATACCTGAAGGGCTGGACCGAGGTGGAGAAGTTCTCCGTGATTCTCTGCCAGGCCGAGGAGCCGGGCGCCGATTTCATGGGTTTCAAGGTCGTCGACGAGTCGGCGCTCCTGCAACTGGAGCGCGACCTGGTGGCCCATGGCGTCGAGGTCGAACACCTGCCGGCGGGGGAACTCAAGGACTGCGGGCGCCGCATCCGCTTCGGCTCGCCTTCGGGCCATCGGTTCGAGCTCTACGCGGACAAGCGCTACACCGGGAAATGGGGCATCGACAACGTCAATCCCGAGGCCTGGCCGCTAGGGCTGGAAGGCATGAAGGCTATGCGCTTCGACCATTGCCTGTTCTTCGGCGACCAACTGGAGGAAACCCTCGCCCTGTTCGTCGACGTCCTGGGCTTCTTCCTGACCGAACAGGTGGTGGATGCGGATGGCAATCGTCTCGCCCAGTTCCTGAGCCTGGCCACCAAGGCGCACGATATCGCCTTCATTCACTATCCGGAGAAGGGCCGGCTGCACCATGTCTCCTTCCTCCTGGATAACTGGCAGGAAGTGCTCTATGCCGCCGACCTGCTCTCCATTACCGATACGTCCATCGATATCAGCCCGACCCGCCATGGCCTGACCCACGGCCAGACGACCTACTTCTTCGATCCGTCCGGAAATCGCAACGAAGCCTTCTGCGAGGGCAACTACGTCTACCCGGACCACCAGCCCGTCACCTGGACGGCGGATCAGCTGGGGAAAGCCATTTTCTACCACGACAAGACGATCAAGGAAGCGTTCGTCTCGGTGGTTACCTGAGGCATTCCCGCGCGCCGTCGAGCATCGACGGACGAACTCCCATAAACGGTACGGGCTGTTCTGCGAAGCGCTTCGTGCATCGACGGACGCCGTACCGGTATTTCCAGAATTCTTCGAAACTGCGAGGTCGATGTGACAGCCACGATAACCAGCCCTGAAATCGGCCGAGAGATCATTGCCGCCAATTACCGGACCAATCTGCACGACCAGGGGGAAGGATTCCCTTGCGTCCTGATCCACGGCTCCGGCCCGGGCGTGACGGCCTGGGCCAACTGGCGGCTGACCCTGCCCCGGCTCGCCGGGCAGCGGCGGGTGATTGCGCCGGACATGCTGGGCTTTGGCTACAGCGAGCGCCCGCAGGACCAGTACTACCACCGCGATCGCTGGGTCGGGCATGCCCTGGGCGTCCTGGATGCGCTGGGCCTGGAACAGGTGGACCTGGTGGGCAATTCCTTCGGCGGCGGGATCGCCCTGGCCCTGGCCATACGCCACCCGGAGCGTGTCCGGCGCCTGGTGCTGATGGGCAGCGTGGGGGTCGCTTTCCCGATCACCCGGGGGCTGGATGAAGTGTGGGGATACGAGCCCTCTTTCGAACGCATGCGCAAGCTGCTCGATATCTTCGCCTTCGACCGCAACCTGGTGAACGACGAACTGGCCGAGCTGCGCTACCAGGCGAGCATCCGGCCGGGCTTCCAGGAGTCGTTCTCGGCGATGTTCCCGGCGCCCCGCCAGCGCTGGGTGGACAGCTTGGCCAGTGCCGAAGCGCAGATCCGCGGCTTGCCCCATGAAACCCTGGTCATCCATGGCCGGGATGACCAGGTGATCCCGCTGCAGGCGTCCCTGACGCTGGCGGACTGGATCGAGCATTCCCAACTGCATGTCTTCGGCCGCTGCGGGCACTGGACGCAGATCGAGCACGCCGAGCGCTTTGCGCGCCTGGTCAACGACTTCCTCGGCGAAGCCGATCGGGCAGCGGGTGGAGCGGCGTGATGGAACTGGCGCGAATCCACGAGCTGGGTGACGAACTGTATCGGGCCCTGCTGAACCGCGAACCGGTGGCGCCGCTCACCGAAAGAGGCGAGGCGATCGGCATCGAGGAGGCCTATCGCATTTCCCTGCGCCTGCTGGAACGCCGTATCGCGGCGGGGGCCTCGGTGGTGGGCAAGAAGATCGGGATCACCAGCAAGGCGGTGCAGCAGATGCTGAACGTCCACCAGCCGGACTTCGGCTACCTGACCGACGACATGATGTTCCGGGACGGCGAGCCGATGCCGATCGGCGAGCGCCTGATCGCTCCGCGCGCCGAGGGTGAGATCGCCTTCATTCTGCGCAGGGACCTGGTCGGTCCCGGGGTGACGAATGCCGACGTGCTGGCGGCGACCGAATGCGTGATGCCCTGTTTCGAGATCGTCGATTCGCGTATCCGGGACTGGAAGATCCGCATCCAGGATACCGTGGCGGACAACGCCTCCTGCGGCTTCTTCGTGCTGGGCGAGCAGGCCGTTTCGCCGCGCCAGGTCGACCTGGTCACCTGCGGCATGGTGGTGGAGAAGAACGGCAGCGTGCTCAGCACCGGGGCGGGAGCCGCCGCCCTGGGCTCCCCGCTGAACTGCGTGGCCTGGCTGGCCAACACCCTGGGTGCCCTGGGCACGCCCCTGAAGGCCGGTGAAATCATTCTGTCCGGTTCGCTGGTGCCGCTGGAACCGGTCCGGGCCGGCGACGAGATGCGGGTGAGCATCGGTGGCATCGGCAGCGTCTCGGTGCGCTTCACCTGACCGTCATGGAGGAACGTCAAGCATGAGCAACAAACGCAAAGTCGCCATCATCGGTTCCGGCAATATCGGCACCGACCTGATGATAAAAATCCTGCGCAATGCGCAGCATCTGGAAATGGCCGCCATGGTCGGCATCGACCCGGCCTCCGACGGTCTGGCGCGCGCATCACGAATGGGCGTCGCCACCACCCACGAAGGCGTGGAGGGCCTGACCCGCCTGTCGATCTTCAACGAGATCGACTTCGTCTTCGATGCCACTTCAGCCGGCGCTCACGTGAAGAACGACGCCTTTCTGCGGGGCCACAAGCCCGGTCTTCGCGTGATCGACCTGACCCCGGCCGCAATCGGTCCGTATTGCGTGCCGGTGGTCAATCTGGAGCAGCACCTGGAGGCGCTGAACGTGAACATGGTGACTTGCGGTGGGCAGGCCACGATTCCGATGGTGGCTGCCGTGTCCCGTGTGGCGAAAGTCCATTACGCCGAGATCATCGCGTCCATCGCATCGAAATCCGCCGGTCCCGGCACCCGCGCCAATATCGACGAGTTCACCGAGACCACTTCGAAAGCCATCGAAGTGATCGGCGGGGCGGCGAAGGGCAAGGCGATCATCATCATGAACCCGGCGGAACCGCCGCTGATCATGCGGGACACCGTCTATGTCCTCTCTGAAGCTGTAGATCAAGCGAAGGTAGAGGCCAGCATCGAGGAAATGGCTGCCGCCGTACAGGCCTACGTGCCGGGCTATCGCCTGAAGCAGAAGGTGCAGTTCGACGAGGTCCGTGACCTGAACATCCCCGGTCACGGTCGCTTCTCCGGGCTGAAGACCTCGGTCTTCCTCGAAGTCGAAGGTGCCGCCCACTACCTCCCGGCCTACGCCGGCAACCTCGACATCATGACCTCCGCCGCGCTGGCTACTGCCGAGCGCATGGCGCAGGCAATGGGGGCTTCGGTATGAGCAAGCTTTATATTTCCGACGTGACCCTGCGTGATGGCATGCACGCGATTCGTCACCAGTATTCGCTGGACGATGTGCGTGCAATCGCCAGCGCCCTCGACCTCGCCAAGGTGGACTCCATCGAAGTCGCTCACGGTGACGGCCTGCAAGGCTCGTCCTTCAACTACGGCTTTGGCGCCCACACCGATCTGGAATGGATCGAAGCGGCAGCCGACGTGGTGAAGCACGCCAAGATTGCCACGCTGCTGCTGCCGGGCATCGGCACCATTCATGACCTGAAGAATGCCTACAACGCCGGCGCCCGCGTCGTACGGGTGGCTACCCATTGCACCGAAGCGGACGTCTCCAGGCAGCACATCGAGTACGCCCGGGAACTGGGCATGGATACGGTGGGCTTCCTGATGATGAGCCATATGCAGACGCCCGAAGGGCTCGCGCAACAGGCGAAGCTGATGGAGAGCTACGGTGCCACCTGCATCTACGTCGTCGATTCCGGCGGCGCGATGAACATGGACGATATCCGCGCGCGCTTCCGCGCCGTGAAAGCCGTGCTCAAGCCGGAAACCGAAACCGGCATGCACGCCCACCACAACCTCAGCCTCGGCGTGGCCAACTCCATCGCCGCGGTGGAGGAGGGCTGCAACCGCATCGATGCCAGCCTCGCCGGCATGGGCGCGGGGGCGGGCAATGCGCCGCTGGAAGTGTTCATCGCCGCCGCCGACAAGCTCGGTTGGCACCACGGCACCGACCTCTATGCGCTGATGGATGCGGCGGACGACCTGGTGCGCCCCCTGCAGGACCGTCCGGTGCGCGTCGACCGTGAAACCCTCGCCTTGGGCTACGCAGGCGTCTACTCCAGCTTCCTGCGCCACGCCGAAGTGGCCTCGGCCAAGTACGGCATCAAGGCCGTGGACATCCTCGTCGAGCTGGGCAGGCGGCGCATGGTCGGCGGCCAGGAAGACATGATCGTCGACGTGGCCCTGGACCTGCTCGCCTTGCGAGCCGAGGCCCAGGCATGAACCGGCACGGGGCGGCCAGGAAAAGCCCAACAGACCTCGCGGGAGATGACATGAGCGCTATCGATAAAGCGGTTTTTCGTTCGGCCCTTGGACGGTTCGCCACCGGCGTCACCGTCATCACGACACGGGACGGGCAGGGCAGTCCGGTTGGCGTGACAGCCAACAGTTTCAACTCGGTTTCGCTGGAGCCCCCCATGGTGCTCTGGTCCCTGGCGAAAACCTCTCGCTCGATGAAGTCTTTTTCCGAAGCGGAGTTTTTCGCCGTCCATGTCCTGGCCAGCGACCAGCAGGCCCTGTCGAACCGCTTTGCCGCCCGCGATACCGAGAAGTTCAGGGACGTCGACTACCAGGACGAAGCGGCGCCGCTGCTCACCGGCTGCGCGGCCATCTTCATGTGCAGGACGATCTACCAGTACGAGGGCGGCGACCACATCATCTTCGTCGGGGAGGTCACCCAGTTCAGGGCCGATGATAAGCCGCCCCTGCTCTATCTCGGCGGACGTTATGCCGAGGCGCGGCGCGGCCCCGGCAAGCCAGTCGAGGCCATCGACCTGGAGCGCTGCCGGGTGGGCGCGCAGTCGATCATCCATCTCCTCGCCTACACGCACAATCTATTGAAAAGACAGATAGTGCAGGCCATCGCGGAGTTCGGCATGACGCAGGAGCACCTCGCCATTCTGATCGCCATTTCCCAGCTGGAGAACCCGCAGTGGGATGAAGTGAGGCGGCGCGTGGAAGCGAATGACTTCAGCGTGGAAGCGCGCGCCGTGCAGACGCTTCTGGAACTCGGCTGGGTTTCCAGTGACGCCCGGGGCATGGCCCTGACCGATGGCGGGCGAGACGTCTTCGTCAAGGCGCTCAGCCGTCTCAAGGCGATCGAGGAAAGCTTCTGCGACGGGCTGTCGGATGGCGAGCTGAGCGAGGCGCGTCATGCGCTCTCGTCCATCATCGCCAAGCAGTCCGGCAGCCTGCTTTCGCTGATCCACTGACAGGACGGCAAACCGGCATCCACACGTTATCGCCACTGGCAGCCTGGGCTGGAAGCCTGTCGATTACCCCGGGTTCCTCTCGTCGCGAAGGGCCGCCCCGCACCTGGATAGCCGCAATGTTCATGGCGGCCGGGCTGCTGCACGGGCTTCGCGGTCGAGTGGCAGCCCGCCTCAGAACTGACGTTGGCCAACAGGTTTGGTCTGCAGGCCAATGCATGGAGTCATCTTGTATGAGTAGTGAAAACATCCAGTTGGCGACTTATGCCTGCGAACGGCACAGTCGCGATGATGTCGACCGCCAGGAAACCCACGAATGGCTCGACGCCCTGGAGGCCGTGGCGCGCAGCGCCGGCGGCGAGCGCGTCGACTTCCTCCTGCAACGCCTGGCCGAGCACGCCAGCCACCTGGGCGTGCGGCCC
>Ga0180219_1002860_pt1 | contig 10055 bp, 4 predicted proteins | sample eDN3rd30CBELigMG_FD_151338 | JGI IMG/M metagenome (GOLD analysis project Ga0180219, IMG submission 151338) | Enriched Miracle-Growth compost microbial communities from Emeryville, California, USA - eDNA 3rd pass 30_C BE-Lig MG (version 2)... ... | reverse complement strand
GGCCTATTTGAAGATTTTCCACGAAGGCAACCCTCCCGATATCGGGACGCTCAAGCGCTATCTCGCACCTCACGCGGTTTATTGGCCGCTAGTGCCATCGGCGGCGCCGATCCACGGTGCCGACGCGATCTGTGCAGGGATCGTGCGGCAGTTCGGCATGTATCGCGATTGTACCTGCGAGGTGCATGCCATCGGATCGGGCGGCAATCACGTATTCACCGAGCGCACCGATCACGTCGTCCTCCACCATGACGACAGGACAGTAAGTGCGCGGCTGTCGGCGGTGTTTGAGCTCGATGGCGATGGGCTGATCATATCATGGCGGGAATATTGGGATTCAGAGGAGATCGTTCGCCAGATGGGCGTCACCCGGATGGAGATGGAGGCGTCGATCGGCTGATCGCTTCACCAAAGACGGTTTGAGATGAAGCGTCGCACGACCAGTCCGAAGGCTGACGATGCGGCGCATACAGGAGAGGATGTATGAATACCCGACACGGCCTGTGCACCTGTGCAGCAATGATTACCGTGGTTGCCGCGATGTCCCCGGGGATCGGGCTTGCTCAAGAAGGCCAGCCCGAAACGATGGCGGAAACCAGGGTTCAGGATATCGTCGTGACCGCGCGTCGCACATCCGAGAAGTTGCAGATCACGCCGCTTGCGGTGACCGCACTTACCTCGGACGCGCTTGTGCGTCAGCAGATCGTAGACGTGACCGCAATCCAGCAGGCCGCACCCAGCCTGTCGATGGCGCAAAGCCATTCAGGCGTCGCAATTACGTTGCGCGGCCAGGTTCAGTCGAATAGCGATGGCAGCGTCGACCAGTCGGTTGGTCTCTATGTCGATGGTGTGTACATCGCGCGGCAAATTGCGGCCGGGTTCGATCTGATCGACATCAACCAGGTCGAAGTGTTGCGCGGTCCTCAGGGCACGTTATTCGGCCGTAATACGACCGGCGGCGCAGTGAATATCACCACCAACAAACCGACCGACATCTTCGAAGGCCTGGTCAAGGCGGGTATCGGCAATTACGAAAGCCGGGAAGTAATGGGTCTGCTCAACGTACCGATCGTGGATGGCGCGGTCGCGGCGCGGATCGTCTATCGTCACGCGGAGAATAACGGGTTCGGGCGCAACATCAATCTTGGCCGCCGCGTCGGCGATGACAACACGGACTATGTGCGTGGCTCGCTGAAGATTGCGCCGTCGGACGGGTGGTCGCTCATCATCGTTGGCGATTATTTCGATCGCGACAATAACGGCCCGCTTGAGCATCTGCTGGCCTATGACCCAACCCTGCTCGGCAATCAGGATGCGGTTCTCGACAGCCCGTTTTACACCACCTCATCGGATCTCAGGAGCTATGCGCGCCTCAAATCCTGGGGAACAAGCGCGACATTGGAAGTCCCGTTGGGTAACGTGACGTTCAAGACGATCACCGGCTATCGTGGTTACAAACTTAACACGCTCGACGATTTCGATACAACGCCGATCCCGTTCTTCACAAATAATAGCATCGGGCAAATCAAGCAATTCTCGCAGGAGGTGCAAATCTTCGGCAAGAAGGGCGATCTCGGCTGGATCGCCGGACTCTTCTATTTCCATGAATATGGCATCGAACGCTTCAACGTGTTTGGCGGCGCGGTCGATTATAACGGACGGATCGATCACAAGTCATTCGCGCCGTTCGCGCAGATCAACTATGATATGACCCCTGAACTGCGCGTCACCACCGGACTGCGTTACACCCACGATAAGCGCGCCGTGAACACACATAACCTGGCCGGAGGCGTCTGCGCCACCAACCCCGCGCTCGTAACGAACACGGCGACTTGCGAGGCGGATCGCGAGAAATCCCATAATTACTTCTCGTACACGTTGAGCGCCGACTATCGCTTTACCCCATCGCTGTTCGGCTATGCCCGCACCAGCATGGCGCACAAGTCCGGCGGCTTCAATAAGACGACTGCCGATCTGGAAAGCTTCGAGCCAGAGAAGGTGACCGATTATGAGATCGGCGTGAAAGCCGATCTGCTGGATCGGCGGCTTCGCATCAATGCCGCCGCGTTTATCGCCTATTACCGCAATATGCAGCGCCCGATCACATCGGATGCCGCCGGTACGCCTGTCGCGCTCACCCAATCAATTGGCAAGTCGCGTATTCCCGGCGCTGAATTGGAGATTGTCGCGCTGCCCGCGGCCGGCCTCGAACTGTCCGGCACGATTGGTGTGATCGATCCGAAATATGTCGATTTCACGGATGTTACCGGCGACCGTACCGGTGAGCCGTTCACTCAGGTTTCCAACGTTACCTGGAGCATTGCGGGGACCTATTCGCTTCCGACCTCCTACGGAAAATACAGCGTGCACGCCGATTACGGGCATCAGTCGCGCAAATATTTCTTCCCGAACGAGCGGTCGCGCGAGCCCGGATATGGCTTGCTCAACGCCACAATCGGGCTGACGCTCGACGATCCGGGGATCGAACTCATGCTGTGGGGACGCAATCTCACCGGGAAGAAGTATAATTCCTACATCCTTGATTTCTATGCCGCGGCAGGCGTGACTACCGGCTTCCCCGGTCAGGCTCGCACCTATGGCGCATCCGCAACCTACCGGTTCTAAGCCCATGACCGACACATCCGAAGCCACGATCCGCGCCGGCATCGCCCGCTGGGTGGAGAAAAGGCTGAGCGGGACCGTCCGCGACATCGTCCGTCTCGAACGCTGGCGCCCTTCATGGAACGTGGCGGCGGAGACGCCCGTAGGAGAGATCAAGCTCCACTTCCGATCGGATCGCGGCACGGGGCTTGAGACTCGACCGCTACGCGCGGAATATGAAGTCTTGCGCCTCCTTGATGAGGAAGGCGTCCCTGTTCCCAAAATCTATGGCTGGTGCGAGGATCCCGAGGCGATCGTGATGGCCGCGCTCGACGATCATCCGTTCCATGGCGGGGCCGATATCGATCCCGCGCTGCACGCAATGATCGAAGCGTATATGGCGATCCTCGCGCGGATTCATTGCATAGATACGGCTAAGGCCGCGGCGGCCGGCTTGGCGATCCCTAAGACGGCCGAGGATATTGCCCTTGCCTATTTTCGTCTGGCGGATGCCGCCTATCTGAAAGGCAAGGCTGGGCCGGAGCCGATGATCGAGTTTTTCCGCAGCTGGATTACACGCAATGTCCCGATGCATCGCACGCGAGCCGTGCTGCTGGTGGCTGATGCGCCGCAATTCTTCCATGACGGGACGGCGATCACGGCGATCTATGATCTGGAAATGGCGCATGTCGGCGATCCGATGATGGATCTTGCTTCGATCCGCGTCCGCGATATCAACGAGCCGATTGGCGGTATAGCTACCTTGATCGAGGCCTATCGCATCGCATCGGGCGAGCCCATCGACTGGTCGGTGCTCCAATTCCACACCATCGTTTCGTTCATGGCGGTACCGATGATGACCGGCGCGACATTGCGCGGCATGCATCCGCATCCCGCCTTCGTGGAATATCTTTCCTGGGATCTGGGTGCGTCGCGCGCCGCGATCGAAACGCTGGCGGAAGTCCAGGGGATCGCGTTGGATCCGGTCGCGTCACTCACGCCGCAGCTGACACGTCATGGCGAGGCGCTCGCTGATCTGGTTGCCGTCGCAGAAAAGCAGCGTCCGCCAGACGGACTCCTGCGCGAAGACAGGGTGCTATCGCTCGCGCGCTATGCAAAGCGCGCTGACGAGATCGGCCCTGCGATCGATCGTCTGGAGATCGCGGAGATCGCGTCACTGATAGGCCATACCCCCGGATCGATCGAAGAGGCACACGCCGCGCTGGAAGCGTTTGTGCTGGCACAGGGGGAACGGCACGAAGCCGCGCTCATCCGTCTGTTCCATGCTTCCACAATGCGTCGCCTGCAATTGCTGGAGGGCTATCCCGGCCCGATCGTGACACGGGGGCTTGGCAAGGCACGGTGACAAGATAGCGGTTGGAACAGGATCAGGATTCGGCGAACCCAGCCGAGCCAGCCTCGATCCGAAAGCCGTCGGCCATTTTGGCCGGGCCAGCAGATCGGATTCTCGGTTTCGACGACGAGATGCGGGAAGAGCGCATTGAAGAAGTCGCCTGCCGAGCATCGAAATGGAGGTGGAAACGGCTTCCTGCCGCGCAGCTGACCAGACGGGTAACGGAGCTGCCGGCCTGGCTGGCGGTCTCTTCGGTCATATCCGTCGTCGGCCGCATACCCATCCCGCACGATCGTGAGAAATACCGTTGGTGTAATCTCGTCGGCGGGTCGCAACCCGCTACCACAAAACCAAGGAATCATACCTCGGCTTCGTCACTCTCGCTTCAATCAAACTATGGATACCCTTCGTCCACGACGCCTAGTTTGAATATCGCGGTGGCGGAGCGATCGCTTTTGGTCGTTGCTGTTTGCGAATGGTAGGAACTGGGCGTAAATCTGCCCTTATCGTTCAATTTCCGATCATCACACGATGATCAACCAGTTCTCATCTTCATCATCTTGGGTGCACCATTCTCGAACAAGCGAGAGCACTGCTCCACGGTCGCATAGGCACCCGGCGGTTCTTCCATCGCGACGACATTTCGCGCCAAAGAAGATTCGCCTTGTTCCTGGTCGCCGGGATATGCAGCGACGCGCCGGTCCAAAAGGCCGGGTCAGCTTTCGGGGATCGGCGCGTCGTCACCCGGAGCCTTGGGCGTCAGTAATCTGGCTAGGCGGGGCCGCAGGCGCATTTCGATATCATCGAGGATTTCGTAGACGGTCGGCACCAGCAGCAGCGACAGGATGGTCGAACTGATAAGGCCGCCGATTACCGCCACGGCCATGGGCTGGCGGAAATCCGATCCTTCGCCAATGCCGAGCGCCGTCGGCAACATGCCAGCGGCCATGGCGACCGTGGTCATGACGATGGGACGCATGCGTTCCCGGCAGGCTTCCACGATCGCGTCACGCTGGGACTGGCCGGCGCGTTCAGCCTCGATTGCGAACTCGACCAGCAGGATCGAATTTTTGGCGGCAAGGCCCAGTAGCATCAGCATGCCGATCAGCACCGGCAGGGTGATGGCGAGCCCCGCGATCTTGAGCGCCAGAAACGCGCCCAGCATCGTCAGCGGAAGCGCGGAAAGAATCGTCACGGGCTTGAAGAAACTGCGGAACAGCAGGACCATCACCGCATAGATGAGCGCGATGCCCGATGCCATGGCGACGATGATGCCGGTGAAAAGCTCGCCCAACGCCTCGGTATCGCCGGTCGGGGTTTCATGCACGCCGGCCGGTATATTCTTGAAGAAGGGCAAGGTGTGAATATCCCGCAGCGCGGTGCCCAGGGTTACGCCGTTCATGTCGGCCTGCACCGAAACTCGCCGTTCGCGGTCGTAGCGGCGGATTTCGCCCGGGCCAGCTTCGAATGACAGGTCGGCGACGTTCGACAGCGCGGTGACGCCGCCGTTTATCGTGGGAACGCGCAGGTTGGCGAGCGTTTCAAGATCGGCACGCGCATCTTCCGGCAAGCGGACGCGGATCGGCAGGCGCTGGCGACCGGCCGAAAATTTGGGGACATTGGCGTCGATGTCACCGATCGTTGCGACCCGCACGGTTTCCGCGATCGCGGCGGAAGAGACGTTCAGCAGGGCGGCGGCGTCGGCCTTGGGACGGATGACCAGTTCGGGTGAAGCCGGCGGCGGCGAGGGGCGCGGCTCGATCAAGGTCGGCAGGGTACGCATTTCGCGCCACAGGCGAAGCTGCGCCGCTTCGAGTGCGGCCGAATCGTCGCCGGTCAGCACGACTTCGATGCCCGCCCGCCCGAATTCGGACTGGGCGGTGATGCGCGCATCCGGAATGCTGCGCAGCATCGGGGCGATGGAGCGCGTGAACTGCTCTGTCGTCATGCTCCGATCGGGATCGAGCAACACGGTGATCGTGCCGGTGCTGACATCGCTCGGCCCGGCCTGCAAGAGGCTGGAACTGGCGACGCCGGTCTGCGCGAACACACGCGTCACCTCCGGCCGGGCCTGGAGCAAGGTGGTGGCCTTCCTGAAGGCCGCATCCATGTCACGCGTGGTGGCGCCGCGTGGTCCTTCGACCGTCAGGTACAGGAAACCCGCATCCCGCACGGGCTGGAAACCCACTTGCATCGTCGCGGCGATGGCGAGGGCGCCGAAAAAGGCGAGGGCGCCCAGGATTACCGAACGCCAGCGGTGGGCTAGCGCCCAGTCCAGCGCCTTTTCATAAAGGGGGTTGATTGGTGGGCGCGGCCTGCTGTGGGCGACCGGTCGCAGGAAATAGGCGGCCATCAGCGGCGTCACGAAGCGTGCGACGAGGAGCGAGAACAGAACCGCGACCGCGACGGTCAGGCCGAATTCGCGGAAGAACTGGCCAACCTGGCTGGACATGAAGGACACAGGCAGGAACACGACGACGATGGTCGCCGTGGTGGCGATGACGGCAAGGCCGATCATGTCGGCGCCGATCAGCGAGGCGCGGTAGGGCGATTCGCCACGTTCTATGCGCTTTTCGATATTTTCGATCTCGACGATCGCATCGTCGACCAGGATGCCGATCACCAGAGTGAGCGCCAGCAGGGTGATGATGTTGAGGCTGAAGCCCATCACCTTCATGACCGCGAAGGTAGGGATCAGCGACAACGGCATCGCCAGCGCGGTGATGACGGTCGCGCGCCAGTTACGCAGGAACAGCAACACGACCAACGCGGCGAGGATCATGCCTTCGATCAGCACATGGACCGTCGCGACATAGCTCATGCGTGTCTGCTTGACCGTCGAGACGATGGTGGTGATCTTGACCTCGGGATGGTCGGCCATCAGCTTCGCAATAGCCTTGTCGACCTCGTCCTCGACGCTGACCTCGCTGGCGTTGGCTGTGCGGCTGACCTGAAATGCGACTGCGGGCCGCCCGTCGAGCCGCGCGAAGGAGCGTTGCTCCGCCGTGCCGTCGGCTACCGTAGCGATATCGTCCAGGCGGACATAACGGCCGGCTGAAACGGGAATCATCATCCCGCGCAGTTCCTCGACCGTCGCGGCCGAACCCAGGACGCGGATTACCTGCTCGCGTCGGCCGATATCGGCGCGGCCGCCGGGATCGTCTCGATTATAGAGCGCAAGCGCGCGGTTGACCGCGCTGGCGGTGACGCCATAGGCGGTCAGCCGCTGCGGATCGAGCGTGACGTTGATTTCCCGCGCGACCCCGCCGACGCGCGATACCTGGGCGACCCCCGGCTGCGCCTGTATCGCGCGGGCGATGGTGTCGTCGACGAACCAGGACAATTCGACGTCGCTCATCTTCGGACTGTTGACCGCATAGGTGAGGATCGGCGCATTGGCGACATCGATCCGCCGTGTGCTGGGTGGGTCGATCCCCGCAGGCAGGATGGCGCGGGTCTTTTCCACCGCGGTCCGCACATCGTCGACCGACTTTTGCATGTCGGCCCCGATTTCGAATTCGGCGGTGGTGGTCGACGCACCAAGCACCACGGTCGAACTGATGTGGCGAAGGCCTGAAATGCCCGAAAGACTATCCTCGATCGGGCGCGTGATCTGGGTTTCGATCTCGGCGGGCGCGGCGCCATTCTGGGTGACGGAGATCACCACGAGCGGGAATTCAATGTTCGGCGTTTGCTTGATCGGCAGCACGGCATAGGCGCCGAAGCCCGCAATGGTGAGCGCGATCATCACCAGGACGACCGGGATAGGGTTGCGGATCGCCCAGGCGGAGACCTTGATACTCATTGGGCGGTTCCGGCCAGGCGCGGCGTCACCTTGTCGCCGTCGAGCAGGAAGCCCTGGCTGCCGAGCAGTACGCGGGTGCCCGGCGGCGGCCCGTCGACCAGTTCGATATAGCCGCCGCCGCTGCGGCCGGTCTTGACCGTTCGCGTGGTGACGGTGTTGCCCTTGCCAAGGGTCATCACCGTTGCGCCTGATGCGCCATATTGGACTGCCGCGGTGGGAACCGACGACACAAGCGGGGCCTGCGCCTGACCCAATATCGCCTGAGCGAATCCGCCGGGCCGCAGATCGGGACGTGGCGGCAGCAGGATGCGTGCCCTGCCAAGATTGGTGTCCCGGTTCACCTCTGGACTTACAAGCCTGATCGTCCCGCTAATCCGCGTCGCCGTCGGCAGAACGACATCTGCCGTCTGGCCCGGCCGGATCAGGCCGATCATTCGTTCAGGCACCTCGGCATCCAGTTCGATCAGGTCGCCGCGTGCGATACGGAACATGGGTGTGGAGGGCGAGGATACGTCGCCCGGCCGCACCGACCGTTCGAGAATACGACCGCTGACCGGTGCGCGGACTTCCATTAATCGTGCACGGACCCGTTGTGCATCGAGCAGCGCCTGCGCCTGTGCGACCGCCGCGCGTGCGGATCGGGCGGCCATGCGCCGCCCTTCGATCGCCTCGTCGGAGAGGACGCCGCTGTCGTCAAGTCCGGCGACACGATCGGCATCCTGCTCGGCTTTTTTCGCGGCGACTTCCTTTTGGACGAGGTTGGCCTGCTGTTCGGCGATGTCGGCGCGCAACAGGCTGTCATCCAACCGGGCAAGAACCTGGCCCGCACGCACCATGTCGCCCTGATCAACCAGGACGGCCACGACCTGATAACCGGAAAGTTGGCTCGCGACGACGGCTTCCTCACGCGGTACGAGTCGACCGGACACCATGCTGTCGCTTGCGAGCGGCCGCAGCGCCACTGGCGCCACCAGTACGGCGCGGGGCTGCGCGGCTGGCGACTCCGGCACGCTCTTGCTGCATCCAGCAATGGTGATCGGCAACAGCATCGCCAGAGCGGTTGAGGGCAGGCGGCGCATCAGGGCATGTCCTTGTCTGCGGCGCCTGCGGTATCTGGTGTCCAGCCCCCGCCCAGCGCCTTGAATGTATCGACGGTATCGCGAAGCGTCGTGACCTGAAGCCCGGTCAGCGCCGCGAGATTGCCACGCCAGGTCCGTTCGGCGGTCAACAGCGCGGTCAGATCGATGATGCCGACGCGATAACCCTTTTGCTGCGCGCCGAAGGCCGCGCGCGCGCGGCCTTCGGCAGTTTGTAGATCCGTCAGCCGTCGCTGATCAGCCGCGAGGGTCGTCAGTCGGTTTTCGGCTTCGCCATAGGCGCGCTGGACCGCAGCCTCATAGGCGATCACCGCCTGTTCGGTGCGGGCATCCTGTGCACGGATCTGGGCGAGCAGGCGACCTCGATCGAGGATCGGCAAGGTAAGTCCGGCGCCAATCGACCAGAGGCTGGTATTATAATCGACCGGTCCTGTATTGCGGGTGGCGGATGCCGTGGGCAGCAGGTTCATGGTCGGATAAAGCGCCAACCGGTCCAGCGTGAGCCGTCCTATGGCCGAGGCGAGCCTGGCTTCCGCCGCCCGTAAATCGGGCCGGCGGACCAGCAATTCGGCGGGCGCCGTCGCCGGAATCGCGGGAGGCGTGCCCAGATCCGCGGCGATAGGAAGCGAATCGAGAGGATCGGCACCGCGACCGACAAGGACGAGCAGGGATCGTCTGGACACGGCCGAGGCGGCATCAAGCGCGGATAAATCCGCCGCAGCCGTGGCCGCGTCGGCGGCAAGCGCGTCGGCATCCGCCCGTGCGCCGATGCCTGCCGCTGCTCGGCGGGCACCCAGATCGGCGAGCCCCTGCAATATGTGTAAGGTGTCGCGCGCCTGCTGTATGCGTACAGCCAGACCGCGCGCTTCGAAAAGGTTGAGCGCGACATCGGCGGCAAGGCTGTGGCGGGACGCCTCATAGTCGAACTGGGCCGCCTGAACATCGGCCTGTGCCATGCGCGCGGTGGCGGCGCGCCGCCCGAACAGATCGATTTCCCAACTGGGGCTGAAGCCCCCGGCGAGCGTGGTCGAATCGCCTGCGCCAAGCTGAACTCCGGCCCCCGGTAAAGAGCCGATACCGCTGATCTCCTGATGCTGCCTTTTGGCCGAAGCCGTAAGCGAGCCTTGCGGATCGAAGGCTGCCAGGGCGCGACTGCGTTCTGCCCGCGCTTCTGCGAGCACGGCGAGCGCACGGCGTG
>Ga0180219_1002851_pt1 | contig 10074 bp, 10 predicted proteins | sample eDN3rd30CBELigMG_FD_151338 | JGI IMG/M metagenome (GOLD analysis project Ga0180219, IMG submission 151338) | Enriched Miracle-Growth compost microbial communities from Emeryville, California, USA - eDNA 3rd pass 30_C BE-Lig MG (version 2)... ... | reverse complement strand
ATCAGCCAGATGTTCGGCGAACTCATCGGCCTGTGCCTTGCGGATGTGTGGATGCGGTCGGGGCGGCGGCCCGGCGCACTTTATGCGGAACTGGGGCCGGGGCGCGGGACGCTGGCGGCCGACGCCCTGCGCGCGATGGAGAGCGCCGCCTTCGCCCCGCGCGTGCATTTCGTGGAAACCAGCCCGGTGCTGCGCGAGCGGCAAAGGGCGCTGCTGCCCCATATCGTCCATCATGACGGCATAGAGCAACTGCCGGAAACGGGACCGTTGCTGGTCGTCGCCAATGAGTTTTTCGACGCCCTGCCCGTCCGCCAGTGCATCCGCGTGCAGGACGAATGGCGCGAGCGCGTGGTGCTGGCGAACCGTAGCGAGGAAGGCATCCGCTTCATTCCCGCCGTCGGCTATCGCCGCATCGAATCGGGTCTGCCCGCCATCGCCGCCATGGCGGACGACGGGCATATCATCGAAACGCCGCTGGCCGGAGCGGAGGCCGCCTATGCCCTCGCCCACCGTATCGCGAAGCAGGGAGGCGCGGCGATCGTCGTCGACTATGGCTATGAAGGACCGGCCATCGGCGACACGTTGCAGGCGGTCCGCGATCACCAGTTCGCCGATCCCTTCGCCGATCCGGGCGAGGTGGACCTGACCGCCCATGTGGATTTCACCATGATCGGCAATATGGCGCGGCAGGCAGGGCTGCGCGTGCTGGGACCGGTGGGTCAGGGCGCGTTTCTGGGCGAGCTGGGCATCGACGCTCGCGCTGCGCAACTGGCGCAGGCCAGCCCGGAGCGAGCCGAGGAAGTGGAAGCCGCCCGACTGCGGCTGACATCGCCCGATGCCATGGGCACGCTGTTCAAGGCGATGGCATGGGTCCATCCCGCGTGGGCCGACCCTGCGGGGTTCGGGGTTTAGGACCGATCGACATTCAGCAGAAGCGGCAGGCGATCCGTTTTCACGCGGAGGCTCGAGACGCAGAACTCAACGATGCGCAGCCCGCCCCCGCGCGCGGAGGATCGGCCAGCAAGGCAAGAAACGCCTTTCAGCGCACCCTTGTCCTCCGCGTCTCCGCATGAATCGGTCAGATCAGTCGGCCGCGCAGGATGATCCCTTGAATGTCGATCCGTCCTAGAGCGCGCTCAGTCGTCCTGATGATAGCGGCTCAAACGGCGGATGAAGCCGATCAGGCCCGTCTGTCGGCTGCGCTTCATGCGCTCGGCGTGGAGGATGGTCTGGACTCGCTGGAAACATTCCTCCGCATCGACATTGCAGAGCACATAGTCATAGCCGTCCCAATGCGCGATCTCTCCCGCCGCGCGGGCCATGCGGGCGTCGATCACTTCATCGCTGTCGGTAGCGCGGCCGCGCAGGCGGCGCTCCAACTCCTCCATCGAGGGGGGCAGGATGAAGATGCGCACCACGTCGCCGCCCGCGATCTGGTGCAATTGCTGCGCGCCCTGCCAGTCGATGTCGAACAACACGTCGCGCCCGTTCTTGAGCATCGCTTCGACGGGCGCGCGGGGCGTGCCGTAACGCTGGCCGAAGACATGCGCCCATTCGAGGAATTCATGATCCGCCGTCATGCGGCGGAATTCCTCCAGATCGACGAAATGATAATCCTTGCCATCCACTTCGCCCGGCCGCATCGGGCGGGTCGTGGCGGACACCGACATGGCAAGGTCCGGCTCTGCTGCCAACAATTTGCGCGCAATGGTGGACTTGCCCGCGCCCGAGGGCGAGGAGAGCACGAAAAGAACGCCGCGGCGCTTGAAATCGGGCGTTTCGGTCGGAATGCTGTCGGCCATGGCCGCTAGTGCCGCCAGAAGCGGCGATTTGCAAGAGGGCAAGAAGGGGACGACGCAGTGTCGAAGCGCAAACGGAACCGGAATCGCCGGGGCTATATCCTTGCCGGGCTGATCGCGCTGGCGGCCTGCGCGATGCTGTTCCTGATGGGACGGCCGCCGATCTGCACCTGCGGCACGGTGGAATATTGGCATGGCGCGATCGACAGCGGCAACAGCCAGCACCTCTCCGACTGGTATAGCCTCAGCCATATCATCCACGGATTTCTGTTCTATCTGGCGGCATGGGCGGTGATGCGGCGGCAGCCCAGAGGGATGCGCCTCGCGGCGGCGGTGGCGGTCGAATCGCTGTGGGAGATACTGGAAAATTCGCCCATCATCATCGACCGATACCGCACGGCGACCATTGCGCTCGGCTATTCGGGCGACAGCATCGTCAATTCGATGAGCGACATCGGCATGATGGCGCTGGGCTTTGCCTTTGCCGCGCGGGCGCCGCTGTGGCTGACGGTGCTGGGGGGCATCGGGCTGGAGTTGCTGGCGCTGTGGGCGATCCGCGATAACCTCACGCTCAACATATTGATGCTGACATGGCCGGTCGAGGCGGTGAAGGCCTGGCAATCGACATTCTAGACGAAAGCCAGCCGCTTCTCGACAGCCTGCAACGCGCCGATCACGCGCCGGGGCGGCTGCGGCCCCACGAACAGCAGATCGACAATCCGGCTCGCGCGCGCGGCGAGAACAAGCAGCAGACCGGCCAGCAACGCCGCCGGGAAGGCGACCATGGTCGCGACCTCCGCCGCTTCGATGCCCAGAGCGCGGCAAAAGCCCATAATGAGATATATAACCGGAAAGTGGGAGACGTAGAAGATCAGCGAATGCTGCCCCATGAAGATCAGCGGGGCGCACCAGCGGGCGGCCTGTATCCAGAAGGCGGTCGCGCTGACCGCGACGATGAAGCAGAGCGCGGGCGCGGCATAAAGCGGGCCGTAGTGAAGCTCATAGATCACGGCAGCCGCCGACGCGCCGACGATGACGATCCACCCCAGCAGTGCCGCGCGCGACCGCACCACGCGCATCCACAGCGCCCAATGGCCGCCCGCCCATGATCCAAGGAAGAAGAAGGCCATCAGGTAGAAGAGCCGCTCGCCATTCTTGCTGCCGTCGGGCGCGAGGATCGCGATGCCAAAGGCGGCCGCCGCGACCAGCAGCGGCGACAGGCGGCGCAGCGGAACGGCGGCGAGATAGTAAAAGAGGATGAAGGTCAGGAACCAGAGATAGGACTGGCCGGAGAGATATTTGAGCAACTGCATCGGCCCGTCCACCGGCGGCCCGACGATCAGCGAATAGAGGAGCGACCAGACCAGCAGCGGCCAGAAGATCCGCCGCCCCTTGCCCAGCAGATAGAGCACGATCCCCTTGCCGAACGAACCCGCCAGCAGCAGGCCGGACAGGAACACCAAAGTCGGCATCCGGTAGAGCACGAACAACTGGTTGAAATCGCGCATCCATGGCGGGACCGCATAGCTGTGCCGTTCCAGGATGGTGACGGAATGGAAGGCGATCACCAGCAGGATCGCCAACCCCCGCAGCAGGTCCATCCATAATTGCCGTTCCCGCCGGGGCTGACCGGCGGGAAGGACCGGGCTTTGCGCCGGGGCGTGAGGATCGGTCATCAGGCTCTCCGCTGGCAGACGCATCATGCTGCGCCGCGCAAAACCCTATGGCCTGTGCAGAAAGGAGAACAGCCGCCATCCGTCACGCCGCACCGAAAGCGGCACGGGTCGCCGCAGCGCGGGATCAGATCTTGGCTTTCCGGTATCGGGCTTCGTCGATGAGAATAGGTTCGGCGCTGTCGTCGGGCAGCGCCTTGACCGCGCGTTTGCGGTCCGCCTCCCGCTTGGCTTCATAGAGGCGGCCGGCCAGATAGGCGCCGGTCACGAACATCGCGCCCGCGGGATAGCGCAGGATCAGCCGCTTGGCGCCCATCCCCGCGAGCAGTCCGAACACACCCTTCTTGCCGGTTTCGGCGGCGACGCGGGTTCCCACCACCACGGCTCCGACACGCGCCGCCTTTCGCAGCAGGCCGAGCTTGCGGGGGGGCTTGGCCGATGCGGGGGGCACGGCCGGTTTGGCGGGGGCGGCTTTCCTCTTCATACCGCATCAATGTATCGGATCGCCGTCCGTTCCACCATGTCGTTCTGAATCAGACCATATTTTCAGGGCGCACGAGCCGGTCGAAGGTCGCTTCATCCACCAGCCCCAGCGCAAGGCCCGCTTCCTTGAGGGTCAGTCCTTGCGCATGGGCGTGCTTGGCGATCTTCGCGGCGTTGTCATAGCCGATCTCCGGCGCGAGCGCCGTCACCAGCATCAGCGAGCGGTCGACCAGTTCGGCGATGCGCTTCTCATTCGCCTCCAGCCCCTCGACGCAGCGCTCGGCAAAGCTGTCCATGCCGATAGCGAGCAGATGGATCGACCGCAGCACCGCCGCGCCGATCAGCGGCTTGAAGACGTTGAGTTCCAGATGCCCTTGCAGGCCGCCGATCGTCACCGCCTGATGATTGCCGATCACCTGCGCGGCCACCATGGTCAGCATCTCGCACTGGGTCGGGTTGACCTTGCCCGGCATGATCGAGCTGCCCGGCTCGTTGGCGGGCAGGTCCAGTTCGCCAAGGCCCGAACGCGGGCCGCTGCCCAGCAGGCGGATGTCATTGGCGATCTTCGTCACCGCGACGGCGATGCTGTTGAGACGGCCGGAAAAGTCGACCAGCGTATCGTGGCTCGCCAGCGCCTCGAACTTGTTGGGCGCGGTTTCGAAGGGAAGGCCGGTGAGCGCCGCGATCTGTGCCGCCACATCCTCCGCGAATCCGGGGGGCGTGTTGAGGCCGGTGCCGACCGCCGTGCCGCCCTGCGCCAGCTTGGCGAGGCCATGTTCGACCAGCGGCATGGTGCGGGTGCGGGCAAGGCGGAGCTGGGCAACATAGCCGGAAAATTCCTGCCCCAGCGTCAGCGGCGTCGCATCCTGCAAATGGGTGCGGCCGATCTTGACGATGCCGCTCCACGCCTCCGCCCTGGCCAGCAGCGCGCCCTCCAGCCGTTCGAGCGCGGGGAGGAGCGCGCGGGTCGCGGCCAGCGCGGCGGCGATGTGCATCGCGGTGGGGAAGCTGTCGTTGGACGACTGGCTCATGTTTACATGGTCGTTGGGGTGGACCGGCGACTTGCCGCCGCGCGCGCCGGTCAGGATTTCGTTGGCGCGGCCCGCGATCACTTCGTTGACGTTCATGTTGGATTGGGTGCCGCTGCCCGTCTGCCAGATGACGAGCGGAAACTGGTCGTCGTGCCGGCCCGCGACGACTTCGGCGGCGGCGGTTTCTATGGCGTCGGCGAGTTTGGCGTCGAGGCCATGCCTGCGGTTCACGCGCGCGGCCGCCTGCTTCACGATGGCGAGCGCATGGATGAGGCCGATGGGCATCCGCTCGGTATCGCCGAAGGGGAAATTCTCGATGCTCCGCTGGGTCTGCGCCCCCCAATAGGCGGCGGCGGGCACGTCGATGGCGCCGATCGAGTCGGTTTCGGTACGGGTATCAGCCATGCTTCGCCTTCCAAATGAGAACAAATCGCAATAATGCAAGGGATGTAGGGCGGGAGCGGGAAAAGCCAAGAGCGATTTTTGACTGACCCGGCGGGATCGGGTGGATTCCCGCCCTTCCCTCTCCGCTCTCCCATAAAGCGGGGCGCGTCGGACGTCAGCGCTTCCAGCGCGCCCATATGGCGGTGGGCAGCAGCAGGCCGCGCGCTTCCTCGCGCACGGCCAGTTCGCCCGCCTCGACCGTGCCGGGCAGGTCGGCGAAAGCCTGATTCAGCAGTTCCCCGATCGCCAGCGCCGACATCCGCACCGCATAGACGGTCAGGAACAGGAAGCGGCTGTCCGCGTCCAGCAACTGCCGGCAATGGGCGATCAGGCCCGGCAGGTCTTCCTCCAGCCGCCACACCTCGCCATCCGGTCCGCGCCCATATTTGGGAGGATCGAGCAATATGCCGTCATAGCGCCGGTCGCGCCGCACCTCGCGCGCCACGAACTTGGCGGCGTCGTCCACGATCCAGCGGACCGGCTTGTCCTCCAGCCCCGACAGCGCCGCATTGGCCCGCGCCTGCGCCACGGATTTCCTGGAGGCGTCGACATGCACCATCTTCGCGCCCGCCGCCGCCATCGCCAGCGTGCCCACGCCGGTATAGCCGAACAGGTTCATGACATCGGCTTGCCGCTTGTCCGCCGTCCGCTCGCGCATCCAGTCCCACACCGGCGCCATGTCGGGAAAGAAACCCAGATGGCGGAAGGGCGTGCAACTGGACTGGAACGTCACCTCGTTCCAGGTGAGCGGCCATCCTTCGGCAGGCACGGGCTGCTCATAATACCAGCGCCCGCCGCCCTCCTCATCGGAACCGGGGACGAACTCTCCATCGGCGCGCCAGTCCCCGGTCGCGGGCGCCCACATCGCCTGCGGCTCCGGCCGGATGAAGCGGAAACGGCCATAGCGCTCCAGCTTGCGGCCATGACCCGAATCGATGAGGCCATAATCGGCCCAGGGTTCGCCGACGAGAGTGTGGAGCTTCATGCCCGCATTATGCCCGCGGCGTCGCGCGCTCCGCGACATAGGCGGTGACGGCCTCGAACGTGCCGGGCAGCTTGGCATAGCTTTCCTCCCGCGCGAACAGGTCGCCCACGCGCGGCGGCAGCGGCGGGCGGGTGCCGGTCGCGCGCTCCACCGCGTCGCGGAACTTGGCGGCGTGCGCCGTCGCCAGCGTCACCACCGGAACCGACGGATCGACGTCCATCGCCCGCGCCGCCGCAAGGCCGATGGCGCTGTGCGGATCGATGATCTGGCCCGCCGCGTCATAGGCCCAGCGCATCGCCATGGTCATGCCGTCCGCATCGACGCGGGTGGAAGCGAACAGCTTCGACGCGCCGTCGCGCTGGGCGTTGGTGAGGCGCATGGCCTTGCTCGCTTCGAAGCCGTGCATCTGCTGCGCCAACGCCTTGCCGTCGCGCCCGCCTGCGTCGAACAGCAGCCGTTCGAAGTTCGAGCTGACCTGGATGTCCATGCTGGGCGTCGCGGTCGGCACCACCTGCCCCTGGCTGTAGTCGCCTTCGGACAGGGCGCGGTGCAGGATGTCGTTGACGTTGGTCGCGACCATCAGCCTGGCGACCGGCAGACCCATCTGCGCGGCGACATAGCCCGCGAACACATCGCCGAAATTGCCGGTGGGGACAGAGAAGGCGACCGGCCGTTCCGGCGCGCCAAGACGGACGGCGGCGTAGAAATAATAGACGACCTGCGCCATCAGCCGCGCCCAGTTGATGCTGTTGACGGCGGACAGGTTGAACCGGCGCGAGAAGTCCGCGTCGTTGAACATCGCCTTCACCAGCGCCTGCGCGTCGTCGAAGCTGCCGTCGATGGCGATGTTGTAGACATTGGGCGCGCGCACCGTCGTCATCTGCCGCCGCTGCACGTCGGACACGCGGCCTTCGGGATGCAGCATGAAGATGTCGACCTTCGCCCGGCCCGCCACCGCGTCGATCGCGGCCGATCCGGTGTCGCCGGACGTCGCGCCGACAATGGTGAGGTGATCCTCACGGCGCGACAGGAAGCGTTCGAACAGTTCCCCCAGCAATTGCAGCGCCACGTCCTTGAACGCCAGCGTCGGGCCGTGGAACAGTTCCAGCAGCCAGTGGCGATGGTCGAGCTGGACCAGAGGCGTCACCGCATCGTGGCTGAATCGGCCATAAGCGGCTTCGCACAGTTCGCGCAGTTCCTCTTCACCCAGCGATCCGGTCACGAAGGGGGCCATGACGCGCACGGCGGTTTCCACATAGGACAGGCCGGCGAGGGCGCGAATGTCGTCGGGCGAGAAGCTGGGCCAGCTTTCCGGGACATAAAGCCCCCCGTCGGACGCCAGCCCAGCCAGCGTCACATCTTCAAAACCCAGCGCAGGCGCGCTCCCTCTGGTGCTCACATATTGCATGATGGGAAAGCGCGGTAACGGCGCGCGGCCTTCCGGGCAAGCTTTTAGCGCGATCCGGCCGTCCGGCGGAGCGCGAGGATATAGATCAGCACCGCCACGGCGGCGAAGAGGAACCATTGCACGGCATAGGCCAGATGGTTGTTGGGCACGTCCTCCACGCTGGGCGGCGCGAGGGGCTTGAGGCCCGCGGGAGCCTGCCGCGCGATCAGCATGGGGCGAAGCGGCATCGCCCGCCCGCCCAGCCGCGACAGGAACGAGCGATGGTCCGGCTCTTGCGAAACCCATCCGGCCACCTGCCCGCCGGCCCATTGCGGCCGGGCGTCGGGCCGTTGCCCCACGCCCAGTGCGACCAGCACGCCCGGCCCTTCGGCCCCGGTGGCGCAGTGGGCGATATGGCGGTAGCCCATGGACCCGTCCGCCGCCCGGCCCGCCTCGACCTGCCACTGCACGACCCGCAGGCAATGAACGGAGGATGGGCGGAAGAGGATTTCAGGATCGACCGGAGGCATGACGGGAAAGGTCACGGCGGCCCGGCCCGGATTGGCCGCCGCCAGCGCCAGCATCGCTTCCTTCTCGCCGCGCCGCTGCAACTGCCAGATGCCAAGGGCGATCATCGCCAGCACGGCTCCGGCGACGATGACGGTGGCGATCAGCGGCAAGGGGCGGCGGGCGGTCATGAGCCGGTTTTATCCGCGATGCGGCCTTCGCGCGCCCTGTTGCGATATTCGAGGGTCAGGAAAGCCGCCGGTCCGTCGCCGACGTTGAACTGTCCATAATCAAGCCCGCATGGGCGGCAGGACGGCGCGAAACGCACCGGCCCCGCGAAGAGCGCGGGCGCGGAGCAGCGCGGGCACATGCCCTTCACCGCCGCGCGGAGGAGGGGGACCGCCGCGGAAGAGGCCGGATCATCCTGCGTCGCCATCGCTTCCTCCCATACTGCCCAAGCCCCGAAAGAAGGCGACTATGTAGCCTGCAAATGCCGATCATGCGACGGTTGTTTTCGGGCAGGAGGGGACATCCTGGGAAGAGAGATGGCGAAGCAAGTCACGCGCTTCGCTTCGCCTATCTCTCCACGCGGATCTCGAACAGCTTGGGCCAGTTCTTCCCCGTGACGAACAGCCGGTCGCCCGCCGCGTCATAGGCGATGCCGTTCGCCACGGCTTCGCTGTCGCGCACGCCCGCGTCTTTCAGCAGCGGCGCGATGTCGATCCAGTCGATGACGCCGCCGGTGCGCGGGTCGATGCGGGCGATTCGGGTGTCGTACCAGATGTTCGCCCAGACCTCTCCCCTCACCCATTCCAGTTCGTTGAGCCGGTCGACCGGGCGGCCGTTCCAGGTGACGGTGATGCGGCGCTCTTCCGTCAGCGTGTCGGGATCGAGGAAGCGAAGCTGCGCGCTGCCGTCGCTCATGATGAGGCTGCGTCCGTCCTGCGTCAGGCCCCAGCCCTCGCCCTGGTAGCGGAAGGTCGAGACGGGAGAGAAATCCCCCAGCGTCCACACGAAGCCGCGCTCATGCTGCCATGTCAGGCTGACGATCCGGTCCTTCCAGTGGGCGATGCCCTCCCCGAAATAGGGGCGGGCAAGAGTGCGGCGCTGGAGAACCCTGCCGTCCTTCAGGCGGACCTTGCGGATTTCCGACCGGCCCGCGAGTCCCGTGCTTTCGTAGAGCGCGCCGTCATGGAAGAACAGGCCCTCGGTGAAGGCGGCGGGGTCATGGGGATAGCTTTTGACAAGCTCCCATGGCGTGTCGGCCCGCGCTGGCGCGATCAGGAACAGCGCGCCGATGAGCGCGAGCAGGAGGCGCTTCATCCGGCGGCCCGCTCTCCGATGGCGGCGGCGAGCCAGCCGGGCAGCGCGGCGGGGTCCAGATCCTCCACCCGGCGCAACTCGATGGAAAGGCCCAGGCCCGGCAGGGCGGCGCGCTGGCGCTTTTCATCGGCCTCCCCCAGCGGCACGGCGATGAGGCGGCGGCTCACCTTGTTGCGGTAATGCATCCGCGCGGTGTTTTCCTGCCCGACATAGCAGCCCTTGTCATAGTCGACGCCGTGCAGTTCCTCCGCATTGGTTTCGAGCCAGAGCGTCTGGTCCTGCCCCAGTTCCGCCGCGCCCTCGAACACGCCCAATGACAGCCGATGGGCGCGGAAGGCGGGGGAGGCGTCGCCTTCCTCCGGCGCGGCCAGCCAGCGATGGCCGAGCGCGGGCAGGCGCGGATCGAGCGGCCTGTCGGCGGCATCGAGCGACCAATGCACGG
>Ga0180219_1002850_pt1 | contig 10076 bp, 7 predicted proteins | sample eDN3rd30CBELigMG_FD_151338 | JGI IMG/M metagenome (GOLD analysis project Ga0180219, IMG submission 151338) | Enriched Miracle-Growth compost microbial communities from Emeryville, California, USA - eDNA 3rd pass 30_C BE-Lig MG (version 2)... ... | reverse complement strand
TGCTTCTTGATCATATGCAGTTACCTTATCATTTGCCACACTCAGAAAACAATCCGTTTGCCAGGTAAAATCACCTACTAAGTTCTTTGTAGAAATGTTCAGATCTAAGCCCTTCGTAAAGGTTTCCGCATCATTCCCTTTAAATTCTGTGATCCCGGTAGATGGCGGAAAAGGAGTTTTCCCAATAAGGTCCATTCCTTTCTTTCGGTATAAATCAGCTGTTACATTTACCCTATTGTTTAAAGCACTAAAATCCACTCCATAATTTATTATCCTAACCCGTTCCCACCGTAATTCGGGATTAGGAGGATTTACGATGGTAGCATAAGGCTGCCCGGTTAGGTTGTTCGGATAACCGGTGGCGGGCCAATATCTTGCTGTTGTATATGCCGATAGACTCTTATCTATATTTCCGTTGTAGCCAAAGCTTATTCTTAGTTTCAGATCATTAACTACATTCCACTTATAAAAATTTTCACGTGCCACGCTCCAACTAGCACCTACAGAATACAAGGGAACACCTTTTTGATTTGTTTTTACACCAAATAAGTTACTCTGGTCCAATCTAGAACTTGCTGTGATGGTATAACGATTCATCAAGATGTAGGCTAGGTTTGCATAGTAAGAAATGAAATGATCGGTTAGCGATGTTTGACTATCTCGATTTTCTATTTTTCGTTTTTGATTAGGCGACGAGAAGTTTGGGTAAGCTGTTACATAATCTACTATCTGGCTGGTTGCCAACATATCATTATAGCCATATAAACGGTACCCAAAAGACTCCGTATTAACAGCCTTCACTTCATAACCTGCCAAACCCGTCAGCTCATTATTTTCGTCAAAACTATGGCGATAATTGAGTTGGGTTCTGATGTTATGGCTTTCCAAATCTGTACTACTGCGGTCCATTATGCCACCGAGCGGAATAGCCCTGCTTAAGTTGCCATCTTCATCAATCTGCGTAAATATGTTAATTAGGTTGCGTGTATAATACGTATCTTGACCATATAGATTTTGACCTCTTGTATGTGTTTGCAAATATTGATATAGTACAGAAGCATCCAATCCTTCCAGTAAATTCATTTTTGCCCCCAAATTGAAACGACTATCCGTAACCACACGCGTATTATTTGCAAAACCGAGTTCATCCAATGGCCTATTATACCAATCTAGCAATCCTTTTTGCATGGTAGATCGGATAAAACCATCTCGATAATTAGGTATGGCAGCGGGCATACCATCGGCATCCATCAATGCCAAATATGGCTCGACCGGGTTAAAATCCGGAGCATTGTTTTGGTTATTATTGCGTGTATAAGCAAAACCCGCATTCAGTTTCAGGCGTTTATTCAGCAACGTCCAAGATGTGTTTCCTAAAAGGCTGATCCTATCCTGTTCGTTTCCACGTTTTGCGTACAAGCTCTGATCGTAACCCATAGAGAAATAATAGTTCACATTTTCCTCCCCACCGCTCAGGTTAACCGCATGCCTTTGGTTAAATGCACGTTGATTAAGATATTGGCTGATATCGTTTCTTACATCGTGGTTTCTCAGTAAACCAAGTTGATATTCCGCCTCATTATCACTTATAGCACCATCCCGCTGCTGGATCATAATCTCTACTGCAGGCGGTATAGCCGCATGTGAGACGTTTCTTTCATCATTCAGTTCAAGGCTTCTGTAATAATTTTCTTGAAACAAACGCCTTTGTATATCGATGTAGTCCGCACTGCTCATGCGTGGTTGGAAAAAAGCATCCGGCTTGGCTGAAAAGGTAAAATTGCTATTTACATTTACCCGTGGTTTTTGAAGCGTTCCCTTCTTTGTGGTAATAACAATTACTCCATTGCCCGCACGGGCTCCCCAAATTGAAGCTGCGCCAGCATCCTTTAAGACTGTAATGTTTTCAACATCGTTTGGATTGATAGCGCTGATATCGCCATCGTAGGCGAAATTATCTACCACTATCAATGGATCCGTATTGCCGCTGATGGTGCTTTGGCCTCTTATGTTAACATTGAGCCTACCAGGCACACTGGCATTCCGTACAAAAACCAAACCCGGTACTACATCCTGCAAATGCTCTAATACATTTGTTCCAACAGCTCGGTTCAACAATGCGTTATCAACCGTTGCCACCGATCCCGTTATTCGTTCTTTTGCAATCTGTTCGTAACCCGTACTTACAACAACTTCACTTAAATCATTCAGATCTTCATCCAACCATATGGTTAGCGTATCTTTCATCGGTAGCGAAACTTTTACTTCTTTTTGCTTGTATCCGATAAAAGAAACTTTCAAGTTTATCGGGGTTTCAGCGGTCCTTATTATGAAGGTACCGTTGGTTCGGGACCGTGTTACTATATTTGTTTTAGACACCGTAATTGATGCGCCTATCAAAACGCTATTATCCACAGACGAGCGCACACGCCCATGGAGTATGTGTTGTGCATTAACCAGTAAATTTCCTAGAAACAACATGGTTAAAATAATTTGTTTCATATTTTATAAGTTTAGGTCTTCAACAATCAATACATCTACCTTTACGTCTTTTACAACAAACTGAAGATTGTATTTTTTAAGCGCGCTATTGATAGCATCCATATCTCGCATATCTGCCTTTAAATCTAAATCAACATTGCCCTTGTATCCGGTGTTATCTACTATAGGAAAGCGCGAATTCTGCAGGTAAAACTTATTCAACGGAAAGAGAAAGAAAGAAAGGTTTCTATTAACGCACTGGAAGCCATCATTATCTACTCGCATCATGCCCTTGCTCTGTGGAACTTTCGTTTTATATGGCTGCGAGTTACCCATTTTAACCAATGCATAACATCTCAACTTCTTCTTCTCTACTTTACAGGTATACATGGGGAGAAAGCGTTTTAAATCGGCACGGGCTTGCTTATAAAACGTTTCTCGTGTAAGCCCCTTATAGAAGGGAATGAACACCTCATAGCAATACGTATTATCTACCATCCATTTAGCAGCTTCTGAGCCTGTTAGCTGTGTGGTTAGTTTATTGCTGTTCTTTACATTTAAAATAACCCGCCGTTTATCAAATGGTCCAAGATCATGATAGGCGAATAAGAACAGACGCAATAAAGAAACATTTAAGTAAGAAGCGCGAAACCCTTGTACGGTATCAAATTGACTTCTAAACATCGAAGTAATGCCGTCTAGATAACGGTTAAATGAAGAGTAGCCTATTAGTGATTTTCTAAAGTCTATTAGGTTTTGTTCTGCCAATAGTTTTGCTTTGTCGTAAGAAATTTTTTTCTCTATTTTCTCCGTCACATCTAAATCTTTTTTTTCGAGAGCAGCAATCAGGTTTTCTGCATTCATATCATTCCATCCGGTAGTGGCAAGTACACTTCCATTAGTACCTATCCATACGTAATGTGGCAATGTTCTATGAGGAAATGTTGCCCTGAACGTGTTATCGCCCGCTATAATTGGCAAATCTGACTGAACACCTTTTTTTTCCGACAATCTTTCTAAAAAAGGCAGCACATCCTCCTTTTTTTGATAGGTAACCGATAGAAACTGAATTTTACTACCAAAAGCCTGCTGCAAACTATCCATCTTAGGGATCATAGCGACACATGGCCCACACCAAGTGGCCCAAAAATCGAGGATGATCAGTTTGCCCTTATAATCATTGAGCGTTACGGTGGTGCTTCCCTCCTGCCCTGCTTTTACCATTTGTAATGGCAGGTTCCATAAAGCTTCGGGAATGGTATCGCCTATTTGGAGCGGTTTAATAGAATCTGCGGAGAAAGCCACGCCTGTGGCAGCAGGGATGGTTAATCCCCGCTGCCCGGCGTGAACCAAACAAACACAGAACAAAAAAGTTGAAAGCATAAAGCTAAAAGCGGAAAGCCTTTTGAGTTTTAAGTGATAAGTAGTACGTTTTAAGAGTGGAAAGCCCTTTAAAAGCGCAAAGCTTAAAGCAAAAAGCTTAAAGCCCGTACCCATCGTCATTTCGACTGTAGACATCGCTCGGGCCAGCGCGGAATGGAGAAATCTCCGGAAAGCGAAAAGCTTTAAAGCTTTGAATCGTATATTTTTATATTGGTTTCGGAAAGGGCATAGCCCACCCCTTACGTATAAATCGTTCATACATTGTAAATAGTTAGTTAAAGGGTTTTATTAATTGTTAATAGGAAGTTTCAGGAAAAGCTATTCTGGAGCAGAAATCAGGTTGCGTTGAAGCTGTTTTTTGGAGATTACAAAGCATAAGCTAATAGCATGCACAGGTAATTCTCCAAGTAAGGAAGACAATTTGAATGATTGGTTTACATTGGTTTGGTTTTTCATGTACTCGTTATTTATATAACGAGTCTTGCTAGTTAGCTGCCTATTGATACATGTGGGCCTGCAAACCGTGGCTACATTAAAGTTTCTGAGGCTTTACACGACACGGAATTACAGCAGACCCACATCTATCTCACGTATGCAAATATATACATATACAAGAAGATATGGGTATTTAAACTGCTGCCCTGCGTCGTGTCCTCAGAAATGTAGCCGCAAGACTCTTATTTTAAATACCAAAGAAGATATATAATCTTCTATTAACAAGACAAATATAGTCAACGTAACATTATAATGCAAATAAAAAATAACACCTGATATGATAAGTTTTTACGCATTTAGCTGTAATGAAACAAAAAGGAAAAATTACAGCTTTTGCACAGCACATTATCGACACGTTTAGAATTTTATATTATGAAGAGGGAATAACGGGTAGAGCCTTTTCAAATATTATTACTGATAAAGCAAATCCAACCAGAGTCGGCAATATAGAGAGCGAATACACTATTGATAAATATTCTCCTGAACTAATCATCAAAGGTTTAAATTACTTCGGGAAAACAATGAAAGACATATTACCAGATACTCTGTTAGATGATGACGTCTTAATAGAAAAGACAAAAGTGCCCATCCTCAAAGGAATGAGTATCAAGGCAGCTTTAAATTCCCTTATTGAGGAAGGTTACTTTAACGAGCCCAAATTGCGATCGGACATAACAGCTTATTACAACTCTTTTCTACCCAAAGAGAATCACAAAAGAAACTCCGATATTTCTGCCTCATTGGAAGACTTATATAATGAAGGGAAATTACTTAAGGTTTTCAATGATAAGGGGCATAAAAAAGAAGATAAGCTCATCCGGTTTGTCAGAAACACCGATTTTAAAGAAGACTAAACCATACCAATTTTTATTTCCTACTTTTGGGTTTGCTTGACTTAGAGAAATGAAAATACAGATACCTACCCTATCTTATGAACTGAACACCATGGTACGTAAACATCGTGACGCTATAGGGTACAGTCAAGAAGAATTTGCTTTTCTAATTGGTCGGCCAGTAGACGAAGTTCAAGCAAATGAAGATTTAACCAGCAATTCATCTTATGATATCAACCACACTAATTTTTACGCTCGCGTTCTAGGTAAAAAGCCTAAGGACATGTTTTTCTCTGAAAGCTTTGGCGAACCGAGCATCATTATAAAAGCTAACAAGTCTATTACCAAGAAAACCGGCGTAAACTATAAGGGTACGGGTACTTTTAATGGGAAACAGATAGATATCGAGCCGTATTCTATACCGAAAATCCATTCTTATGATATAACAGACGAGGATCAGGAAATAGTATCAGCACTGTTAGATCGCTGGCTGCGAGATGGGTATTTCGTGAATGGTGTAACTGGCTATGCATTATATCAGGATCTATGGGCCAAGCGGGCTGCTGGAAAAATAGAGTTGCCAGATTCTTTCCGACCTATTTTGGTGGCACATGCTGTTATTAGTATGTGCAGTCGCCGAAAGAAACCGAAACTACTTCCGCAGAGAGATCTTCCGAAAACACCGGAGAAGTGGTTGTTGTATAAGGAGGATGTGTGAATATCACAGCTAGAATTTCCTCTTATTGACACTTGCTTGCTTGGCCAGGCTATTTTAATAAAGCAAAAAAGATTTTTTTAAATAGTTCTTCTAATTACGCATTGTGAATACTATTTTTTTTAGTAAATTTACAAATATTAAAAGGAATGAATAACATTAAACCAATGCAACCAACCATCAGTTGATAAGACCTTTGGAAAGAAACCCTGATTTTATTTTACCAGCTGATGGAACATGCATATTTTCCAAATAAATGGATATTCGTGAGGGATAAGACTATAGAACGATTTAAACAATACAGTTTTTTAATAGAAAATGGCAAAAAGCAGAACATTACAAGTCAAGGAATCTTCCATATCGGTAATCGTTCGGAACGAAACTGATTATATTAACCTGACAGATATGACAGCTTCTTTTCGAGAAGGTAGTGGACTGATTGGCAAGTGGATTACCAATAAAAATACACTTGAATATCTGAGTGTATGGGAAAGAATAAATAACCCGGATTTCAATTACCCCGAATTCGGGGTAATTGAACAAGAGGCCGGAACAAATAGATTCATCATGTCTGTTGGGCAATGGATTGAAAGAACGAAAGCAACCGGAATGCTCGTAAAAGCTGGGCGATATGGTGGAACATTTGCTCATAAGGACATTGCGTTTCATTTTGCAATGTGGTTAAGCCCAGAATTTCAAATATACCTGGTAAATGAATTTCAACGACTTAAAGATGAAGAAAACAACCGGTTAAAATTAGATTGGAACCTTCAAAGAACATTAGCCAAAATCAATTATCATATCCATACCGACGCAATAAAAGAAAATCTTATACCCCAGAAAATTACCAAACAACAGGCTGGGCTTGTATATGCAACCGAAGCCGATTTATTAAATGTTGCTCTTTTTGGGCTAACAGCTAAGGAATGGCGCGACAATAATCCTGATAAAAAGGGTAATGTCCGAGATTATGCAACCTTAGAGCAATTGGTGGTATTAAGTAATCTCGAGAGTATTAATGCTTTGCTAATCAAACAAGGATTATCGCAAAGCGAACGGCTCGTGGAGCTTAATAAGGTTGCAATTACGCAAATAAAATCACTGTTGGAAAGCAAAGCAATAAAAAAGCTTAAATAACAAACAAAATATATTCAAAGTCAGAAAAGAAATGCCTTTAGAGAATCCATTCTCAATAGCTGCTTTCAAAAAAGTAGAGAAGGGCCACAACCGACATACATGAAACTTATAAAAGGCGATATCACAAAATTGGAAGTAGATGCCATCGTAAACGCTGCCAACACATCCTTGCTTGGTGGTGGTGGTGTAGATGGAGCTATACATCGGGCGGGTGGTTCTGCAATACTGGAAGAATGTAAACTCATCCGCGCCAAACAAGGTGGCTGTAAAGTGGGAGAAGCTGTCATTACCACGGCTGGAAATCTTCCTGCGAAATTCGTTATCCATACCGTTGGCCCGGTATGGAACGGGGGCAAGAGCAACGAAGAGGTGCTGCTCGCCTCAGCTTACCGAAGCAGTTTAGCTCTGGCTCTTGAGCATAAGCTCTCGTCGTTTTCAACCAAAACGGGCAGAAATACAATTATTTTTAATGGCACTTGTAATACAGTGATTCTGCAAATAGTTTAAAATCAAAAAAATGGAGGAAACACTCTACATAATAGGCAATGGGTTTGATTTGCATCATGGCATAGCTTCTAAGTATTCCGATTTTAAAATATATTTAGCAAAGCATGATCGGGATCTTCTTTATGCTTTAGAGAATTTATACGATTATGAAGATATATGGGGAGACTTTGAAAAAAATCTATTGACAATTTCCCGGGAAACCTTTATCAAATATATAAGCCCTTTTTTACCTGCGAACGAAGTAGACGATGATGATTTCACCTATGCAGAATTATTCTTTTCTCAAGATCACGCAGGAGACTTAGTTGATGAACTTACAAAAAGCTTACGAAAGCGTTTTCATCAATGGATCAGGACATTGAATATGCCTATAGGATATGAACAAAGGTTGATTAAAATAGACAATAACGCCCGATTCCTATCCTTTAATTATACTGATTTTATTGAAACAGCATATAAAGTCCCACTTTATAAAATCTGTTATTTACATGGCAAGAAGTCTGATAAAATTGGAAATATTATTTTGGGACATGGAGAAAGTCCGGAAAATAGCCTAGAAAACTGGCTTAAGAAGAATGATAAAAAGAAAAGGTTTCAATCTCGATTGAAGAATAAAAGAAATAGGTATCACAACAATTCAAATCCCACTTATCTCGCCTATTTTCTTGAAGATGAACGTAAAGGTAACTGGGGTTCCGAAGCGAAGTACCACGCTATCAACTTCGCGGTGGAAAGAATAGAGGATTATTATGAGCAATCATTTAAGAACTTTTACAAAGTGCTCCAAACGCATCAAGGCTTTATTTCATCTTTGAATAAAATAAAAAGGATTATTGTGCTGGGGCACTCGCTATCGAAAGTTGATATGCCGTATTTTGAGAAAATTTTAGAAATCAACAGTAACCCAAAAAACATCGAATGGGAAGTCAGTTTCCATTCCGACGCTAACCTGAGCAGAATAAATGAATTTGCCCAAGAATTAAACATTCATCCAAGTCATATTAAAAAATTCAGACTAGGTGAGCGTTTGTTATCTTATTATAAGTGAAGATTTTCTACCTGAAGGCTGTCATTGTTCGGAAAAGCTCAGCCTGCTGTCTTTAAAACGGCCCAGATAACCGGCAATCGTACGTCTGTTGACACTGACTTCCCTTTCTATGGACCGTTGGGAATAACCGCGGTCCAGGAACAACAATATCTGTCTTATCTTGTGCATGCTGAGAGGTTTGTTTGCCATATCGTAGGGTAATCTTGTCGATCCCTAACTTATGCAATCCTATTAAAACTCCCAGTGGTGCACTTTGGCGTGGAATTATTGGTGTACTTTGTGTCGGAATGGCAGTCCCTGAAAAACTCAGGGATAAATCAACCTAAACCTAAACAGCTATCCAACCTTACTTAAAAAACTGGTGTACTTTGCCCCGGAATCACTGGTGCATATTGCAGCGGAATAGTGGTGTACTTTGGTGCGGAATATCCAAGTTTTGACAGGATGAAAAAATATTTTTCAAACACTCAGTATTTTCCTATATTAGGATGCAAATATTAACGATAACCTAATCTTAATTATGATGTACTTTCCATTCCTATTCATCCTTTTACATGTAAATGTTATCGCACTAGTTGTATTTACGTACTGTATCGCATCATCGATGGTTGGATAAATCGATCGTTTAATGTGTACAGAAAATAGAACGCACTTCTTGCGAAGTTGATTGATGTGTTGGAAAGAGTCTAAGGGTTGAATTAATAATAAAAACAATGACAATGACAGAAACAAATGAATCATTACCAGTAAAAGAAATTCTAATAGCAGCAAGTCCATTTATTAAGGCTGTAGTTGACACATATGTAACTCCAAAACTCGAGATTCTCAAAAAGCGATTTTCACTTGATTACAAAAAATATCATGTACTAACAGAAGAGCATTTTTCTGAGTATTTTTATCGAACATATAAACGTGTATCTATTATAAACACCTTAGTCTTTAATAACTCGCAAAGATTTATTAAAGACATATATCTCCCCTTAACATTACTTCGAAAAACTAATAACAAAGAACAAAAATATAAAATTCAATCCTTCCCCCAGGAATTACTCACCAAGTATGAAAAACTTTTGATTACGGACAATGCTGGAATGGGTAAGTCAACTTTAGTAAAAAAAATATTTCTCGATACTATAGACGAAAAAAAAGGAATACCAATTTTAGTTGAGTTAAGGAGGCTTTCAAAGGACAAAAAAATCATAAATGAAATACAAGAACAATTAAATTCATTGGCAAAAGATTTTGATAATAACCTTTTGTTAGAATTATTAACTCAAGGGGGATTCGTAATATTACTTGACGGTTATGATGAAATTCCCCTTTCGGATAGAGAATCAGTTACAGCGGACATCCAATCATTTATATCAAAAGCAACAAGTAATATCTTTATTTTGACTTCTAGACCTGAAAATGCCTTAAAAGGCTTTGGAGATTTTCAAGAAGTAAAAATAGAACCATTAAAAAAGAAAGAAGCTTT
>Ga0180219_1002846_pt1 | contig 10081 bp, 9 predicted proteins | sample eDN3rd30CBELigMG_FD_151338 | JGI IMG/M metagenome (GOLD analysis project Ga0180219, IMG submission 151338) | Enriched Miracle-Growth compost microbial communities from Emeryville, California, USA - eDNA 3rd pass 30_C BE-Lig MG (version 2)... ... | reverse complement strand
CGGCATGACGCGCGACGAATATGCGGACGGCGCGGCCTTCATCGCCAGCATGGGCCATGCCTGCCCGCCGGCGGCCGACCTCTTGCGCGGCGGCATCATTGGCGTCGGCCGCGTCACCGACTTCGTGCGCAAGAGCAGCGACCCTTGGTTTTTCGGACCAGGCGCGCTTGTCGTCGCCGATGCCGAGCCGGTTCATTTCATCCCCTCGCCCGGCGCCCTCGGCTTCTTCAAGTGGCAGCCCGGCGGCGAACGCATGCCACCGGCGCGCTGGATGACGCAGGACCTTGCCGTAGATCGTCAGATAAGGCGCAACGAGGGAGCATTGCTATGACGCCCGTCCGCATCCAGCTTTCCCGCCGCAAGGGCTGGCGCATGCCGGCCAACACGAAGAAGGTCACGCGCCCGCACAAATGGGGCAACCCCTACATCGCCGGCACCGAATCCCTGTTGCTCAACCACAGCCAGTTGACGCGCGAGGAATCGGTCGCGCGCCACGCCGCCGATGTCGCGGCGAACGAACCCTTTAAGGCCGCCGTCATCGCCGAACTGAAAGGCTACAACCTCGCCTGTTTCTGCCAGCTCTGCCCGACCCACCGGGACGCCGGCAAACCCTTCGACCTCGCCTGCGCCGCCTGCCGCCCCTGCCACGCCGACACGCTGGGCCGCATCGCCAACGGCATCACCTGCGAGGCGGTATGAGCGCGCACCAGCCCCTTGCCAGCCCGCAAAACCACACGCCGATCGGCGACCGTCTGGTCGCCCTGCCGGAGGTCAGGGCCCGCACCGGAATGGGCACCACGTGGATCTATAAGCACGCCAAGAAGGGCACCTTCCCCAAGCCGCTCAAACTGGGCGAGCGCTGCACCCGCTGGAAGGAAAGCGAAATCGACGCATGGATAGAATCACGCCCGCGGCTTTAGCCGTTTCCCGGCGACGGAGGCTTGCTCCGCCGGCGTCGGTTCCGGCTTACCGCCCTTGACGACCTGCAAGCGCATCAGCCCAGGCGGCAGGTCCGGCGGCGGCGGGTTGCGCAGGTCCGGATAATAGACATAACAGCCGTCGCCGGTGTTCCGTGGGTGCCGGGGCTCTCTCCGCCATTTGCAGTCGATCGACAGTTTGGTCAGCACGTCAGCCATATCGGCCTCGGCGCCGAAAGCCGCCGCGATGCGCGCCAGCCGATAAGCCCCCTGCCGCCTGCAGGAGTCGCACCGGATACGCACCACGACATAGGGATAGGCGGCGACGGTTCCATAGAAAACAGGAATCCAGCTCACGAATGCAGACCGGCCTTCGTGGGTGCCGGTGGCACGTCCTGTCCGTTCGCGACCTGCAGCCCATAGTCATTGCCGCGCGTGACGTCGACCGTGAGTAGCAGGATGCCATTGAGCATCGTCAGGGCGACATAGACGGGCGAGCCGACCGGCACCTCCGCAAGCCAGGTGACAACCTGCCTTCGAAAGGCGAGAATCACCGGCAACATCTGCACTGCCTTTTGCGGGGTAAACTCCGGCCGAGACGGACTACGCGCCATTTTGCACTCTCCTTGGTCCCCACCAAGGCGTCAAAATGTAAGTTCGGCGGACGCGGCAGTCAAGAACGAAAGACGAACAAAAGAGGGTATTTTGCCGGGTATTATTCTAAAACGAACTAATATAACTCTATTTATTTCAATAATTTAACGTCATTATTTCGACGGTCTCCGTCTCCGCCATCCTGCTTCTGTCCGACCCGGAGACATGGGTAACAGACCGTACCTAAGACATAGGTAACAACCTCGGGCCGAACGGGTTGTCGAGGGGTTGCAAGGTTTTCTGCTCCAGATCGAAATATCCCAGATCATAGTGCATGAAGCTGACGAGCCAAATGCCGTCGTCGACCTCCTTTATTCCCAGTCTTTGGCCGGCCAATACGGTTGAGATGTTGATCCTTTTGCGGTGCAGGCAAAGGCGTCCGCAAGCGGTGACGAGCACGTCACGGTCGTGAAATGGATAGGTCAGTTCCGGCAATCCGTCGTAAGGACGCGGCGAGGCCGGGTAGAGTTCGGCGGGACATTTCATATCTAGCGCCTCATGCGGCCGTTCGATGTTGAATTCGCGCACGAAACTGTCGAACCGGTCCTGCTGCTGCAGGCTGTTGAAGCCCGGCGGTCGTGTGGCCTCTTTCTTGAGGGTCAGGTGCATGCGCTCGTGGCGCCCGTTCTGCTGCGGATGGCCGGGCTTGATACGTTCGATGGCGATGCCGAGCCTGAGCCACCAGACCGAGAGCTTCGACAGATTGAACAAGGCATTTGGACTGGCGAAGGGCACACCATTGTCGGAACGGATGGCTTGCGGCAGACCGCGCTCGCGGAACAATCGCTCGAAGGCCGTGATCGCAGGGGCTTCGCGCGTCGATTCAAGAGCTTCGCAGAGCAGCAGGAAGCGCGAGGCTTGATCGGTGACGGTGAGCGGATAGCAATAGCGGCCGTTGCCGAGCTTGAACTCGCCTTTGAAATCGGCGCACCACAGATCATTGGGGGCTGCGCCCTCCGAGAGGGGCGTGCCGTGGGCCCGATGACGCTGGCCGCCGCCGCGTTTGACCAGGCCATGGCGATCCAGAAGCGTATGAACGGTGCTTTTGGCCGGGATCCTGATATCCCCGTCCAGCCGCCGGATCAGGAGCTCGCGAATCTTGCGCGCACCCCAATGAGGCTTCTCGGTCTTAAGCCGGACGATCAGGCTCTCAACCTGCTCCGGTAGCTGGTTGGCGTAGCGTACCGGCCGCCGGGAGCGATCGGTCAGGGCTTCCAGGCCATGCTCCTTGTAACGATCGAAGATTTTGTAACCGGTCTTGCGGGAGATGCCGAACTCCCGGCAAACCTCCGTCATGGTCTCCCCGTCAAGCAAACGGGCGACAAAGCGCAGGCGTTCTTCCATAACCGAACTCGCTTTCCACGGCATTGACACCTCCCGCAGAACAAAAGCGGAAAGTGTAACCCATGTGTCCGGTACGAAATGTCACCCATCTCTCAGGTCGGGCATTCGCGAGCTTCCCAGGATTGGCAGAACCTTTCGACCGAAGCGGGATGCCCTCCGAAGCTTAAGCGAAGGCGGGCTGGTTCGAAGTTTCCCCCTAACTCTCCGCCCTGATAATGCCAAGATCGCCGGCCGGTGACGACCTACGATCATCGCAACTTACCGCCTGACCTCCCGCACGGCCTGGGACGACTAAATTTCGACGGGCGAATGCCACCCTCGGCATGCCTCGCGGGCACTGGCGATCCCCGAAATCAGTCTGTAGGATGGCGGCCAGGTGGGAGCTGACATGACCTTGAAAGGCGCATTGGGCGCATGTTTCGCTATCGTTTGGAGCGTCGCGTCTTCCGCGTTGGCGGGGCCTGCGCTCGCGCGCGAGTTCCGGGCCGCCGACAATCAGGTTGCGGATTATCCAACGGTTCTCGCCATCGAACACATGAGCCGTCTGGTCCACGAACGGACGAATGGCCGGCACAGCATTCGCGTCTTTCATTCCGGCCAGCTCGGCGAGGAAAACGAGACTATCAAGCAAACGCGCGTTGGCGCCATCGACATCAACCGCATCAACACGGCCCCGCTGACTCAGGTTATACCGGAACTGGAAGCGCTCACCATTCCCTTCCTGTTTTCGTCGGTCGACCACCTGCATCGCGTGCTCGATGGCCCTGTCGGCGAGGAAATCCTCAAGCAGCTCGACAGTTACGAATTCGTCGGCCTCACCTTTTACGATTCCGGCGCGCGTTCGATCTACACCAGCAGGCCCGTGCATTCGCTCGCCGACATGAAGGGGTTGCGCATTCGCGTGCAAAATTCCCGCCTTGCCGAAGACATGATCAAGGCCATGGGCGCGACGCCGGTTGTCATTTCCTATGGCCAGGTTTTGACCAGTCTCGCCACCAAACTCGTGGACGGCGCCGAGAACAATTGGCCATCTTATGTGACGACGGATCACTATAAGCTGGCGACACATTACATCTTGACCGAGCATACGATGGCGCCGGAAATCCTGATCATGTCGCGCAAAGCCTGGGACATGCTCGATGCCACAGATCGCGACATATTCAAGCAGGCTGCGCGCGAATCCTCGCTGTTCATGCGCGGCCAATGGCGCGCATGGGAAGAACGCTCGCGCAACCAGGCGATAGAGGCCGGGAACACGATTGTCAGCACGTTCGACCGCAAACCTTTCGTCGATGCCATGCAAGGCCTGCACGCAAGTGCCGAGAAGGATCCCAAGCTCAAGCGGTTGATCGACATGATCCGCGCGGTGGACTAGCGCCAAAGCGATGACCATGCCGGGCAATCATTTCAAGCCGCCGTCCGGAACATTCGGACTGGAAGGACTGCTGCGGCGCTTACCCATTCGCTGGCGCATCCTTTCCATCGCCGCTCTCAATACCGCTGTGGTGCTGCTGCTCACCCTGCTCATCCTTGATGGGGCGGGCGGCTTGCGGAACGCCTGGAACGAACTCGTCCTCGTGCGCAGCTCGGAAAAGCTGCTCACGTCCATCGAGACGGAATCAGGCCGCCTGCAAAGTCTGATCCACCGCTATTTCACGCAGCCCTCGCCAGCCGTCCTCGAAGAAATAGAGCGCCGCCGAACGACGCTGTTGAGTCTGCTGGGACGGACGCAAGTGGTCGACGATGCGCTCGAGGATTCCCTCAAGCTCATGTCGAGCAACACGGAAAGGCTGCTCGCGGCGTTCGATGACCTGCGTAAGGCCCGCGTCGAAATTTCCGAGACCTACGAAAACCGCGTGCTCAAGTCGGCGCGCGAAATCTCCGGTCTCTACGCGATCATGGAAAGCACAATTACCGGACAGGATGCTTTGGTGAAGCCGCCGCTCGGGCGCTCGCGCGAGGCTTTTTCCGCCGCCCTTGTCGCAACCAATTCGTACTATCTTTCACATTCGGCGAATTCGGCCCAGGAAGCGCTGAATGGTCTGGATTCAATCGAACGCACGCTTCCAGTCATGATCGATCTGGCGGCAAACGATCTGCAACGCGCGGCTCTGAATGCTTTGGGCCAACGGGTCGGCGAATTGCGCATGAGCCTGCAATCACTGACAAGCCTGTTCGACAAGCAGGCCGTCATCCTGAGCGACAACGTCGATCGCAGCCAGGCGGAAATGACGGCGACGACGACGGCGCTGACCGAACGCATCCGGCAGGTTGAAGCCCAGGTGCAAAGTCGGCTGGACCGCACTTTGAACAGCGTCTACTGGAAAATTGCCATTATCGCGCTTTCGTTCCTGGCGATCATAGCGCTCATCGCGTCGGCGATTGCGGCGTCCGTTAACAAGCCACTGACCGACCTCATGCACGCGATGAGCGCCATCGTCGACAACAGGCTCGACGAAAAGGTGAGCGGGGCGGATGCACGCGATGAAATCGGCAATATGGCGCGCGCCATTGAAGTGTTTCGTCAGAATGCGATTGCGAAGCTGAAGGCGGAAGACGAGTTGCGAACCGCAAAGGAATCAGCCGAAGCAGCCCTACTCAACCTCCAGACCGCGCAAAAATCGCTGATCGAGGCGGAAAAGCTGGCGGCGCTGGGCGGTTTGGTCGCTGGTGTCGCGCATGAAGTGAACAATCCCGTCGGCATCAGCCTGACGGTGGCCTCGACCCTTGCGCACCGCTGCGAGGAGTTTGCCAAGGAAGTGAATGCCGGAGACCTCCGCCGTTCCCGCCTCAACGAATTCATTTCGACGACGCTCGATGCTTCACGTCAGCTGTCGGCCAATCTGCACCGCGCGGGAGAGCTGATTCAGTCCTTCAAGCAGGTGGCTGTGGACCGCAGCCAGGCCGAGGCGCGTGTCTTCGATCTCAAGGAAGCAACGCAACAGATCATCGCCAGCTTGCGTCCCGGCCTCGCAAAACGCCAATTGGACCTGACGTTGGAATGCCCCGATGGCATTTCGATGAATTCCTACCCGGGGCCTTACGGACAGGTGCTGACCAATCTCTTCATCAACTCCGTGACCCACGGCTTCACGGACGGACGCGAGGGCGCTATCGCGCTGCGCATCCGGCCGCAGGGCGACAAGCATGTCGCCATCGAATTCTCGGATAACGGCAGAGGCATGAGTGAGGATGTGCGGCGGCATGCCTTCGAGCCGTTTTTTACCACGCTGCGCGGTCAGGGCGGCACCGGACTCGGGCTTCACATCGTCTATAACATCGTCACGCAAAAACTCGGCGGACAAATCGAACTGGCCACACGCCCCGGGTCCGGTTCGACATTTTCAATCGTATTGCCCCGCGAAGTTCAGGCCAGGGAAGCGCTAGTCCCAATTCCGGCGACGAAAGGTGCAGAATGAACGATCACGACGATATTCTCAGTCTCAGTGACGACGGGCCACCGGCTGAACGTCCCGATCGCGTCTGGAAAGTCGCTGTCATCGACGACGATCCGGCCGTACACGACGGCACCCGCTATGCGCTCTACGATTATCGCCTGCACCGCGACGGCATCCAGCTTCTGTCTGCCTTCTCGGCAGCCGAAGGCCGGGAACTCCTGAAGGCAAACCCCGATATCGCCGTCATCCTGCTCGACGTCGTGATGGAGTCGGAAAATGCAGGCCTCGAACTCGTCGGCCATATCAGGAACGTCATCAAGAACGACATGGTGCGCATCATTCTGCGGACCGGGCAGCCCGGCCAGGCGCCCGAGCGTGACGTCATCGTCAATTTCGACATCAACGACTACAAGGCGAAAACCGAACTCACGGCCGACCGGCTCTTCACCGTCATTACGGCAGGACTGCGCAGCTATCAGCAATTGCTGAAAATGGCCGAGACACGCAGAGGCCTGGAAATCATCGTCGAGGCCGCGTCGACGCTCTTCGATTTCAAGTCCATGCAGAAGCTGGCGGAAGGTGTCCTCACGCAACTCTCATCGCTTCTTGCGGCCAATTGCGCCGGCATTCTCGTGCTGCGCGACATCTCGTCCGACCACAAGGGCTTTTCGGTTTTGGCGGCTTCGGGCTGCTATACGGCGCTGACCGGCCTGGACGAGCCGGATCGGCTTGATGCCGACATGCGACTTCTGATTTCGCAGGCCTTTCAACGCAAGTCGACGCAGTTCGACGAACACCGATCGGTGATCTACATCCAGACGGCGGGCAGCAGCGAAGTCGTCGTCATTCTGGAGGCGGGCAAGAATCTTTCGGACACCGACAGGGCAATGGTCGAAATCTTCTGCGGCCGGCTTTCCATCGCTTTCGACAATGTCGTGCTGTACGACAAGATTCAGCAGGCCAACGCCCTGCTCGAGCGCCGCGTGAACGATCGGACACGGGAATTGAAAGCCGCCAATGACCGGCTTCAACTGCAATGGTTGCGCGCCCGGCGCACAAATGCCTATCAGAGCGAAATTCTTGGCATGGTGGCGCACGACATCCGCAATCCGCTTGGTGTCATTCTCGGGCGCACCGAGATCGTAAGCGAAATTGCCAACGGGGCGTCCCTCAATCCCGCATCCGTGCTCACGCAGATCGGACATATCCGCGAGTCGGCGCAACGGCTGACAGCGATGGTGACCGACCTCATTTCGAGCGCCATGAACGAGGATCAGGACATCAACCTGCGCCAGGAGAACGTCGATTTCGGACAGTTGGGCCGCGCCGTCGTCGAGGCCAACAGGCCGATGGCGCAGCGCAAGTCGCAAACGATAGTCTTCGCATGCGACGACGGCATGATCGTGGACTGCGATATCGATCGCATGCGCGACGCGATGGATAATCTCGTCAGCAACGCGATCAAATATTCGCCCGTTCATGGCGATATCCGCGTCCAGGCGCATATCGAGGGTCGCGAAGCGGCATTCTACGTTCACGATTCCGGCCCCGGCCTCATGCCCGACGACAAGTCCCGATTGTTCGGACGATTCCAGCGGCTTTCGGCGCAGCCGACCGGCGGGGAAACGTCGACCGGCCTCGGACTGGCCATCGCCAAGCGAATCGTGGATTTACATGGCGGTACGATCAAGGCGGACTCGGCAGGTCCGGGTCACGGAAGCACCTTTTCGATCAGGCTCAAGATCACCAGAGTCGGCAAAACAAAATGACCAAACCGCAATTGATATTTGTTGTCGACGACGAAGCCGATGCGCGCGAGCTGGTGGGCGATTACCTGCGCATGCATGGCTTCGAAGTGGAGCTGTGCAGTGGCGGACCCGAGTTGCGCGAAAAGCTGCACGGCGAAAAGCCTGAACTGATCGTGCTCGATCTCAACATGCCCGGGGAAGATGGCCTTTCGATCATCCGCTTTCTGAAGGAGCATTATCGTATTCCGGTCATCATGTTGACGGCAAGCGCCAGCACGATCGACCGGGTTGTCGGGCTTGAACTTGGTGCAGACGATTACCTGGCCAAGCCTTGCGAGATGCGCGAGCTTCTGGCACGCATACGCTCCGTTTTGCGGCGGCTCAAGTTTGCGCCGTCACGAACGGCCGAACGGCATCTGGCGGCGATCGCCTCGTTCGATCTTGTCGGGTTCAGCCGCTTCATTCAGGAACACGAGACGGCGACGCTCGCAGCGGTCGACGCGATTTTTTCCGAAATCGTCACGCCAAGTCTCGTTCAGTACAGAGGCGTCCTCTTCAAAATGCTCGGCGATGGCGCGCTCGTCGAATTCGCCAGCGTTGTCGAGGCTGTCGAATGGGGCGTCGCCTTGCAGACGACCATGGTATCGCATCCGCGCGCAGAGCTACCTTTCGGAAAGATCGTGTTCAGACTGGGAATTGCCGTCGGCGATGTGGTCTTGAACCATAACGACAGGGCTGGCGAAGGCGTGACGCTTGCGGTGCGCGTACAGGAGGTGGCGTCTCCAAGCTCGGTTTGCGTTTCCGACCAGGCGTTCCAGTTCGTGCGCGGCAAGACGTCCGTGCGGTTCAACGATGGCGGCGAGCGGCAGCTCAAGAATATCGTGACGCCCATGCGCGTGTGGAACTGGGCGCCGGATGGAGCTGGCGCATGAAGGAAGACGTTGCGCAGCGCTGGAAGCTCATTCGGCACACGCTTCGCGGTTGTCTGATTTATCTTGCCTGCTGCGCCGGTCTTTCTGCGCATGCAAAGACCGAAATTCACTGGTGGCACGCGATGGTGGAAGCCAACCGCGCAGCCATTGAGCAACTGGCGCGCGATTTCAACGCCAGCCAGGATGAATTCACCATCGTAGCTGCTTATAAGGGCAGCTACGGCGCCACGATGGAGGCCGGTCTCGCCGCCTTCGATGAGGGCAACGCGCCGCATATCCTGCAGGTTGTCGAAGTCGGGACGGCGACCATGATGGCAACCAAAGGCCTGATCAAGCCGGTGCACGAGGTGATGCGCGAGGCGCGGCAGTATTTCGATCCGAACAGCTACCTTCCGGCGATTACGGGCTATTACTCGACGGCCAAGGGCGAGATGCTGTCATTCCCGTTCAACTCGTCGTCCGCGGTGATGTGGATCAATCAGGATGCGCTGGTCAAGGCCGGACTGTCGCAGGCAAAGCTCGAGACCTGGCCGCAAGTTTTCGAGGCGGCGCGGCACTTGCAGGCGAGCGGACATCCGACCTGCGGCTTCTCGACGGCCTGGCCGTCGTGGATCATGATCGAGCAATTCTCGGCGTGGCACAATCTGGCGATTGCATCCAAGGTGAACGGTATCGACGGGCTGGACGCGCGCCTCGCGTTCAATACGCCTCTGCACACCCGCCATCTCTCCACGCTGGCGCAATTGCAGAAGACGCGCGTCTTCGACTATTCCGGCCGCGAAGATCAGGCTGAAGGGCGCTTTGTTTCCGGCGAATGCGCGATTGTCTTGAGCTCTTCGGGGTTTTTCGGACGGGCGCAATCGCAGGCGAAATTCGCATTTCGCTCAGCGCCCATGCCTTATTATCCCGATGTGGACGGCGCCCCTCAGAATTCCCTGATTGGCGGCGCCTCGCTCTGGGTCATGCGGGGCAAGACGCCGGAAGAATATCGCGGGGTCGCTCGATTTTTTGCTTTCCTGTCCGACATCGACCGCCAGGCGTGGCTTCATCGGCGGCTCGGCTATCTGCCCGTGACGCGCCTTGCGTTC
>Ga0180219_1002842_pt1 | contig 10093 bp, 7 predicted proteins | sample eDN3rd30CBELigMG_FD_151338 | JGI IMG/M metagenome (GOLD analysis project Ga0180219, IMG submission 151338) | Enriched Miracle-Growth compost microbial communities from Emeryville, California, USA - eDNA 3rd pass 30_C BE-Lig MG (version 2)... ... | reverse complement strand
GAGCGCGCCGAGGCGATGACCCGAGGTACCGGCGCGCTCGGCCTGGTGCGGGCGGAGGTGCCGGTCGCACCGGACGCGCCCACCGCCGAGGACTGGCTCCGCCAGGAGCTGGCCCGCTCCGAGTACCACCCGCACGAGAGCCCGGTCGAGTGGGTGCTGCGACACCTCACGGACCTCTTCGACCGTGCGACCAGCGCCGCGGGCTCGGGCGGCACCGCCACGTGGATCGTCGCGGGCGTCCTGGTGGCGCTCGTGGTGGGTCTCGTGATCCTGGTGGGGCCGATGCGGCGACGACGGCGGGCGGCCGGCCCCGGCCAGGTCGCCGTGCTCGACGCGACCACCACCACCGACCAGTGGCAGGCGCAGTCTGACCGCGCGTGGGCCGCCGAGGACTGGTCCACCGCGTTCGTGGCCGCCTACCGAGGCATCGTCCAGGACGCCGTCGACCGCGTCGTGGTGGAGCCGTGGCCGGGGCTCACCGCGCACGAGGCGGCGACCTCCCTCGGGCGGGCCCTGCCCGAGGTCGCCGAGCGGATGCTCGCCGCGGCGGCGACCTTCGACGCGGTCGCGTACGGCTCGGCGACGGCGTCCCGGCAGGATGCGGCCACCGTGCGCGAGCTGGCCCGGCAGGTCCGGGGCACACGCCTGCGAGCGTCGGCGGCCGTGCCAGCGGGCGATCCCGCCGCGACCTCCGCGGGAGGGGTCCTGTGATCCGGACCGTCTGGCGTCGCGCCCGCTGGTGGGTGGCTGCTGCGCTCGTGGTGACCGTGCTCGCCGTCGTGCAGCTGGCGACCAGCCGCACCTTCTCGGACGAGCCCTACTCGCCGGACAACCGTGACGCCGACGGCACACGCGCGGTCGCCCAGGTGCTGCGCGGCCAGGGCGTGCGGGTCGAGGAGGTCCGCACTCCGCAGGCCGCCGTGCGCGCGCTCGACGGCGCCCACGGTGCGACCACGCTGCTGGTCACCTACGACTCGTCCGTGCCGGCCGAGCAGGTCGCCGTGCTCCCGGGCGGCGCGACCGACGTGGTGCTGATGGCTCCTTCGAGCGAGCTGCTCGACCGGGTCGCGCCCTCGGTGTCGTACGCGTACCGCGATGCGGCCGGCCCCCTGGCCGCCGGTTGCGCCGACCCGGACGCGGTCGCCGCGGGTTCCCTCGCAGGCTCCGGGACAGGGCTGGTCTCGAGCACCGCCGACGCCACGAGCTGCTTCGTGGCGGACGGGGCCGCCGCGATGGTCCGCGAGGGGAACGTCACGGTCCTCGACTCCGTCGACCCCTTCGTCAACGCGCGGGTGCTGGAGGCCGGCAACGCCGCCCTGGCGCTCAGGGTGCTCGGTGCCCACGAGACCCTGGTGTGGCTCACGCCCAGCCCTCGGCTGATGGCGGCCGAGGCCGACGGGAACCCCGCGTCGCGCTCGACGTGGCTCGTGGTGCTGCTCGCCCTCGGTGCGCTGCTCGTGTGGTGGCGCGGACGCCGGCTCGGTCCCCTCGTCGCCGAGCCGCTGCCCGTCGTCGTGCCCAGCGACGAGGTGACGATCGGGCGTGCCCGGCTGTACCGCCGCGCCCGGGCCGCCCCCCACGCCGCGGCCCTGCTGCGGGCGGGCACGATCGACCGCATCGCGTCGAGCATCGGGCTGGCGCCGCACAGCGACCCCGACCAGGTGGTGGGCGCCGTCGCACGTGCGGCCCGCCGCGACCCGCACGAGGTCCGGGCGCTGCTCTACGGCCCGGCCCCCACGACAACGGCCGCGCTGGCCGACCTGACGACCGCCCTCGACCAGCTCGCCAGAGAGGTACGACGACCATGACCCAGCCCACGCCCGCAGCGCCCGCCCCCGACCCGCGAGGCCCTCGACCCCCGGCCGATGCCGGAGCACCGCAGCACGCGGCACCAGCGACAGCGGCACCTGCCCCGGCACCTGCTCCGGCCTCGCCCGCCCGGGCGCACCTCACCGCCGTGCGGGGCGAGGTCGCCAAGGCCGTCGTCGGGCAGGACGGCGCCGTGACGTCGCTGCTCATCGGGCTGCTGTGCCGCGGGCACGTGCTGCTCGAGGGCGTGCCCGGGGTCGCCAAGACCCTCCTGGTGCGCTCGCTCGCGGCGAGCCTGGACCTCGGCACCAAGCGGGTGCAGTTCACCCCCGACCTCATGCCGGGAGACATCACGGGCTCGCTCGTCTACGACGCGCGCACCGCCCAGTTCTCGTTCCGCGAGGGGCCCGTGTTCACCAACCTGCTGCTCGCCGACGAGATCAACCGCACGCCGCCCAAGACGCAGTCGTCCCTGCTGGAGGCGATGGAGGAGCGGCAGGTGTCCGTCGACGGCGAGCCGCGACCGCTGCCCGACCCCTTCATCGTGATCGCGACCCAGAACCCGGTCGAGTACGAGGGCACCTACCCGCTGCCCGAGGCGCAGCTCGACCGGTTCCTGCTCAAGGTGACGCTGCCGCTGCCGGAACGCGCCGGGGAGGTAGAGATCCTGGCCCGGCACGCGGACGGCTTCAACCCCCGCGACCTCGCGCAGGCCGGCCTGCGCGCCGTCGCGACGGCGCAGGACGTCGCCGCGGCACGCGCCGAGGTCGCGCAGGTCTCGGTGGCACCCGAGGTGCTCGGCTACATCGTCGACCTCTGCCGCGCCACGCGGTACTCGCCCTCGCTGTCCCTCGGTGTCTCGCCCCGTGGGGCGACGGCGCTCCTGGCCACCGCGAAGGCCTGGGCCTGGCTGTCCGGGCGCGGCTTCGTCACGCCCGACGACGTCAAGGCGCTCGCCCACCCCACCCTCGCGCACCGCGTCTCGCTGCGCGCCGAGGCCCAGCTCGAGGGGGTGACCGTGCACACCGTGCTCGACTCGGTCCTCACGGCGATCCCGGTACCCCGATGACGACCTGCGGTCCGCGAACCCCGCGCACCGGTCGCTCCGCGGCCTGGAGCACGGCCCGGCGGCACCCGTGCTGATCACCGGACGCCTCGTGGCGCTCGGGTGCGTCGGGCTCGTGCTCGCGCTGCTCCCGGTCACCTGGTGGCTGGGACCCGCGTGGGTGCTGCTCGTGGTCGCGGTGGCCTGCGTCGACGCGCTCGCCGCACCCTCGCCTCGCCGGGTCACGGTGAGCCGTACGGTGCCCGGCAGCGTACGGCTCACCACCGCGACGTCCTGCACGCTCGTGGTCCGCAGCGCGACCGAGCGTCGGATGCGCCTGCTCGTGCGCGACGGCTGGGTGCCGTCGGCCGGGGCGGGTGCCGACCGCCACCGCCTAGAGCTGCCCGGGGGCGAGGCGCGCCGGCTGACCACCCCGCTGCTGCCGGTACGACGCGGTGACCTGCACGCGGCCGGGGTGACGGTCCGCTCGTACGGACCGCTGGGGCTCGCCGCCCGCCAGTCGAACCTGGATGCTCCTGCCCGCCTGCGGGTGCTGCCCGAGTTCGCCTCCCGCCGGCACCTGCCCAGCCGCCTCGCCCGGCTGCGGGAGATGGACGGGCGCTCGGCCGTGCAGGTGCGCGGCGAGGGCACGGAGTTCGACTCGCTGCGCCAGTACGTCATCGGCGACGACGTCCGGTCGATCGACTGGCGCGCGACGGCGCGACGCTCCGAGGTCGTCGTGCGCACCTGGCGCCCCGAGCGGGACCGCCGGGTGCTGATCGTGCTCGACACCGGCCGCACCAGCGCGACGCGCGCGGCACAGGGCACCCGGCTGGACGCGGGGATCGAGGCCGCGCTGCTGCTGGCCGCGCTCGCCTCGCAGGCCGGCGACCGCGTCGATCTCGTCGCCTACGACCGGACCCTGCGGACCAGGGTCGCCGGCGTGGCCGGACCTCGGCTGCTTCCCGTGGTCGCGGACGCGCTCTCGGACGTGCGCCCGTCCCTGCTGGAGACCGACTGGCCGGGGCTCGTCGCGCTCACGCGCGAACAGCTGTCGCAGCGCAGCCTCCTCGTGCTCGTCTCGGCGCTCGAGCCGGCCGCCGTGATGTCGGGGCTGCTGCCCGTGGCGGGCCAGCTGACGTCGCGCCACAAGGTCGTGCTGGCCTCGGTGAGTCCTCGCACCCCGCGCCGCGGCACCGACGACGTGTACGACCGCGCGGCGGCCGAGCGCGTCCGGATCGACCGCGAGGGGGTCGGGTCGGCGCTCGGTCGTGACGGTGTGGTGGTGGTGCAGGCGGACGCCGAGGAGCTGGCACCCCGGCTGGCGGACACGTACCTCGACCTCAAGGCCTCGGGCCAGCTCTGAGCCCGTGGGCTCAGCCCGCGTAGGCGACGGCGTAGCCGGCCTCGGCCTCCTCGAGGTCGCCGGTCTGGCCGGCCTGGACCGCGCGTCGCCCGAGCACCGCGACGTAGGCCACCACGAGCGCGAGCGCCAGCGTCCCGAGTGCGATCTTCACTCCCCAGGGCAACGACGAACCGGTCACGAAACCCTCGACGGCACCCGAGAGCGCCAGCGTGAGGGTGAGGCCGATGCTCAGCGTGATCAGCGACCTCCCCTCGGCCGCGAGCGCCTGCGACCGCGGCCGGTTCCCCGGCGAGACCATCGTCCAGAAGGTCTTCAGGCCGGCTCCGCCCGCCACGAAGATCGACGTCAGCTCGAGCAGCCCGTGCGGCGAGATGAGCCTGAAGAACAGCCCCAGCTGCCCGTACGCGGCCATCAGCCCGCCGACCGCGCCGACGTTCACCGCGTTCTGGATCATCGCCCAGGCCGGCCAGATGCCCGTGATGCCGAAGGCGACGCACTGCGCGGCGATCCAGGCGTTGTTGGTCCACACGACCGAGGCGAAACCGGCACCCGGCTCGTAGTAGCCGGCGAAGGCCTCGTTCACGTACGCCTCGCGCTCCGCGGGGGTGCCGACGAAGGCGAGGCCCTCGGGGGTGCTGGCCACCCAGATCCCGACGCCTACGGCGATCGCCACGACCACGACCGTGACGCCGAGCGTCCACCACCGCACCCGGTAGAAGGCCGCGGGCAGCGACACGGCGAAGAAGCGTCCGAGATCGCGGAACGACGGCTCGCGCGCACCGGTGATGCGTGCCCGCGCGCGCACGAGCGAGCCGGAGAGGTTCGAGATCACGGTGGGGTCCGCCGCGGTCGAGCGCACGGTGGACAGGTGCGTGGCGACCCGCTGGTAGAGGTCGACGAGCTCGTCCGCCTCGGCCCCTGTGAGGCGGCGGCGGGAGGCGAGCGCGTCGAGACGCTTCCACTCGTAGGAGTGGACGAGGGCGTAGGCGTCGAGATCCACGACCCCACCTTGGCACACCGTCCACGGTCCCGGGCCCCCGACGCCGCTGTGGGAGGATGCGAGCGTGGCCCAGCACCCGACGCCGTCCTCGCCCGCCTCGCGGTCAGCGGGCAGGGCGCGGGCTGCGCTGTACACCACCCCGGCCCGCGATGCCGAGACGGCCGCGGGCTCGATGCTCGACGGCACGGTGCTCGGCGAGGGCGTGGTCGTGGACGCCCGCGCGGCCTCGTTCGCCGTCCGGCTGCTCTCCGGCCTGATCGACGCGCTCGCGCTGCTCACGGTCGCCTCGGTCCTGGTCGGGGCGGGTTCGGCGGTCGGGATCGAGACCCTGGGCAGCGAGGACGCCGCCACGGTGCTGCTCCTGGTGGCCGTCGTCCTGGTCATGGTCGTCGTCCCGGTGGGCCTCGAGACGCTGACCCGCGGCTATTCCCTGGGCAAGTACGCCATGGGCATCCGGATCGTGCGGGACGACGGCGGCCCGATCCGTTTCCGGCAGGCGCTCGTGCGCGGTCTGCTCGGCGTGCTCGAGCTGTGGATGACGGCGGGCGGCCTCGCCGTCGTCGTCACGTTCTTCAACAGCAGGGGCAGGCGGCTGGGCGACATCATGGCCGGGACCTACGCGGTACGCACCCGGTCGGGCGGCGTCCGGCTCACGCCGCTGATCATGCCCCCGCACCTGGCGGGCTGGGCCCGGTCCGCGGACATCCGCCCGCTCCCGGACGGCTATGCGCTGGCCGCGAGGCAGTACCTGGCCCGTGCCGCGGGCCTCGACCCCACCTCGCGTGCCCGCCTCGGCCAGGAGCTGGCCGCGCTCCTCGAGCCGTACGTGGCACCCGGGCCCCCGCTGGGGACGCCGCCGGACCTCTTCCTCGCGGCGCTGCTGGCCGAACGCCGCGACCGCGACTTCGCGCTGGCGCTGCGCAGCATGCAGCGTGCGGAGACGAGGGCAGCCACGGTGCGCCGTCTGCCCTGGGGACTGCGCGACGACGCCTGACGGGTCGCGAGCGGCGCAGCGGCGGCGTTCGTGGACGGCCTGTGACTCCTGTGACTAATGTGATTCCACGACGTCGCTCCCACCGGCGTCCGACCCGTTCCTCGTCCCACCCGTCCTGAGCCGCACTGGCCCCACCCGACCGGAGCCTCGCATGGCGCTGCCCGCACGTCCCACGCTCGCTGCCGCGGTCGCCCTGGCCGTCGGCTGCGTCGTCCCGCCCGTGTCGGCCGCCGCTGCGCCACCCCTGGTCGTACCCGCGGTCGTACCCGCGGCGGTGGTCGCGCCCGCGGCCACGGCCGCCACGGCGGGTTCCCTCACGCTCGACGCGCCCGCCTCGACCCTGGCCCGGACGCGCACGACGCTCGCGGTGACGTGGAAGCCCGCGACGACCAAGACCGCGACCGGGACGCTCACGCTGCAGCGCCTTCGCGAGGGCCGCTGGTCGTCGGTGCGTACCGTGAAGCTCGTCGGTGGCACCGGGAGGGTGGTCGTGAAGCCGGCGTCCACGACCACGTACCGGGTCGTCGGCCACGGGCTGCGCAGCACAGCCGTGCGGCTGCCCGTCCTCGCGACCGGCATCCGGGCCACGGTCTCGCGACCCAGCGTGGTGAAGGGCACCGCCTTCACCGTCAGCGCGCGGATGGTGAAGAAGGCCAGGCCGCTCGCCCGAGGGACCCTCCGCCTGCAGGAAAGGCGGGGCGGGGCCTGGGTGACCGTCAAGAAGGTCAGGATCGTCTCAGGGGAAGGCAGCGTGCGGGTACGCCCGACCACGACGCGCACCTACCGCCTGGTGAGCACGACGGTCACCAGCCCGAAGGTGAAGGTCACGGTCACGAAGACCACCTCGCCCCCGGTCACGCCCCCCGACCCGCTCCCTGACCCTGCGACGGTCCCCACCACCGCCCCCGCGACCTTCACCGCCAAGGGATCCGGTTACGGGCACGGGGTGGGGATGTCGCAGTACGGGGCCTACCAGCTCGCACGGAACGGTTCCAGCGCGAGCAGCATCCTCACGCACTACTACACGGGCACGGCGCTCTCCGCGCGCGCGATGCCTTCGAGCATCGCCGTACAGGTGTTCGGACCGGAACCGTACAGCTTCGTCGGCTACGCGGACACCGCGACCTCCACGACCTTCTCGCTCTCCACGGGTTCCTGGCAGCTGCGTCAGGGCAGCACCACGCTCTACCCCCGGCCCGGTGCGAGCCCCGCGGACCCGGCGACCTCCGCCGTCCAGGTGAGGCTCTCGGTCTCCGGGACGAGCGTCCGGGCGACGATCGTCGGCGGGAGCGCCGCGGGCACCTCGTTCACCGCCCCCATGCTGCGGCTGCGGTGGTCCGGCACCGAGTACTACCTGCCGAGCGGGACGGCCGCCGTCGCGACCCTCACCGGCGCTGGCGGCACCTACCGGCACGGTCGGCTCACCGCGACCGTGATCGGGGGCCGCCTCAACGTCGTCAACGAGCTCAGCATGACCGAGTACCTGTACGGCATCGCGGAGATGCCCAGCTCGTGGGGGCTGGGCGGCGGTGCCGCGGCGCTCCAGGCGCAGGCGATCGCCGCCCGTACCTACGCGTACGTCCGGGCGGGTGCCACGGCGGCCAAGCCCGACGGCACCCGCAAGAGCGCCTGCAACTGCCACCTCGTGGACGACGTGCGCGACCAGATGTACACCGGGTGGAAGAAGGAGGGCGAGGCGGTCGGGAGCACCTCCTACGGGGCGGTGTGGCGTGCCGCTGTCGACGCGACGACGGCGAGCACCGTCGTGACCTACGCGGGGTCACCGATCTCGACGTACTACTTCTCCTCGTCAGGCGGCGCGACGGCGAACAGCGAGGACGTGTGGGTGTCCGAGGTCCCGTACCTGCGTGCCGTGCCCGACCCGGAGAGCCTGAGCGCGCCGGGGAACACGATGGCGTCGTGGACCCGGACGATCACGCAGGCCCGGCTCGCGGGCATCTTCCACCTCAGCGGCATCGGCCGGGTCGAGGTGGTCGCGCGGTACGCGAGCGGCCAGGTCAAGACGCTGCGCGCGACGTCGACCAGCGGCGCGACCACCGACCTCACGCTCAAGTCAGCCGTCTGGAGCAGCAACCTGGGCGGGCTGCCGTCGTCGTGGATCTCGTCGATCAGCTGACTCGCCGACCCGGTCGGCTAGATTACCGCTCCACAGCAAGAACCCTCAGGGGCCGGGAGAGCGCCCTCGCATACAGAGAGGTCGCGGGCTCCTCAATCCGGAACGTCCCGGTCCGCTTCACCGCGACGCGAACGGTGAAGGTACCGTCCGACCGGACGTGCACCTTCACCGACAGCGCACGCCGCGCGGCGGGCCCCTCAGGGTTGAACAGGATCTTGAGCCGGGCGTCCGGGTTGGCGACATAGCGGGTGCCGGTCGCAGGAGCACGCAACGCCTCGCCACGGATCGTCACCTTTGTCCCGCGCACCGGGTTGTGCACCGAGACACTTGCCCTGACGTGCGTCGCACGACGAACGGGGCTGGCGGCGGCGACCGACGTCAGCACTCCGGGAAGCGCTCCCGAGACAGCGACCTGCGAGGTGGTCCGGGCCGCAGCATGGGCAGCAAGACCGGTGATGGACGCTACGCCGAGAGCGGCCACCAGGGTCGCTGCGGCACCACATCGGACAACCGCTCGGTCGCGCATCATCGCCTGCACGTCAAAGCCCTCCTCGACCCGAGTCGCTCGTCCTCTCACATCGTCCCACCGCGGGCCGCCCATGGCGAGAGCAAGGTGACGCGGCTCGACTCACGACCTGCCACAGGTGACACCGTCCGGCGCCTCAATACCGGTAGTGCTCCGGCTTGTACGGGCCGGCGACCGGGATGCCGAGGTAGTCGGCCTGGTCCGCGGAGAGCTCGGTGAGCCGCACGCCCAGGGCGTCGAGGTGCAGCCGGGCGACCTTCTCGTCGAGCACCTTGGGCAGGCGGTAGACCTCGCGGGCGTACTCGCGCTCGCCGACGGGGCGCGCGGCGTCCGCGAACAGCTCGAGCTGGCCCATCACCTGGTTGGTGAAGGAGTTGCTCATCACGAAGGACGGATGGCCGGTCGCGTTGCCGAGGTTGAGCAGGCGACCCTCGGACAGCACGATCACCGAGCGCTCGGGACCGTGGGAGTCCGCGGGCAGCGTCCACTCGTGGACCTGCGGCTTGATCTCGGTCTTGACGACACCGGGCACCCGCGCCAGGCCCGCCATGTCGATCTCGTTGTCGAAGTGTCCGATGTTGCCGACGATCGCCTTGTTCTTCATGCCGAGGATGTGCTCGGCGCGGACGACGTCCTTGTTGCCGGTCGTCGTGATGAAGAAGTCCGCCTCGTCCAGCACGTCCTCGATCCGGGCGACCTGGAAGCCGTCCATGGCCGCCTGCAGGGCGCAGATCGGGTCGACCTCGGAGACGATGACACGCGAGCCCTGGCCGCGGAAGGCCTCGGCCGCGCCCTTGCCGACGTCGCCGTAGCCCGCCACGAATGCGACCTTGCCGCCCATCAGTGTGTCCGTGGCCCGGTTGATCCCGTCCGGCAGCGAGTGGCGGATGCCGTACTTGTTGTCGAACTTCGACTTGGTGACCGAGTCGTTGACGTTGACCGCGGGGAACAGCAGGGTGCCGGCCTCGGCGAGCTGGTACAGACGGTGCACGCCGGTCGTCGTCTCCTCCGTCACGCCGAGGATGTCGGCCGCGATCGTCGTGAAACGCGCAGGCTCTGCGGCGATCGAGGCGCGCAGCGCCGCCTGGATGACGTTGGTCTCCTCGTTGTAGCCCGGCTCGCCGTCGACGCCGTCGGCCGGGACCTCGCCGGTCGCCTCGTACTGCACGCCGAGGTGCACGAGCATCGTGGCGTCGCCGCCGTCGTCGAGGATCAG
>Ga0180219_1002841_pt1 | contig 10095 bp, 9 predicted proteins | sample eDN3rd30CBELigMG_FD_151338 | JGI IMG/M metagenome (GOLD analysis project Ga0180219, IMG submission 151338) | Enriched Miracle-Growth compost microbial communities from Emeryville, California, USA - eDNA 3rd pass 30_C BE-Lig MG (version 2)... ... | reverse complement strand
TGCATTTGGATTTACAAGTTTTTGAAAAAGATTTACCACAAATAAAAATTGGGCAAACTATTCATTTTCGATTGACAAATAATCCAGCCACTGAATATGAGGCTACGGTTTTCAATATCGGTTCATCTTTTCAAAATGAGAGTAAAACTATTGTTGTACGTTGCCGCATAAAAGGTAATAAAAATGGGTTAATTGATGGAATGAATATAACAGGAATTGTAAGCTTAAGCAATGTGACCACACCTGCTGTTCCCAATGATGCCATCGTAAATACTGATGGTAAATATTTTATTTTCGTACAAACCGATAAAAAAGCAGAAGAACATCACGAAGAAGAAAGCCATAAAGAAGATGAGGAAACTGAACATAAGGAAGATACAAGCAATATAAATTTTGAAAAAGTAGAAGTATTGAAAGGGGTATCTGATATGGGGTATACCGCAATAACTTTTGTCAAGCAAATTCCTGTCAATGCCAAAATCGTTGTAAAAGGAGCATTTTTTGTAAACGCAAAATTATCTAATGCTGGAGAAGAGGAAGATTAACCAATAATAACTAAACAATGATAAATACAGATAAAAATCACAAGCATATTTATGATGCACACGGCAAGCAACTCTGCTGCACCGAGGAAAGCAAAAACGATGCCCAAACAAATACAGGGCAGAGTACTGATAATGTTTGTTGCTCAACGGATGAAAAAGTCAATCAAAAGAGTAATGAACGAAGTGAAGCTGTTGATAAAAATAGCGTTATAAAAATGTTTTTACCAGGAATTATTTCTTTGGTACTATTGCTAATTGCTATTTACTTAGACAATGCCTTGAAACCTGAATGGTTTCAAGGTTGGGTAAGAACTGTTTGGTATATAATAGCGTATGCACCAGTCGGATTTCCTGTAATTAAAGAAGCTTTTGAAAGTATTAGCAAAGGCGATGTTTTTTCAGAATTTTTGCTAATGAGTATTGCCACTATTGGAGCCTTTGCCATTGGTGAATACCCAGAGGGTGTCGCTGTAATGCTGTTTTATGCTGTTGGCGAAGTCTTTCAGTCATTAGCAGTTAAAAGAGCGAAAGCAAATATCAAGAGCTTGCTTGACCAACGCCCCGATGAAGTAACTATTCTAAAAGAAAATCAACCGAAAACAGTAAAGGCGGAAACAGTAACCATTGGTGACATCATACAATTAAAGCCCGGCGAAAAATTAGGATTAGACGGAACATTATTATCCGAAACTGCATCATTCAACACAGCAGCTTTAACAGGCGAAAGCAAGCCCGACACCAAAGCAAAAGATGATACGGTATTAGCAGGAATGATAAACCTAAATACCGTTGTACAAGTAAAAGTAACAACTGCATATACTGATAGCAAGCTGAGTAAAATTTTAGAATTGGTGCAAAATGCTACTGCTCAAAAAGCACCGACAGAATTATTCATTAGAAAGTTTGCAAAAATATACACACCGATAGTTGTACTGTTAGCTATTCTAATTACAGCATTGCCCTACTTCTTTGTAGAAAATTATGTGTTCAGCCAATGGTTGTATCGTGCTTTGGTATTCCTTGTTATCTCTTGCCCTTGTGCATTGGTAATAAGTATTCCTTTAGGCTACTTTGGCGGAATTGGGGCAGCGAGTAAAAATGGAATATTGGTTAAGGGAAGCAACTTTTTGGATGTTCTTGCCAGCATACAAAATGTAGTAATGGATAAGACAGGTACAATGACGGAGGGCGTATTTAAAGTTCAAGAAGTTGTATTTGACAAGGCATTTGATGAGAAAGAAATTTTAGAAATGGTCAATGCTTTGGAAAGCCATAGTAGCCACCCCGTAGCAACTGCCATTCAAGAATATGTAGGCGATGTAAACCACAATATCCCATTAGAAAATATAGAGGAAATTGCAGGACACGGACTAAAGGCTAATGTAAATGGGAAAGAATTATTGGTAGGGAATTTTAAGCTGATGGATAAATTTTCTATTACTTATGACATAGACCCGAACAGCATTGTCTACACGGTAATCGCAGTGGCTTATGATAGAAAGTTTGTTGGTTACATTACCATTGCGGACAGCATAAAAGAAGACGCACAGGAAACCATAAATCTATTGCATAAGCTCAATGTTAAAGCTACTATGCTTAGCGGAGATAAAAGTACGGTTGTAAAGTATGTAGCGGAACAGTTGGGGATAGATAATGCTTTCGGAGATTTATTGCCTGAAGATAAAGTAAACAGAGTTAAAGAAATTAAAGCCAAAGGCGGAAGCGTTGCTTTTGTTGGCGACGGTGTAAACGATGCGCCTGTTGTGGCTTTGAGCGATGCGGGTATTGCAATGGGCGGTTTGGGAAGCGATGCGACCATTGAAACGGCAGATGTGGTAATACAAGACGACAAACCGAGTAAAATACCTATGGCAATCAATATAGGCAAGCAGACAAAGAAAATCGTTTGGCAAAATATAGCTTTAGCATTCGGAGTAAAAGCTATTGTACTAGTTTTGGGAGCTGGGGGCTTAGCGACTATGTGGGAAGCTGTTTTTGCCGATGTTGGGGTTGCCTTATTAGCTATACTAAACGCAGTAAGGATACAGCGGATGAAATTTTAAGATTAGAACATCCTAATGATGAATAAAACAGACAATTCGTAAGAAAGGCAAAAGTTATCAAATGTCAATTTGTCGAAGGAGAAGAAGAAGAAAAGACCTTCGCTCTTTATGATACTTTTTGGGATATTTTTTAGCTCTGTGTCTTATTGCTTTGATATACATAAAATTAGACACTATTATATCTATCCCTATCACTAAAAATGGACTTATTAGTTCTGTATCGAGCAAAAACCAAAGTTCCAAAAGAGAAACCCGAAAATGCAAATTTCTTTCAAATATGACAGTATTTGGGCTTCTCTATTATTGTTTAAAAAATAGATTTAGGATAACGGATGGATAAATTTTATAACGAAACGCTGGCTAAGCTGGAAAACGAAATCAAAGAATTTGAGATTGAAGCAGACTGTTCGATAGAACGCATTGAAGCAGTTATACAACTTATTATCAAATGTTTATTCGACGTAAAAAAATATATTTTAAAAAGAGGATTTAAGAATGTTGATGAAGAAATTCGCTTTTTTAAATATCAAAAGCCAATTATCGTTTCAAAGCTCATCTATTATAATGCCATCTATAAAATCGAAACGAGAAGACCGTATGGAAATAAGCGTACCAAGAAATATTTTGTCAAAGAACTGAAAAAGCTAAAAAGGTTCTTTGAAAATAACCTTGATTTTTATAAGTATTACCGTAGCAATAATTCTTTCTTTGACGAACAATTTTTTGTACGTGGCAAGCACGATATAAGACTATGGTTAGACACTTTTTATTTTGAGGCAGACCATCGCTTTTCTACTTCGCACGAATATAAGGTTGCCAAGATAATTGCTAATGACCTGATACAGGTATATTTGGAAGACAGGTTAAATAACATCAACGTTAAAAAGGTTTCAGATAATTCGTTGATATGGACAGCAAGCAAAACTGCACTCACGGAACTCATTTATGCACTGTACTCCCACGGTGCATTTAACAATGGGAATACAGAAATAAAATTGATAACCAAAACGTTTGAAGATGCCTTCAATATTGAGTTAGGCGACTTTTACCATACGTTTATGGAACTTAAAGCCCGCAAAATAAACCGAACGAAATTCCTCGACAGGCTGTGTGAAGCACTGATAAAGAAAATGGACGAACAAGATGAAAAACAGTAAGTATATATGTACACAGGCTTTATTCCTCTTGGCAAGAAGTCAGAGTAATTAAACTTAAATTGTAAATTTGTTTATTGCTTATGTATTAAATAATAAACGTAGTCAGTAAATAAATATGAATACAATCTTTATTAAAAATATGGTTTGCGACCGTTGCATTATGGTGGTACAAAACGAATTGGAAAAACTGGGATTAGATGCTAAAAATATAAAACTGGGCGAAGTTATTCTTTCCAAAGAAATAACATCTCTGGAAAAAGAGAATTTGTCCAAAACTTTAGAGCCATTAGGATTTGAAGTAATTGACGATAAAAAAGGCAGGATAATAGAAAAGATAAAGAACATTATCATTGACCTGGTACACCATCAGGATAGTGATGTAAAAACCAACCTTTCCGATGTATTGAGTGACAAATTGCATCACGATTACAATTACCTGTCCAATCTGTTTTCAGAGGTAGAGGGTACAACCATTGAAAAATACTTTATCGCCCAAAAGGTGGAGAAAGTCAAAGAATTGTTGGTGTATGATGAGTTGTCATTAAGTGAGATTGCGAACCGCCTAAATTATTCGAGCGTGGCATATTTGAGTAACCAGTTTAAAAAAGTTACCGGGCTAACACCAAGCCATTTCAAACAGATTAAAGAGGATAAAAGAAAACCGTTGGATAAAGTGTAAGTAAATCTTACAAATCAAATCCAAAATTTCACACCAGTACCCATAAATATAATAGCCAATTTTGTATTGTAAATTAAAGCAGGCAAATATGGCGACAAACAGAGAAAATATATACATTCCATTGGAGGATGTAGAAAGCGAACACTGTGCATTAATCGTTGAAAAGGGATTGGCACAGGTAAAAGGCGTAGAAACCCATAAAGTAGAGCTGAACAACCGAAGGGCAGCGATTACAGTAGATAGCAATGAAACCGTAGGCGAGGCTGTTAAGGCAATTAAAGATTTAGGTTACGGAGTTCCTACGGTTAAAAGTGCTTTTTCGGTATTGGGCATGACCTGTGCATCCTGTGCGGGCAGTGCCGAAAGCATTGTGAAATACCAACCGGGAGTAGTTAATGCTTCCGTGAACTTTGCAACGGGCAATCTTACCGTGGAATATCTGCCCAATATGACCGATGCCTCCACCTTGCAAAAAGCGGTTCAGGGAGTAGGTTACGACCTATTGGTTGAAGACGAAACCAAGCAGCAGGAAACGCTCGAAGCCATCCACGAAAAGAAATTCCGAACCTTGAAAAACAAGACCATTTGGGCAATTATCCTTTCCCTGCCCGTGGTAATCATAGGAATGTTCTTTATGGATATGCCCTATGCAGACCCGATAATGTGGCTCTTTTCCACGCCCGTTGTAATATGGTTGGGCAGGGATTTTTTTGTAAACGCTTGGAAGCAGGCAAAGCACCGTTCCGCCAATATGGATACGCTGGTGGCATTGAGTACAGGTATTGCCTACCTGTTCAGTGTTTTCAATATGCTGTTTGCCGACTTTTGGCATCAACGGGGACTGCATGCTCACGTATATTTTGAAGCGGCTGCCGTCATTATCGCATTCATCCTCTTGGGAAAACTGCTGGAAGAAAGAGCCAAAGGCAACACCTCTTCAGCCATTAAGAAGCTGATGGGCTTGCAGCCAAAAACGGTCATCGTGGTACAGGCGGACGGAACGGAAAAGCAGACCGCTATCGAAGACGTAAGCGCAGGCGATGTGATACTCGTAAAGCCCGGTGAAAAGATTGCGGTAGACGGCATGGTCATATCGGGCAATTCGTATGTGGACGAAAGCATGTTAAGCGGTGAGCCTGTACCTGTATTGAAAAAAGAAAAAGAAAAAGTATTTGCAGGAACGATTAACCAAAAAGGCAGCTTCCGGTTCAGGGCGGTAAAAGTGGGCAAAGAAACCATGCTTGCCCACATCATCAAAATGGTGCAGGATGCACAGGGAAGCAAAGCACCCGTACAGAAACTGGTCGATAGGATTGCGGGCATCTTTGTTCCCACAGTGATAGGTATTGCCATCCTGACATTTACGCTATGGTTGATTTTGGGAGGCGAAAACGGGGTTGTTCAAGGTCTGTTGGCAGCCGTTACGGTATTGGTCATTGCCTGCCCCTGTGCTTTAGGCTTAGCGACACCCACCGCTATTATGGTAGGCGTTGGTAAAGGTGCTGAAAATGGCATTTTGATAAAGGATGCCGAAAGTTTGGAACTGGCCAAAAAAGTAAATGCCATCGTTTTGGACAAAACCGGAACCATCACCGAGGGAAGACCACAGGTAACGGGCATTAAATGGCTGAACAATGAGGACACTGCAAAAGAAATCCTTTTGAGCATCGAAAAGCAATCCGAGCATCCATTGGCAGAAGCCGTAGTGAAGCATCTTGGCGATGTAGCGACCACCTCTTTATCCATGTTCGACAGCATTACGGGCAAAGGCGCAAAAGCAGACCATGACAACGAAACCTATTATGTAGGCAACAAAAAGCTATTGGCAGAAAACAACATTGCCATTGCCGGAGAATTACAAGACCAAGCCGAAGAATGGGGCAAACAGTCTAAAACCGTTATCTGGTTTGCAAACAGCAAAAAGGCTCTTGCTGTAATCGCTATCGCCGATAAGATTAAGGAAACATCGGTGCAGGCTATCCGGGAAATGCAGGAAATGGGCATTGACCTGTATATGCTGACCGGAGATAATGAAGCTACCGCTAAAGCCATTGCGGAGCAGACAGGCATCAAGCATTACAAAGCCGAAGTTTTGCCACAGCATAAAGCCGACTTTGTGAAAGAACTGCAAAGTAAAGGAAAGGTAGTGGCAATGGTGGGCGATGGTATCAACGACAGCACCGCATTGGCAACAGCCGATGTAAGTATCGCAATGGGCAAAGGCAGCGACATCGCAATGGACGTAGCCAAGATGACCATCATTTCGTCCGACCTGACCAAGATACCGCAGGCAATACGCTTGTCCAAACAGACCGTAGCCACCATCAAGCAAAACCTGTTCTGGGCGTTTATCTACAACGTAATCGGCATTCCGGTAGCGGCAGGCATCCTTTACCCTGTTAACGGCTTCCTGCTCAACCCGATGATTGCGGGTGCGGCAATGGCATTGAGCAGCGTGAGCGTGGTCAGTAACAGCCTGCGGTTGAAGTGGAAGAAATAAAACAGTAAATCTCACAAATCAAACAAGAAATTACACAACAATACTGAACTGAATAGTACGGAAATTTGCATTATCAGATAACTCTAAAATTTATTAACAATGGAAAATAAACAATTTCAATTCAAGACGAACATCAATTGCGGAGGTTGTATCGCATCTGTAAAACCGCACTTGGACAAGGCAGAGGGTATCTGCCATTGGGAAGTGGACACTGCCAACAAGGACAAGGTACTTACAGTGAAGTCCGAGGGCATTACCGAGCAGGAAGTAATATCGACCGTGCAAAAGGCAGGCTTCAAAATTGAACCTTTGGACGCCTAAGCCAACAACTTTTTGAAATGCCCTTTTTCCGACCGAATTTTCTATGAGGTTGGGTTGCTGAAAAAGGGCATTTTATCAATTCTGAAAAAAGGCGATAGGTTATTGCGTATATGGCATTTTTTTGTCCATATAGCAAAAAAAAACGTAAAACGATATAAAAAACCAATCTAATTTGTAACTTTGTTGCGTTGAAAAATTATAGAATACATATAGGCATTTTGACATTGTTCTGTTTGGTTTTCTTTATGATGCCAAGTCAGAGCTATGCCTGTTCCAAAAATTCAACAAAGACCGAGCAGTCTTCCTGCTCAAAGGAGAAATCCAAAAAATCAGAACATAAAAAAGGTTGCAAGGGCAAATCCTGTAAAAAATGCAAAAGTGACAAATGCGGGGGCGGCTGTTCACACAACTCTTGCAGGTGCGGTGCTTCAACCACTTCCCTAAATGTCCCAACCATAATCGAATTAAAGGCAAAAAATCACTTAGCAGCAGCTAAAAAGCAAAAATTCGGTTTCAAAGAAGCCTACTATTCTTCGGGCTTTTTCTCCATTTGGCTACCGCCTAAAATAAGCTAAAACTATGGCCTGATAGCCATAGGTATGTCCTGTCAGAAGCTGTTCCGGCTTTTGCAAATCCCCTATTTGTATCATTTATTTAAAATTTAAAACAGAAATGGGTTTATCAATCCCCCGTTTCTCAAAATGTAATTATTATGAAATCATTATCAAAAATAGTGATGGTAATCGCCGTATTACTATCATCAATAAACGGCTTCGCACAAATCAAGAATGCGAAAACAGAAACCGTAAAGATTTACGGCAATTGTGGTATATGCAAAACCACCATCGAAAAGGCAGGTAACGTAAAAAAGGTAGCCAGTGTGGACTGGAACAAAGATACCAAGATGGCTACGCTCACCTATGACGGCGACAAAACAAATCAGGATGAAATCCTGAAACGTATCGCTTTGGCTGGTTATGACAGTGAGAAGTTCCGTGCGCCGGATGACGTATATGCTAAACTGGCTGGTTGCTGCCAGTATGATAGACCAGTGAAGACGGTTGCCAAAAACAAGGAGGCGGGAATGGACATGAATGCCGGACATGGCAATCACGACCATAGTCAAATGGCAGCTAACAAAGATGCAGCCCAAAACCAATCACAGCTAAAGGCTGTATTTGACAACTACTTTTCAGTGAAAGATGCTTTGATAAAAACCGATGCGGCGACCGCATCTACCAAAGCCGCTGAATTGGCTGCATCCCTTAAAGCAGTCGATATGAATAAGCTATCGGCAGAGGAACATACGGCTTGGATGAAAGTGATGCAGGACTTGACCGCCAATGCGGAAAGCATTTCAAAATCAAAAGATGTTGCAAAACAAAGAAGTGCTTTTGCGGCACTTTCGGGAAGCATCTACACACTGGCCAAAGTGTCTAAACAGGATACTCCCGTTTATTACCAGCACTGCCCTATGTACAATGGAGGTAAGGGAGCCAATTGGCTAAGTAAAGAGAATGCTGTTAAAAACCCATATTACGGCTCACAGATGCTTACCTGTGGCAGTACGGTCGAAACCATTAAATAACAGGTCTGAAAGCTATGGTACAGTACAATGACATGGTGCAGGCGCTTAAAGACCTAAGACAGCGTGGATACAGTATGGACTTTAGTCTGTTGCCGGACTGCCTGTACTGTGCGTCAAGGAGCCTGAAACTAAAACCGGAGGATTTTACGGTTACGGAAACCCATAGGTTTGAAAGCCTCGACAGCAGTCCTGATAACAATGCCGTGATTTATGCCATATCGTCCAATGATGGTAAGAATAAAGGCGTACTTGTGGATGCCTATGGTGCTTATGCCGAAGAAATGACCCATGAGATGGCAAAAAAATTAAGTGCAACATAACTTTTAAAACCCCTTATTATGAAAAAATACACGTGTCCCATGCACCCGCAGGTGCTAAAAGACGAACCAGGCAAATGCCCGCTTTGTGGCATGGCACTGGTTCCAGTTGGCGGTAGCTCAGTTTCTCATGTACAAAAATCAGGATATGGGCATTCCGGGCATTCTCATCATAACCAAGCCAGAGATAGCTTTAACAAACATGAGGGGCATCATACAGGCGATTTTCTCGCTCGTTTTTGGATAAGCCTCGTCATTACAATCCCTATCCTGCTCCTGTCACACATGATACAGCAATGGTTGGGTTTCAGCCTTGCTTTCAATGGAGATAAATATGTGCTGCTGGCATTGGGTACAGTGATTTATAGCTATGGAGGCTTGCCGTTCCTAAAGGGAATGATTGGCGAGGTGAACGCCAAAGCCATAGGGATGATGACACTTGTTGCTATCGCTATATCCGTAGCCTATGTCTATTCCGTAGCCGTTGTATTTGGCTTGCAGGGCATGGACTTCTTTTGGGAACTGGCTACGCTTATCGACATCATGCTGTTAGGGCATTGGCTGGAAATGCGTTCCCAAATGGCTGCTTCACGGGCTTTGCAATCATTGGTTGCTTTGCTGCCTAACGATGTCACGGTGGAGCGAAACGGAGAAGCGGTAAAAATAAAGCTTGAAGACCTGCAAAGCGGTGAAACGGCTATCATAAAACCGGGTGAAAAAATTCCAGCCGATGGATTGGTACTGGAGGGGCTTTCGTATATCAACGAGAGCATGCTTACCGGAGAAAGTATTCCCGTGAAAAAGGAAAAGGACGGAAAGGTCATCGCAGGCTCTATCAATGGCGATGGTGCGCTGAAAGTTAAGGTAACAGCCGTTGGAAAAGACAGCTACCTGAACAGGGTTATCAATCTTGTGCAGGAGGCAC
>Ga0180219_1002840_pt1 | contig 10095 bp, 11 predicted proteins | sample eDN3rd30CBELigMG_FD_151338 | JGI IMG/M metagenome (GOLD analysis project Ga0180219, IMG submission 151338) | Enriched Miracle-Growth compost microbial communities from Emeryville, California, USA - eDNA 3rd pass 30_C BE-Lig MG (version 2)... ... | reverse complement strand
ACTGGAAGTCAGTCAACAAGGGCCGCAGTGATATGTCAAGAAACTGCAAAACAAAAGCCCTAACTCCATCAAACCGCTCAACCCCAGCATTTCCGCCAGCTCTCGCCCATGTCGCGGAAGAGGCCGCCCAGGGTGCCGCCGGGATCGATGCCGCCGCCCACCTGCCGGGGCGGCACGGGCCGGTATCCGCCTTCCCCCGCCTCGCCGATCAGGAAGGTGAAGGGCAGCGTCCCGCCCAGCCCGATGCGCAGGTCGGAGATGGTGATGCCGCCTGGCCCGGTCCGGTACATGTAGAAGCCGTTGGTGAACCATTCCAAACGCCGCGCGGCGGGGGAAACGGCGAATCCCTCCGGCGGGCGGGCATGGCGCGGCTCGAATTCCACGGCGCCGACGGGGCAGCCCGGCAGGGCCACCGTGCCCGCCCGCATCACCTGATTGCCGCTCACCCCCATGACCGACCAGAAGAGGATGTTCAGGGGCGCCGGCTGCACGAAGATGCGCGCCCCCTCGAAGGCCGGATCGGCCGCCGCCCTGGCCTTCACCATGACATGCCCCGCCATGCCCGCCGCCAGGTAAAGGCCGGCAACGCAGAGCGTGACGACGCAGGCCCTGCCCCCCTGCCCCGGTCGCTTGCGGCGCCAGACGGCGATGCCGACGCCGGCCAGCAGCATGAGCGTGAACAGCGGATCGATGATGAAGATGGAGGAGAAGGCCACAGGCGGCAGCGCATGGACGGGCCAGAAAAGCTGCGTGCCGTAAGTGGTGAGCGAATCCAGAAGGGCATGGGTGACGAGGCAGAACCAGACGGTGAGCAGGAGCGGCCACCAATGCGCCCGAGCCGGCACCCACAGCCTGGCCACGCCCCAGGCGACCAGCGGGGCCGCCGCCGTCTCAGCCAGCAGTGAATGGCTGAAGCCCCGGTGATAGGTCATCGCGTCGATGGCGTTGTCACGACCGATGAGGATGTCCAGGTCCGGCAGGTTGGCCGCCACCAGGCCGACCAGCATGGCCCTGGGGCCGAGGCGGCGCGAGAGAAGCGCGCCGGCAATCCCCGCGCCGATCAGGGAATGGGTGAGATTATCCATGGACCTGTGCTTGATGTTGCCCCAAGACCCGGGGATTATTGGCGGCGGGACAGCATTTGAAAAGGCGGAATACGCGATGCCGCAGAGCTTCGACACCGAGACGCAGCGATTCTACGAGGGGGATATCACGGCCTATGCAGCGCAATCCATGCGCCTCACGCCCTGGGGGCAGATCGAGGCTTTCATGAAGAAACTGCCGGCCGGCGGCACGATCCTGGACCTGGGCTGCGGCGCGGGCCGCGATTCCCGGATGTTCATCGACAAGGGATTCGCCGTCACGGCGGTGGACGGCTCCAGCGCCATGGCCCGAGAGGCGGAACGCCATCTGGGCATGACGGTCGGCGTGATGGAATTCTCCGCCATGCCTTGGGTGGCGGCGTTCGACGGCATATGGGCCTCCGCCAGCCTGCTGCATGTGCCGCGCCCGGCCCTGGGCACCGTCCTCGGCCTGGTTCACCGCGCCCTGAAGCCCGGCGGCTTGCATTATGCCAGCTACAAGGCCGGTGAGGCGGACGGGCGCGACGGCCTCGGCCGCTACTACAATTACGTGGACCCGGATTTGCTGCGCAACGCCTATGAAGCCGGCGGCGACTGGCGGGACCTCCTCATCATGGAGCGCGACGGCGGCAGCTATGACGGCGCGCCCACCCGCTGGCTGCATGTCTTCGTCAACCGGGCCTGAGACCGGAGCGGCGAAATGCCCTGGAGACGGTCTTAAAATCCTGCGCTAAGCTACTGTCATGAAAATATCTTCAGAGACCACACAGACCCACGACCCCCTCCCCGTCGGCATGGCCGATATCGAGGCCGCGGCGGCGCGCATCGCCTCCGGCATCCGCCGCACGCCGGCCAGCTACTCGCAGCGCCTTTCGGCGGTGGCGGGCTGCGACCTGCATTTCAAGTTCGAGATTTTCCAGTTCACCGCCTCCTTCAAGGAACGGGGCGCCCTCAACAAGCTCCTGCAGCTCACCGAGGCGGAGAAGACGCAGGGCGTCATCACCGTTTCCGCCGGCAACCATGCCCAGGCGGTGGCGCATCATGCCAGCCGGCTCGGCATTCCCTCCACCGTGGTGATGCCCCGCACCACCGCCTTCACCAAGGTGACCCGCACCGAAGCCCTGGGCGCCAGGGTGATCCTGGGCGGCGAGGGATTCTCGGAAGCGGCGGACCTGGCGGACCGTATCCAGAAGGAGCAGGCTCTCACCTTCGTGCATCCCTTCGAGGACCCGGCCATCATCGCCGGCCAGGGCACGGCGGCGCTGGAGTTCCTGACCGACTTCGCAGACCTGGACAGCCTCATCGTGCCGGTGGGCGGCGGCGGGCTGATCTCCGGCAGCGCCATCGCGGCCAAGGCGCTGTGCCCGGGCATCGAGGTGGTGGGCGTGCAGTCCGCCTGCTATCCGGCCATGATCGCGGCGCTGGAGGGGCGCACCATCCACCCGACATTGCAGACCGTGGCCGACGGCATCGCCGTGAAGGCCCCGGGCCGCCTGGCCACGGAGGTGGTGCGCGCCCTGGTGGACGAGGTGATCGCCGTGGAGGAAGGGGATATCGAGCGCGCCGTCTGCCTGCTGACCGAGATCGAGAACGTGGTGGTCGAAGGCGCGGGCGCGGCGGCGCTGGCCGCCGTGCTGGCCCGCCCCGAGCGCTTCCGGGGCCGGCGCGTGGGTGTCATCCTCTCCGGCGCCAATATCGACAGCCGGGTGCTGGCCGGCTGCCTCATGCGCGGCCTGCTGCGCGACGGCCGCATGGTGCGCCTTTACGTGAAGATGGAGGATGTGGCGGGCTCGCTTGCCAAGGTGGCCACCGTCATCGGCCAGCATGGCGGCAACATCCTGGAAGTCCTGCATCACCGCATGACGACGGACATCACCGCACGCTATACCGGCATCGAGATTCTGGTGGAAACCCGGGGGCGCGACCACACATCCCGGATCACCGGCGGGCTCGAAGATGCGGGCTTCCAGGTGAGCTTCCGCTAGCGGGCCCGACCCTGAAGCCGGGGCCTCCGGTTTCGCTTGTGTCACAGCGGGATATGGAGTAAAATTGGGGCTACGTTCTGCATTCGTTACGTGAGATCTCAAGTCCGGGTCACCGGCCAGCTTCGTTATCCTCCACGCATTGTGAACGTGACAACCAGTATCTCCGCATCGGGCGGAATGCGATTTTTCACTTTTTGCCAGAGGAACAACTATGGCTAATGGTACGGTAAAATGGTTCAACGCCACCAAGGGTTACGGCTTCATTGAACCGGAGGACGGGTCCAAGGACGCTTTCGTTCACATCTCCGCCGTGGAGCGCGCCGGCCTGCGCGGCCTGCAGGAAGGCCAGAAGGTCTCCTTCGAGCTCCAGGAAGGCCGCAACGGCAAGGTATCGGCCGAGAACCTCCAGGTTCTGGACTGATCTCGCCCGCACCGGCGCTCCAGCGCACCGGTACAGGAATATAAGAGGGACGGATGGCGGGAACGCTGTCCGTCCCTTTTCCGTTTCCCATGCGCGCCATACCCCGGTGAAAGCCCGAATATCTCGCTGTCAGCGAGACCGCGACATTTGGCGCACTTGCGGGGCTGATGGCGGCGCGACATATATCGCCCAGTGATACGCACAAGGAGCATGGTCGTGAACGAGCAGGATATGGGGGCCAGCCACCAACTCAGTTTCGGTGGGGGCCGGGCAAGTCGCAATCTCTGGCAGAGCATGGTACGCGGCTTCCATCAGCGTTGTCCGTCCTGTGGGGAAAGCCACATGTTCCGCGCCTTCCTGAAGGTGCACGAGCATTGCCCGACCTGCGGCGAGGCCCTGCACCACCAGCGGGCCGACGATGCGCCGCCCTATTTCACCATGTTCATCGTGGCCCATATCGTGATCCCGCTCGCCGCCTGGGTGGAACACAGCTACTCTCCCAACATGGTGGCGCAGGCTGTTGCCTGGTCGGCCATGTCCATCCTCATGTCCCTGTGGCTCCTGCCGCGCGTCAAGGGAGCCCTCGTCGGCCTGCAATGGGCCAATTACATGCATGGATTCGGCGGCGAGGCGGACGCGCCGGCGGACGAGATTCCCGAATATATCGAGCGCTGACACCGGCACGTACCCCCTTGCCTTTCGCCCGGAATCGGCTATAAGGGCCGCTCCATAAACAACGCTTACTCCTTGCCAGCAGAGCTGGCTGTGCCGCGTTCGGCAGGATTAGCCATAAGGAGTTGTCATATGCCACTCTACGAACACACGTTCGTCGCGCGGCAGGATATTTCGCCTCAGCAGGCGGAAGACCTGGCCCGTGAATTCAGCGCCATCATCGAGAATATGGGCGGTCGTATCGCCCGCGCGGAATACTGGGGTTTGCGCAACCTCGCCTACCGCGTGAAGAACAACCGCAAGGGCCATTACGTCCTCCTGAACATCGACGCCCCATCGGACGCCGTGAAGGAGATGGAGCGCAACATCCGTCTCAACGACGACGTAATCCGCAACATGACCGTGCGCGTCGAGGAAATCGAAGACGGTTCCTCAGCCGTGATGCGCAGCCGCAGCAGCAACGACGCCCGCATGCTGGTGGGCATCGGCGATACGCAGGCCGAAGTGCGCCGCCCGCGCCGTGAAGACAAGGAGGACGGAGAATGAGAGCTCCCTCACCCGGTGGCCGCCGCCCCTTCTTCCGCCGTCGCAAGACCTGCCCGTTCTCGGGCCCCAACGCGCCGGTGATCGATTACAAGGACGTGAAGCTCCTGGAACGCTTCATCTCCGAGCGCGGCAAGATCGTGCCGTCGCGCATCACCTCCGTATCCGCGCCGAAGCAGCGTGAACTGGCCCGCGCCATCAAGCGGGCCCGTGCCATCGCCCTTCTGCCCTACGTCGTGAAGTAAGGAGGACCATCATGGAAATCATTCTTCTCGAACGTGTGCGCCATCTGGGCCAGATGGGCGACGTGGTCAAGGTGAAGCCGGGCTACGCCCGCAACTTCCTGCTGCCCCAGGGCAAGGCGCTGCGCGCCAACAAGGACAATCTGGCGCTCTTTGAAGCCCAGAAGGCTCAGCTTCAGGCCAAGAACGAGGCCGAGCGGCAGGCCGCACAGTCCGAAGCCGCGGGCATGGAAGGCGTGCGCATCACGCTCATCCGCAATGCTTCCGAGACCGGCCATCTCTACGGTTCGGTCTCCACGCGCGACATCGCCGGCGCCCTGGCCGAACAGGGCCACAAGATCAGCCACAACCAGGTGATCCTGCAGCACCCGATCAAGACGCTCGGCCTGCACGAGGTGCTGCTGCACCTGCATGCCGAGGTCGAGGTGGCGGTCTCCGTCAACGTGGCCCGCTCCGAGCAGGAAGCGGAAGCCCAGGTGGATGCGCTGACCAATCCCGCCGCTCTCGAAGGCATATTCGAGAACGAGGAACTGGCCCAGCAGGCGGAGGAGGAACTCACGGCCTCCGAGGACGACGAGACCGCGTCCGAGTCGGACGACGAAGACGCCTGATCGGCACCATATCGGCCCGCCCGGCCCGCCGGGCAAGCCGCCAGAACAGGGAAAGGGATGGCATCGCCATCCCTTTTCTTATGGGAGTTTCCGGCACTTGGCATAAAGAGTCGGCCATCTGCCCCTTCCCTCCGCCGTTTCCAAGTCTATAATGATTACAAAAGAATAGCAGACCGTGGAGGCAGGCCCGTGTTGCTGGATCATATGCTGCGGAAAATCATGAAGAAGTGCGGTTGGCTCACTGTGGTGGACGCCAACGGGCGCAGTCATGACTTCAAGGTGACGGAGGAGCCGCATGTGACCGTGCGGCTGCACGACAAGGGGCTTCATCTGGGTCTCTTCTTCAATGCGGCGCTCCTGGCCGGCGAAGCCTATATGGATGGCCGTCTCACCATCGATGACGACCGGATGTACGACTTCCTGGACCTCATCTTCGCCAATCTGGGCTGGGTGCAGCCGACCGATCTCGGCATCATCGCCGGCAGCCTGGCGCGCATGGTGCATTTCGCCCAGACCTACAATCCCATCGGCAAGTCCAAGGAGAACGTGGCCCATCACTACGATCTCTCCGGCCGGCTCTATGACCTCTTTCTCGATCGCGACCGGCAATATTCCTGCGGCTATTTCACCGACAAGGACAATTCGCTGGAACAGGCGCAGCACGACAAGAAAACCCACATCGCCGCCAAGCTCCTGCTCAGGCCGGAGCACCGGGTGCTGGATATCGGCTGCGGCTGGGGCGGCATGGCGCTCTACCTCAACCGCGTCACCGGCGCCGACGTCACCGGCATCACCCTGAGTGAGGAACAGTACGCCGCCGCCAACCAGCGCATCGGCCCCGATCAGAAGGACAAGGTGCGTTTCGAACTGGAGGATTACCGCCAGGTCGACGCCAGGTTCGACCGCATCGTTTCCGTCGGCATGTTCGAGCATGTGGGCCGCCCGCAATATGCCACCTTCTTTAAGAAGGTGGCCGACCTGCTGACCGACGACGGCGTGATGCTGCTGCACACCATCGGCCGCGCCGACGGGCCGGGCATCACCAACCCCTGGATCCGGAAATACATCTTCCCCGGCGGCTATTCCCCGGCGCTGTCGGAAATCCTGCCCTATATCGAGCGTGCCCGCCTCGTCGTCACCGATATCGAGGTGCTGCGCCTGCATTATGCCGAAACCCTGAAGAACTGGCGCAAGCGCTTCAACGACAATCGCGACGAGATCACGGCCATCTACGACGAGCGGTTCTGCCGCATGTGGGATTTCTACCTGGCCGCCTCGGAAGTCACCTTCCGCTATGCCGGCCATGTGAACTTCCAGATCCAGATCGCCAAACGTCAGGAAAACGTGCCGCTGACCCGTGGCTACATCACCGACTGGGAACGCCGCAATCACGAAGACCTGGAGGCCAGCAAGGCGGCGGAGTAGCCGGCGGATACCCTCAACCAGGTTATCCCCGGAGTTCACAGCCTGTGGATTGTTCAACTGTGGATGAACGAAAATAAGGCGTGTATGGCGGTCTCATCTGCGGCACACTCGCGCCATGCCCAATTCTGAAACCACATCCTATCTCGTGCCCGTCAGCGCCGAGCCGGTGGCCGAGCGCGCCCTGCCCCACAATCTGGAGATGGAGCAGGCGCTCCTGGGCGCCATCCTGGTGAACAACGACGCCGCCTCCCGAGTCTCCGACTTTCTCGGCCCGGCGCATTTCTTCGAGCCGCTGCACGGCCGCATCTTCGAAGCCTGCCAGACGCTGATCGAGCGCGGGCAGATCGCCAGCCCGGTCACCGTGAAGACCTTCTTCGAACGGGACGAAGGGCTGAAGGCGGTGGGTGGAGCGCAGTATCTGGCCCGCCTCACCGTGGCCGCGGTCACCGTGCTGCACGCCGCCGATTACGGCCGCGCCCTCTATGACCTGGCGCTGCGCCGCCAGCTCATCGCCATCGGCGAGGACATGAGCGTGCGCGCCGCCGAACCCAAGGTGGAGGAATCGGCCGCCGAGCAGATCGAGAAGGCGGAAGCCGCCCTCTTCCGCCTGGCGGAGGACGGCCAGCATGAAGGCGGCTTCAAGAGCTTTGCGGCCTCGATCACCGCCGCCGTGCAGAACATCGAAGCCGCCTACAAGCGGGACAGCCGGCTGACCGGCGTGGGAACGGGGCTGGAAGCCTTGGATGAGAAGCTCGGCGGTCTGCACCGTTCGGACCTTCTCATCCTCGCCGGCCGGCCCTCCATGGGCAAGACGGCGCTGGCCACCAACATCGCCTTCAACGCCGCCCGCAAATGGAAGGAAGACAAGGACGCCGGCATCGCCCAGAAAGACTCGGAAGGTGCCGCCATCGCCTTCTTCTCGCTGGAAATGTCGGCGGAGCAGCTCGCCACCCGTATGCTGGCCGAAGCGGCGGAAGTGCCGTCCGAGAATCTCAGGCGCGGCAGCCTCAACGAGAACGAGTTCCGCCGCCTGGCCCGCGCCGCCCAGCGCATCGCCGAGATCGACTTCTTCATCGACGATACGCCGGCCCTCTCCATCGCCGCCCTGCGCACCCGGGCACGCCGCCTCAAGCGTCAGCATGGCATCGGCCTGGTGGTGGTGGACTACCTCCAGCTCGTTCGGCCGTCGGCCACCAAGGGCGACAACCGCGTGCAGGAGGTTTCGGAAATCACCCAGGGACTCAAGGCCTTGGCGAAGGATCTTGATGTACCGGTTCTGGCCCTGTCGCAGCTCTCCCGTTCGGTGGAACAGCGCGAGGACAAGCGGCCCCAGCTCTCCGATCTGCGCGAATCCGGCTCCATCGAGCAGGATGCCGACGTGGTGATGTTCGTCTTCCGCGAGGAATATTACCTGGAGCGCTCGGAACCCTCGCCCGATACCGAGAAGCACAGCAAATGGATGGCCGATTGCGAGCGCGCCCAGGGCATCGCCGAGGTGATCCTCGGCAAGCAGCGCCATGGGCCCACCGGCACCGCCCGCCTGCATTTCAACAAGGAGACCACCAAGTTCGGCAACCTCTCCACGCGGGATCATTATCCTGATTGATGCCCGGCGGACATTCGCCAGCCATCATAACCCCTTGCGGCAGAAGCCGAAACGCTTGACGGGCGAATTGACAGCACGGGTCCCCTTGGCTATTGTGCCGCATGCATTGTTCAAGGGTTCGCTCCCCATGGCCGACATTCCCATTCTGAGTCTCATCGGCCTGGCCCAACCCTGGGGAGACGGCGCGTGATCGGCATCCTCGCGATCATCGGCCGCACGGTCATCCAGTTCCTGACCGCGATCGGCAGCGCCACGCTGTTCACGCTGCAGGCCATCCGCTATCTGGTGACGCCGCCCTTCTATTTCCGGGCCTTCATCCGGCAGATTCTGGAGATCGGCTATTTCTCGCTGCCGGTGGTGGGGCTGACCGCCCTCTTCACCGGCGCCGTGCTGGCCCTGCAGATTCATGTGGGCGGCGCCCGCTTCAACGCCGAGAGCACGGTGCCCACCATCGTGGTCATCGCCATCACCCGCGAATTGGGGCCGGTCCTGGCCGGGCTCATGGTGGCGGGGCGCGTCGGCGCGGCCATGGCGGCGGAGATCGGCACCATGCGGGTGACCGAGCAGATCGACGCCCTCTCCACCCTCTCCACCAATCCGTTCCGTTATCTGGTGGCGCCGCGCCTGCTGGCCGGCACGCTCATGCTGCCCTGCCTGGTCTTCGTGGGGGATATCATCGGCGTTTTGGGCGGCTTCATGATCGGCACCCAGAAGCTGGACTTCAACCCCGGCACCTACATGCACAACACCGCCCAGTATCTGGAGCTGGTCGACGTCGTGTCGGGCCTGGTCAAGGCCGGCGTCTTCGGCTTCGTCATCGCGCTGATGGGCTGCTATTACGGCTATCACAGCAAGGGCGGCGCGCAGGGCGTGGGGGCTGCCACCACCAATGCCGTGGTCTCCGCCTTCGTCATGATCCTCATCACCAACTATTTCATCACCGAGCTGTTTTTCGCCCAATGACGGACACAAGCACCATCGCCGGCGCGCCCCCCAAGATCGAGATCACCGGTCTCGACAAGGCGTTCGGCCGCAACCGGGTGCTCAACGACCTCAATCTGAGCGTCGGCCGGCAGGAATCGCTGGTGGTCATCGGCGGCTCGGGCACCGGCAAGTCGGTGCTGCTCAAATGCATCCTGGGGCTGCTGCGGCCCGATGCCGGCAGCATCAAGGTGGACGGACAGGAGGCGACAAGGCTGAACGCGCGCGAGCAGGAGGAATTGTCCGCCAAGTTCGGCATGCTGTTCCAGGGCGCCGCGCTCTTCGACAGCCTGCCCATATGGGAGAACGTCGCCTTCGGCCTCTTGGCCAAGAAGGACGTGAGCCGGCGGGGCGCCCGGGACGTGGCCATCAGCAATCTCGCCAAGGTGGGCCTGCGCGAGGAGGTGGCGTTCCAGTATCCGGCGGAGCTTTCCGGCGGCATGAAGAAGCGCGTCGGCCTGGCCCGCGCCATCGCCACGAAGCCGGAAATCCTCTTCTTCGACGAGCCGACGACCGGGCTCGACCCC
>Ga0180219_1002839_pt1 | contig 10095 bp, 7 predicted proteins | sample eDN3rd30CBELigMG_FD_151338 | JGI IMG/M metagenome (GOLD analysis project Ga0180219, IMG submission 151338) | Enriched Miracle-Growth compost microbial communities from Emeryville, California, USA - eDNA 3rd pass 30_C BE-Lig MG (version 2)... ... | reverse complement strand
GGTGTGCCGAACGCATAATCATAGGCCGCCTGGGTGAACTGGCCGATACCGAACAGGTTGAGCGGCTGGCAGCCGTCATTGGGGTTGGTCAGCGTCGAGCGGCAGATCGGTCCGTTCGGCCCATCCACCACGTCGATCGCGCGGTTGAAGTTGGGGATGTTTTTGACGCCATGGACGGCAACCCGATAATCCATCTGGCCATATTGATAATAAGCGTCCCAGGTCCAGCTGCCGGCGATCTTCCCCTTGAGGCCGCCCGCGATGCGGAAGCTCTTTGATTTGGCATCCGCATTGGTCGGCGAAATATCGTTGCCGCCCAGCACGAAATCGCCGAACTGCCCATAGCTGATCGAGCTGATATTCTGCTCGGCCATCATCGTGCGCAGGTCGGCCTGCAGGAACGGGTTTTCGATGCTCGCGGTCAACGCTCGCTCATACATGGCGGCACCGCGATTATGCACTACGGATTGCCCGTAGGATGCGGTGACGAAGGCGGAGAGATCGTCCGTCAGATCATATTCGAGATTGGAAAGGAGGCTGAACCGCTGCACCGGAATGCGCAGATACGGCACGGCGAGGCGGAAATTGCTGCCATATTGCCCGCCGCCGATCATGAACTGCACGTCCGGCATCGCGCCATAATTGAAGGGCGTGGCGGACAGCGAGCCGTCCGGGTTGAACTGGCGGCCGTGCAAGCTGCCCGGGCTGTTGATGATGCCCGCCGCCGTCATGGTGGAGGGGCGCACCTGCGTCCCGATGAAATTCGCGGCCTGCCCATTGATCTTATAGTCGGGATTCTGGAAGATCTGCGGCTCGACCTCGCACCAGTGACGCGAAAAGCAGTTCCGCGCCGCGCCATCGTCGGCAAATTCGCCGCCGATGACGAACCGGCCGCGATTATCCGAGAAATGGGTGCCAACTGCCGCAGAGGCGAGGAAGGAGCGCGCATCGCCCTCCTGCGTGATGCCGCCCTGCAAGGTCGTGCGATATCCCTCGAAATCGGTGTCGAGCAGGATGTTGACCACGCCCGAAACCGCATCCGAACCATAAGCGGCCGAGGCGCCGCCCGTCACCACCTCCGTCCGCTTCACCAGCAGCGCGGGAATGAGGTTGCTGTCGACCGCGCCGAGGATCGAGCTGGGCACGAAGCGGCGGCCATCCACCAGCACCAGCGTGCGGTTGGCGCCAAGACCGCGCAGGTCCAGATAGCGCGCACCGAGATTGCCGCCAGATCCGGTGCTGGCCAGCGCCGTCGTCGGCGCGGTGAGATTGCGGAACGAGGGCAGCTTGACCAGCGCATCGCCGAGGTTGGTGGCGGCGAGCGCGGTGATCCGCTCGCTGCCAACGACCGTCACCGGCGTTGGCGTCGTATAACCCTTGCCGGCGAGGCGCGAGCCGGTGACGACGATGGAGTCATTGGCCGCGTTCGTCTCTGCCCTGGGGGTCGCGCTGCTGCCTGACGGCGCGCTGCCCGCATCAGCCGCCGGCTGGTCCTGCGCCAAAAGCGGCTGAGGGGTCAGGGCAGCGGTCAGGATCGACCCCATCATGAGCCAGCGCCGCACACGCGCCGCGCTCGCATATCCGCGAATATACTGTGCCAACGTCTCTCTCCTGCATCTTGTCTCATCTTGTCAGGCCGAGCGGCACCCGGCCGCTTCGGCGCGACCCTCCGCAACACAGCCAGTTTTGGGTTTCGGGTCCGGTTCAGCCCGATGGTTTGGGAATACCGGCAGCCCCGGACGCGCCCTGCCCAGCCTCCGCCTCGGCAGCGCGGCGGGCCGCCACCCCATAGGGCTTCATGGCCAGCCAGGCGCACAGGATGCCGATGGGGCCGACAATGGCCACGAACAGCGACATGGCGTAACGCAGCATCTCATCATTGCCGAAAACATTGTCGGTCAGCAGCGCGATGGCGGTTGGGCCGAAGCCGCCGCCGATCACGCTGATCGCAAACAGATAGACGGCGTTGATCTGCCCGCGCATCTCATTGGGGGTGATGATCTGGATCGCCGAATTCTGCCCCGGCGCGGCCATTCCACCCGCAATCGCCGCGAGCAGGCCGACCCCGAAGCACAGCCACCATGTCGGCATGAGCGGCATCAGGATCGCGAGCGGAACCGACAGGATATGCGCGTAGAAGCAGACGCGCACCATGGCGTCGTCACGTTTGCGACGGATGAGATATTCAGCGAGCGTCGCGCCCGCGCCAAGGCCGATGGGCGTCGCGACCAGCATCATGACGCCAACCAGCGTTCCCGAGATCGAGAGACTGAGATCATAGGTGCGCGTAAACAATGTCGGCCGCCACACCGCCATGCCGAACGTCTCGATGGAGCCGATCGCGATGCTGAGTAGCAGTGGCAGATAGATGCGCCAGTTTGAAGTGACGAATCGCACGACCTCGCCGATCGGCGCCTGCCCCTTGCGCGTCCGCCCGCGCCGGGCCGGCTCCTTGACGGTGAGGGCCATGACCAATGCGAGCAGCAGGCCGGGCACCGAGGCGACCAGAAAGACCAGATGCCAATCCTTGATGACGAAACCGCCACCCAGGTCGATGGGGTCGACATGGGCGAACACGGCCAGCAGGAACCCGCCGAGGATCAGCGCGCCACCCATGCCGGCGTTGATGCCGAGCTGATAAATGGCGAAGGCGCGCGGAAAGCGGTCCCGCGGCACGAGGTCGGAGATCATCGACATCGAGCACGGCCCCTTGACGGACTCGCCCGCTCCAACCAGCCCGCGCGCCGCGAAGAGCTGCCAGAATTGCTGGGCCAGGCCGCACAATGCCGTCGCCGCGCTCCACACGACCAACGCGCAGGTGAGGATGATCTTGCGATTATGCGCATCCGACACGCGCGCCATCGGCAAACCACAGAGCATGTAGAAGAAGGAGAAGGCAAAACCGACCAGCAGGCTGACCGATGTGTCCGTGAGCGCCAGATCACGCTTGATCGGCTCGACCAGCAGGTTGATGATGCCGCGGTCGATGTTCGATACGAACGAGACCAGCGCGATCACGACAACCGCATACCATGCGCCGCGCATACCCGCCGACCGTCCAACGTCCGTTGCCTTCGGCGGCAATGTCACGTTCACGCCCCTCTCCCCGCCCGATATGGCGAACGAATCGTATTTATTTAGATAGATTATTTTAAAACTATCTCATTGCAACCTATTTCTCGGAAGGCGATTGTCTGCCCAGGCGACCCTTACCGGGCGCGGGGGAGCCTATCCTTCAGCGATCAGGCGCTGCCGGAAGAGCGCGAGCCGCTCCAACGCCTCGTCCAGCATCGCGATCGGCTTGGTGAAACACAGGCGTACGAAACGCGTCTCCGGCGTCTGTGCATAAAAGGCCGAGAAGGGAATGGTCGCCACGCCCGCCTCCCGCACGGCGCGCTCGCAGAAATCCCTGTCCGCCAGCGCGATGCCGGATGCCGCAAGGTCGATATGCTGAAACCATGTCGCCCCGCTCGGCAACACGGCGAAGCCGGTCTGTGCCAGCCCCTTTGCCAGATGCGCCCGCCCCTCGGCATGGCTCTGCCGATGGGCCTCATGCCAGGCTGGCGGCAAAGCCAGTCCTTCCGCCACCGCCCATTGCAACGCGGGCGGCGTGGTGAAGGTGAGGAACTGATGCGAGCGGGCGATAGCACTGGTCAGCGGCGGCGCAGCGCACACCCAGCCGACCTTCCAGCCGGTCAGCGAGAATATCTTGCCGGCCGAGCCGATCTTGACGCTCCGCTCGCGCAGCCCCGCTATCGCCAGCGGCGAGACATGGCGGCTACCGTCGAACAGCATCGCCTCCCACACCTCATCGCAGACCAGCAGCAGATCATGCGCCGTGCAGAGCACCGCCAACGCCGCCAATTCAGCCTCGGAAATCATGCTGCCAGTGGGGTTATGGGGCGTGTTGAGCAGCAACATGCGCGTGCGCGGCGTGATCGCGGCGCGCAAAGCGTCGAGCGGCAGCCGCCAGTCCGGCGGTGCGAGGCTCACGAAGCGCGCCACCGCCCCGGCCCGCTCCACCAGCGGGGCATAGGCATCGTAGAGCGGCTGGACGAGGATCACCTCGTCGCCCGGATCGAGCAAGGCGAGGATGCAGGCGGCCAGCGCCTCGGTCCCGCCGGAGGTGACGACAATCTCGTCATCGGCCAGCGCCAATCCTTGATGCGCTGCATAATAATTAGCGATGGCGGCGCGTAATTCCGGCAGGCCGCGCATCGGCGGATATTGGTTCGAGCGATCGCGCAAGGCCCGCGCCGCGCTCTCGATCAGCTCCGGCGGCCCCTGTGCATCGGGGAAGCCCTGCCCGAGATTGATCGCGCCGGTCTCCCGCGCGAGGCCGGACATATGCTCGAAGATGGTCGTGCCCAGCCGCGCGATGGATCGGTTCATGCCGCCCTGCTCCTGTCTCTCGCCTCCAGCGATGGACCGGGTGCGAATTGGTTGCAAGATGCTAGGCGGCGCCTCCCGTTGCGTTCCCCCCGCCCCTGGCCTAGAGCGACGCCCGAGCCGGCGCATGGGGCGCTCGCCACCTTGCCGATCGAACGGGCCAGCATGAGCCGAGTCGCCATCAAGATATGCGGCGTCAGCACGCCTGACGCGATCGAAGCCGCGCTGAACGGCGGGGCGAGCCATATCGGCTTCATGCATTTCCCCAAAAGCCCTCGTCACCTGAACCTCGCGCAAATGGCCGATCTCGCACCATGCGTGCGGGGGGCCTTGCGCAGCGTCGCCGTGCTGGTCGACCCGGATGACGCGCTGATCGACGCAGTGATCGCTGCCGGCGCGCCGCATATCCTCCAGCTTCACGGCCGCGAGGAGCCGGCCCGCGTCGCCGCTATCGCCGCGCGCACCGGGCTGGAAATCTGGAAGGTCATCTCGGTCAAGACCGCCACCGATCTGGCCGCCGGCAGCGCATATGCGGGCGCCGCGCACCGCCTGCTCTACGACGCCAAGACGCCGGACGATGCCCCCCGCCCCGGCGGCATGGGCCAGCGCTTCGACTGGAGCCTGCTCACCGGCCACCGCGCACCGCTGCCCTGGGCGCTATCCGGCGGATTGGCCCCCACCAACGTCGCCGAGGCGATCCGCGCGACGGGCGCGCCGCTGGTGGACGTTTCCTCCGGTGTGGAGAGCGCGCCGGGCATCAAGGATGTGGACAAGATCGCGGCCTTCTGCAAAGCGGTTTCGCAATGCTGATGCCGGCTCCTTATATCATGCGCGTCACCGGACGATGGCGCTGATCGCTTCCAGACAAGCCCGAAGCGAACGGCTCCCCATATCCAGAGACGAGAGAAGATCATGACTGCTGCACCGACCCTGCCCAATTCCCTGCGCGCGCTCCCGGACGAGCGCGGCCACTTCGGCCAATTCGGCGGCCGCTATGTCGCCGAGACGCTGATGCCGCTGATCCTCGACCTTGAGCGGGAATATCGCGCGGCCAAGGCGGACCCGGCCTTCCAGGCAGAGTTTGACGGGCTGATGACCCATTATGTCGGCCGTCCCTCGCCGCTCTATTATGCCGAGCGGCTGACTGCCCACTATCGTGCGAGCGCAAAGCCGGGCCATGGCGCGAAAATCTATTTCAAGCGCGAGGAGCTGAACCACACCGGCGCGCACAAGATCAACAACTGCATCGGCCAGATTCTGCTCGCCATCCGCATGGGCAAGACGCGGATCATCGCCGAGACGGGCGCCGGCCAGCATGGCGTCGCTACCGCCACGGTCTGCGCGCGCTTCGGCCTGCCCTGCACCATCTTCATGGGCGCCAAGGACGTCGAGCGGCAGCAGCCCAACGTGTTCCGCATGAAGCTGCTCGGCGCGGAGGTCCGCCCGGTGACAAGCGGCGCGCAGACGCTCAAGGATGCGATGAACGAGGCGCTGCGCGATTGGGTCGCGACGGTGGAGAACACCTTCTACATCATCGGCACCGCCGCCGGACCGCACCCCTATCCGGAGCTGGTGCGTGATTTCCAGTCGATCATCGGCAAGGAAGCGCGTGAGCAGATCCTCGCCGCCGAGGGGCGCCTGCCGGACCTGCTGATCGCGGCGGTCGGCGGCGGCTCCAACGCCATCGGCCTGTTCCATCCCTTCCTCGACGACGCGGACGTGGCGATGATCGGTGTCGAAGCGGCCGGGCGCGGCATCGAGAGCGGCGAGCATGCCGCCAGCCTCACCGGTGGCAAGCCCGGCATCCTCCACGGCAACAAGACCTATTTGCTGCAGGATGAGGACGGCCAGATCACCGAGGCGCATTCGATCAGCGCCGGCCTCGATTATCCCGGCATCGGCCCGGAGCATAGCTGGCTGCACGAGAGCGGCCGCGTGGATTATCTCCCCGTGACGGACCGCGAGGCGCTCGACGCCTTCCAGCTAACCTGCCGCACCGAAGGCATCATCCCCGCGCTGGAAAGCTCCCATGCGCTCGCGGCTCTGGAAGTTAAGGCACAGGAATTGCGCGAGGATCAGATCATCATCGTCAACGTCTCCGGCCGGGGCGACAAGGATATCTACACCGTTGCCGATGCGCTGGGAGCGCAGCTATGAGCCGCCTCGCCAATGCTTTCGCCCGCGCCCGCGATGAAGGCCGCGCCGCGCTCGTCACCTTCGTGACCGGCGGCGACCCGACGCCAGCGGATACCGCTACCGTGCTCGACGCGCTGGTGGCGGGCGGCGCCGACGTGATCGAACTGGGCATGCCCTTCACCGATCCGATGGCGGACGGCCCGGCTATTCAGGCCGCCAACCTGCGCGCCATGGCCGCCGGGATCAGCACCGCCGCCATCTTCGAGATCGCGACCGCCTTCCGCACGCGCCATCCCGAGGTGCCGCTGGTGCTGATGGGCTATGCCAACCCGATGACCATTCGCGGCGCGGACTGGTTCGCCGCCCAGTGCAAGGCGGCCGGCGTCGATGGCGTCATCTGCGTCGATATCCCGCCCGAGGAGGATGACGAGCTTGGTCCCGCCCTGCGCGCAGCCGGCGTTTCACCGATCCGCCTCGCCACGCCCACCACGGATGCCGCACGGCTGCCAGCAGTGCTTACAGGCGCGTCCGGCTTCCTCTATTATGTCTCGGTCGCCGGCATCACCGGGCTGCAACAGGCCGCGCAAGGCAGCATCGAGGCTGCCGTCAGCCGACTCAAGGCCGCCACCGATCTTCCGGTCGCTGTCGGCTTCGGCGTGCGCAGTCCCGAGCAGGCTGCCGCCATCGGCGCGGTGGCGGATGGCGTGGTCGTCGGCTCGGCCATCGTCGATCTGGTCGCCCGCCACGGCGCGGCGGCCGGCGGCCCGGTGCGCGATTTCGTCGCCACGCTGCGCGCCGCGCTCAATCGCAAGGAAACTGTCGCATGAGCTGGCTCAACCGCGTCCGCAACGCCCTGCCCTTCATCGCCCGCAAGAGCGATACGCCCGACAATCTCTGGAAGAAATGCCCCTCCTGCGGGCAAATGATCTTCCAGAAGGAGTGGGAAGACAATCTCAGCGTCTGCCCGCGCTGCGACCATCACGGCCGCATTGGCGCCAAGGCGCGCTTCGAGCAGATTTTTGACGAGGGCACGCTCAAGCTGCTGCCCACGCCGACGGTCAAGGAAGACCCGCTCAAGTTCCGCGATTCCAAGCGCTATACCGATCGCATCAAGAGCGCGCGCGCGAACACTGGCGAGGCCGATGCGCTGATCAACGGCCATGGCAAGATCGCGGGCCACCCGGCCGTCGTCGGCGTGCAGGATTTCGCCTTCATGGGCGGCTCGATGGGCACGGCGGTCGGCGCAGCCTTCGTCGCCGGCATCAAGGAAGCGATCAAGCGCCGCTGCCCCTACATCATCTTCACCGCCGCCGGTGGTGCGCGCATGCAGGAGGGCATCCTCTCGCTCATGCAGATGCCCCGTGCGACGGTGGCTATCCAGCAGCTCCGCGCCGCCGGCCAGCCCTATATCGTCGTGCTGACCGATCCGACCACGGGCGGCGTCACCGCCAGCTACGCCATGCTGGGCGATATCCAGATCGCCGAGCCAAACGCGCTGATCGCCTTCGCCGGCGCCCGCGTCATCGAGAACACGATCCGCGAGAAGCTGCCGGAGGGGTTCCAGCGCGCCGAATATCTGCTGGAGCACGGCATGCTGGACATGGTGGTGCATCGCAAGGACCTGCGCGACACGCTTGCCCGGACGATCAGCTATCTGACCGCCAGCCGCGCCGCCTGAGTTCCTCCAACGCCAGACCGGCCACAGACATTGCCGCCCGCGCACACTCTCCCGCCACCCGCTCCGGGGATGCCGGGAGCCGGGCGCCGGCATGGGCTGTTCCGCTCCGGCCAGTGGCCCGGCCGGCCGCGCCACGCGCCCATGAGCGCCTGACCGCACCAGACAAGCAAAGCCCTCCTTCTCCAAGAGACCCCGCATGGCCGACCACGCCGTTTCCGAAAGTCCCGCCGTCCAGACGCAAATCGACCGCCTCATGGCGCTCTCACCGGGGCGCGACGTTCTCGGGCTGGAGCGGATCACCGAACTGCTCGCCCGTCTCGGCAATCCGCACCGCGCCATGCCGCCGGTCTTTCACGTTGCCGGCACCAATGGCAAAGGCTCGACCTGCGCCTATCTGCGCGCCGCACTGGAAGCGGACGGGCGCGCCATCCATGTGTTCACCTCCCCGCATCTGGCACGGTTCAACGAGCGCATCCGCCTTGCCGGCACGCTGATCGACGACGCCACGCTGGCCCAGGCGTTGAGCGACGTGCTGGATATCGGCGCCGATCTGCACGCCAGCTTCTTCGAGGTGACAACCGCCGCCGCCTTCTCGCTGTTCGCGCGGGTGCCTGCGGATGCCTGCGTGATCGAGGTCGGCCTGGGTGGCCGGCTGGACGCGACCAACATGTTCACGGCACCCGCGGCCTGCGGCATCGCCTCGCTCGCCATCGACCATGAGAGCTTCCTGCTCGTACCCGAGCATGACACGCCCGAAGACCCGCTCTGCCGCATCGCCTTCGAGAAGGCCGGCATCGCCAGGCAGGGCCGGCCACTGGTGACGCAGCGCTACAGCGCACCGATGCTCAAGACCATCGCGCAGGTCGCCGAGCGTGCGGGTGCCATCCACCTCCCGCGCGGCGAGGCGTGGGATATCGCGCCCTATGAGGGCGAGCTGCATTATCGCGACAGCGCGGGCAAGCTGGCGCTGCCGCTCTCCCGCCTCGCCGGCCAGCACCAGGTCAGCAATCTCGGCCTCGCCATCGCCATGCTGCGCCACCAGAGCGTGCTGCCGGTGAGCGACGCCGCCCTGCGCGCCGCGCCGCTCTGGGCGCAATGGCCGGCGCGGATGCAACGGCTGGAGGCCGGCCCGCTCACCAATCTGGTACCGGGCCGCACCGTCATTCTCGATGGCGGCCATAATCCCGATGCCGGCAAGGCGCTCGCTCAGGCTCTGGGTGAGAGCGGACTGGTGCCCGGCGGCGTCGATCTTGTGACCGGCATGCTCGCCAACAAGGATATTGAGGGCTTCCTCACCCCTCTGCGCCCGCTGATCCGCTCGATCCGTTCACTGCCGGTGCCGGGGCACGAACATCACGGGCCGGAGGTGTTCGCCGCGCTGGCCCAGCGCTGGGAGGTGCCGCATGCCGCCTTCTCCACCGTGCAGGAGGCGCTGACGGACGTCGCAGCCACTTCCAATGGCCGCGCCGACCGCGCCGTACTCATCGCAGGCACGCTCTACCTCGCCGGCAAGGTGCTCATGGAGAACGGCCAGCCGCCGGTCTGATCGCGCGAAACACTCCCGCGCTAAAACTCCTATGTGCTCCTGCCTTCGCAGGAGAACGGGCGAGAGTGAATCCGTGTTCCCTACCCGTCGTCAGTCGTGCTCGGTTGCCGCACCGTCTCCACGACAAAGCCCTTGCGCCACATGATCCATAGCAGCAGCATTCCCGGCACGGCCACCGCCACCGTGAAGGCCCAGAACCAGAACCAACCCAGCCCCTCCGCCAGATAGCCCGAGGGCGTGGAGAGCCACGTCCGCCCCACCGCCGCGAAGGAGGAGAGCAGCGCGAACTGCGTCGCCGTGTAAGCCAGGCTGGAGAGGCCGGAGAGATAGGTCACGAACACGGTGA
>Ga0180219_1002838_pt1 | contig 10097 bp, 7 predicted proteins | sample eDN3rd30CBELigMG_FD_151338 | JGI IMG/M metagenome (GOLD analysis project Ga0180219, IMG submission 151338) | Enriched Miracle-Growth compost microbial communities from Emeryville, California, USA - eDNA 3rd pass 30_C BE-Lig MG (version 2)... ... | reverse complement strand
CGTGCACGACCCCAGCGGGATCATCCCACGGTCCAGCGCGTAGTCGCGGTCGGCGAGCTGCTTCAGGTACCGCATCATGGCGGTCTCGGACCGGTGCGAGCGGAAGACAGGATGCGTCAGGTAGGCATCCTCACGGTGAAGGGATGCCGGCATCCCCTCGATCGCGCCGGAACCGTCGACGATGCCGAACACCCGCTTCTCGGGCCCGCCGAACACCTGGGCCAGCGCGTGCAGCTCGGCGACCGTCGTGGTCTCGTCGACGGAGATGCCGACCGACTCCGTGTCGCGGAACCACAGCTGGAAGCCGCGCTCGCGAGCGGCAGCCACAACCTGCTCCGCGCGACCGGGCGTGCGAACGACGATGGTGTCGAAGAAGCTGTCGTGCAGCACCTCGCCGCCGGCGTCGAGAATCCAGTCGCGCAGCAGCGCGGTCTTGCCGGCGACGTCCTCGGCGATGCGGCGCAGCCCGTCCGGGCCGTGGTAGACGGCGTACATCGACGCCATCACGGCCAGCAGCACCTGCGCGGTGCAGATGTTGCTGGTGGCCTTCTCGCGCCGGATGTGCTGCTCGCGGGTCTGCAATGACAGGCGGTAGGCCGGGTGGCCGACGGCATCCACGGACACGCCGACCAGGCGGCCGGGCAGCTGGCGCTCGAGGCCGGCCCGCACCGCCATGTAACCGGCGTGCGGACCGCCGAAGCCCATCGGCACGCCGAAGCGCTGCGTGGTGCCCACGGCGACATCGGCGCCGAGCGAGCCGGGCGAGCGCAGCAGTGTGAGCGCGAGCAGATCGGCAGCCACGACCACGAGACCGCCCTGCGCCTGAACGGCGGCGATGATCTCGGACGGGTCCCAGACCCGGCCGGAGGCCCCGGGATACTGAATGAAGGCGCCGAACCCCTCGATAGGGGCCGAGCCCGCACCGGTCCCCGAGCCCGCACCGGTCCCCGAGCCCGCACCGGTCCCCGAGCCTGTCGAGGGGTCGAGCTCGACGATCTCGATGCCGAGGGCTGCGGCACGGTGCACCAGCAGAGCCTTCGTCTGCGGCAGCGCGTCGGCGTCGACGAGGAACACGTTGCTCTTCGACTTCGAGGCGCGACGCGCGACCAGCATTCCCTCGACCACCGCGGTCGACTCGTCGAGCATCGACGCGTTCGCGGTCGCCATCCCGGTGAGGTCGGTCACCATCGTCTGGAAGTTGATCAGCGCCTCCAGGCGCCCCTGCGAGATCTCCGGCTGGTAGGGCGTGTACGCCGTGTACCAGGACGGGTTCTCCAGCACGTTGCGTGCGATCACCGACGGCGTGAAGGTGTCGTAGTAGCCGAGTCCGATCATCGACCGCGCGACGCGGTTCTGCCCGGCGAGCTGGCGCAGCTCGGCGAGCGTCTCGGCCTCACTTGATGCGGTGGGGATCGCGCTCTCAACGGCGTGATCCACATGGATGGATGCCGGGACGGCACGCTGCACGAGCGCGTCGACGCTGTCGTAGCCGAGGACAGCGAGCATCCGCTCCTGCGCGGAGGCGTCGGTGCCGATGTGGCGCTGGGTGAAGGGCGCGGCGCCGCTCACGCCTCGCCGCCCGTGAGCGCGACGTAAGCGGCACGGTCGAGCAGGCCGTCGAGGTCGGCGCCATCGACACGCACCTTGATCAGCCAGGCCTCGAACGCATCGGCGTTGACCAGCGAGGGATCATCGACGATCCCCTCGTTCGCCTCGACGACCTCGCCGCTCAGCGGTGCGTAGAGCTCGCCGACCGACTTCGTCGACTCGATCTCACCGCACACGTCGCCGGCGGCCAGCGCCGCACCCGCCGCCGGCAGATCGACATAGACGACGTCGCCGAGCTTCTCAGCGGCGTAGTCGGTGATGCCGATCGTCGCGATGCCCGAGGACGCGTCGAACGCGACCCACTCGTGCTCCTCGGTGTACTTCAGTGCGTTCAGGTCGGTCATTTCGTCCTCCGGTAGAAAGGCAGGTCGGTCACGGTCGCGGGAATGCGCGTCCCCCGCACGTCGATGAACAGTTCGGTGCCCGTAGCGGCGACGTGCGGCGAGACGAACGCCATCGCGATGGGATGTCCGAGCGTCGGGCTCAGCGCGCCGCTGGTGATCGCCCCCACGGTGGCCGCGGTCGCCGCATCGGAGCCGTCGAGCACGGCGTACCCGGCGCGACCCGCGCGCTTGCCGTCGGCGACGAGACCCACGAGCACCGGCGCGTCCGGCGCGACGACCGCGGCCAGAGCGGAGCGACCGACGAAGTCGTCCTTGTCAACGGCGACGACACGGCCCAGCCCCGCCTGCGCCGGGACGATGTCCAGTGAGAGTTCGTGCCCGTACAGCGGCATCCCGGCCTCCAGCCGCAGCGTGTCGCGGGCGGCGAGCCCGGCAGGCACGAGCCCCAGGGGCTCGCCCGCGGCCAGCAGCGCATCCCACAGCGCCACGGCTGCCCCGTTCGGGACGAGCAGCTCGTAGCCGTCTTCCCCGGTGTAGCCGGTGCGGGCGATGAGCACCTGCTCGCCGGTGAACTCGCCGCGCGTCGCAGCGTAGTAGGAAACATCGGCCAGCGGCCGCTCGAGGCCGCCAAGACCGGCGGTCGCCTCGACGATCTGACGCGCGACCGGGCCCTGCACAGCGATCAGTGAGTAGCTGTCGGTCACGTCCTCGATCGCAACGCCGCGCGACGAGGACCACTCCTCGCGACGCTCGGCGAAGGCAGCGGCCACGGCATCCCGGTTGCCGGCGTTGGCGATGACGAGGAACCAGCCCTCGTCGAGGTGGTAGACGATGACATCGTCGATGATGCCGCCGGTCTCGGCCAGCACGAGTGAGTACTTGGCCTTGCCGAACGCCATGGTGGAGATCCGGCCGGCGAGGGCGAAATCGAGGAAGGCACCGGCATCCGGACCCTCGACGATGAACTCGGCCATGTGGGAGATGTCGAACAGTCCCGCGGCCTGACGCACCGCGTGGTGCTCAGCGAGGTCGGAGGTGTAGCGCACCGGCATGTTCCATCCGCCGAAGTCGGTGAACGACGCACCGAGCGCCTCGTGGCGCTCTCGGAGCGGGGTGTAGCGAAGGTCGGTCATGAGTTCTCCCGGTCGCGGGCGGGCGGACGCCGGGACCGGCATCCGTGAACTCCCCCTCTGTCATTGGCCTGAGAGTTTCGCCCGCGTGGGGCTTTCACCGTCGGCAGAGCCCACGAGATCGGGGATCTTTTCCAGAGCGGCCGGACGTGCGCGGTGCGATGACCTGAGAGATTGGCGGGGAGGCTTGCTCCTTCGGTGCCCGGCGAGACGCTGCCCGGGGCTCTCCCGCACACGACATGCGGCCTGTCTTCGATTGTCCTGCCAGCATAGCGGGCGGATGCCGCGGATGTGGCGCCCATTCGGCTCCCCGCGTGGGATCGGGACGCCCGCGATAAACCCCGCGATCAACCGGTGCAGTCGCCCGTGGACACCGCGCGCGAGCCCGCCGTGACACCGGTCAGCACCGGCGCCACCTCCGCAGCGGTCATCGCGTAGCCGCGCGACTCATCGTCGGCGCCACGGGCGAACACGACACCGGCGACCTCACCGTCGTCGGTCAGCAGTGGCCCGCCGGAGTTGCCCGGCTGCACATCCGCGGACAGCGAGTAGATCTCGCGCGGCGACGCCGAACGGTCGTAGATGTCGGGCACCGGCACCTGCCCGACCGACAGCACCGCGGCGCCGGTGGTCGTGAAGGGTCCGCCCAGCGGGTATCCCTGGATGACGGCGGTATCCCCCGGCTCGAGATCATCGGTGAGCGTGAGCGCTGCGGCATCCAGCTCGTCCACCGCGATCACGGCAAGGTCGTCGATCGCGTCGAAGTAGACGACGCGACCCTCTCGGGCAGTGCCGCCGGGCAGCTCGATCAGCGGGGAGTCCACGCCGGCCACGACGTGCGCGTTCGTGATGATCAGACCCGTCGCCGCGACGAAGCCCGATCCGGTCGTCGACACACCGCACGCGTACGCGGTGCCGCTGATGCGCGCCACCGACGCCGCGGCCACCTCCAGGTCGGGGTCGTCGAGCGCCACCGGTGGCACGGTGGGCCGCGTCGTCGTCTGCAGGAGCTCGCCGAGCTTCGGGATCCCCTCGTCCACCACGATGCCGCGCACCTGCGCGAGCGCCGCATCCACCGGATCGGGTGTCAGCTCGTCGATGAAGGCGAGCACCCGCGACGAGGCCACGGCAGACGACACGATCGGCGTACCGGTGGCCGCGAGCGCCTGGCCGACGGTGAGCAGCACGAGCGCGGTGGCGACCGGTCCCACGATGGCGCCGAGAATCCGGTCGACCGCCTTCAGCGGAGTCCGCTCGACACCGCGACGCACAGCGGCGCCGACAGCCGACCCGATTGCGGCGCCCGCGATGACGAGCCCGACGGCGGCTGCGGCGCTCGCCACTCCTCGCCACTGCGCGTCCGGAATCCATCCGCCCAGGATGGGGACGGCCCAGCCGGCGGCCACCGCCCCGAGCACCAGTCCTGCGATCGTGCCGGCGCTGGCGACGAACCCGCGGGCGATGCCGACGACGAATGCGCTCACGAGGGCCGCAACGACGATGAGGTCCACGATCAGCACGGCGACAGCGTAGGCGAGCCGCCTGAGAAGGTCCCGCGACATCGTGGCCAACCGAGTTTGCACTTCGTGTCAGATGGACCTTAAGATGGATGCCGGAGTTAAAGTCATGCAGACACAAACCAAGGAACCCACTCGCGTTGCCGTGTCCACGGTGATCTTCAGCCTGCGCCGGCTCGCCGGTGGCGACAGCGCGTCCGTGGTGCTGCCCCTGGTCAAGCGCACGCGCGACCCGCACGAGGGGCAGTGGGCGCTGCCCGGCGGCTGGCTGGGTGAGACCGAGAGTCTCGAGCACGCGGCATCCCGCACCCTCGCGGAGACCACCGGTCTGCAGCCGAGCTATCTCGAGCAGCTCTACGCGTTCGGTGACGTCGACCGCTCCCCCACCCGCGTCGTCTCGATCGTGTACTGGGCGCTCGTGCGCGAGGACGACGCTCCCGAAGCGCTGCGCTCCGCGGACGAGGACCCGGAGAACGTCGCCTGGTTCGACGCGACCACGCTTCCGCAACTCGCCTTCGACCACAACCACATCGTCGACTACGCCCTGTGGCGACTGCGCAACAAGGTCGGCTACAGCCGCATCGCGCACGGGCTGCTGCCCGACCAGTTCACCCTCGCGGAGCTCCGCGAGGTCTACGAGGCCATCCTCGGTCGCCGCCTGGACCCCGCGAACTTCCGCCGCCAGGTGGAGGGCTCAGGCAACCTCATCCCCACCGACGACTTCCGCACCGGCAGCCACCGGCCGGCGCGGCTGTACCGGTACAACCAGGACGTCGAGCTGGCCGATCGCGGCCCGCTCCTGCCGCAGTGAAGGGAACGCCATGACCCTGCTCACCATCCAGCCCCGACCGGTCGACCCGTCCGTCGACCACGAGATCCAGGCGATCGTCGCCGGTGAGCTCACGGCCGAGACCTGCAACACCGATCTCGCCGAAGGCCCGTGGACCTTCGACAGTAGGCCCGGATACGGTCCCGGATCTTCCATGGGCGATGTCATGCCCACCGGAGCGCCGCGCCAGGGCGAGCTGCCGGCGGCGTATCGGGAGGCATCCGAAGCCGAGCTCGACGCACGCATCCGCGCCGCCAAGCAGACGCTGGGCGACCGTGTCGTCGTGATGGGCCACTTCTACCAGCGCGAAGAGGTCATCGTGCACGCCGACCACGTCGGCGACTCGTTCCAGCTCGCCGGGTTCGCGCAGCAGCACCCCGAGGCCGAGGCCATCGTGTTCTGCGGTGTCCACTTCATGGCCGAGACCGCCGATCTGCTCTCCGGTGCCGATCAGGCCGTCATCCTCCCGAACCTCGCGGCCGGCTGCTCGATGGCCGACATGGCCTCCATCGACGAGGTCGAGGAGTGCTGGGAGCAGCTCGCCGAGGTGTACGGCGACCTGGACGTGCCCGACGCAGACGGCCTGCTCCCGGTCATCCCGGTCACCTACATGAACTCGTCGGCCGCGATCAAGGGGTTCGTCGGGCGACACGGCGGAATCGTGTGCACGTCGTCGAACGCGCGCACCGTGCTGGAGTGGGCCTTCGCGCGCGGGCGCCGCGTGCTGTTCTTCCCCGACCAGCACCTGGGCCGCAACACGGCCAAGGCCATGGGCGTGCCGCTCGAGCAGATGCCGATGTGGAACCCGCGCAAGCCGCTCGGCGGCTCGACCGCCGACGAGCTGGTCGATGCCAGGGTCCTCCTCTGGCACGGTTTCTGCTCGGTGCACCGGCGGTTCACCGTCGACCAGATCGAGAAGGCCCGCGCGGAGCACCCCGGCGTGCGCGTGATCGTCCACCCGGAGTGCCCGATGCCCGTCGTGGATGCCGCGGACGAGGCCGGCTCGACCGACTACATCCGCAAGGCCATCGCGGCGGCGACCGAGCCGACCACGTTCGCCGTCGGCACCGAGATCAACCTCGTGCAGCGGCTGGCCGCGGAGTACCCGCAGCACACGATCTTCTGCCTCGACCCGGTCGTCTGCCCCTGCTCGACGATGTACCGGATCCACCCGGGCTATCTCGCCTGGGTGCTGGAGGGTCTCGTCGACGGCGAGGTGCGCAACCAGGTCACGGTGCCGTCGGACGTCGCCGATCCGGCCCGTGTCGCGCTGGAGCGGATGCTGGCGGCACGGCCATGACCCCTCGACAGACACGGGGACCGGAGGGGGCGGCGCGGGTCGTCGTCGTCGGGTCCGGGATCGCCGGGGCGACAGCGGCGCTGCATGCGGCGGATGCCGGATGCCGCGTCACCCTGATCACCAAGGCCGACGCCGACCAGGCCAACACCCGCTACGCGCAAGGCGGCATCGCGGCCGTGATGTTCGATGACGACCGTATCGAGGACCACATCCACGACACCCTCGTCGCGGGGGCCGGTCTGTGCGACCCCGCCGCCGTGCGCGTGCTCGCCGAGGAGGGGCCGGCCCGCATCCGAGAGCTCGTCGCGCTCGGCGTCGCGTTCGACCGGGACGACGCCGGCACCTGGGTGAAGGGTCTGGAGGCCGCGCACTCGTACCCGCGCATCCTGCATGCCGGTGGAGACGCCACCGGCCTGGCCATCGAGAGCGCGCTGCTGGCCCGGCTACGCGCGGCCGATGTCACGGTGATCGAGCACGCCCTCCTCGTGGACCTGAATGTCGGCGTGCATGCTCGCTCCGCCGACCCTGAGCGCGGTCATGACACGGACCGCGTCACGGGCGTGACCGTGCTGATCGACGGCGAGCACCGCACGATCCCGGCCGACGCGGTCATCCTGGCCACCGGCGGCGCCGGTCAGCTGTACGCCCACACCACCAACCCCGCTGTGGCAACCGGCGACGGCATCGCCGCCGCCCTCCGGGCGGGTGCGACGGTCGCCGACCTGGAGTTCTTCCAGTTCCATCCCACCGTGCTGCCCCGCACCGCGGACGCCGACCCGTTCCTCGTCTCTGAGGCCGTGCGCGGGGAGGGCGCGGTGCTGCGCGACGGCAACGGCCAGCGCTTCATGCCGCGCATCCATCCGGACGCCGAACTGGCGCCACGCGACGTGGTGGCCAGGGCCATCGCCGACGTCATGGCCGCCGAGGGCGGGGGCGCCGGTGGCCCCGTGTTCCTGGATGCGACCGCGCTGCGGTCCACCCCGGAGGAGACCGCGGCGTTCCTCGCGCGGCGCTTCCCCACGATCGATCGCGCGGTGCGCGACCGCGGCCTGGACTGGGCACGCGAGCCGATACCCGTGACGCCCGCCGCGCACTACCTCATGGGCGGAATCGTCACCGACCTGCACGGCCGCACGAGCCTGCCCGGCCTGTACGCGGTCGGCGAGGTCGCGCGCACCGGCGTGCACGGCGCCAACCGGCTCGCCTCGAACTCGCTGCTCGAAGGTGCCGTGTTCGGCGCCCGCGCCGGCGACGCGGTGGCCGCCGATGTCGCGACGCGCGCCGACGTCGCCGCCTCCGGGACCGCCGCCTGCACCGCCGAGCCGACGCGAACTGTCGGCACCGCGCACCCCAACGGGCAACGTCCGTCGGTTCGCTGCACCGATCGGGACGGCGCCGGCTCCGGCTTCACGCGCGCGGCGCTGCAGGAGCTGCTGTGGCGCGACGCGGGCCTCGTGCGCGACGCGGCGGGGCTGACCCGCGCGCACGACACGCTGGCCGCTTGGCAGGACGCACAGCCGACGCAGGCCACCACCGCCGAGCACGAGGACGCGAACCTGCTGCTGGTGGCCACCGCTCTGGTCGCGGCGGCACGTGCGCGCACCGAGTCGGTCGGGGCGCACTTCCGTGCCGACGCGGCGAGCAGCGCAACTCCGTCGATACCGCACACGTCCGCGACCACACCCCCGGATTCGCGCCGGACGCAGCCGAGTCGAGCGAGCCATGCAGATCGCGCCGCGGAGCGCACCGACCAGCACACGGATCAGAAGGTGCCCGTATGAGCCTGTCCCACGCCCACATCGATCGCGTCGTCGCCGCTGCCCTCGAAGAGGACGCCCCGTGGGGCGACGTGACCAGTGAGTATCTGATCCCCGAAACGGCGACCGCGACGGCGGATCTCGTCGCGCGCGAGTCGGGCGTGTTCAGCGGCGGCGACGTATTCGCCGCCGCGTTCCGGCTCACCGATCCCGAAGCGCGCGTCGACCTGCTCGTCGAGGACGGGGCCCTGTTCGCCCCCGGCGACCGGCTGGCGACCGTCCGCGGCCGCGCCCGGTCCGTGCTGACCGCAGAGCGGGTCGGGCTGAACTTCGTACAGCGCATGTCCGGCATCGCGACTCTGACCAACCTGTATGTCGCGGAGGTCGCGCACACCGGCGCGCGCATCGCCGACACGCGCAAGACGACGCCCGGACTGCGTGCCTTCGAGCGGCACGCGGTGCGCTCCGGAGGCGGGCACAATCACCGATACTCACTGTCCGACGCGGTGATGGCCAAGGACAACCATCTGGCGGTCCTCACGGCGCCGACGCCCGCGCTGCCCGGCGGCGCATCGGTCACCCAGGCGCTCCAGGCCGCGGTGGCTCGGCTGCCGCACACGACCCACGTCGAGGTCGAGGTCGACCGGCTGGACCAGATCGACGCCGTGCTCGCCGCCGGCGTCGACACGATCATGCTGGACAACTTCTCCCTCGAAGATCTGCGCGCCGGAGTCGCGCAGATCGCCGGACGTGCGACGGTCGAGGCATCCGGCGGCGTGACGCTGCGCACCGTGCGCGCCATCGCAGAGACCGGAGTCGATGTCATCTCCGTCGGTGCGCTGACCCACTCTGCACCGGCCCTGGATCTCGGGCTGGACGTCCGCGTCGAGGCCTGATGCTGTACCTCGACCACGCGGCGACGACTCCGGTGCGGCCGGAGGCGCTGCGGGCGATGCTCCCCTACCTGACCGACGGGTTCGGCAACCCGTCGAGCCACCACACCGTCGGCGAGCGTGCCGCGGCAGCGTTGGCCGACGCGCGAGCCCGGGTGGCGCACGTGGTGGGCATGCGCGCCGGAGACATCGTGTTCACGTCAGGCGGCACCGAGGCCGACAACCTCGCCATCAAGGGCATCGCCGTGGCCGCGATCGGCGCGCGCCGCCGGGCCGGCACTGTGGCGGTCAGCGCCCCCGGCACAGCCGCCGAGATCTCACCCGCGGTGCACGTGATCACGACGCCGATCGAGCACGAGGCCGTCCTGGCCTCCTGCGACTATCTCGAGCGCATCCACGGTGTCTCGGTCACCCGGCTGCCGGTGTCGGAGACCGGCGTCGTCGAACCAGCCGCCCTGGCCGAGAGCATCCGCCCAGAGACGGTGCTGGTGACTGTCGGCTACGCCAACAACGAGATCGGCACGGTTCAGGATGTGGCCGCGCTGTCCGCCGTCACGGCGGCAGCCGGCATCCCCCTCCATCTCGATGCCGTCCAGGCTGCCGGCTGGCTGCCGCTGTCCGGCACCGGCGCGGACGCCCTCTCGATCGCGGGTCACAAGATCGGCGCACCGCAGGGCATCGGCGTCCTCGCCGTGCGGGGCCGCATCCCGCTTGAGCCG
>Ga0180219_1002836_pt1 | contig 10098 bp, 15 predicted proteins | sample eDN3rd30CBELigMG_FD_151338 | JGI IMG/M metagenome (GOLD analysis project Ga0180219, IMG submission 151338) | Enriched Miracle-Growth compost microbial communities from Emeryville, California, USA - eDNA 3rd pass 30_C BE-Lig MG (version 2)... ... | reverse complement strand
GCGGCACGCTTGACACCCTTTCGGAAAACCCTTTTAATGCGCGCCACGTTGCCCAGGTAGCTCAGTTGGTAGAGCAGGGGATTGAAAATCCCCGTGTCGGCGGTTCGATTCCGTCCCTGGGCACCACATACTAGTCCCGAGAGTTCTCTAGCAGTCTCGGAACCCCAAGAAAACCGGCCTCTGAGCCGGTTTTTTTGTTTCTACCGATCCCAAGCGATCCCTTGTAAGCCCAAAACTTTGTGAGTAGATTCGTGAGTAGACGCAGTTCGGTCATGAATTTCTACTCACACCCGGATGCCTATCCGGCGCCCGGCGTGGCTTTCCGGGGATATCCGTGCCTCTCACCGACTCCGCAGCCCGTACCGCCAAGCCCCGCGAGAAGCTCTATCGCCTCTCCGACACCCTTGGCCTGAGCCTCGAAATCCCTCCCACCGGCAGCAAGCTCTGGCGCTTCCGCTATCGCTTCGCCGGTAAGCCTAAGATGATCAGCCTGGGTTCCTACCCGGCCGTCACGCTCGCCAAGGCCCGAGAATTGCGCGACGTTGCACGATCACAGGTTGCCGCTGGGGTAGATCCGTCCAAGCACAAACAGGCCGAGAAACGCGCCAGAGAGGCCGAGGCGTACACCTTCGAGAAACTGGCCAACGAGTGGTACGCCTACAGCGCCCCTCGATGGGCGCACGCCACCGCCTACAAGGCGCGCCTGTATCTGGACAACGACATCATCCCTGGCATCGGCAAGCGTCCGGTGGCCGAGATCACCCGGCCCGATCTGGTGGACCTGGTACGCAAGGTCGAAGCCCGCGGAACCCTGAACGCCGCCGGCAAGATCCGGCAGTGGCTCAACCAGATATTCCGCTTCGGCCTGGCCAAAGGGGTGGCCACCACCAACCCGGCCACCGACCTAGACGTGGTGGCCGCGCACGCGCCCCAGGTGAAGCACCACCCTCACGTCCCGCTGGCAGAGCTCTCCGAGCTGCTGGAGAGGCTGGCCTGGGCCAGGTGCGACCAGCCCACCAAGATAGCCATTCGCCTGCTGGTGCTGACCGGCGTGCGCCCTGGCGAGCTGCGCCAGGCACCTTGGAATGAGTTCGATCTGGACGCCGCCACCTGGACCATCCCAGCGGCCAGGATGAAGGCCAGGCGCCCGCACATCGTCCCGCTACCCACCCAGGCCGTGGACCTGCTGCGCGACCTGCAGAAGATCACCGGTCGGTATGACCTCGCCTTTGCCGGCAAGGCAAACCCCGGTCGCCCGCTGAGCGAGAACACTATCAACAAGGCGCTCAGGATCATCGGCTACGAGGGGCGGCAGACAGGCCATGGCTTCCGGCACCTGATCAGCACTGAGCTGAACAGCCGCGGCTACAACCGCGATTGGATCGAACGACAGTTGGCCCACGGCGACAAGGACGAGATCCGCGACACCTACAACCACGCCAGCTACTTGGAGCAGCGCCGGGGAATGATGCAAGCCTGGGCGGATGAGATCGATGCGCTAGGCGCCGGAACGAATGTGGTGAGTTTTAATCACCAGGGGAGGGGTTGATTTGTTAGTGAAAGTTAAAGGCTTTTACGCCAAAGAGATAACCATATTCTCAGCAGGAGTCGTTTCAGGAATGGCCATAATTCTTCTTTATGTGTGGTTAATCAGGAACGGCCTTGAGAAATACGGATGGTTCTTTGCTGCAACAATGGCCGGGATTCTTTCAACGCTACTAGGAGTAAGCAGAGTCCTGCGCGATGCAACAACATTTGAAAAAGGCAGTCAAACATCGAAGCAAATTGAGGAAGATCAATCTATACATGATAAAGCCAGAAACCAGACAGCAAGCACGAATACCGTTGAAAGTCCGGCCCCTGATATCTCTTCACCGGTTACTCTGATTTTCCCTTACGCTACAAAAGCACTGGAAGCCGCTCGCAACGCAGCTATTAGGTACTGGGTTGAATATGATCCAGAAAATCAACCTCTGCAGAAAAATGTAACGTCATTTATATCTGAACAAGGTATTCCTAGCAGGCAGGCACAAGAATTAGCTAACGCCATCAAACCTGACACATTAAAGGGTAGTGACACAACGGCATGACATATCGACGTGTCGTTATGTCAGATATTTTCGTCACTATTTGCGCGCATCTAAGTTTCGGCCATCGCTCCCAACCAGCCCCAAGGAGGCTAAAGCGATGGCAGACAAAGCAATTCAGCCCCGGCGCTTCATCCGCATCAAAGAAGTGCTCTCCATCACCTCGCTCAGCAAGTCCGATCTGTATCGCCGGATCGCTGCTGGCACCTTCCCCGCTCAGATCAATCTCGGCCCGATGACCGTCGTATGGGCCGAAGAAGAAGTTCGTGCCTGGATGGATTCCCGCATCGCTGAAGCTCGCGGGGTGGCCGCCTAATGGACAAAAAAAAGGCCGACCAACAGGCCAGCCCTCAAAATTCGCAACGTAATACTATCACAGTCGCCAACGCTCCCACCAAGCTGAGCCGCGTGCTCGCCTTCCTGGTGGCCGGCGGCTCCCTCAATCGCTTCGAGGCCGAGCGCATCGGCGATCACTGCCTCAACTCCACCATCAGCGCCCTGGCCCACAACTGGGGCATCGAGTTCCAGCGCCAGCCTGAGCGCGTGCCCACTCGCTGGGGCAAGGACTGCGACGTCATCCGCTACAGCATCCCCGTATCCCAGCTCAAGCGTGCCCAGCGTGTGCTGGCGATGATGGCCATCAACCGGAGGGCTGCCGCATGACTCTTGCGCTCAGCCCTTCCTCCCGCTATTGTGAGGTCGTCACGGTAAATCCCGTGGCCGACCTTGGCCGGTCGAGTATTGGAGACGCACAAGCGTCCTTTGCACTCCTGCAGGCGCTTTTTTTGTGCCCGCAGATTCGTGTTATGGCGGCTGTGCGTGGGACACCTTCGGGTGTGCCGGGATGCTCCAACCCGGTCGGCCAACCTGCGCACAGCTGCCTCCCTAACTCGCTTGGCCGCGAGCGGTGGCAGCTCCACATTGGAGCTTCGCCCATGACCAGCCGTAATCCGTCTAAAGCACGCGCCGTCGCCCACCGGGCAATGGCCCTTGCCGCCCTCCGCAGCAATTCCTCCCTCGCGGTTCGACTCAACCGCTACAACCACCACCGCGCTATCCAGCGCGCCCTTGAAGCCCAGCCCAACGCCTGCGACTGGCTGGAGAACCTGGAAGGGGATGCCTGGGCCGATGCCTGCGAAGAGATTGCCGCCGCTCTGAAAGCCCGCGCGCTGAATGCGCAAGGGGGTGCGCAATGAACGCCATTGAAAGCATCGCCGACGACGGCATCGAGCACGCCCACTATTGCACCGAACAGGCCCGCTGGCTGAATGCCTTGGCTGTTTCGATCTGCGACTCGCTCGAGGGCGGGAAGGCCAGCCTGGAAATTCGGGCAGAGCGCGCCAAAGACCTGGCAAGCCTAATCTCCTACCTGGCCTACGACCTCAAACACTACTCGGAACGTAGCGCCTCCGAAATGGAGAAGGGGCTTGCCGCCGCGCAAGCTCAAGGAGGCGCGGAATGAACATCTATCCCTTGGGCCATGAGTCCGCGAAGCTTATGAGCGAAGCCGGCTACGCCGTTGACGTGATCAGCAAACTGATCCTTGAGGATCAGTGCCGTAAATCTGATGGCGATCGGGAGGGTTATCTCAGTGACTACGACCTTGGCGGGCTGCTCGCAGCACTCACCGTTGCCGGTCAAAGTCTGCAGGAGTGTGGGGAGCGGTTGCAGGAATACCTGAAGGAAACGGAGCGAAGCGAGGGCGCTGCCAGTGGCGCGGACCCTCGCTAAATCGAAAGGCCGCCGGGAGTCTGGAAACTTCGCTGCCCTGCCCCACGTTGTGATGGACAGCGAAGATTTCCGGTCTCTTTCGGGTGGCGCGCTCAAGGTACTGCTGGGCTTGCTCCGGCAGTACCGCGGCGCGAACAACGGCGACCTCAGCGCCTCGTTCACTCAGGCCAAGCAGTGGGGCATGAACAGCCGCACCACCCTCGCCAAGGCCCTGGAAGAACTCCAGGAGCGCGATCTGATCGTGCGCACCCGGGAAGGCAGGTTCATCAAGCCTGGTGGCTGCTGCGCGCTGTACGCGATCACCTGGCGTCCTATCGATCCATGCGAAGGAAAGATCGAGGTATCGCCGACCACCACCCCGCCGCGGAAATTCAGCCTCGAAAGAGCAAAAAACCCAGTCCAGAAAATGGACGCACTGCGTCCAGAAAATGGACTCATGGAGGCCTGCTGATCCATGAAAAACACGCTCATCGGTCCAGAAACTGGACGCATGGAGGGGTTTCACTTAGTCCAGTTTCTGGACTCCTTCTTAGATATACCAGGGCGTAGCCCTGGCCATCTCCAATCTACTGCCCTTGGAAATGGCTCCAAAGATGACTCAGAAGTGCGCGCGGCCATCACGGTGCGCAAATTTGGGCGCCAATTCTGCTGGTTGGAAGAGTTAGCAAACGCCAGATCTGGTGTTAGCCCACTGGTGGCGTTTGAAACGCGGGCGGTGAAGCGTCCACAGGGAGCGGCCCAGTGTGGCGATTTGGTCTCAGTGAGGTGTTTTCGCCACGGTAGGGCGAAGCAGGCCAACCGGTCCGACTCGGATCTGAAATCCGAATGGGCCAACTGCCGTTTCAAACGGAACTTGGAACCCAGTGCTAACCGGCTGGGTTTCTTCCGGGTTTCCGCCCCGGATTGGAAAGTGGGCAGATCCTCCCCTTTTCCTAAAGGTCGGAATCCCGGCTTTACCAGCACGAAACGTGTACGCCTGGTGACGATGGCTGATACCGGAAAATCCGGCGTCAAAAGTGACCCAACCTCACCTTTAAATCCCTCGGATCAGAGGGATTTAAATCCCCGGGATTCCGGGTATCTACCGTGGCCGTTCAGTGGGAGGGCTTGCTGATGACTTGCAACTGCCCAACCTGCGGCCAGCCCTTGCCTGTTGATCCGATCGACATGCAGGCGGATGCCATTCGGTCGTGGTGCCGGGACAACAACGTGCCGATCCTCCTGGGGGACTGTGTGCGCAGGTCTGATGCCGCCACCTTCCTTGGCCGGGCTGAGAAGACCTTGGCGAACTGGGAGGCCGTGGACAGCCCTATCCCTGTCCGCCGGCTGAACGGCCGGGCCTACTACGAAATCCGCGACCTGGCGGCCTTCGTGGTGAAAACTCCTTCCCGATAGTTCCCGAACCATCCCGAACCTGCCTCGCCCGAACGGTCCATGGAGCGGACCATGGTTCCTAGAGTCAACCACTCTGGAGAACCCAATGAGTCAAGTATCCATCGCTCCGAAAGGGCAAACCCTCGCCCGTTCGCTGATCCTTCGCGCCACCACTTCGAACATGAGCTACGACAGCATGCTCGACGTTGCCCGTGCGCGCTGGGGGGAATACCAGGGCGATCAGATCGCCAAGGCGGCTGTCGCGCCGATCATCCAAAGCGACGTGGGCGATTATGCCGCTGTCGAGTTCTTCAACCTGGTCATGGAGCGTTCGCTGCTGGGGCGACTGGTTGGCCTGCGCCGCCTCCCCTTCAACCGCAAGATGCTCAAGATCACCAGCGGATCCAATGGGTATTGGGTGGCTGAGAGCAATCCCGTACCGCTCAGCAAGCCGGCGCTGGAAGGCTCCAGCCTCAATCCGCTGAAAGTCTGCGCGATGATCGTGGCCACCGATGAAGCCCTGAAGACCGGCGGCACCATCGCGGAGAACGGTTTCCAGCGTGACCTTGAGCGCGCCGTGGTGGACACCACCGATATTGCGCTGCTCGACGCTGGGAACGCTGGCGCAGCCGATGAGCGCCCGGCCTCGATCACTTACGGCGCCCCGGCCTCCGCAGCCACCAGTGATGCGGCTGCAGATATCGCCACCCTGATCGGTCTGTTCGGCGGCGACCTCGGCGCAGCCTACTTCGTCACCGATGCAACCACCGCCACCAGCATGGCGCTTCACCGCAACACGGCCGGCGACCTGGTATTCCCCGATGTCGGCGCCCGCGGCGGCTCCATCCTGGGTGTCCCCCTGCTGATCTCCCGAGCTTCTCCGCGCGACTCCAGCGGCGGCCAGTTGGCACTGATCGATCCCACCGGCATTGCCTACGGCGCTGACGGGCTGAGCTTCGAGAACGCCGAGCATGCCACCGTTGCCATGAGCGATACCCCCGAGTCGGACCCGGTGTTGGTCAGCCTCTGGCAGCGCAACCTGGTCGGCTTCAAGTCGATCATGTCCGCCAACTGGGAAGTCCAGCGCAACGGCAGCGTGGCGCTGCTCACCGATGTGGCATGGGGTGCGTGATGAGTGATCCCGGCGCCCGAGCTGAAGAGCTCATGAAGAGGATCATCGCCAAGGCCCAAGAGGCCGCCAAGGATGGAACGAAGGAAGCCTTTAGCCTGGCTACGGCTGCGATCCTCGGCGGCCAACTGATCAAGGCCCTGGAGCGCATCGAGCGCCTGGAAGGCGATATCAAGCTCCTGACCGAGCTCTTGGCCAATGTGGAGTCCAACCGATGAGCAACTTCGAAAACAAGCAGGAAGTGCTCGATGCCCTTGGGCGAATCATCAATCAGCACGCCGATTGGCTTGACGGCCGCACCTTCCAGCGCCTGGCCCTTCACGGGGCTCGGGTGTGGTTCGCCGAAGATGACATTGACGACTACGGCACTTTCGAAGATCTGCGCGAGGCCTTCGTCAAGGCTGCAGAAATCGCTCTGAAGGTCGCGACGTAGTAGTGCTTTGGGAAAGTCGTGAGCGCCCATAACAACCGCGACAGCCTGCGCGGACAGCCCTCCTAGGCATCAAGCGCGATCCAGTCCGGTGGCAGGCAATCCCCAATCATTGAGCCATGGAGAAAGCGATGGCTAGCAAATCACTCGGGACACTGACCCTCGATTTAATCGCCCAAGTTGGCGGCTTTGTCGCCGGCATGGACAAGGGCGAACGCAGCGCCGAAAAGTGGCGCAAACAGGTTGAGAAAAGCGCCGCAGCAGCCGGCAAGGCCATTGGAGCCGCCTCGGCTGTGGCGGTTGGTGCTGGCGCCATCTGGATCAAGTCAACCGTCGAAACAGCCAATGAGATTGCCAAGCTGGCCGCCGTGTCGAACGCCAGTAACACCGAGTTCCAGAAGATGGCCTATGCGGCTCAGACGGTTGGAATTGAGCAGGACAAGCTCGCCGACATCTACAAGGACGTTAACGACCGCGTAGGTGAGTTCCTGGAAACTGGCGGCGGTCCGATGCTCGACTTCTTCAAGAACATCGCTCCCTACGTCGGTGTCACTGCGGACCAATTCCGCAACCTCTCTGGCCCGCAGGCTCTCGGGCTGTATGTCAAGAGCTTAGAGAAGGCTGGGCTTTCCCAGCAGGAAATGACCTTCTACCTTGAGGCGATGGCTAGCGACACCACCTCCCTCATTCCGCTGCTGCGCAATGGCGGCAAGGGTATGGCCGATCTCGCTGACCAGGCAGACAACCTGGGCATCATCCTGGATGATAAAACCATCAAGGGCGCCCAGCAGTTCAATCGAGATCTGGATACCTTCGGAAAGATCGCCGGCGGTGTCGGTCAGAAGGTGGCAGCAGAACTGCTGCCGGAGCTCACTCAGCTCACCACCTTGCTGAAGGATCCTGACACTGCCGAAGCCGCCAGCAAGCTGGCGAAGGCCATTGTCACCATCACTACCGGTACCATTGATGCGGCCAAGGGTACGGTCGATTTCATGGGATGGGTAGGCGATAGCATTGCAGCCTCAATTACCGGGCCGGCGCTGGATGACATCGTGCGCATTGAGGATCGACTCGACAAATTGAAGAGTCACGCTGCTCTTTTCGAGAAGGGTGGACAAGCAGTGCCGCAGTCCATCCTGGCGGAAATCGACGAACTCAACGCCAAGCGAAAGGTCGCTATCGAACTTCAGGAGCAGCAGGCTAAAGCCTCTGCCGCGGCTCAAAAGGCCGCAGAAGCCCAGGCCGCTGCCGAGAAGAAAGCCGCCGAGCAGCAGTCTGCAGATGCCGAAAAGGCTCGAAAGCAACGGGAAGAGCAGCGCAAGCTCGAAGAGGCCGCCGCTGCGGCAAAGAAAGAAGCCGAGAGGCTGGCTAAAGAGGCTGAGCGCGAGGCCAAGCGAGCTGCTGACGAAGCCGCAGCGGCGGCCAAGCGTAGGGCCGAGGCAATCGCCGATGAAATCACCAACCTGGAATACCAGGTGAAGACTCTGGGGATGTCTACCGACCAGGAGAAACTCTTCAAGCTGGCGACTGAAGGCGCCACTGAGGCCCAACTTGAAAGAGCGAAAGCAGCCCTCGCGACCGCCGACGCCTTCGACAAGCAGAAGAAGGCGCAGGAAGACTACAGGTCTCTGGTGTCCTCACTGCGCACGGAAGAAGAACAACTCACCGACCAGCTCAAAGAGCGTCTGAAGATCATCGAGTCGATGCCATCGCTGCCGGAAGGTGAGCGGCGCAAAGAGACCGATCGAGCCATTGATGCCGCATTTCCGGATGCTCCGAAATATGGCGGTATCGATGCCAGTGTTGGTGGGCCGGCCGGGGAACTAATGAAGGTCGACGATGCGCAGAAGCAGCTCGAAGATTGGTATGCAACTCAAATGGAGATGCTCAGCAAATTCCGGGAACAGCGCGCCGATCTCAATTCCGAATGGGATGAGCAAGAGCTTGAACTCAAGCGCCAGCACGAAGCCGCATTGGCCAACATCGAGAAGAACCGCCAGCTTGTCCAACTCGCCGCAGCAGAAAGCACCTTCGGCAGCCTGGCGGAGATGGCCAAGTCCTATGCCGGCGAATCCTCGGGGATCTACAAGGCAATGTTCGCCGTAGAGAAGGGCATCGCCATTGCCCGAGCTGCCGTCGCCATTCAGGAGGGTATCGCCTTGGCCGCCGCGAATCCTTTCCCCCTGAACCTGGCAGCGATGGCCACGGTAGCGGCAGAGACAGCCAGCATAGTCGGGAACATCGCTGCCATCGGCTTGGATGGCTTTGAGGTTGGTGGCTATACCGGCAATGGTGGAATTCATGACGTCGCAGGCTTCGTCCATGGGAAAGAATTCGTCTTCGATGCTGCGTCCACTGCAAGGATTGGAGTGGGCAATCTAGAGGCGATGAGGTCAGGAAAGCTGGATGCATCCATCAACAAGGCAAGCGCAGCGATAGCCGAGACCAACAATGACAACCGCACTACCAGCATTAATGTAACCGTCGCGCTGCCCGGCGGCGGCTCGACCAAAGAACAAAGGGCTAGCGGGGCGAAAATCGGGCGCCAGATCGCTCGCGCAGTCGATGCGGCTGGGAGGTACAGCTGATGGCCAGACTCCGGACACTGAAGCCGCGCCTGCAGGAATTCAAAGGCAGGGAAGTTCGTAGCCTGCCAACCCCATCAGAGAAGCGCACCACCGGCCGCAAGCGCCAAGAGATGCGACTCAGGGTTTGGACCAAGGCAATGGCCTTCTGCGCCGGCTGTGGCAGGACGTGTGACTACGATAGCTGGCACATGGATCACATCATTCCGCTGTGGAAAGGTGGTGATGACCTGGAGAGCAACATGCAGGTGCTCTGCATCCCTTGCCACGCTGACAAAACGGCAAAGGAGGCCGCAGACCGGGCCATGTTCATCCTCTGACCAGGGGGGGGGCGGGGTAACTTTCAAAAGGACAATTGACCGGACCCCGCGTGCCCCCCCATCCGCAGATTAAATCCCCCTTTTGAGCCCCCGGTTAACCTCGACGTTAATCAGCAAATGGAGTTAACGACCAGCCTGAAGCCAGCGTAGCGACTGGGCTTGAGCGGCATTTGAATATCGTTTGAATTCGTTAACTTAGCCTTGCCGGTAAGGTTCGGTTGGACTTGCCGGCAATCCATGCCACTCGCACAAACGTGAGTAGATTTGTGAGTAGAAAGAAAACAGGAAATAGTTAAAACCAGCAATGACAAGGCCCGCAGGAGACCATTCGATTCCGTCCCTGGCACCAAGACTCCGAAAGGCCCCTGCGTTCACCAGAACCAGGGGCCTTTTGCATTTCCGCCCTCAGCCGATCACGGCCGCGCTTCCGCCACTGGTCGCC
>Ga0180219_1002835_pt1 | contig 10099 bp, 6 predicted proteins | sample eDN3rd30CBELigMG_FD_151338 | JGI IMG/M metagenome (GOLD analysis project Ga0180219, IMG submission 151338) | Enriched Miracle-Growth compost microbial communities from Emeryville, California, USA - eDNA 3rd pass 30_C BE-Lig MG (version 2)... ... | reverse complement strand
CCGGATAGGTCGCCGCACCGCAGCGCGCGCAGAACGGATGGCGGTCATGCCAGTCGACCAGGCTGCGCGCGCCGCCATAGAGCGCCGCTTCCTCATGGGTGAGCAGCGGCACGATCTGCCAGACCTTGGGCGGGACGCTCGGCGGCTCGTCACCTTTTTCGACTCTAAGCGAGACGAACAACGGCGCCCCATCCTCCCGCAACCCGAGCAGCGCATGATCCGCCAGCACGGCGTCCGCCGCCACCGGCACCGTGGTCAGCAACCCCTCTTCGGTCGGCAACGGGTCCAGCCCATCGAGCAGCACGACCCGCGCGCGCGGGTCCGCCCACGCCGCCGCCAGCCGGTCCGGGTGGACACGGATCTGATCGGCGCGGTCGAGCGTGCCGCCGGTGAAGGTGATCGGGTTCCGGTTCAGGCCGCTCTCGTCGTTCATCCGCTCAGGCTCTCCTCCCGCACTGCCCGCGCTACGCGTGCGAACAGCGTCGGCAATCCGGCTTCATCGAGCCGGTCGAGCGGCCACCATTGGCCCTCGCCCAGCGCGCTGGCAAGGCTCGCGCCCGGGGGCAAGCTCGCCAACCGCAACCGCTCGACGCGCAGCTCCAGCGCGAAATGGGTGAACACATGCCGCACCGCCGTCGCCACGCCCACCCAGTCGCCGGGCAGCGGCACTCGCGCCGGGTCAGCCGAATCGCGCTCCACCCAGTCACTGGTCGGCACCCCCAACATCCCGCCGAGCAGGCCGCGCTCGGGCCGGGTGACGAGCCACACCGCTCCCTCTGCTTCCACCCACCAGGCCGTGCCGACACGCGTGGGCCGCGCCTTTTTCGGTGTCTTGATCGGGAAACGTCCGGCATCGCCCGCCGCCCGCGCCGCGCAAAAATCCTGCAATGGACAAGTGAGGCAAGCCGGCCGCGTGGGCGTGCAGATGGTCGCGCCCAGATCCATCATCGCCTGCGCGAAGTCGCCGGCGTCCGCATCGGGCGTGATGCGGTCGGCCAGTTCACGCAGGATCGGCTTGGCCGCCGGCAGCGGCGTCTCCACCGCGAACAGCCGGCTTACCACCCGCTCGACATTGCCGTCGACCACGACCGCGCGCCGTTTGAAGGCGATGGCAGCGATGGCAGCCGCGGTATAGGCGCCAATCCCCGGCAGCGCGCGCAACCCCGCTTCGTCGTCCGGGAAGCGCCCGCCAAGTTCGCCCGCCACGAACCGCGCGCAGGCGAGCAGATTGCGCGCCCGCGCATAATAGCCCAGCCCCGCCCAGGCGGCCATCAGCGCCGCGTCGTTCGCCGCCGCAAGGGCTTCAACGGTGGGCCAGCGCGCCAGGAAGCGCTCATAATAAGGAATCACCGCCGCGACCGTGGTCTGTTGCAGCATGATCTCGGAGAGCCACACGCGATAGGGCGCGGGTGGCGGCGTTCCGGGCGGGCTGCGCCACGGCAGGCGGCGGGCGTGGCGGCGGTAATGCGCGAGCAAGGCCGGCGCGATCGCCCGCGCCGGTGCCTCCACATCCTGTGCCTGCAAGATTAATCCATCGACGGGCATGGCCTGCCTATGGCATGGACCGGCGCATGACAGAACCCGTGGAGAGCAAACCCCGCCGCAAGACGCGCACGTCCGCCGCTGCCCCGACCGTGGTGCGCGAACGGCCGCGCGGCGGCCCGGCGCGCGTCCTTGCGGATCTGATGCCGGACATCGGCCGCGCAGCCTTCCGCAAATTCGGCTTCATCCAGTCGAGCATCGTCACGCGCTGGGCGGAGATCATCGGCCAGCGCTACGCCACACTGACCGCGCCCGAGTCGATCCGCTTCCCCGCCGGGCGTCGCTCCGGCGGCACGCTGCACCTCACTGTCGCCAGCGGCCATGCGCCGATGGTGCAGCACATCGTCCCGGAGATCATCGAGCGGGTGAATCGCTTCTTCGGCTATGAGGCTGTCACCCGTGTCACGCTCAAGCAGGGCACGGTCACGCCAACCGAGCCGGAGCGCCGCCCGCCCCCCGTCATGCTGCGCCCCGTTCCACAGGAACTTGGCGAGGGCCTGCGCGAAGTCAGCGACCCGGAACTGCGCGCCGTGCTCGAATCCATGGCACGCGGCCTCGCCAATCCGTCGCCATTGCCCAAGATCAGCTAGCGGCATGGCCGCGCTTCGCCCCAATATAAGGCTCCACTGACGAAAGACCGATGCCGATGATGCGCCGTCTCCTCTCCTGCCTCGCCGCCCTCATGCTCCTCGCTTTCGCCGTGGCAGCCCCTGCCCAATCGGGCCGGGACTGGAGCAAGACGGTCACGCTTGGCGCCAATGGCGCGTTCATCCTCGGCAACCCGGCGGCGAAGACCAGGCTGGTCGAATATATGAGCTATACGTGCCCGCACTGTGCGCATTTCGCGGAGGAAGCCACCGCGCCGCTCAAGGCGAGCGGGATCAGGCAGGGCACGCTCAGCCTCGAATATCGCAACTTCGTGCGGGATCCGTTCGACCTCAGCGCCGCCATCCTCGCCCGCTGCGGCGGTGCGGCGCACTTCCTGGCCAATCATGAGGCGTTGTTCGCCAATCATGAGGCGTGGATCAAGCAGGCCCAGACCTACGCCACCGCGCAGCAGGGCAAGCCCAAGGGCGACCGTGCCGAGCAGATTGCCGACATCGCGGACAAGACCGGCCTCATCGCCCTGCTGGCGAGGCACGGCGTCACCCCCGCTGCCCAGCGCACCTGTCTGGCGGACGAGTCAATCCTCTCGCAAGTGCTGAACCTCACGGCAGCCGCCTGGGATAATAAGGGCTTCAACGGCACGCCCTTCTTCATCCTCGATGGCAAGCCGCTGACGGAGGTGCATGACTGGACCCGCCTCAAGCCGCTGCTGCCCGCCGCCGCCAAATGAGCCACGCGGTGCCATCAACGGCCATTGCAGAGGCCGCGCGCACATCCTAAACATTGGCCGGATCACCGTTCCGCCGCATTGCCATGAGGGCCGATACGACATGAAACCAATTGCTTACGCTTCACTTGCCCTTGCCCTGCTGGCGCTCTCCGCCTGCGGCAAGCAGGATGCCGCCAACGGCGCCGCCGGCTCCGGCGCGGCGGTGGAAGGCAAGGCCGCGCCCGCCGGCAAGAGCTGGGCGCAGGTGCTCGAAGCGACGCCCGAGGGCGGCTTCCGCATGGGCAACCCGGATGCGCCGATCAAGGTCATCGAATTCGGCTCCTACACCTGCCCGCACTGCCGCGATTTCACCGAGCAGGCGCACGAGCCGCTGGAGCGCGATCATGTGAACAGCGGCAAGGTCAGCTTTGAATATCGCAACTTCATCCGCGACCCGCTGGATATGACGGTAGCGCTCGTCGTGCGCTGCGGCGGGCCTGAATCCTTCTTCCCGCTCAGCCTGCAATTCTTCCTCAATCAAGAGGATATGATCAAGAAGATCCAGGCCGGGGGCGAGGGTGCCTATCAGAATGCGATCGGGGCAGGCCCCAGCGAGCGTTTCGTCAAGCTGGCCGAACTGGCCGGGCTGATCAACTATGCCAAGGAGCGCGGCCTGCCGGAAGACAAGGTGCGCGCCTGCCTCGCCGATCCCAAGGCGCCCGAGGCGCTGGCCGCAGCCGTGGAGCGGGACAGCAAGCAATATGAGATCACCGGCACGCCGACGATCATCATGAACGGCGCCCGGCTGGACAATGTCGCGACCTGGGACGCGCTGGCCGCGCGCCTCAAGGACGCCGGGGCCTGATTGGCCGCGGGGGGACCGATCGACGCCGCAAGGGGCAGGCGCCCTCGCCTGACCCCGGAGCGCGGCTGAGCCATGGAAATCCGTCGCCTCAAGCTCACCGGCTTCAAGAGCTTCGTCGAGCCGACCGAACTGCGCATCGAGCCGGGCCTCACCGGCATCGTCGGCCCCAATGGCTGCGGCAAATCCAACCTGCTTGAAGCCATCCGCTGGGTGATGGGCGAATCCAGCCCCAAGTCGATGCGCGGCGGGGGCATGGACGACGTGATCTTCGCCGGCACCGCCGCCCGCCCGGCGCGCGACTTCGCGGAGGTGAGCCTGCTCGCGCTGCAACCGCCGGGCGCGCCGATCCCCGCTATCGAGCTTGGCCCGGACGGCGAGATGGAGGTCGTCCGCCGCATCGAGCGCGGCGCCGGCAGCGCCTACCGCGCCAACGGACGTGACGTGCGCGCCAAGGATGTCGCGCTGGTCTTTGCCGATGCCGCCACCGGCCCGCACAGCCCGGCGCTGGTCAGCCAGGGCAAGATCGCCGCCGTCATCGCCGCCAAGCCGACCGAGCGCCGCGCCATGCTGGAGGAGGCGGCGGGCATCGCCGGCCTGCATGTGCGCCGCAAGGATGCCGAGCAGAAGCTGCGCGCCAGCGCCGCTAACCTCGCCCGGCTCGACGATATCCTTGCCGAGATGGACACGCGCGCCGCCGCGCTGCGCAGGCAGGCCCGCGCCGCCGAGCGCTATACGGACCTCAGCGAGAAGATCGTGCTGGCGGAAGGGCGCGCGCTGTTCGCCCGCTATCGCGAGGCCGCCGCCGCCGCCGACCGCGCCGCGCAGGAGGCCGAAGCCGCCGAAACCGGCGTCCGCACCGCGCAGGAGGCGCAGCTTGGCGCCGCCGCGATCAACCAGCAGGCGATCGACACGCTCGCCACCGCCCGCACCGCCGCCACGGCCGCGCGCGAGGCCGCCGCCGAGGCGCGCTTCAAGCTGGAGCGTCTCACCGCCGAGCGGGATGGCCATATCCGCCGCATCGCCGAACTGGAAGGCCAGCTCGGCCGCATGGGCGAGGATCAGGCGCGCGAGGGCGCGCTGGCCGTCGACGCCGCCGGTGCCATCGAGCGCCTGCAAGCGGAGGAGACCGCCCTCACCGCCCGCATCAAGGACGCGAAAGCCGCGCTGCCCGGCTACGCCACCCGGCTCGCCGAGGCCGAGCGGGCCAGCCGCGACAGTGAGGTGGCGCTGGCACAGGCCATGGCCCGCCTCGCCGGCGAGCAAGCCGAACGCCGTGTCGCCGAAGCCGCGCTCGCCACCGCCCGCCAGAAGTTCGCCCGCGCCACGGCGGAGGTCGAGCGCGTCACCGCCGCCCTCGCCGCCCTGCCCGATCCCGCGCCGCTGGCCGAGCGGCAGGCCGCCGCCGAAACCGCCCGCACCGAGGCGCTCGCCGCGCGCGAAGCCGCCGACGCCCGCATCGCCGCCGCCCAGCAAGCGCGTGAGGCGCAAACCGAGGCGGTCGCCACCGAGCAGCGCGCGCTCGCCACCGCCCGCGCCACCGCCGCCGCGCTGGAGAGCGAGGCGCGCGCGCTTGCCAAGGCGGTCGAGCGGCCGGACGGCGACCAGCGCGCCATCGACGCGCTGCGGGTCGAGCCGGGTTACGAGCGCGCATTGGCGAGCGCACTGGGCGACGATCTCCAGGCCGGTATCGGCGCAAGCGGCGGCGCGCGCTGGGGCGGCGCGGACGCCCTCCCCACCGACCCGCCGCTGCCGGAGGGCTGCGAATCCCTCGCCGCCAGGGTGCAGGCCCCCGCCGCGCTCGCCCGCCGCCTCGCCCAGATCGCCGTCGCGGCGAAGGATGCCGGCCAGCCGCTTCCTGTCGGCCAGCGCCTCGTCACGCTCGACGGACGGATGCGCCGCTGGGACGGGTTCATCGTCACCGAGGGGGGCGCGGCCGCCGCCGAGCGCCTCATCCGCCTCAACCGCCTGCAGGCCATCATGGCCGAGCGTCCCGCCATCATCGCCGCCGTGGAGCAGGCCGAAAGCGCGCTGGCCACTGCAGAGAGCGCCCTCGCCGACGCCAATGCCGAGGACCGCGCCGCCCGCGCGGCCGCCACCGCCGCCGATGAAGCCCTGCGCGTCGCCGAGCGGATTCTCGCCGAGGTCGCCGCCAATCTGGAGCGCATCGCCGGCCGCCGCGCCGATCTCGACCGCAGCGCCGCCCTCGCCGCCACCGATCACGCCAGCGCCGAGCAGGAGAGGACGGGCGCGCAGGCCGTCCACGACGCGCTGCCACAAGGCGTGGACACCGCCGCGCAGGTCGAGCGCTTCAAGACCGCCGCCGAGGAATGCCGCGCCGCCATCGGCCGCGTCCAGACCGAGCGGGCCATGGCCGAGCGCGCGCTGGCGGTGGACGAGGGCCGCGTGAAAAGCATCCGCGCCGAGGTCGCCGGCTGGCGCGCCCGCGCGGGTGACGCCGCCCGCCGCATCGCCGAGATGAAGGAGCGGACCGAAGCGCTCACCGCCGATCTCGCGGTTCTGCGCGACAAGCCGGCCGCGCTTGCCGCCGAACGCGATGCCCTTGCCGAAACCGCGCGGGAGGGAGCGGCCCACGCCGAGCAGGCGCAGATCGAGGAAACCACCGCACAGACCGCCCTCACCGCCGCCGAGCGGACCCTCGCCGACGCCAACGAGGCGCTGTCATCCGCGCGCGAGGCCCGTGCCGGCGCGCTTGCCCGCGCCGACCATGCCGTCGCCCGCCGCAAGGAGATCGGTCAGCTTTGCGGCGAGCGCTTCTCCTGCCCGCCGCCGGTGCTGCCCGGCCGGCTCGGCTTCACCAGCGAAGATGTCGGTGCCGCGCAGGACGAGCAGGCGCATCACGACAAGCTGGTGTTGGACCGCGAGCGGCTCGGCCCAGTCAATCTCGTCGCCGCGACCGAGCTGGCCGAACTGGAGGAGACGCAAGGCCGCAGCCGCACCGAGAGCGAGGAACTCACGCAGGCGATCAACCAGTTGCGCGGCTCGATCGGCCATCTCAATCGCGAGGGCCGCGCGCGCCTGCTCGCGGCATTCGAGGCGGTGAACGAGCATTTCCAGCGCCTCTTCACCACCTTGTTCGAGGGCGGGCATGCCCATCTCGAACTGGTCGAGAGCGACGATCCGCTGGAGGCCGGGCTGGAGATCATGGCCCAGCCGCCCGGCAAGCGCCTCACCACGCTCACCCTGCTCTCCGGCGGCGAGCAGGCGCTCACCGCGACCGCGCTGATCTTCGGCCTGTTCCTCACCAACCCCGCGCCGATCTGCGTGCTGGACGAGGTCGACGCCCCGCTCGACGATGCCAATGTCGAGCGCTTCTGCGATCTGCTGGAACGCATGGTGCAGGATACCCGCACCCGCTACCTCATCGTCACCCACAACGCCGTGACGATGAGCCGCATGCACCGCCTGTTCGGCGTCACCATGGTCGAAAAGGGCGTCAGCCGCCTCGTCTCGGTCGACCTGCAAGGCGCGGAAGATCTGCTGGCGGCGGAGTGAGCGTGGGCTGGTTCCGCGGCGCATGGGGAGGAATCAAACCGCACGCACGCTGCATAGGACTTCGATTCGCCTCACGGAGAAGGTTCAGGCCGCCGCCATCGTGCCAGCCGGGCGAGGAATGCCCGCCTCCCCCGCATCACCGTGCCGCGACAACCCACCCATGATCGCATCCGTGGCGAGGATGGACAGGAGGGCGAGCAACATGCCCGCGAGAATATCCACGAGATAATGGCCGCCCACGGGCACGGCGGAGACGAACATCACTCCACCCACGAACGCGGCCGGCCATCGAAGCCAGCGCAGTGGAGCATAGCCATGGATGAGCAGGATCGCGCCGGCGGCATGGAAGCTCGGCATGGTGACAAGCCCGGTGAGTTGGTCAGCGCCCAGCGTCCGTATGCTCCCCATGCGCAGGCCGTCCATCACCTGAGGGAGATGCCATGATATCTGCGCAGTGGGCACCCCCAGCCTCTCGGGCGTGAGGCCATAATGGTGGAAGGCCGCGATTGCCGGGAAGAAGGGATAAACAATCGCTGTCGACAACAGGCAAATCAGCCAGCCCGTCAGGAAACGCCACACCAACATCGACGCCCCCAGCAAGGACAGAAGCACGATCAACAATTGCGGCGCCCAATTGAGAGCCTCATAGGCATATCCCATCAGTCGCCCGGCTTGCGGCGCCTCACGAAACAGATGGAGCATCGCCAGCCAGTCGAAACCCAGCGCCGAGTCAGCCGCCGCCAAGCGCGCATCCGCATAGGGCAAGGCAAAGGCTGTTGTGACGGCGCAAGTCAGCGCCGTGCCTGCCGCCGCGAGATAGAACAGGCCACTTGTTTCAAGGATGGCGGCGCAGCGATGGTGCTTGAGCCGCCGCAAGCGGAGTCCATAGCCTGCCAGAAACAGGAAAATAACGTAAAATGGCGCCAATTCCTCGCTGCGAAGGGTGAACCATCCGCCGGCGACTGCAATCAGCGGGGCGAGATGCAACAGGCCCACCACAGCCCATGCCGGCCAGCGGCACACATGAGCGGGTGCCGACCATGTCGGCAGAAACGCCACCGCTTTGACTGCTATCGCGTTGAAGTCCACCGCCCGCCCTGTCGACTGCTCTGATCGTGCAGCGGTCTATCTGGGACTGATTGAAGGATCGTGAATCCGGTTATTGCGATGCCTTGGCAAACTCATCTAGCGGACTCGGCCCCAAAGGCAGCACCCTGTCTTCCGGCCGCGCTATGCGGATATCCATCCCTCGGGACACTCCGCCATCCCTTTCAAAGTTGTTTTTATCAACTTTATCCTGTTGCGATTTCGCGCGGTTGGGGCGATCATCGCCCCCGCTCAAACGGGCAATCCAACGATATATTAATGTTGAATATTGCAACTGTTTATAAAATATACCATTGCATTGCGGGTAGAGCGAATCCGCGACCTGCGCAAACCAGCGCCAGAAGGCTCCGGTCACGCGCAACGGGATTGAATTAAGGGGGAGGTTTGTTCGTGCGAATTCCGGCAGCCCTGGCGCTGAGCGCCGCATTCATGGCCACTACGGCTTATGCGCAATCCGCGGCGACGCCCGCTCCCGGCGACTGGCCGCGCTATGCGCGCGACCTGGCCGGCACGCGCTATTCGCCTCTCAACCAGATCAACACCAAGAACGTCTCCAAGCTCTCCAAGGCCTGGTCGTTCCGCGTGCGCCCCGAAGGCGGTGGCGGCCTGGTGACGTCCGCTACCCCCATCGTCATTGACAATGTCCTTTATTTGCCGATCGGCAACGCCGTCATCGCGCTGGAGGCGGACAGCGGCAAGGAGCTGTGGCGACACCCGATCGCGAAGGGCCTCGCGCGCCGCACCGTCTCCTATTGGCCCGGTGACAAGGAGCACGGCCCCCGCATCTTCTATTCGATCAGCGACGCCATCGTCGCGATCGACGCGCGCACCGGCAAGCTCGATGCCAGCTTTGGCGAGAATGGGCGCATTGCGCTGGATGTGCCCTATGGCTCCCCGCCGACCGTTTACAAGAACGTGCTCGTCGTCGGCGCCAACACGGCCGAGATGCAATCCGGCCCTCCCGGCAACACCCGCGCGTTCGATGCGCGCACGGGCAAGAAGATCTGGGAATTCCACACCGTGCCCCAACCCGGCGAGGTCGGCCATGAGACGTGGCTGGACGACGGCTGGAAGAACCGCTCGGGCACCAACGTGTGGATCTGGTATATGACGGTCGATGACAAGACCGACACGCTCTACATGCCGGTCGGCGGCCCTTCGGCCAACTATTATGGCGGGGATCGGCCCGGCAACAACCTGTTCGGCAATTCGGTCGTCGCGGTCGATGCGCTGACCGGCAAATATAAATGGCACTTCCAGACCATCCATCACGATCTGTGGGATTCCGACCTGCCGGCGCCGCCGGTGCTGGTCGATGTCAAGGTGGGCGGCAAGACGGTCCAGGCCCTCGCCGAAACCGGCAAGCCCGGCATCATGTACATTCTCGATCGCCACACCGGGAAACCCGTGTTCGGCGTGGATGAGAAACCCGTCGCCAAGGCCGATGTGCCGGGCGAATGGTATTCCCCAACCCAGCCCATCCCCGTGAAGCCGGGCGACCTCGTGCGCCACAGCTGGACACCGGAAGATGTGGTAACGGCGGCCGACACCAACGAGGCGCACGCCGCGGCCTGCCAGGCGCTGCTCAAGAGCTATGGCGGCACCTTCTTCAATGCCGGGCCGTTCACGCCCTTCTTCCTCCATGAAGAGGGCGGACCGGTGAAGGCCTCCATCAACCTGCCCAATAATGGCGGCTCCAACTGGGGCGGCTCGGCGGCCGATCCCAACACCGGCTACATCTTCATCAACGTCAGCGA
>Ga0180219_1002834_pt1 | contig 10100 bp, 8 predicted proteins | sample eDN3rd30CBELigMG_FD_151338 | JGI IMG/M metagenome (GOLD analysis project Ga0180219, IMG submission 151338) | Enriched Miracle-Growth compost microbial communities from Emeryville, California, USA - eDNA 3rd pass 30_C BE-Lig MG (version 2)... ... | reverse complement strand
CTGGAGGTGGTGCTGAAGGCGCTGCGTCCTCATGCCCACGGTCAGCTCGCGCTGGTCTTCGGCTGCGGCGGCAACCGCGATGCGGCCAAGCGCCCGGCCATGGGCGAGATCGCGACGAGGCTGGCCGACCGGGTGATCGTGACCGACGACAATCCGCGTCATGAGAACCCCGCCGCCATCCGCGCCGAGATCCTGGCGGCGGCGCCCGGGGCGCTGGAGATCGGCGACCGGCGCGAGGCCATCCGCACCGCCGTCGCCCAGCTTGCGGCGGGCGATATTCTGGTCATCGCCGGCAAGGGCCATGAAAAAGGCCAGATCGTCGGCGATGCGGTGATCCCCTTCGGGGACATGGCGGAAGCGGTGGCGGCGCTCCGCGACATTGGCCAAGACTTCGGGAAGGCAGGAGCATGAATCCCCTCTGGACAAGCAGCGAAGCGCTGATGGCGACCCAAGGCAAGGCGCGCGGCGACTGGCAGGCCTACGACCTGGCCATCGACAGCCGGGACGTGCGCCCGGGCGACCTCTTCGTGGCTCTCAGGGGCGAGGCCACGGACGGGCACAAATATGTGGAAGCCGCGTTGAAGGCCGGTGCGGTGGCCGCCCTGGTCGAGGACGATACCTTCGGCATGCCGGAGAGCTGGCCGCTCCTCATGGTGCCCGATACGCTCAAGGCGCTGCGGGACATGGCCGTGGCCGCCCGGGCGCGCTCCAGGGCCCGGCGCATCGGCATCACCGGCAGTGTCGGCAAGACCGGCGTGAAGGAAGCGCTCAAGGCGGCGCTGGCGCGCCAGACCCGGGTGCATGCCAGCATCCGCAGCTTCAACAACCATGTGGGCGTGCCGCTCACCCTGGCCCGCCTGCCGCGCAAGGCGGACTTTGCGGTGCTGGAGATGGGCATGAACCATCCGGGCGAGCTGGCGGCGCTTTCGGCACTGGCGCGGCCGGATATCGCCCTCATCACCACCATTCAGCCGGCGCATACGGAATTCTTCTCCTCCCTCGACGCCATCGCCGATGCCAAGGCGGAAATCTTCAACGGCATGGCGGCGGACGGCATCGCCATCCTCAACCGCGACATCGCGCAGTATGACCGCTTGGCGGATGCAGCGCGGGAACGGGGCATCGCCAATATCGTCAGCTTCGGCGAACGGCCCGAGAGCGACGTGCGGCTGCTGCGCTCCAAGGTGACGGGGGATTGCAGCTGCGTCACCGCCGATATCCGCGGCCAGATGATGATGTACAAGGTGGGCATGCCGGGCCGCCACTGGGTGGCCAACAGCCTGGCGGTGCTCGCCGCCGTGCAGGCGGCGGGGGCGGACCTCAGCCTGGCCGGCCTGGCGCTGGCTTCCATGACACCGCTGGGCGGGCGCGGGCGGCACTACCGCCTCACCTGGCTGGGCGGCACCGTCACGCTGATCGACGAAAGCTACAACGCCAGCCCCGCCGCCATGCGGGCCGCCATCGAGACGCTGGGCGATGCCGCCATTCCGGCCCATGGCCGGCGGGTGGCCGTGCTGGGCGACATGCTGGAGCTGGGTGAGCGGAGCGAGAGCTATCACCAGGGCCTGGCGGCGCCGCTGCGCGATGCGGGGGCCGACCTGGTGTTCACCCTGGGCCGCGAGATGCGGGCCCTGGCCGACGTGCTGGCCCCCGGCATGCATGCCGGTCATGCCGAGACCACGGATGCGCTCCTCACGCTGGTGAAGCGCGCGTTGCTGCCGGGAGACGTGGTGCTGGTCAAGGGCTCCAACAGCATGGGGCTGAGCGTCGTGGTGGACGGGCTCAGGGTGGCGCCGCCGCCCGCCGCCGGAGGAGGACAGGCGCGTTATGCTCTATAGTCTGTTCACCAGCCTGAGTACCGATTATGCGGTCTTCAATGTCTTCCGCTATCTGACGTTCAGGACCGGCGCCTCAATTGTCACCGCGCTGGTGGTCTGCTTCATCTTCGGGCCGACGCTGATCCGATGGCTGAAGGTCCGCCAGCGCAAGGGCCAGCCCATCCGTGACGACGGGCCGGCCAGCCACCTGCTCACCAAGCAGGGCACGCCCACCATGGGCGGCATGCTCATGCTGGTCGGGCTCTCCGTCGCCACGCTGCTGTGGGCCGACCTGGCCAATCCTTATGTCTGGGTGTGCCTGGGCGTCACCATCGGCTGCGGCGCCATCGGCTTCGTGGACGATTACCTGAAGGTCACCCGCCAGTCCCACAAGGCCTTTCCCGGCAAGGTGCGGCTGGCGCTGGAATGCGTCGTCGGCGCCGTGGCGGCCTATGCCGTCATGACCATCTCCGAGGGGCAGGGGGGCGGCATGCTCACCGTGCCCTTCGTCAAGGCGCTGATCCTCGACCTCGGCTGGTTCTTCATTCCCTTCGGCACCATCGTCATCGTGGGCGCCGCCAACGCGGTGAACCTCACCGACGGGCTGGACGGGCTGGCCATCGGCCCGGTGATCATCGCCGCCGGCACCTTCACCCTCATCACCTATCTGGTGGGCAACGCCGTCTTCGCCAATTACCTGCAGATCTATCCGGTGCCGGGCGCCGGCGAGCTGACCATCTTCACCGGTGCCATCATCGGCGCGGGGCTGGGCTTCCTGTGGTTCAATGCGCCGCCGGCCATGGTGTTCATGGGCGATACGGGCAGCCTGGCGCTGGGCGGCGCGCTGGCCTCGGTGGCGCTGGTGACCAAGCATGAGATCGTGCTGGCCGTGGTGGGCGGGCTGTTCGTGCTGGAGACCGTCTCGGTCATCGTGCAGGTGGCCTCGTTCAAGCTCACCGGCCGGCGCGTCTTCCGCATGGCGCCGCTGCATCATCATTTCGAGCAGAAGGGGTGGGCGGAATCCACCATCGTCATCCGCTTCTGGATCATCGCGGGGCTTCTGGCGCTCTTCGGCCTCGCCACGCTGAAACTGCGGTAGCACAATGATCACGGTCAATCCCTTCGGTGAGAAAACGGTCGGCGTCCTGGGCCTGGGGCGCAGCGGGCTGGCGGCGGCCCGGGCGCTGCTCGATGCCGGCGCGGCGGTCGTCGTCTGGGACGACAATGCGGCCCGGCGCGAGGAAGCGCGGTTCGCCGGCTTCACCCTGTCCGACCCCGCCAAGGACGACTGGACGGCGAACGCCGCACTGCTGCTCAGCCCGGGCATTCCGCTCACTCATCCGGCACCCCATGCCGAAGTCGCCAAGGCCAATGCGGCCGGCATCCCCGTCGTCGGCGACATGGAGCTGTTCGCCGCCGCGCTGGCGGACCAGCCGGAGGCGGCCACCGTCGCCATCACCGGCACCAACGGCAAATCCACCACCACGGCGCTGGTGGCCCATGTGTTTCATGCGCTGGGCGTGCCCTCGGTGGCCGCCGGCAACATCGGCCGTCCGGTGATGAGCCTGGATGCGCTGCCTTCGGGCGGCGTCTATGTGCTGGAGGTCTCGTCCTACCAGATCGACCTGGCGCCTCGTCTCAAGCCCGATATCGCCGTGCTGCTCAACATCACGCCCGACCATCTGGACCGCCATGGCGGGATGGCGGGCTATGTGGCGGTGAAGCGCAGGCTCTTCGCCAATCAGGGTGTCACGGACTGGGCCATCATCGGCATCGACGATGCGCATTGCGCCGGCATCTGCGCCGGGTTGAAGGCGGAGGGGCGGCAGGTCATCCCCGTATCCGTGAACCAGGCGGTGGCGGAGGGCGTCTACGTGGCCGACGGCAAGCTGGTGGATGCGACAGGCGGCACGCCCCGCATCGTGGGCGACCTGACGCTGCTACCCACGCTCAAGGGCCGGCACAACTGGCAGAACGCCGCTGCTGCCTATGCCGCCGTCTCGCGCCGTGTCGATGATCCGGCGGGCATCTTCGACGCCATGATGACCTTCCCCGGCCTGCCGCACCGCATGGAGCAGGTGGGCGAGGCCGAGGGCATACTCTTCGTCAACGATTCCAAGGCCACCAACCAGGCGTCGGCGGCGCGGGCGCTGTCGAGCTTCGCCAATATCCGCTGGATCGCCGGCGGCATCGCCAAGGAGGACCATCTGGACGAGGTGCGGCCCTTCCTGCCGCAGGTGGCGAAAGCCTATCTCATCGGCCGCGACGGGCCGATGTTCGAGCGTCTGTTGCAGCCGCTGGTGCCCGCCATCCTGTGCGGCGACATGACCACGGCCCTGGAGAGCGCCACGCGCGACGCCAGCACACAGGGGGGCGGCACGGTGCTGCTCTCGCCCGCCGCCGCCTCGTTGGATCAGTTCCGCGATTACGAGGACCGTGGCGACCGGTTCCGCGCCTGGGCGCAAACCTGGATCGAACAGAGGGAGAGGGGCTGAGCATGGCCAGTTTCGCGCGCACGGATACGAGCATCCTCGGCCAGTGGTGGTGGACCGTCGACCGCTGGATGCTGGCGGCCATCTTCGGCCTGCTGGCCATCGGTGCGGTGCTCATCCTGGCGGCCAGCCCGGCGGTGGCGGAGCATATCGGCTACAGTGCCTTCTATTTCGTCAAGCGGCAGTTCCTGTTCCTGATGCCGGCCTTCGCCCTGCTGATCGGCGTCTCGCTGATGTCGGAGAAGGGCGTGCGGCGCCTGGGTGTCGTGCTGTTCCTGGTCTGCCTGGCGCTCACCGTCCTCACGCTGTTCGTGGGGGCCGAGGTGAAGGGCGCCAGCCGCTGGATCAATGTCGGCTTCATGACCCTGCAGCCGGTGGAGTTCCTCAAGCCCGGCTTCATCATCGTAAGTGCCTGGATGTTCGCCGAGCAGAAGCGCAACGAGTCCTTCCCCGGGCAGAAGATCGCGCTCGGCCTGCTCGTCGCCATCGTCGCCATGCTGGCCATGCAGCCGGATATCGGCCAGTCGGTGCTCATCATCACGGTATGGGTGGCGCAGTTCTTCATGGCTGGCCTGGGACTGATGTGGATCATCGGCCTGGCCGGGGCCGCCGCCGCCAGCATCACCGCCGCCTATTTCATCTTCCCGCATGTGGCCAGCCGCATCGACCGCTTCCTCAATCCCGCCAGCGGCGACACCTACCAGATCGACACCGCCATCAACGCCTTCAAGAACGGCGGCCTCTTGGGCACCGGCATGGGCGAGGGGACGGTGAAGCACCATCTGCCCGATGCCCACAGCGATTTCATCTTCGCGGTGATGGGCGAGGAATTCGGCTCGCTGGCCTGCCTCATCCTGCTGGGCCTCTTCGCCTTCGTGGTGTTCCGCGCACTCCTGCACCTCTTCGAGGATTCCGACCAGTTCACCTTCCTCTCGGTGGGCGGGCTCACCACCATGTTCGGCCTGCAGGCCATCATCAACATGGGCGTCAACCTCGACCTCCTGCCCGCCAAGGGCATGACCCTGCCGCTCATCAGCTATGGCGGTTCGTCGCTCTTGGCGACCGGGCTGGTGCTGGGCATGGTCCTGGCGCTCACCCGCCGCCAGCGGCGCGGCCTCGTCTCACGGAGGGTGTGGGGATGACGGACGGGTCCCTCATCGTCCTGGCGGCCGGCGGCACAGGCGGGCACCTCTTCCCCGCCTCGGTGGTGGCGGAAGAGCTGACGCGGCGCGGCCATGAGGTGATGATCGTGACCGACGCGCGGGGCATCCGCTTCGCGCGCATTTTCGGCGACCGGGAGGTGAAGGTCATCTCCTCCGGCCGGGTGACCGAATCCGGCCTGCGCACCAAGCTGGAGGCCACCCTCGCCCTCGGCAAGGGGGTGTTCGAGGCGCGCAATACGCTGGGCGCTCGCAAGCCCGCCGCCGTCGTGGGCTTCGGCGGCTACGCCACCATGCCGGTGATGCTGGCCGCCACCTCGCTCGGCATCCCGACCTGCGTGCACGAGCAGAACGCGGTGCTGGGCCGGGTGAACCGCTGGGTTGCGCCTTTGGTCGATACCATCGCGCTGAGCTACGGGAAAACGGCCTTCATGACGCCGGGGCGCGTGGAGAAAGCGCGGGTGACCGGCAATCCGGTGCGCGCCGAAGTGGCGGCGCTGGCCGACAAGCCCTATCCCGGCCTGACGGCGGACGGCATCGTGCGCATTCTCGTGGTGGGTGGGAGCCTTGGCGCCTCCATCCTCTCCGAAATCGTGCCCATGGCCATGGCGGCGCTGCCGCCGGCCGTCAGGAGCCGGCTCCAGATCACCCAGCAATGCCGCGCCGAGGACATGGAGCGCACCCGCGCGCAATATGCCCAGGCGGGCGTGGCCGCTGAGCTGGCGGAGTTCCTGGAGGACATGCCGGAGCGTCTCTCCTGGACGCATCTGGTGATCGCCCGCGCCGGGGCGTCCACACTTGCGGAAGTGGCGGCGGCGGGGCGCCCGGCCATCCTGGTGCCGCTGCCCATCGCCACCGACGACCACCAGACCGCCAACGCCCGCTCGTTCGAGGAGACGGGGGCCGGCTGGCTGGTGCCGCAGCCGCAATTCACCGCCGCCGACCTGGCCAAGCGGGTGCAGAAGCTGGTCAACCGGCCGGAGGCGCTGGCCGAAGCCGCCGCCGCCGCACGCCGGCTCGGCAAGCCGGAGGCCACGCGCCTCCTCACCGATCTCATCGAAGGCATGGCCCGGCCCGGCGGCCAGGGCAGCCGCCACAAGGACAATATGAAGCCGGAAAAGACCAATCCATCGGACACGACGCTGAAGCGGGGTGTGGCATGAAGCATGGACCGCTTGAAATCGGCATCGTCCACTTCGTCGGCATCGGCGGCATCGGCATGAGCGGCATCGCCGAGGTGATGCACAATCTGGGCTACAAGGTGCAGGGCTCCGACCTCTCCGACAATGCCAATGTGGCGCGGCTGCGCGGCCTCGGCATTCCCGTCGCCATCGGGCACCGGGAGGAGAATGTGGCCGAGGCGGCGGTGCTGGTCATCTCCTCGGCCGTGAAGCGCGACAACCCGGAAGTGCAGGCCGCCCGCGCGAGGCTGATCCCCGTGGTGCGCCGCGCCGAGATGCTGGCCGAGCTGATGCGCCTCAAATGGTGCGTCTCCGTCGCCGGCACTCACGGCAAGACGACCACCACCTCCATGGTGGCGGCGCTCCTGGATGCCGCGAAGTTCGACCCCACGGTCATCAATGGCGGCATCATCAACGCCTATGGCACCAACGCCCGGTTGGGCGAGGGCGAATGGATGGTGGTGGAGGCGGATGAATCCGACGGCACCTTCGTCAAGCTGCCCTCGACGCTGGCCGTGGTCACCAATATCGACCCCGAGCATCTGGACTTCTACGGCGACTTCGAGCGCGAGAAGGCCGCCTTCGACGCCTTCATCGAGAATGTCCCCTTCTACGGCGCGGCCATCCTCTGCACCGATCACCCGGAGGTGCAGGCGCTGGTGGGCCGCGTCTCCGACCGGCGCATCGTCACCTATGGCACCAATCCGCAGGCGGATGTGCGGGCCGTCAACCTGCGCTTCGAGAACGGCGGCGCCACCTTCGACGCCCAGCTGTCCGAGCGCGTGGCCGGCGGGGCCGGGACCATCACCGACATCCACCTGCCCATGCCGGGGGCGCACAATGTCAACAACGCGCTGGCCGCCGTGGCGGTGGCGCGCGAGCTGGCCATACCGGCGGATATTATCCGCGCCGGCTTTGCCGGTTTCAAGGGCGTCAAGCGCCGCTTCACCCGCATCGGGCAGATCGGGGGCATCACCGTGGTGGATGATTACGGGCACCATCCGGTGGAGATCGCGGCGGTACTGAAAGCCGCCCGCCAGTCGTATGGCAAGAAGCTCATCGCCGTGGTGCAGCCGCACCGCTACAGCCGGCTCGAGCGCCTGTTCGAGGGCTTCTGCACCTGCTTCAATGACGCCGATACGGTCATCGTGGCGGATGTCTATGCGGCGGGGGAAAGCCCCATCGAGGGCGTCAGCCAGGATGCGCTGGTGGACGGCATCCGCCAGCGTGGCCACCGCGACGTCATCAAGCTGGGTGCGGCCTCCGACCTGCCCGCCGTGGTGGCCGAAATCGCCGGGCCGGGCGACGTGGTGGTGCTGCTTGGCGCCGGCAATATCACCCAATGGGCGCACAGCCTGCCGGAGCAGTTGGAGGCGCTTGCATGATGGCCGGAACCATCACCCGCGACTGGAGGGAGGCCCTGCCGCCGCTGCGCGGCGAGATGGCGTTCGACGCGCCCCTGGGGCCGCTCACCTGGTTCCGCGTGGGTGGTCCGGCGGACCTCCTGTTCCGCCCGGCGGACGAGGACGATCTGCGGCTGTTCCTGGAGCACCTGCCTGCCGACGTGCCGCTGACCATGCTGGGCGTGGGCTCCAACCTCCTGGTGCGTGACGGCGGCGTGCGCGGCGCCGTGGTGCGCCTGGGGCGGCCGTTCTCCACCGTTACCGTGGAGGACGAGCGGGTGATGGCCGGCGCCGGCGCGTCGGACGTGAACGTGGCCATGGCGGCGGGCCGCGCCGGTTTGGCCGGGCTGGAATTCCTGCGCGGCATCCCGGGCACCGTGGGCGGCGCCCTGCGCATGAACGCCGGCGCCTACGGGCGGGAAATGGCCGATGTGCTCCGCTCCGCCCGGGCCATCGACCGCGCGGGCCGGGTGCATGTGCTCGCGGCAGCGGACATGGGCTTCACCTACCGGCATACCGGTGTGCCGGAGGATTTCATATTCATCTCCGCCATCCTGGCCGGCGCGAAGGCCGATCCGGCGGCCGTCAAGGCCCGCATGGCCGAAATCGGCGCCGAACGCGAGCTCAGCCAGCCGGTGAAGACCTCGACAGGCGGCAGCACCTTCAAGAACCCTCCTGGCGCCCGTGCCTGGCAGCTCATCGACGCCGCCGGCTGCCGGGGGCTGCGCATCGGCGCAGCGCAGGTCTCGGAGCAGCACTGCAATTTCCTCATCAACACCGGCGGTGCCACTGCGGCGGAGCTGGAGGCGCTGGGCGAGGACGTGCGCCGCCGCGTGCGCGACAGCCAGGGCGTCGATCTGGAATGGGAAATCCGCCGCATCGGGGAGGGCCGGCCATGACCCATGTCGCCGTACTGATGGGAGGCTGGTCGGCCGAACGCGGCATCTCGCTGGTCAGCGGCAAGGCGGTGGTGGATGCGCTGGAAGCCGCCGGCATGCGGGTCACCGCCGTGGATGTGGACCGCAATATCGCCGCCGTGCTGAGTGAATTGAAGCCCGATGTGGCCTTCAACGCGCTGCATGGCCCCTGGGGCGAGGACGGTTCCGTGCAGGGCGTGCTGGAAACGCTCGGCATCCCCTATACCCATTCGGGCGTCATGGCCTCCGCCATCGCCATGGACAAGGAGATGACCAACCGCCTGTGCGCCGCCGCTGGCATCCGCGTGCCGCAGGGGCGTGTGGTGCACCGGGACGCGCTGTTCAGCGCCGACCCCATGCCCCGGCCCTTCGTGGTGAAGCCGGTCAACGAGGGCTCCAGCGTCGGCGTGGTGATCGTCACCGAAGAGAGCGATCCTATCCGGCGCACCGATGACGGCCCGTGGAAGAGCGCCAGGCACCTGCTGGTGGAGGCGTTCATCCCCGGGCGCGAGCTCACCGTCTCGGTGATGGGCGACAGGGCGCTGTGCGTCACCGAATTGCGGCCCCGGCAGGGGTTTTATGATTTCGAAGCCAAATACACCGACGGACTGACCGAGCATCTGGTGCCCGCGCCGCTGGACGAGGCCATCGCGGACGAGGCGATGGAGATGGCCCTCAAGGCGCACCGCCTGCTGAAATGCCGGGGCGTCACCCGCTCCGATTTCCGGTTCGACGCGGAAAGGGGCGCCGAGGGGCTCTATTTCCTGGAGATCAACACGCAGCCGGGGCTCACCCCCCTGTCCCTGGTGCCGGAGCAGGCGGCTCATATGGGGATCGACTTCAAATCCCTGTGCCGATGGATCGTGGAGGACGCATCATGCCAGCGTTGACCCGTGGAAGTAAGAGGGCGCGGGGCCGCACCGGCCAGCCGCTCACCCGCGAGGAACAGGCCCAGGGCCTGGAGCTGCGCCGCCGCAGTGCCCGTCGCCGCCGCATCGTCAGCATGACGGCGATTGTGGCCCTGGCCCTCGGCCTTGGCGCGGCGCAGGTGACCGGAGTGCTGGGCGAGGTGCTGCACCGGGCCGATGCCTCGCTGATGAAGGGCCTGGTCTCGGCCGGCCTGAGCGTGC
>Ga0180219_1002829_pt1 | contig 10112 bp, 9 predicted proteins | sample eDN3rd30CBELigMG_FD_151338 | JGI IMG/M metagenome (GOLD analysis project Ga0180219, IMG submission 151338) | Enriched Miracle-Growth compost microbial communities from Emeryville, California, USA - eDNA 3rd pass 30_C BE-Lig MG (version 2)... ... | reverse complement strand
GTCGGCGATGGGGATCATTCTTTTTGTCGTTATCGAGACCATTGAACGTCTTATTATTATCTACCCCTCGTCCTCAAATGGACATTGAGGCATGTGTGAACTTCGTCGGTTGTTTTTATCGTCGCGAATGATCGTATTGTTAGATTCTTTCCAAAGGCATCGATCGGACAGATTCAGGTTGAAAAATCCATAGAGAGCGATGTCACATCTGCGAGACGACCTTTCAACATGGGCGAGCGCAGCTCGCTGATGGTCGTCGACGTTCGGATTTCGGAGATTCAAAAAAGTCTTTGATCTGTTCAGCATGGCTTGCCGAACACGATAACGCGCACGGATTTCACCGTGCGCGCATGTTTCAGATCATCCAAGAACAACCTGACGAACGCTCCCGTCCCGGAGGCTTCCTCAGCCTCTAGGCGTAGCGTCCGTGGCAATGTTTGTATTTCTTGCCGGAGCCGCAGGGGCATGGCTCGTTGCGGCCGACCTTGCCCCAGCTCGTCGGGTCGTTGGGGTCGCGTTCGCTTGCCGCAGCCGCGCCGTCGTCGCCGTAGGAGGCACTGACGCGCGCCAGCGCCATCTCGTCCTCGCCGGTGGTCGGGTCGATCTTGTGCGCTTCCATATAGGGAAGCTGCTGCGTTTCTTCCTCCGGCGGGCGCTGCACGATCTCGACGCGCATCAATTGCCCGGTGACGGCCTCGCGCATCCGGTCGATCATGCCCTCGAACAGGGTGAACGCCTCGGCCTTGTACTCGTTGAGCGGGTCGCGCTGGCCGTAGCCGCGCAGGCCGATCACCTGGCGCAGATGTTCGAGCATGATCAGGTGCTCGCGCCACAGATGGTCGAGCGTCTGTAGCAGGATCGACTTCTCGACATAGCGCATCACGTCGGGGCCCCACTGGGCCGCCTTGCGCGCCATCCATTCGTCCGCCGCCTTGATGATGCGCTCGCGCACCTCCTCGTCGGCGATGCCTTCCTCTTTCGCCCAGTCCTTGATCGGCAGATCGAGGGTGAGCACCTCGCGCGCCGCCGCGTCGAGGCCGTCGATGTCCCACTGTTCCGGATAGGCGTTCTCGGGAATGTGCTTGGCCACCAGCCGGTCGATGACCTCGTGGCGCATGCCGGAGACGGTTTCCTCGGCGTTCTCGTCGCGCATCAGTTCGAGGCGCTGTTCGAAGATCACCTTGCGCTGGTCGTTGGAGACGTTGTCGAACTTCAGCACGTTCTTGCGGGAATCGAAGTTGCGCGCCTCGACCTTCTGCTGCGCCTTCTCCAGCGCCTTGTTGATCCACGGATGGACGATCGCCTCGTTCTCCTTGAGCCCGAGCTTTTGCAGCATGCCGTCGAGCTTGCCGGAGCCGAAGATGCGCATCAGGTCGTCTTCGAGCGACAGGAAGAACTTGGAGTGGCCGGGGTCGCCCTGGCGGCCGGAGCGGCCGCGCAACTGGTTGTCGATGCGCCGGCTCTCGTGGCGCTCGGTGCCGAGAACGTAGAGGCCGCCGGCCTTGAGCGCCTTCTCCTTGAGCGCGGCCACCTGGTCGCGGATCGCCTGGGCGCGCGGATCGCGGTCGCGCGTCGCCATGTCCTCGATGTCGGCCAGTTCCTGGCGGATGCGCATGTCGGCGTTGCCGCCGAGCTGAATGTCGGTGCCGCGGCCGGCCATGTTGGTGGCGATGGTGATGGCGCCGGGCACGCCGGCCTGCGACACGATATAGGCTTCCTGCTCGTGATAGCGCGCGTTGAGCACGGCGAACACCTTCTTCGCCTTGCCGACGTCGCCGGCATAAAGATCGGCGAAGGCGTTGGGGTCGGAGAAGTCGTTCTGCGTCCAGCCCTTCGCCTTCAGCGCGTCCGCCAGTTGCTCCGACTTCTCGATCGAGGTGGTGCCGACCAGCACCGGCTGGCCGCGCGCCTTGCAGTCCTCGATCAGCTCGATGACCGCGCGGTATTTCTCGGCATTGGTGCGGTAGACCTCGTCGTCGTCGTCGATGCGCGCCACCGGCAGGTTGGTGGGGATCTCCAGCACTTCGAGATTGTAGATGTCGAGAAACTCCTCCGCCTCGGTGAGTGCCGTACCGGTCATGCCGGCGAGCTTCTCGTACATGCGGAAATAGTTCTGGAAGGTGATCGTCGCCAGCGTCTGGTTTTCCGGCTGGATCGGCTGGCGCTCCTTGGCTTCGAGCGCCTGGTGCAGGCCCTCGGAGTAGCGGCGGCCCGGCATCATGCGGCCGGTGAACTCGTCGATGATGACGACCTCGCCGTTGCGCACGATATAATCCTTGTCGCGCTGGAACAGCTTGTGCGCGCGCAGCGCCTGGTTGACGTGGTGCACCACCGAGACGTTCTCGACGTCGTAGAGCGCGGCGTCCTTGAGCAGGCCCGCCTCGCGCAGCATGGTCTCCATCTTCTCCATGCCGGCCTCGGTCATGGTGACGGTGCGCTGCTTCTCGTCGACCTCGTAGTCGCTGGCGACGAGCTTCGGGATGAAGGTGTCGATGGTGTTGTAGAACTCGGAGCGGTCGTCGAGCGGCCCGGAGATGATCAGCGGCGTGCGCGCCTCGTCGATGAGGATCGAGTCGACCTCGTCGACGATGGCGAAGGCATGGCCGCGCTGGACCATGTCTTCCATCCGGTACTTCATGTTGTCGCGCAGATAGTCGAAGCCGAGTTCGTTGTTGGTGCCGTAGGTGACGTCGCAGGCGTAAGCGGCCTTGCGCTCCTCGTCGTCCATGCCGTGGACGATGACGCCGGTGGTCAGGCCGAGAAAGCCGTAGACCTGGCCCATCCATTCGCTGTCGCGCTTGGCCAGATAGTCGTTGACCGTCACCACATGCACGCCGCGCCCGGCCAGCGCGTTGAGGTAGACGGGCAGGGTGGCGACCAGCGTCTTGCCTTCGCCGGTGCGCATCTCGGCGATGCGGCCCTCGTGCAGCACCATGCCGCCGATCAACTGGACGTCGAAATGCCGCTGGCCGAGCGTGCGCTTGGCGGCTTCCCTGACCGTCGCGAAGGCCGGCGCCAGGATGTCGTCGAGGCTCTTGCCCTCGGCCAGCTCCTTGCGGAACGCCTCGGTGCGCGCGCGCAGCGCCTCGTCGGAGAGCTTTTCCGTCTCCGCCTCGAGCGCGTTGATGGCCGCGACCTTGCTTCTATAGGTGCGAATCCGGCGGTCGTTGGCCGAACCGAAGAACTTGCGGGCTACCGCGCCAAGCATGAATGTCCTTAACCTTTGCCGCCCACCGGGATGTTGCACGAAACCGTGCCCGGACACTGGTCCCGGAAAGCTCCGCCCGCGATGGTCCGCGAGAGGGATTTGCCCCCGATTCGGCCCGATTCACGGCAAAAACCACGACGTTCCGGCAAGAACCACTGTCGGCCACACGCAACCGCCTGCGGCGCCCGCCTTGAGCGGACACCCCGGGCGACAGATAGGAGGGGGGTAAACCCTTGTCAATTGGCGGCTTTCATCACGCGCTTGTCACGCCCGCGGCCCGTCTCGCCATTGCAAAGCCATCTTCATTGGGCGAGTGTCCGCGGCCACGGCATCCGCCGGACCCGCGCCGCCCGGCCCTGCCACCTTATTCCTCGAACCCTATGGCAAACCTTATGGATCGTGCCCGTACCCTGCCCGCCACTTTCGCCGTCGCGCTGCTCGCCGGCGGTCTGCTCTTTGTCCCTGTGGCGCCGGCCGCCGCCCAGGACGATCCCGTCCTCGCCAAGGTCAACGGCGTCGATATCCACCAGAGCGACGTCGCTTTGGCCGAGGAGGAAGCCGGCGGCCAGTTGCCGCAGATGACGCCGGAGGCCCGCCGCGACTACCTAGTGTCGTTCCTCAGCGACATGCTGATGGTGGCGCAGGCTGCCGAGCAGCAGAAGGTCGGCGACAGCGCGCAGTTCAAGCGCCGCCTCGCCTTCAACCGCAACCGGCTGCTGATGGACGAGATGCTGCAAAAGGCCGGCAAGGCGGCGATCACCGATCAGGCGCTGCGCGACACCTATCAGGAGGCCGTCAAGCAGATGGGCGACGAGGAGGAAGTGCGCGCCCGCCACATCCTGGTCCCCACCGAGGACGAGGCCAAGGCGATCGTCGCCGACCTGAAGAAGGGTGCCAATTTCGAGGAGCTGGCGAAGACCAAGTCGAAGGACCCCGGCGCCGCGGCGCAGGGCGGCGACCTCGGCTATTTCACCAAGGATCAGATGGTGCCGGAGTTCTCCGAGGCGGCGTTCAAGCTGGCGAAGGGCCAGGTCTCCGAGCCGGTCAAGAGCCAGTTCGGCTGGCACATCATCCGGCTCGAGGACAAGCGCAAGAAGCCGGCGCCGGACTTCGAGGCGGTCAAGCCGCAGCTCGAAGCCTATGTCACCCGCAAGGCGCAGGCCGATCTGGTCGCCAAGCTGCGCGAGACCGCCAAGATCGAGCGGCTCGACAAGAAAGACGAGCCGAAAGCGGACCCGGCCAAACCGGCGGACAAGAAGTAGGCGCCGCCTCCGGCAACGGATTTGAAACGCGAACAGGAGCCGGGACGTATGTCCCGGCTCTTTTCGTATCGAGGCGCTGTCCGACGTTTCGGCGCTGATTTCGCACCAGACTTTTGCGCCGGACTTTTGTAAGAGAAGGCTGCCGCGGCGGGCCGTCAGCGATCCTGCCATTCTGGACAGCGCCTTCGCGTCCGGCCGCGCGATGCCGGAGAACCCCGTGTCCACTGCCATTTCCCCGCTTGCGCCCACCGCCGTGCCGACCATGCCCGCCATCGACGGCGTGCGACTTGCGACCGCCGCCGCCGGCATCCGCTACAAGAACCGCACCGACGTGCTGCTCGTGCTGATGGACGAGGGCACCGCCGCCGCCGGCGTGTTCACCCGCTCGAAATGTCCCTCGGCGCCGGTCGAATGGTGCCGCAAGATGTTGAAGGACAAGGCCGGCAGCCGCTCGGCGCGCGCGCTGGTCGTCAATTCCGGCAATGCCAATGCCTTCACCGGCAAGAACGGCCGCGACGCCACCAGGCTCACCGCCGCGATCGCCGCCGACGCCGCCGACTGCCGGACCGCGCAGGTGTTCCTCGCCTCGACCGGCGTGATCGGCGAGCCGCTCGACGCGCGCAAGTTTACCGGCGTGATGGACGACCTCGTCGCCAGGGCCGCGCCGGGCGCCTTCCTCGATGCGGCGAAGGCGATCATGACCACCGACACGTTCCCGAAGGTCGCGACGGCGACGGCGCGGATCGGCGGCAAGACGGTGACCGTCGCCGGCATCGCCAAGGGCGCCGGCATGATCGCGCCGGACATGGCGACGATGCTGTCCTTCGTGTTCACCGACGCGCCGATCGCCGCGCCGGCCCTGCAGAAGGTGTTGAGCGAGGCAGTCACCGACACGTTCAACGCCGTCACCATCGACGGCGACACCTCGACCTCCGACACGCTGATGGCCTTCGCCACCGGCGCGGCGGCGGCGCGCGGCGTGCCGAAGATCGCCCGCGCGTCGGACCCGCGGCTCGCCGGCTTCCGCAAGGCGTTCACCGCCGTGCTCGCCGATCTGTCCGAGCAGGTGGCGCGCGACGGCGAGGGCGCCCGCAAGCTGGTGGAAATCCTCGTCACCGGCGCGGTGTCGAAAGTCTCGGCGCGGCGCATCGCCATGTCGATCGGCAATTCGCCGCTGGTGAAGACGGCGATCGCCGGCGAGGACGCCAATTGGGGCCGCGTGGTGATGGCGGTCGGCAAGGCCGGCGAGCCGGCCGACCGCGACCGGCTGTCGATCTGGTTCGGCGGCATCCGCGTCGCCCACAAGGGCGCCCGCGACAAGACCTATGACGAGGCGAAGGTCGCCGCCCGCATGAAGGAGCCGAAGATCACGCTGAAGGTCGATCTCGGGCTCGGACGCGGCAGCGACCGGGTGCTGACCTGCGATCTGACGAAGGAGTATGTCGCGATCAACGGCGACTACCGTTCGTGACAGTGTGCCGCGCCGGCTTATGGTTGATCGGCGGTTTACAGCGGATCGCCCGGCGGCGGGACGGCGGTGGAAGACCTTTTAACGATCTCATGCAACGATCTTGGCTGAAGTCGGAGCACCGGGTGTGAGCCTCGCCACCGTTCTTGTCGCGGCTTGCGCCCTGATCGATCCGGACGGCCGCGTCCTGCTCGCGCAGCGCCCGCCCGGCAAATCCATGGCGGGCTTGTGGGAGTTTCCCGGCGGCAAGATCGAAGCCGGCGAGCGCCCGGAAGAGACGCTGATCCGCGAATTGAGAGAGGAACTCGGTATCGTCGTCAGCGAACCCTGCCTCGCGCCGCTGACCTTCGCCAGCCACGTCTATCCGACCTTCCATCTGTTGATGCCGCTCTATGTCTGCCGGCGGTGGGAGGGCATGGTGGCGCCGATGGAGGGACAGGAGCTGGCCTGGGTCAGGCCGAACCGCCTGCGGGACTATCCGATGCCGCCGGCCGACGAGCCGCTGGTTTCGCATCTGACGACGCTATTGTGAGCCGCATTTGTGAGTTGCCTGGAACGGAGACGATGACATGCTGAGGCTGGTCCGCGCGTTCGCGGCCGATTGCCGGGGCGCCACCGCCATCGAATATTCGCTGATCGCGGGAAGCATCGCCTGCGCCATCGCGGCGCTGATTGTGACGATTGGTGCCTCGGTCAATCAGATGTGGACCTTGGTCCTCGACGCCTTTCGCTGAAATCACCCGACGTCAGCGTCCGGTTTTGTCGCCAATCGTCTTGTCACCAATCATCTTGTCACCGAGCGGGATTTCGCGCGCGCCGAGCGCGTCGGCGAGGCGATGGCGCGCCGAACCCGGCTTGAGCGGCTGCTGCTGGCTCGCGTGCGGCGCCCAGCCCGACAGCCAGACGACCTCGAAGGTGGCGCGCACCCGTCCATCGGCATCCGCGTAATTGTCGGCATAGACTTGCAGCATGCGCGCCAGCGTCTCGCGCCGCAGCGGCGCCTTGCGGCGTTCGGCGAGCGTGTTGGTGGCGCCCATGCGGCGCAAATCCTGCATCAAGGCGAGCGCCGAATCGTAGCGCACCGTCAGCCGGTCGGAATCGGCGACCGGCAGCGCGAAACCGGCGCGTTGCAACAGCCCGCCGAGCTGGCGCACGTCGGCAAACGGCGCGACGCGCGGCGACAGGCCGCCCTCGATCAGGGTTTCCGCTTCGGCGAAGGCTTGCCGCAGCTCGCAAAGCGTGTCGCCGCCGAGCATGGCGGCGAGAAAGAATCCGTCCGGCTTGAGCGCCCGGCGGATTTGCGCGAGCGTCCCCGGCAGATCGTTGAGAACATGCAGCGCCAGCGCCGACACCACCAGATCGAGCGAACCGTCGGCGAACGGCAGCGCCTCCTCGTCGGCGATCACCCGCAGGCCATCGCCTGCCGCAGCAAGGCCGGTGCCGCGGTCGCCGGCGCGGATCAGCGGGCCGGCAAGCTGCGTTTCGAGCTGTGTCTCGAGCGCGCGGCGCACAGCGTCGCCCGGCGTGCCGAGATCGACGGCGCGTTCGAAGCGCCGCATCACCATCGACAGCCGCTGGGCGAGATCGTCCGCCACCTGTATCAGCAGGAAATCCGCGCCGCCTCGTGCGCCGGTTTGCGCGCGGGCGCGCTGCCGGCGCCGGCGCAGCAGGTGGCGGTCGAAAAGGATCGGAGCATTGGCCATGGCCTGCCTGTCCTACGCCGCCGGCGGCACATGCGCCAGCCGCCGCATCGTCTCCGCCTCGGTTTCCGTGACGCCGGAAAACGCTCTAGGATCGCTCATCATGAGCGCCCCCGATAGCGTGACCGATTGCAGCCTGGCCGACCGCCCGGTGCCGCCGCCGGCGCCTCCTCCGGCGCCTTGGCGCCGGGCGTGGCAAGGTGCTCGACACGGTGCATTGCATGGTGCGTTACATGGCGCGTTGCATGGCGCGCGGGCGCTGTTCGATCTGGCGCTGCCGCCGCTGTGCGCCGGCTGCCGCGCGCCGCTCGGTGACGGCGAGGGGCTGTGCGCCGCCTGCTGGTCGACGCTGTCGTTCATCGCGCCGCCATTCTGTCCACGGCTCGGCATTCCCTTCGTCTACGATCCGGGGCCGGGGGTCCTGTCGGCGGCGGCCATCGCCGCGCCGCCGGCCTATCAGCGTGCTCGCGCGGCGGTGCGCTACGACGGCGTGGCGCGCGACCTGGTGCAGGCGCTCAAATACAGCGATCGGCTCGATCTGGCGCCGATGATGGGGCGCTGGATGGCGCATGCCGGCGGCGAACTGCTGGCGGACGCCGATGCGCTGGTGCCGGTGCCGCTGCACTGGCGGCGCCGGTGGAGCCGCCGTCAGAACCAGTCGGCGGCGCTGGCGGCGGCGATCGCCCGAAACGCCGGGCCGGAACGGCTTGCCGTCGTCAGCGGCGCGCTGCGCCGGGTGCGCCCGACGCGCCAGCAGGTCGGGCTGTCGAAGACCGAACGCGCCGGCAACGTGCAGGGCGCGTTCCGGGTCGATCCGCGGCGGCAGGGCGAGATCGCCGGCCGCCGGCTCGTTCTGGTCGACGACGTTCTGACCTCCGGCGCCACCGTCGATGCCTGCGCCAAGGCGCTGCTGCGCGCCGGGGCTGCGCGCGTCGACGTGCTGGTCTTCGCGCGGGTTGTGACGGCCGCCGTCGCGACCATATAGAATAGTATCGGTTGACGAAGATTGGACCCGCGCATGTCGAATGCCACCGCAGATCAAGCGCCCCGCCTGCCGGACACGCCGACAGAGGCGCCGGCCGTCGAGATTTACACCACCCGGATTTGCCCGTATTGCCTCGCGGCCAAACGGCTTTTGACCCGCAAGAACGTGGCGTTCACGGAAATCGACATTGCCGCCAACTGGGAAAAGCGTGACGAAATGATCGAACGCGCCAACGGCCGCACCACCGTGCCGCAGATCTTCATCGGCGGCCATCATGTCGGCGGCAGCGACGACCTGCACGCGCTCGAACGCGCCGGTAAGCTCGACGCGCTGCTTTCCGGCGCCGGGGTCGCGTGATGGCGCCGCCCGCACCCTTCAAGATCGGCCTCGTCCAGACCCGCGCCGGGCTGGAGCCGGCCGCCAATATCGAGACCGTCGTCCGGCTGATCGGCGAAGCCAAAGCGGCGGGCGCCGTCTATGTGCAGACGCCGGAAATGACCAATATCCTGGCGCTCAAGCGCGAGGATCTGTTCGCCCGCATCTCCGGCGAGGCGGACGATCCCTCGCTGGCGGCGCTGCGCGAACAGGCGCGCCGGCACGCCATCCATCTGCATGTCGGCTCGCTGGCGATCCGGCTGTCGGACGACAAGGCGGCGAACCGCTCCTTCGTCATCGACCCGGCGGGCGAGATCGTCGCGCGCTACGACAAAATCCATATGTTCGACGTCGATCTCGACAACGGCGAGAGCTATCGCGAATCGAAGAACTACACGCCCGGCGACACCGCCGTCGTCGCCGACCTGCCGTGGGGCAGGCTCGGCCTGTCGATCTGCTACGACCTGCGCTTTCCCTCGCTCTACCGTGCGCTGGCGGATGCCGGCGCTACCCTGCTGGCGGTGCCCTCCGCCTTCACCAAGCCGACCGGCGAGGCGCACTGGCATGTGCTGATGCGCGCCCGCGCCATCGAGAACGGCTGCTTCGTCCTCGCCGCCGCGCAGGGCGGCAAGCACGAGAACGGCCGCGAGACCTACGGCCATTCGCTGGTCGTCGATCCGTGGGGCCGGGTTCTGGCCGAGGGCGGCATCGAGCCCGGCGTCATCGTCGCGGAAATCGATCCGGCGTCGGTGACGGCGGCGCGCTCGCGTATTCCCTCGCTACAGCACGGCCGGCGTTTCGAGATCGAGGCGCCGCGCGCCGAGCCGACCTATCTGCATGCCGTAAAGAGACCCGCATGATCCGTTATGCGCTGGCGTGCAAAGACGGGCATGCATTCGAGAGCTGGTTCCAGGATTCGGCCGCCTTCGAGAAGCAGGCGAAGCGCGGACTGGTGACCTGTCCGCAATGCGGCTCGCACGAGGTGACCAAGGCGATCATGGCGCCGCGGGTGTCTGACTCCAAGCGCCGCCGCAAGGCCGCCGCCGCGTCGGTCGCCGAAACAGCCGCGGCCGCGACCGCGGCGGAAAAACCGGCTGAAGCATCGGTTCAGACG